>ORMF011044968.1_pt1 | contig 67220 bp, 64 predicted proteins | sample 1779871 | NCBI WGS metagenome assembly ORMF01 (sample SAMEA104232316, study PRJEB22302) | groundwater metagenome | biome: forest; feature: aquifer; material: groundwater | place: USA | collected 2011-08-07 | depth 5.4 m | reverse complement strand
GGCGGCGGCGCCGCCTGCGCCTGCCGAGCAGCCCGCACCTCAGGAGCAGGCGCCTGCGGCCAACGAACTCATGCCCAACGTGGCGGCCGGTGCGAATGAATTGAAGGCGAACGTGGCGGCTGATCCTACGGCGCTCCCGTCTCCACAGCAAACCAACGAGCTTGCAGCCGGAAACCCAGCGGCGAGTGCGAGTTCGTCGAGTTCAGCCCAGAAACCGGATGACCTGGTGGATATTTCTTCGAGCAAGAAGAAAAAGAAGAAGGGACTGGGGAAGCTGAACCCGTTCTGAAGTCCAGAAACCCTGGTGGTAGCCCCCTGGGATGTCGAGAAGGCCGGGCCCTCACCTTTTCTTTCTGCTTTTTGCGAGGGAGGTCATCCCCTTCCGTTTCATCGCGAACCACGCTCGCAAATTCCGCGATTCGCTTTTTATTCGCTTTATGCTAAACTGACCCAAAATGATGTGACGGCTCGCACTTTTTACTCCAGCCGGCGGGTGTAGGCTACGGGAGATCGATACCTCAATCTTTCGTTTTGGAAAACCAGTTTCGGAAAACAAGATAGGAGCAGCCATCATGGCCGACGAGCGCAGCAAAGCTATTGAACTTGCAGTCTCTCAAATTGAAAAGCAGTTTGGCAAAGGGTCCATCATGCGGCTGGGGTCGAAGGAAGCCATCGTTCCGATCGCGGTCATTCCGACCGGATCGATCTCGTTCGACGCCGCCCTAGGCGTGGGCGGATTCCCGCGCGGACGCGTGGTTGAAGTCTTCGGGCCGGAGTCTTCGGGCAAAACCACCATCACGCTGCAAGTGATCGCCGAGGCGCAGAAGCTCGGCGGCATGGCGGCATTTGTGGATGCCGAGCATGCGCTCGACCCCGGCTACGCCAAGAAGCTGGGCGTGGACGTGGACAACCTGCTGGTCTCGCAACCCGATTACGGTGAGCAGGCACTCGAAATCACCGAAGCTCTGGTGCGCTCGAACGCCATTGACGTGCTGGTGGTGGACTCGGTGGCCGCGCTCGTCCCGAAAGCCGAACTCGACGGCGAAATGGGCGACAGCCACATGGGCTTGCAGGCTCGCCTGATGTCGCAGGCGCTGCGCAAACTGACGGGAACGGTCGCGAAGTCGCGCACCTGTCTGATCTTCATCAACCAGATTCGCGAAAAAATCGGCGTGATGTTTGGTAATCCGGAAACGACGACTGGCGGGCGGGCGCTGAAATTTTATTCGTCGGTGCGCATTGATATCCGCCGCATTGCCGCGATCAAAGAAGGCGACGTGGTCACCGGCTCGCGCACGAGAGTAAAAATTGTAAAGAACAAAGTCGCCGCGCCCTTCCGCGAGGCCGAGTTCGACATTCTCTACGGCGAAGGTATTTCACGCGAAGGCGACCTGCTGGATCTGGCAGCGACTCAGAATATTGTCGAAAAGTCCGGCTCCTGGTTCAGCTACAAGGGTGAGCGCATCGGCCAGGGACGCGAGAATGCTCGCGCTTTCCTGAAAGAAAACAAGGACACGATGGCGAAGCTGGAGGCTGAAGTCCGCAAGGCGCTGGGGCTGACGCCGGCCGCGCAACCCGCTCCAGTTGCGGCCGCGGCGCAGGCTACTGGCACGCAGGGACGCGTCACTACGATGCCCACCGCTGCGGAGGCGGCGAAGGTGCCGGCGGCAAGGCGATAGGCTTCCAGCGGTCGATAACTCCAGGGCCTCTTCGGGAAACGAAGAGGCCTTTCCATTGCGTCTTCCCCTGTGCCCTCTGTGTCCCCTGTGGTGAGGATTTTCGGTAGTGGGTCACTTCGCGAACACTTCGCGGCTAAGAGCTTTTAACCGCAGAGATCGCAAAGGAACGCGCAAAGATCGCGAAGATGTATTTGGGCCTAGCAGTTTCTGCTCAACTCAATGACTCAGACTGGCTCACTGCCCGATTTTCGCCCCGATTGCCATCCCCGATTCCCGCCGCATACAATCTACCTTTCCTAATCCGAGGCCCTGTGAAGCGTATCAAAGCTGTCTATCCCGGATCGTTCGATCCCCCGACCAACGGCCATCTCGACCTGATCGAGCGCGGCAGCAAGATTTTCGACGAGCTGGTGGTCGCTATTCTCCGCAATCTCGAAAAAGATCCGTTGTTCAGCGTCGCCGAGCGCCGCAACATGCTGGAGGCGATGACCTCCGGCTTCGACAACGTTTCGGTGGAAACTTTCGACGGGCTTACGGTTGAGTACGCCATAACCGTTGGGGCATCGGTCGTGCTGCGCGGGATCCGCGCCATCAGCGACTACGAGTACGAGCTCCAGATGGCTCTCATGAACCGCAAACTCCAGCCCAGCCTGGAGACGGTCTTCATGATGCCCGCCGAACAATATTCCTACCTGAGTTCGCGGCTGGTGCGCGAAGTCGCCCAACTGGGCGGCAACATCGATTGCCTCGTCCCCGAACTGGTCGCGCAGAAGGTCCGTGAGAAAATGGATCCGGCGCTCAAGTTCGCGAATGTCGAGCAGGCTGAAGGCAAATCACCGGAACGGAAGGCGTCGAAACGGAAGACCAGGTCCAGGAAAAAGAGATCATGAGCAGCGTAATGACACCCGTCACCCATCCCGTCCGCCTGACGGAACGCATTAACCGCATCGAGCCCTCGTTCACCATGGCGGCCGCGGCGGAAGCCGAAAAGCTGCGCCAGCAGGGCATTGACATCGTGGACGTCACTGCCGGCGAGCCGCATTTCTCGACGCCACAGCACGTGAAAGACGCGGCCATCGCCGCGATCAATGCAAACTTTTCGAAGTACACCGCCGTGGGCGGCACGGTCGAGCTTAAAGACGCGATCATCCGCCGCCACGCCGCCGATTTCGGCTCTGCCTACAAGCGCGAGGAAGTGTGCGCGTCGGTTGGCGGTAAGCACGCGCTGTTCAACGTGATTTCGGTACTCGTGGAGCACGGCGACGAAGTCATCCTGCCGGTGCCCTACTGGGTCTCGTTCAAGGATATGGTGCGCTACGTCGGCGGTAACTGCGTGCTGCTCGATGCCGACGAGTCGCAGGGCTTCCGCGTCACCGCCCAGATGGTGGAACGACTGATCACCCCGAAGACGAAACTCATCATCCTGAACTCGCCGTCGAATCCGTCGGGCGCGGTGATGAGTCCGGACGACATGAGCGAGGTCGTGAGACTGGCCCATGAGCGCGGCATCTGGGTGATTTCCGACGAGTGCTACGTGTACCTGAACTACACGGGGAAGAATTTCTCGGTCGGCTCGCTCAACGAATTCCGCGACCGCTTTCTGGTGGTGGGATCGCTCTCGAAAACCTATGCTATGACCGGCTGGCGGTTGGGATACACGCTGGGCCCGGCTGCGGTGGTCGGCGCGGTGCAGAAGTTGCAGAGCCAGTCCACGTCGAACCCGACTTCGATCGTACAGAAGGCCGGTGTCGCGGCCCTGAACAGTTCGCAGCAATGCGTTGAAGAGATGCGCGCGGAGTACATCCGGCTGCGCGACCACATCGTCGGCGGGCTGCGCGCGATTCCGGGCGTGAAGTGCACTATGCCCGAAGGTGCGTTCTACGCGTATCCGAACGTGTCGGCGTTCTTTGGGAAGAGCGGGGTGAATTCGGCGTCCGACGTCGCGCATGGGCTTTTGCACAAAGCGCACGTGGCCACCGTGGCCGGAGAAGGCTTTGGCACCACGGAGCACGTTCGCATCTCGTACGCGACTACGATGGAGAATCTCGACCGGGCGCTGGAGCGGATGCGGAAGTACTTCGGGGCGCTGTGATCAGACTGAGATTAAAAGGGGCGCGCCTTCAGGCTTTGATCGATTCGTAGAGACGTGGCTTTCCGCGTCTCCTTCGCGGCGAGGGAGACGCGGCAAGCCGCGTCTCTACCGTTGCCCTTGGCATGACCCAACTCTACCCACTCCTGATGTCGCCCGCCTTCGACCCGCGTCCGTGGGGCACGCTCGATCTCTCGCCGATTTATCCGAATCATAAGTTCACCGAAAAGATCGGTGAGGCCTGGCTCACCGGAGACGACTGCTTCGTCACGAACGGCCCGCTTGCGAAACGCTCCCTGGCTGAACTGAGCACAGAGTTTGGCACCGAACTCGTGGGCGCTGCGGCGCGCGATCCGAAGCGCTTCCCGCTGCTCCTAAAGTTCCTGTTTCCCGAAGAAAAACTTTCCGTGCAGGTGCACCCCGACGACGCGACTGCGCAGCGCTACGGCGAGCCTTGGGGAAAGACCGAATGCTGGTACGTCGCCCACGCCAAACCCGGCTCGCAGATTGCCTTGGGGTTGAAGCCCGGCGTCACCGTCGCGCAGCTCGAGCGGGCCATCCACGAAGAACGGGCCGAAGAATTGCTGAACTGGATCAACATTTATCAGGGCGAGATGATTTACGTCGCGGGCGGAACGGTGCATACCATAGGCGGAGGCGCGGTTCTGGTCGAAACCCAGCAGCAGTCCGACGCGACGTATCGTCTGTATGACTACGGCCGTCCGCGCGAGCTACACCTCGAACGCGGCCTCGCTTCGGTGAAAGAGCGAGTGGCTTCGGGCAAAGTCATTCGTCCGGCACCGGTCGCGATCAATGGCGGCCCAAGTCGGCGGTCTGCCATGATCTCCGCGCCCTATTTCACCGTGGACCTTTTCGAGTTGAAAGCCGCGCACGATTTCTCGACGCGCGTTGAATCCGCGAAAAACTCTGTGCAGATCCTGGTTGCCATCGACGGCTGCGGTGTCGTCGAAGCGCAGGGTCGCGACCCGGTCACGCTGGCCAAAGGCGATGCGGTCGTAGTCCCCGCCGCGCTCGGGGAATTCAGCGTGCGGCCACAGTGGTCGCTGGAGTTCTTGAAGGCGTGTGTCCCGGGAGCCGTTGTATCCGAACCCGCTACTCGGCTGTGAACAGAAGCAGGGTTTTGCTCACCCCGCCTAAGTGTTAGGCTTTCTAGGCCCGTGAAGACGAATCCTCATTTCTACCCCATCATCCTCGCCGGCGGACGCGGCACGCGCTTCTGGCCGCTCAGCCGCAAGCGCTGCGCCAAACAACTGCTCGCGCTCGATGGCAAGCAGACCATGCTCCAGCAGACTGTTGCCCGCCTCTTGCCGATGGCCGCGCCAAAGCGCCACTGGATCATTACCAATGACGATCTCCGCGCCGCCATCCTGCGGCAGTTGCCGAGGCTTGATTCTGGGCAGATTCTGGCCGAGCCCGTCGGCCGCAACACGGCCCCCGCCATCGGCCTCGCGGCGTTTCTCCTGCTGCGCCACGATCCGGACGCCGTGCTCGGCCTTTTTCCATCCGATCACGTCATCGGCGATCCTGACCGCTATCGCGAAACTCTCCGCCAGGGCATCGAGATCGCTACCGCCGGGGAGAACATTGTCGTCCTCGGCATTCGTCCGACGCGCCTAGAAACCGGTTACGGATACATCGAAGTTGGCGCGCCCGAGGCTAACGGCGGCCTGCGCGTTCGCCGCTTTACGGAGAAGCCCGACCTGGCGAAAGCGACCCAGTTTCTTGCCGCCGGCAACTATTTCTGGAACAGCGGGATGTTTCTGTGGCGCGCCTCGACGCTCGCCAACGCGCTGCGCGAGCATCTGCCGAACACGGCGGCGATCCTCGAAAAGATCGCTGCCGCTTACGGCACGCGCAAGTTTTCCGAAACCTTCCGCCGCCTCTATCCGAAGTGCGAGAACATCAGCATTGACTACGCCGCGCTGGAGCCGCGCTCCGCGAAGGGCGAAGGCCAGTCGCGCATCTTCTGCCTGCCTGCGGACTTCGGTTGGAACGATCTCGGCTCCTGGACTTCGCTGCACGAGCACCGCGCCCGCCGAAGCAGCCCGGCAGACGGAAATCTCATCTCTGCGGCCGGCAGCTTCAGCTTGAATGCGAGAAACAACTACATCCATGCCCCTGGAAAATTTGTCGCCGCCGTCGGAGTGAATAATCTTGTGGTGGTGGAAACCGACGATGCGCTGCTGATCACCACGCTCGACCAATCGCAAGACGTTGGCAAGGTTGTGAAACATTTGGACGAGAAAAAGTTGAGTAAGCTGGTGTAAACGATGCGGCATCGCCACGCGCGGTAAACTCCAGATCCCTCGCTTCGCGCGGGATGACAATTCATAGTTCACCGGTTCAACCAGGGACAACTAGCGGCCCATGACCCAAATCAAATTCGGCACCGACGGCTGGCGCGGCATCATTGCCGACGACTTCACTTTCGACAACGTTCGGCGCGTTGCGGGCGCTATCGCCGGCTACGTCACCAAGAATGAAGATGCTGCGCACGGCGTCATCGTCGGCTACGACACGCGCTTCGCTTCCGACCGCGCCGCACGCGTGGTCGCGCAGGTACTGGCCGGCGCCGGCATTCCCGTGCTGCTCGCCAACGACTACACTCCCACTCCCGCCGTTTCTTACAACGTCAAGAAGCTCGGCGCGGCGGGCGGCGTCATGATCACTTCCAGTCACAATCCCTTCAACTGGAATGGAGTGAAATTCAAAGGGAAGTTTGGCGGCTCGGCCACGCCCGCGATTCTGAAGCTTATTGAGGAGGAACTGTACGCCGGGGCCATGCCCAGCGGCGGCTCCGCGAAGATTGAAGAGGTGGATCTCAAACCCGCCTACGTCGAGGCCGTCTGCCAGTTCGCGGACCTCGACCTCATCCGCCGCGCAAATTTCAAGTTCGCGATCGACTCCATGTACGGCTCCGGCCGCGGCGTGCTTGCCCAGATCTTCGACAAGAACGGCATCCAGTACGTCGCCATCCGGCAGGAAGTCAATCCGCTGTTTCCCGGAATCAATCCTGAACCGATTCTGCCGCACATCGCGATGCTCCAGCAGACGGTGAAGAAGGAACAATGCCACGCCGGGCTCGCGACCGACGGTGACGCCGACCGCATCGGCGCGGTCGCCGAAGACGGCAGCTTCGTCGATTCGCACAAGTGCTTCGCTATTCTGGCGAACTGGCTGCTCGAACGCAAGAAGTGGCCGGGCGACATCGTGCGCGCCTTCAACACCACGCGCATGGTCGACCGCATCGCCGCGCGCTACGGACGCAAGTTGCACGAGTGCCCCATCGGATTCAAATACATCGCGGATCTCATGATGGACCATGAGATCCTGATCGGCGGCGAAGAGTCGGGGGGCATCGGATACAGCCGCTTTCTTCCCGAGCGCGACGGCGTGCTCAACGCGCTCCTGCTCGCCAATGTCATGGCGGAAGAAGGCAAGCCGCTCGGCCAGTTGGTCGCACACTTGCAGCGCGAGTACGGCCCGCACTACTACGGCCGCCGCGATCTCCACATTTCCGACGAAATGAAGAATGGCGCCGTCCGCCGCGCTGCTGACGCCGACACGACGAAAGTCGGGCCTTATCGGATCCTGCGCAAAGAGAACCTGGACGGCGTAAAGTTCTTCCTCGATGCTCCCACGAACGGCAACGGCGCCGACGCCTGGGTGCTGTTCCGTGCCTCCGGCACCGAACTGTTGCTGCGCGTTTATGCGGAAGCCGCGACGCCAGAACTGGTGGAAGAAGTGCTGCAAGCCGCGGAACGCTTCGTCCAACAGGGCTAGCAGGCTTTGCTCGATCTGACTACCGCCTACTGACTCCTGTTCTTGTACTTTCGCGTCTCGCCAGCCTCCCGAACGCGATAGGATGATACCGACTGCATTCTGGGGATGATCACCGTAACCGACAGCACACCAATTTCCGCGGATTCGCCCGAATCGCGCAGCTACAACCGCATCAAGCGGTGGCTCGGCATTGCCGACTTCGGGCTGGGCTTGCTGCTGCTGGTCCTGCTGCTCGCGACCGGCTGGAGCGGCACTCTCCGCGGTCTCGCCTACCGCGGCGCTTCAACGAACTATTCCTTCGCCGTCTTCCTCTACGTGCTCATGCTGATAATCGTCAGCAAAGTGCTGGGCTTTCCGCTCGACTACTACGGCTTCCGCCTCGAGCATCGCTATCACCTCTCGAACCAGCGATTGCGCTCCTGGCTGTGGGATGAATTCAAAGGTCTGCTGGTCGGCCTGGTTCTCGCCACCATCGTCGTCGAGCTGCTCTACCTGCTCATCCGACACGTGCAAAACTGGTGGCTGGCGGCGTGGGCTGTCTTTCTTGGCCTCTTCGTGCTGCTGGCTCAACTCGCGCCCGTCGTGCTTTTTCCGATCTTTTACAAGTTCGAGCCGATGGAAAATGAGGAACTCAGAAAGCGACTGGTCCTTCTGAGTGAGCGGGCAGGAACGCGCGTGCGCGGCGTCTACAAGTGGAAGCTTTCCGAGAAGAGCAAGAAGGCAAATGCCGCGCTGACTGGTCTTGGCGCTACCCGCCGGATCATTCTCGCCGACACCCTGCTCGACCAGTACAGCAACGACGAGATCGAAGCCGTGTTGGCCCACGAACTCGGACATCACGTTCACCGGCACATCTTCAAGAGCATTCTGGTGCAGGCGGGAATCACGCTGCTGGGATTCTGGCTCGCGAACGAAGTTCTGCGTTACGCGGTCGAGCACAGCAACATGTTCGTGGGCATGTTCGATTTTGCCAACCTCCCGCTGCTGGTGCTGGTTGCGACCGTGCTTTCGTTTTTGCTGATGCCGGCGCTGAATGCCTACTCGCGCTTCAATGAGCGCCAGGCCGACCGTTATTGCTTCCAGTCGGTGGCCAGCGTCGAGCCGTTCATCTCGTCGATGAACAAGCTGGCCGAGCAGAACCTGGCCGAGAAAACCCCGTCGCGATGGGTGGAATGGTTCTTCCACTCCCATCCCGCGATTGCGAAACGAGTCGCGGCCGCCGAAGCCTGGGCGAAGGCGCACTAGATGAGTTCTCAGTTCCCGGTTCTCAGTTCTCAGAAATCAGAACTCGCGATGGAAGGGACGCGGCGAGGAACAACGGTCATCCTCGCGAAAGGTAATCTTGCTCTTGGTTTAGCACTGCAGGTGGCCGATTCTAAGTCTGAGAACTGGGAACTGGGAACCGAGAACTGGTTCCTTCACTTCTGCAATCTGACTTCTGCCTTCTACACCCCCCGCAAGATCTCTTCCCCCCGCCGCACATCCTCCTCGGTATCTACGCCCACGGTATCGAAGGGCGTCTCTGCCACGTAGATCGGGACTCCGTTCTCGAGAAACCTCAACTGTTCCAGCCGCTCGCTGCGCTCCAGACCCGACTCCGGCCAGCGCACAAACCGCTCCAGCGCGTCCTTCCGGTAACCATAGAAGCCGAGGTGCTTGTAGTAGCGCGGACTGGCGCCATCGCGGTCGAATGGAATGGTTGCCCGCGAAAAATACAGGGCCCGCCCGGTCGAGTCCGTCACTACCTTCACTGCGCTCGGATTGTTGACATCAATCTCCGCTGCCGGTGTTTTTAGCGTGCCGACCTCGACCTTGGGCTTCCGCATCACTGCGATCAAACTCTCGATATGCTCGGGCCGTGTCATCGGCTCATCGCCCTGGACATTCAAGTACACATCCGCGGGAATGAGCGTAGAAATCTCGTGCACACGCTCTGTCCCCGAGCGATGCGCGGCCGAAGTCATGCGCGCCACAAACCCGCGCTGCCGGCAAAAGGCGAGAATCTCCTCGGAGTCCGTCGCTACCACTACCTGATCGAGCGACGAGCAGCGCCGCACGCCCTGATACACCCATGCCAGCAGCGGCTCGCCGGCGATCTCGCGCAGCATTTTGCGGGGCAGGCGCGTCGAAGCCAGCCGCGCCGGAATTACGGCTACAACTCTCATGCGCCGTAGTTTCGCACGCGGCTCGACGGTTTGGCACGCTATTCCGACTTTTTCAGCAGCCTGCTAGAATCAATGCGGGACGCGTCCACCCGCGTGTGCGGAATTCTGTGCCCAGTTTTGGGTTTCCCCGAACAGTTTGCTCCGCGTAATCCGAGTCTTGGCGGCGTAGCTCAGGTGGTTAGAGCGACGGTCTCATAATCCGTAGGTCGTAGGTTCGAGTCCTACCGCCGCCACCAATCTCTTCAACAACTTGTGCGAGATCCGGCGGGATCTCCATTCCGCGTGGTTGCGTTGGGGATGCGGATTGTTGCCGACTCGTACGAGCGCTGAAGGTCCATAGCCCGAACTTGCCATTCCCCTATTCGTCACAAGCTGCCGGGAAAGTCCGGAAATTGCGTACGCAGTCGGCGGCGCGGCTGAAAGCCGCGCGCTTTCAAAGCGTTTTTACGTTACCGCCTGCATGGGGCTCAACTGCGGAGTTGTTGTCCAACAAGAGTCGCGCTTTGCTGGCCAGACTCTTGAGTGAGAACGGCTTCTGGAGCACCTCGGCGTGTTCGGCCAAGCCTTCCGAGTGGCGGACCGCGAAGTCGGGATATCCCGACATGAACAGCACTTTGGCGTGCGGGTGCAGCCGGGTAATGTGGGTCGCCAGTTCCCGGCCACCCATGTTGGGCATCACGATGTCCGTAACTACAAGATCGATGCGCTTCTGCTGAGTCTCGGCAATTCTCAGCGCGGCTTCACCGTCGGGCGCAGCCAATACGTTGTAACCAAGACCCATCAGATATACGCTCGCTACTTCACGAATCGCCACCTGATCTTCGACCAGCAGAATGGTTTCGGTCCCGTTTACTTCTGAAGCCGGCGGCGGTTGCTTCTGATACGGAGAGGCCTCGGCTTGGCATTGGGGAAGAAATATCTTGAAGGTTGTGCCCTGTCCGGGCTCGCTGTAAACCGAGATCGCTCCGCCGCTCTGCTTGATGACTCCATACACCATGGGCAGGCCCAATCCCGTGCCTTTTCCTGGGCCTTTGGTGGTGAAGAAGGGCTCAAATATGCGGGCCTGAGTTGCCGTGTCCATGCCGGTGCCGGTATCGGTGACCGCGAGCATCACGTAAGCGCCGGGTTGGACGGAAGAGTGGCGCCAATTCTGGGCTTCATCGAACTGAATGCTTTTGGCTTGCAGGGTAAGGGTTCCGCCATCCGGCATCGCGTCCCGCGCATTGAGGGCGAGGTTGAGGAGGGCTTGCTCGAGCTGGCCCTGGTCCACCTTGACTCTGGCCAGATCGTCCTCGATCTCGATTTTCAATTCGATGCTCTCCGCCAGCAGACGAGCCAGCATCCTCGCAACCCCGCCCAGGACAGAAGAGACATCCAGCACTCGCGGCTGGAGCAATTGTTTCCGGCTGAACGCCAGCAGCTGACTGGTGAGCGACGCTGCCCGGTGGACCGCATTGTGAACCTCAGCCGCATCCGCGAACAGGGGATCGTCGGGGAGGAGCCGGTCCCGAATCCGGTCAATATGCGCCCCAATCACCATCAGGAGATTGTTGAAATCGTGCGCGACGCCGCCGGCGAGCTGGCCGATGGCCTCCATTTTCTGCGCCTGGCGAAGCTGCTCCTCCAGACGCTTATGTTCCGTGATGTCGTACAGCACGCCCTGCATCAGGGGATTTGCGCCGGAAGCTCCGTCGAGAAGATTCGCTTCGTCCCGAAACCAAAGAATCCTGCCGTCCCGGGCGTGCATGCGGTACTCGGCCTTGTACAACTGCCCCGTTTCCTGGACGCTGCTTTCCGCCGCAATTGCGATTGCACGATCGTCGGTGTGGATGCGGCTCATCCACAGACCCGGATTCGCCATCCATTCCTCGGCCGAGAAGCCGAGCATGGATTCGATCTGGGGGCTCACGAACTGCCAGCGGCCTTCGACTCCGACTTCCGCAATGTAGGTAATCGCGGGCAGCCGCTCAACCAGCGTCCGGTAGCGGGTTTCGGCGGCCTGGAGTTCGGTCTTCGCCCGGTGATGTTCGATGGCAATACCAGCCAGGTGAGTGGCTCGGTCAATCAGTTGGAGATGATAGGAATCGGGCGCGCGCGGAGCCCGGTAGTAACAGGCAAATGTTCCCAGGACGGCGCCGCTATGCGATGAAATCGGCATCGACCAGCAGGCGCGCAGCCCGTTTGCTAGAGCCAGGTGCTTGAAGTCCGCCCACAAAAGATCGTTCTCGATGTCAATCACCACCACCGGCTGTTGACGGTAGGCGGCCGTTCCGCATGATCCTACCCGCGGCCCGATCTGGATTCCGTTGATGGCCTCCCGATAGTTGGCCGGAAGACTTGGAGCGGCCCCGTCGCGCAGCGTGGTACCGTCGTGATCGAGTAGAAGAACGGAGCAGACCAGGCCCGGCGATCGTTCCTCAATTTTCAAACACAGCGACTCCAATACGCGCGCCAGTGGCTGCTGCGCCATGATCATTTCCAGCACCGCCTTGTCCAGAAGTGACAAGGCCTCGGCGATCTTGTGGGGATCCCCGTCTGCCATTCGTGCCGCTGTAGACATGCCACGCTCTCGATCCGATGCCGGGATCATGCGCTTGCAGCATCGGCAGTTTGCACTGCCACACTTGGGGGGATAGATGTTTTATTATCGGTAAGGCAGCGGTAACCGGACAGTTACCGCGGTAATCAGAGGCTGGCGGGAAAAGGAAGCTCGCCGCTATAGAAAGGGGGGCACAGAGGCTCTCACTGGCGTGAGCAGCCCGCTACACGTCTTTCAACTGCTCCTCATCCATCCCAAAATAATGCCCGAGCTCGTGCAGCACGGTCTGCCGCACTTCGTGACGAATCTCGGCGTCACTGGAGCACACCGCCTCGATGTTCTTCTGATAGAGGACGATGCGGTCGGGTCCGTGCGACAGGTTGAACACGCTCTTCTGGGTGGCGGGCACACCCTGAAAAACCCCCAGCACCAGGCCGCTTCTGCGGTCCCTGCGTGCCACGTTCTTCGGAGGCCGGTCTTCGACCAGGACCGCCAGATTGTGAATCCTTTCCCGGAAGTGTGCCGGCAGCGAGTCGAGAACTTGCTCCACCAGCCTGACGAATCGATCGCGCTCCATCGTTATCTACCTCACCGTCTCTCCCACGAACGCCGCAAACTGCCGCACATCTTCTTCTGTCGTGTCGAACGAGCACATCCAGCGCACCACCGACTCCTCCTCGTTCCAGACATAGAAGAAGTACCGCTCCTGGATTTTCGGAATCGTTGCCCGCGGAATTTGCGCAAACACGCCATTCGCATCCACCGAATAAACGATCTTCACCTCGCGGATCTTCTGGATCTCCTGCTCTAGCAGCTTGGCCATCCGGTTGGCGTGCTCCGCGTTACGCCGCCAGAGATCGTTCGTCAGCAGCGCCTCCATCTGCACCGCCAGATACCGCATCTTCGATGCCAGCTGCATCCCCTGCTTGCGCGTAAACAGGAAATCCCGCGCCAGTTCCGGACGGAAGAAGACCACGGCCTCCACTCCCATCAGCCCGTTCTTGGTGCCGCCGAAGGACAGCACATCCAGTCCCAGGTCGCGCGTCGCCTGCCGCAGGGTCAGTCCTTGCGCAACCGCCGCGTTCGAAATTCGCGCGCCGTCCATATGCAGGAACATGTCCCTGTCGTGGGCAAACCGCGCCAGCGCCTCGACCTCCGCCGGCTGGTACACCGTTCCCATCTCTGTGGACTGCGTGATCGAAATCACCTTCGGCTGCACATGATGCTGGTCGCCGATTCCGTGATACGCGCGCGCCACTGTTTCTACCGTCAGCTTCCCGATCGGCGCTGCAAGAGGAATCAGCTTGCAGCCGGTCAGTTTCTCCGGCGCCCCACACTCATCGGTGTAGATGTGGGACATCTCCGAACAGAGCACGGCGTGGTAGGGCCGCGTCAGCGCTTCCAGGCTCAACCCGTTCGCGGCGGTGCCATTGAAAACGAAAAATACCTCGACGTCGCCGCCGAAGTGCTCCCGAAATTTCCGCACGGCCGATTCCGTGTACGGATCGTCTCCATACCCGACGACGTGCCCCTGGTTGGCGCGCCCAATCGCCTCCAGCACCTCCGGATGCACCACGGCGTTGTTATCGCTAGCAAAGCTGCGGCTCGGTTTCATAACAAAACAGCCTAGCAGACCCGTAAATTCTTCGGAGCCTCCGGCCCTTACCTTGAATCTACTAAGGTTCTAGAATTGCTGGGGGCGGATCCGGCGGGGAGCCAGCTTTAGCTCAGCGCAGGCCCCGTGGTCGCTTTTCATAGAGAGATGATGATATGCATCAATTTTCTGCACGATCTTTCCTGGCTTTTGTTCCCGCGCTTTTCCTGAGCGCGCTCTTGCTCTTTACCGCCGCCTGCACCGAAAACAAAGGCGCGCAGGCGAGCGCTCCGCAAGCCATGCCGGTGCAGGTGAAGACCGCTCAGCCCGCGAAAGTGGACGACACCACCGAATACGTCGCCACCCTCAAATCGCGCGACACCGCTGTCATCATGCCGCAGGTGGAAGGCATCGTCACGCAGATCTTCGCGCATTCCGGCGAGCGGGTTGCCGCCGGAGCGCCCCTCATCCAGATCGATCCTGCCAAGCAGCAAGCGACGGTGAAGAGTCAGGAAGATGCCCGCGCCGCCCAGCTCGCCCAGGTCAAATGGGCGCAGCAGAATTACGACCGCATCAGCGGACTGGCTAATGCCGGCGTCGTGAGCCGCCAGGATCTCGATCAGGCTCGCGCTGCGCTTGACGCCGCGCAGGCGCAGCTGCAAGCCCTCGAAGCCCAGGTGCGCGAGCAGCAAGTGCAGCTGCATTACTACCAGGTCGTCGCGCCCCGGGCGGGCATCGTGGGCGACATTCCCGTCCGCGTCGGCGACCGCGTCCAGACCACTACCATGCTCACTACCGTGGACCGCCCCGGAACCCTCGAAGCCTACGTGTACATTCCGGTCGAGAAGAGCGCGCAGTTGAAGATGAATCTCCCGGTCGAACTCGTGGACGCCTCCGGCAAAGTGCTCGCCTCCAGCCGCGTCACGTTCATCTCGCCCCAGGTGGACAACGCGACGCAGACGGTGCTGGTCAAGGCTCAAGTGCCTAACAACAATGACGCGTTACGCAACGCGCAGTTCATTCGCGCCCGCGTCGTCTGGGGCAGCCAGCAGCGGCCGGTCGTGCCGGTGGTAGCCGTCTCCCGCATCGGGGGCCTGTATTTCGTCTTTGTGGCTGAGTCCGATTCCAAGGGCGGATACGTGGTCCACCAGAAAGCGTTGCAGGTTGGCCAAATCGTGGGCAATGACTATGTCGTCCTCGAGGGAATCAAGCCCGGTGACAAGGTGGTCGTTACCGGAACCCAGTTCCTGATCGACGGCATCCCTGTAATTCCGCAAGAAACCGGCTCGTAGCGGATGACGAAGTGGCAAATGTCCCCGGCGCCGCCTGCCGACATTGCCTTGTCACTCGCGACCTGCTAACGACCAACGACTAGCGACCGACGACTTTTCTTATGGTTGATTTCTTTATCCATCGTCCCGTTTTCTCGACCGTGTGCGCCCTGCTCATCATTCTGGCGGGGGCCACCGTCATCCCCACATTGCCGATTGCGCAGTTTCCAGATCTGGCGCCCCCGCAAGTGAGCGTGACCAGCTTCTATACCGGTGCCAGCGCCCAGACCGTAGAATCGGCCGTGACCACGCCGCTGGAGCAGCAGATCAACGGCGCCGAGGGAATGAAGTACATCACCTCCTCCAGCAGCAACGACGGCATCAGCCAGATTACCGCCACTTTTGATCTCACCCGAGACCCCGACCTGGCCTCCGTCGACATCCAGAACCGGGTCAACACCGCCCAGGGACGCCTTCCGAACGCGGTCAAGCAGGTCGGCGTCACGGTGCAGAAGAGTTCGCAGAACTTTGTCTTCGGCGCCGCCGTGTTTTCGCCCGACAACCGTTACTCCACGCTCTTCATGAGCAACTACCTCGACGTGTACGTGCGCGACAGTCTCAAGCGCGTTCCGGGCGTCGCCGAGGTCTTCCTGTTTGGAGAGCGGAAATACTCCATGCGTCTGTGGCTCGATCCTGTCCGCATGGCCAGCCGCGGCTTGACCGCGCCCGATGTGGTGAGCGCACTGGCAGAACAGAACGTCGAGGTCGCCGCCGGTCAGGTCGGTTCCCAGCCTGCGATTCCGGGCCAGCAGTTTCAAATCAGCGTCCGTGCCGTCGGCCGTCTCTCCGAGGCCGGGCAGTTCGACAACATCATTCTGAAGAGCAATAGTGACGGCACGCTCGTCCGCCTGCGCGATGTTGGCCGTGCCGAACTCGGCGCCGAGGACTACGGTTCCAACCTCGATTACAACGGCCGGGAATCCGTCGGTCTCGGCATCACCCAGCTCTCCACCGCCAACGCTCTCGATGTGGACCGCCGCTGCATCGCCGAACTCCAGCGGCTCTCCAAGCGATTCCCGCCCGGCATGAAGTACGAACTCGCCTTCGACACCACCGATGCCGTTAGCGAATCCATTCGCGATGTGGTCGGAACTCTGGGCGCGGCCATCGTGCTGGTCGTGCTGGTCATCTTTGTGTTCCTCGAAGACTGGCGCTCCACCATCATCCCTTCGGTGACGATCCCGGTCTCGCTCATTGGCACTTTCGCCTTCGTCAAGCTGCTCGGCTTTTCGATCAACACGCTGACTCTGTTCGGCATCACTCTCGCAACCGGGCTGGTGGTCGACGATGCCATCGTCGTCATCGAAAACATCGAGCGCCACCTCCAGGAGGGTGAGCAGGATCCGACCAAGGCATCCTCCGATGCCATGAAGGAAGTCACCGGCGCGGTGATCGCCACTTCGCTTGTGCTGGTGGCCGTGTTTGTCCCAGTCGCTTTCTTCCCGGGCACGACCGGCATTCTCTTCCGACAATTCGCGCTGACCATCGCTTTTTCCATCGCGATCTCCGCCTTCAACGCGCTGACGCTCACTCCTTCGCTTTCCGCGCTGCTGCTGGGCCGCTCGCACGGCACGAAGAACTGGTTCTTCCAACGCGTGGATCGCGCGATCGCGGCGGTCACTCGGGGCTATGTCCGCGCCCTGCGTGCGTTCCTCCGCTATGAGGCGGTCGCTCTGGTTCTATTTTTCATCGGGCTCGGGCTCGCCTACTTCGTTTTCCAGCGCGTGCCCAAGGGCTTTGTTCCCAATGAAGACCAGGGCTGGGCCATGGTCATCGTCCAGGCTCCGTCGGGGGCCTCGCTTGAATACACCAAGAAAATCGGACAGCAAGTCACGGAAATCACCAAGAACTTCCCGGAAGTCGAAGGCACGTTCGCCGTTTCCGGATTCAGCTTCGGTGGCAGCGCTCCGAACCGTGGCATCGTGTTCCTGGCACTTCGGCCCTATGCGCAGCGCCAGGGCAAAGAGCACACCGCTTCCGCTATCATCAATCGCATGCGCGGACCGTTATTTGGAATTACTGGCGCGATCGTCATCCCCTTCGAGCCCCCGGCGGTGCAAGGTCTGGGGACCTTCGGAGGCTTCCAATTCGAAGTGCAGGACCAGGGCAACCACACCCTTCAGGAACTCGAGAAAGCCACCCAGGATCTGATCCGCGAAGGCAGTTCGCGCAAGGATCTCGCCGGCCTTTTTACGACCTATACGGCCGCCGACCCGCAGTTTGTCGTCACCATCGACCGCGAGAAGGCCAAGAGCCTGCACGTCCCGCTCAGTCAGATTACGGACACGCTCAGCGTCTACATGGGATCGTCGTACGTCAACGATTTCGATTTCAACAACCGCTCCTATCGTGTGTATGTCCAGGCCGAGAAGCAGTTTCGCTCCCACCCCCAGGACATCCAGGAGTACTACGTCCGCTCCGAATCGGGCGCTATGATCCCGCTGGAAAACCTGCTGGCGATCGGCCAGACCGCCGCTCCCCAGGTGATCAGCCATTACAACCTCTTCCGCTCCACCGAGGTCAGCGGCGCCGCCCCTCCCGGCTTCAGTTCCGGCCAGGCGATCAGCGCGATGGAACAGCTCTCCGCCAAGGTCTTGCCCCAGGGCTTCACCTATGAATGGTCGGGGATTTCGCTCGAAGAATTGGAGTCCGGCACCACCACGCTCATCCTGTTTGGACTGGGAACGCTGGTGGTTTACCTCACGCTTTCGGCGCAGTACGAGAGCTTCGTACTCCCGTTCATCATCCTGCTGGCAGTACCGATGGCCCTGCTGGGCGCGCTTTCAGCGCAATGGCTGCGCGGACAGCAGAACGATGTCTATTGCCAGGTCGGGCTCGTTATGCTCGTCGGCCTCGCTTCCAAGAACGCCATTCTGATCGTCGAATTCGCCGAGCAGCTTCGCAAGCGCGGCATGACCATTGTCGACGCCGCGGTCGAAGCCGCCCGCATCCGTCTGCGGCCTATTCTCATGACTTCCTTCGCCTTCATTCTGGGCGTTGTGCCCCTGGTGACCGCCAGCGGCGCGGGCGAAAACGGGCGCCACTCCGTGGGCACGACGGTATTCGGCGGCATGATCATGAGCACCATCCTCAACCTGTTCTTCATTCCGGTGCTCTATCTGCTGATCGAAGGCTTCCGCGAGCGCCGTAGAACGAAAACGGCCTGAGAAAGCAGTACAATGCTTCGATCCGACAACAGATCAGGCAACGTTCCGTTCGCTGATGTTCTCCTGAGTGCTTGGGGAACTTGGGCCCCCGATACAAAGGAACCAACTATGCGAGGTCACCCTATGAAGAAGTCTCTCCTGCTCGCAGGTGCCGTCTCCGCACTAGCCGTTTCGATGGTGGCTCAGGGCAATCGCGAGGCCCTCAGCCCGAAGGGCGTCGATCGCATCGTGCGCGAAGTGCGCCACGAGCTGGTCATGCTGCCCTACTACGGCGTCTTCGACAACCTGGCCTACAAAGTCGATCCCGACGGCACCGTAACCCTGATGGGACAGGTCTCTCGTCCTACCCTCAAGTCGGACGCCGAGAACGTTGTGAAGCGCATTGAAGGTGTGGAGAAGGTCGTCAACAACCTCGAGGTCCTGCCCACCTCGCCCAACGACGACCGCATCCGCCGCGCCGTGTATCGCGCCATTTACGGCAACAGCGTTCTCAGCCAGTACCAGCTGCGCGCAGTTCCGCCCCTTCACATCATCGTGAACAGGGGACACGTCACGCTCGAAGGAGTTGTCGCCCGCCAGATGGACAAGCAAGTCGCCGGCATGCAAGCCAACGGCGTTTCCGACGTCTTCTCCGTTACCAACAACCTCCAGGTCGAACAAGAAGAGAAGAAAGGCGACAAGAAAAAGTAGATTCTGTGTGGGGCGGACACTGCCTTCGACTTCGCTCAGGGCAGGCTTTGTCCGCCGCCGTTGCTTTTGACCTTCGCGGGGACAGACCTTCCTCTCCGCGAGAATCTGCTTTCCATTTAGAGCCGGGCACTACGCCGGCCCTTTCCATTCTTGTCTTCCAATTCTCGCCTCTGTGTTCCCTGTGTCCTCTGTGGTGATGCTTTTTCTCACTTCTGCAATCAGACTTCTGCCATCCCCTGCGACAATAGACTCGCAAACCATGCCTCCCGCCCCCAACGCCGCCGAGATCGAAACCGCCGCCCGCCTCCTGCGCGCCGGACGTCTGGTCGCCTTCCCCACCGAAACCGTGTACGGTCTCGGCGCCAACGCTCTCGATCCGGAAGCCGTCGCCCGCATCTACGCCGTCAAAGGCCGCCCGCCGACCAGCCCTCTGATCGTGCACGTCGCATCGATTGAAATGGCGCAGGCTCTGGTTGCAAGCTGGCCCGACAACGCCGACCGCCTCGCCCGGCTCTTCTGGCCGGGTCCGCTGACGCTCGTCCTCGATAAGCAGCCGACAATTCCTTCGATTGTCACGGCCGGACTCCCCACCGTCGGCCTGCGCATGCCAGCACACCCGATCGCGCTCGCCTTGATTCGCGCCGCAGGCGTACCCCTCGCTGCGCCCAGCGCCAATCGTTTCACCCAGCTTTCGCCGACGACCGCCGACCACGTCCGGAGTAGTCTGGGTAGCGACGTGGACTGTATTCTCGACGGCGGCCCCTGCCAGGTGGGCATCGAATCGACCGTGCTCTCGCTCGCCGGACCGCAGCCTGTTCTGCTTCGCCCCGGCGGCATTTCGCGACTAGAGCTCGAAGCCGCAATCGGCCCGATCACGACCGTACCCGAGGCCCCCGAGGGTGCGCATCCCGCCCCCGGAATGCATCCCCGCCATTACAGCCCGCGCACGCGCTTGTTGTTGGTCAAAGATGGGAAAGTGCCCGATCAGGGCAATGGAATCTACCTGCGGCACAAGCACGCGCCCGGCCGAACCGACATCGCGGTTATACAGATGCCCTCAACCGCCGCCGATTACGCCGCCGCGCTCTACGACAAGCTCCACGATGCAGACGCCGCGAGCCGCGATTGGATCGCCGTTGATGTCCCGCCGAATACGCCGGAGTGGGAAGCAGTGCACGACCGCCTCCGCCGCGCCGCCTCGAATGAATAGAAACGAACTCAACGTTAACGCGACGGTAGGAAGACAGCTGGTGTAAACGCTGTTTTACATCAACAATCAGTGTGGCAAGCGGTGTAAAATCGGTCTCTTGCTGGTGCAGGCCAAACTTAGACCTATGCGCCGAGTCCGGATGATTGGGCTAGGAACGGTTGCCTTGCTGTTGCTGACCGTCGTCGGTATACAAATCTACGCGCAAGTCTTTCGATTCCGGGCAGAACACTTCTTGGCCGAGTATTCTTAGGATCACTACGGAGATTCTATGACACGATTTGGGTCTGCCATGTCAGTCACCCTGCTTCTCTTAGTCGCAGGATGCGGAAGCAGTTCACGTCAGCTTCAATCCATAAGCATCAGTCCTGCAACCGCCAACGGCCAGGTGCAGTTCGTCGCCACTGGTCACTACAATCAAGCTCCCGTCACCATGTCACCCCTACCTGTATTGTGGGCGGTTTATTTGCCGAATGGGAAGAGCGGCGCGACGATCACTCAGAGCGGTGTTGCTCAATGCGAGCTGGGAGTATCCAGCCCATTTTCGATCCTCGCCTGGGCGCCCGCTGATCCAAGTATTCCGATCGCAAAGCTTGAAACGGCTAAGAAGGCGGTTGTCGGTATAGCGGCTTTGACCTGTCCGTGATCCGCGCAGACTTGGAGTGAAGACAGTCACGCCCCTACGTTCGTCGTCCGATGGGCGCCTACGACATCCGAGAGGATTGCCGCCCTCTTCCCCAAACGGGAGGAAAGATGTGGGCCTTCTTGCCGTCTTGACGTGCGGTTGGCGAAACATCCCCGTTAGACCAGCAACGTTTCTGGACTGTCCGGCTCAGCCCAGCTTCTGGCAATCTGCCCTCTACCCCCCGCCTTCCCCCGCCGCGCGCACGCGGATGGTATGCGGCACGGCCCGCAGCTGTCGCATCAGCTCTGCATCGCACGGACGGTTGATGTCGTAGATCGCGTATCCCAAATTCCCTTGCGTATCGAGCACCTGCCGTTCGATGTTGATCTCCCGGTCGGCCAGGATGTCGTTGATCGCCCGCAGAATACCCGGCACGTTGTGGTGGATATGCATCAGCCGGTGCGATCCTGGCTCATACTCCAGGTGGCAGTGCGGCAGGTTCACGCTCAGCAACGAATTGCCGCTGCGCAGATACTCCAACATCCGCGCCGACACGAACTGCCCGATATTCTGCTGCGCCTCTTCCGTGCTTCCGGCGATATGCGGAGTCAAAATGACATTGCCCAGCCCTTGCAGCGGACTGGCAAACGTCCCGCCGCTCTCCGGCTCCTGAGGAAACACGTCCACCGCAGCCCCCGCCAGCTTTCCGCTCCGCAGATGCTTCGCCAGCGCTTCATGATCCACCACGAACCCGCGACTCAAATTGATCAGGCAGGCCCCATCTTTCATCCGCCGGAACTCGTCTTCTCCAAACAGATTCTTGTTCTGTGGCTTGCCGTCGACATGCAGAGTGATCACGTCCGACGTCTCCAACAGCTCGCGGAACCCGACCGCCCGCGCATTTCCCCGGGCCAGCACGTGCGAGATATCGTGAAAAACGACCCGCATGCCCATCGCTTCGGCCAAATCCGAAACCTGCGACCCGATCTTCCCGTAGCCCACGATCCCCAGCGTGAGCCCGCGCACCTCGTGCGCCCCCGCTGACGACTTGTTCCAGACCCCGCGATGCATCTGGCTGCTGGCCTCGAACGCCCGCCGCAGCAGCAGGATGATCTCTCCCATCGTCAGTTCGGCCACCGACCGGCTGTTCGAATGCGGATCGTTGAACACGGCGATCCCCCGGTCGCTCGACGCGGCGCGATCAATCTTGTCTACCCCGATGCAGAACGCGCCCACCGCCACTAGGTCCGGGACGGCATCCAGTACCGCCGCGGTGATGCGCGTCTTCGAGCGCACTCCCAGAATCGAGGCCCCGCGCACCTTCCCGATTAGTTCCTTCTCTTCCAGCGCGCCCTTCAGCGACTCAACCTCAAAGCCCGCTTCCTGGAACTGCGTGACCGCGACTCCGCTGATGTTTTCCAGCAACAGTACTTTCAAGAACCCTCCGTCTGAAATGGACGTAATAAAGAATTATAAAGACCCTTCCGCACTCCTTCCGTTCTTTCCCATGAATTCCCCTGTGCCCCCTGTGTCCTCCGTGGTTAAGATTTTTCGCGGCGCAACCTGGCGCAAACTCTCCATCCGCCACACTTCCCGGCCCAAAGTGTTACAAATATAGAGATGTGGGCAATGCCGCGAAGCCGTCTGTCGCGTGTGAATCTTTCGAGCCCGCCCCGACATCCTTAACTCTTTGGAGGAACACCGATGGCGCACGAACTGCCCCCCCTGCCGTATGACTACACGGCGCTGGAACCGATCATCGACGAAAAGACGATGCACCTGCACCACGACATGCATCACGCCGCTTACGTTAAGAACCTGAACGCCGCGCTCGACAAGCATCCCGAGCTGCACGCGAAAAAGGCGGAAGATCTACTCCGCGACCTGAATGCCGTTCCCGAAGACATCCGTGGCGCCGTCCGCAACAACGGTGGTGGACACGTCAACCACACCATGTTCTGGCAGATCATGAAGCCCAAGGGCGGAGGCGATCCCACCGGCCCCGTCGCCGACGCAATCAAGAAAACCTTCGGCGATTTCAAGACTTTCCAGGAAAAGTTCAACGCCGCCGGAGTAGGCCAGTTCGGCTCCGGATGGGTGTGGCTAGCGGGCAAGCCGAACGGCGATGTGCAGATCATGTCCACGCCCAACCAGGACAGCCCGCTCTCGCAGGGCCTCTATCCCATCTTCGGCAACGACGTCTGGGAACACGCCTACTACTTGAAGTACAACAACCGCCGTCCGGAATACCTGCAAGCCTGGTGGAATGTAGTCAACTGGGACGAAATTAACAAACGCTACCAGTCGAGCAAGAAGTAGATTGAGTAGTTGTGTGGGGCGGACACTCATGTCCGCCCCGCCCGCACCAGAAAACAGCACTGCCGCTAGTCAACCAAATCCAAACCTTAAACCGCCAAGGGCGCTAAGGCTTCGCAAAGGACGCAAAGAAAATCTCTTGTTCCTTACCTCTGCAATCTGACCTCTAACCCCTGCCCTCAGTACACTCCCAAATCCTTCGCCGAAACAAATTTCCCTGAATAGTGCTGCTTCACCTGCTCCACCAGATCTTCTTCCGTCGTCTCTCCCATCACCTGGTGATACAGCACCAGCAACTTCGGCCGCGCGCGCGTCGCAATCTCGCCTAGCTCCTCCGGCGACGTGTGAAACGCCTTGAAATAGGCCAGTTTCTGGTTGCTCTCCACGATCTTCTTCCGTTTCGGGTTGAAGACCTCATGGAGCAGCACGTCACACCCGTCGCAGGCTTTCACCACTACGTCCGTGGGCGCCGTGTCGCCGGAAATCACAATCCGCCGGTCCTTCGTGTCGAAACGATACCCGAAGGCGTACTTCCAGGTCCCATGCTTCACCGGAAACGCCGTGACCGTCACGTTGTCGTCGCGATACACCATCCCCGGCTGAATCTCATGCACGTTGACCTTGTACCCGGTGGTGTTCGCCTCCTCGAGGCCGCGCAGGCGCAGCCGCACATCTTCCGCCCACGCTTTTTCGATGTGCTCCGTCATGTGCTTCAGCCCGCGGGGCCCATACGCCTCCAGTGGTTCCGCGCGGTCCAGCACCCACGGCGAAAAAATCAGGTCGGGATACCCCAGCGTGTGGTCGGAGTGCAGATGCGTGATAAACACGATCCTCAGTTTCTCGGCCGCCAGCGCCTTGATGCCGTTTTTCTCCGCTGCCGCCGCCCGCCGCACCACGCCCGGCCCGCAGTCCACCAGATACGCCGCACCGTTCACCACCACCGCCACCGCGGGCCCTGACCGGTCCGGATCGGCCAGCGGAGTCCCCGTTCCCAGCACAACTACTATCGTTCCCGGATCCTTGCTAGGCGTCTTCGGCTGTGCGAGGCCGGCTCCATTCAATAAGAAGATCGTTACCAACCACAGAACCAGTATTCCATTCATTCGACTCATGTCCTTGAAGCCAGCCTCGGCCCCTAAAGGGGCAATTCAAAAAACACGACTTTCGGCATCGCTGAAGCGATGCCCTGATACGAAGCCAGCCTTCTTTTCCGCAAGTCGCGCTCCACTGTAGAGCTGCGAACCGGGAACTGAGGCCGGTGCCTACTTCGCTTTTCCCCGTGTTCCCCCGTGTCCCTCGTGGTTAAGGCTTTTTGTAGACCACTCCACCCTTCATCACGAAATCCACTTTCTCCATCACCGAAACATCCGCCAGGGGATCCCCAGGCACGGCCACGATGTCAGCGTATTTCCCCACTTCAATGGTTCCTACTTTATCCTGCATCCCCAGCAGTTCCGCCGCCGAAGAGGTGGCCGACTTCAACGCCTGCCCCGGCGTCATCCCGAACTTCACCATTGACGAAAATTCCTTCGCCGGATTCACTTTCCAGTCGAACCCGCCCGCATCCGTCCCGAAAGCAATCTTGACGCCTGCCTTCATTGCTCGCCGGAACGTGTTCTCATGCACGGCGATCATTTTCACCCACACCGGGGCGCCGGCCGCTGCCCGTCCCTGCGCTACGTACTCACCCACAAAGATCGTCGGGACGTAGTAGATTCCCTTTGTAACCATCGTCTTCAGGTCTTCATCCGCGATGTAGTTTCCATGCTCGATGGAGTCCACGCCCGCCTCAACCGAGTTGTGCACTCCGTTCAGCGCCATCGCATGCGACGCGATCTTGTGCCGCTGCCGGTGCGTTTCGTCCACGATCGCCCGGAGTTCGTCGAGCGTGAATGTAGGAATGTCGTCAAGCACGCCATCATCGCGAAGCCGATAGCTCCGGTCGGAATAGACTTTGATCCAGTCCGCGCCGTGCATGATCTGCTCGCGCACCGCCTTGCGCCCTGCGTCCGCGCCATCCACGACCTGCACGCCGTGCGGCACTTCGACATTCGGCGCGTACCCCAGCAGCGGATACGCTCCCGTAACGTCCATCGCCCGCGTCGCCACCTGCATGCGCGGCCCAGGGATCACGCCATTGTTAATGGCCCTCTTCACATCCACGTCCGCGTACCCCGCGCCCTCGGTCTCGAGGTCGCGAATCGTCGTGAACCCATACTCCAGCGCCCGCCGGGCATTCACGGTCGCCAGGATCGTCCGGTACTCCGGCGACTGCTTCAGCAACTGCTCGTCGTAGTCCGCCGCCGTGATATCCCCTTGCAGCAGGATGTGAGTGTGCGTATCAATCAGGCCGGGCAGGCACGTCTCATGCGAGAGGTCGATCATCTCGGGCCTGATGCCATTAATGTTCAGAGACCACCCAACCTGAACCGAGCGAATTGTGTCCCCAGTCACGAAGATGCTCATATTTTTCAGAACGCGGCCAGACTTCTCGTCGAACAATCCTCCGCACATGATGAACGAACCGTTGGTCTCATAGGTCTGCGCCGCTGCTGAAACTGCCGTAGTCATGGTGAAGAAAAGAAAAGCCACATAAATCTTGCGCATCACATCCTCCTGAGATCGCACCTACCGAGAACTGAGAACTGTTTCTTTCCTGTGCGCCCGCTGTGCAAATTCCGGCTGTCGAGTCTAGCAGAGAATCGCGACCTGCTCCGCGCTTACCCGCCAACTCCGTATCGGATGTGCTTCTTGCCAACCGAATTCAACCTTTGCTTGATCTGCGTTTATCCGCGTCGATCCGCGGAAAAGAATTTTGCCATTGCACAACTCTTGTGTATTGACCCGTTCCCTCCCGGCGCGTACAGTCGCTTCACTTCGCACCAAAAGAAACCAGCCCCGCGCGGCCGCGATCGGCCGCAAAACATTTCTTGCGCGACGCTTTGCACTGCCGAACCAGTAACCACGAAATCAGATACTCGCAACAGCCCTCCCCCAAGGGGTGAAGTTTTATGAACGCTGAAAGTACATGGACCGTCTACCACACGCGCTTCGTTGTGCGAGCCCGTCAACTCGCCGAGCCGCTCGTTTTTACCGACGTCTTCGGACGCGAACAATCCGGCCAGCCCGGCGACTACCTTGTTGAATCCTCCGAGGGTTTCCGCGGTATCACGCCGCGCCACATTTTCGAAGACATCTATGTGCCGCTGCGTCCTTCCCCCGGCGCCTTGCTCCCGCCACAGGGCTCTTCTCAACACCGAGGTGCTGGCGGACTGGCGCCGCACTCTCCGCCTGATCGCCTGCCTGCTACGGCCTAGGAGGCTGCGGAAAAAGTCGACTTGGCAACCTCAGGGGCTAAACCCCTGATGAAAAGAAAGCTTTTATCGCAGCGCTGGCAGCGCTGCGCCACCAAAAATCCGACTTTTTCCGCAGCCGAACGGAGCGGCTAGATCGGATTCGGAGGAGCCAAAAGTGGAGGGTTTGGCTCGTAGCCAGAAGCTAGCAGCCGGGTTTTTCCCAACTCGGTACCTATGGCACTTTCTGGCCACAATATGTAGAGGTATTCTCTTGACAGGCACAACTGGCAGGAGTACGTTAAGCATCCCATAGCAGTTTTTAAGACCCCGCGCAAAGGGGCCAAGACCGGAAAACAGGGGGCGATACGAAGTCGAGATGGCTCCGAATCGCCCCTTTGCGGAGAACCCATCCCTCCGGAACGGATGGAAACAGGCGGTGACTTCCCCCGGTCTGGCTTGACCAGGCATCCCCTCGGGGGATTCATCAGAGGGAAACACGCCGGAGAGGTTGCTTTCCGATCCGGCGAGCTTATTAGCGGTGCCAGGAGCCCCCTATGGAAGGTCTGATTCAACTCGTCGCCGAGTCTTTTGCCCGCCACGGTATTGAATGCCCAACCGTCGAGCCGCAAACAGTGGAATCGCTCCGCCCGGCCGAGGCTCCCATCCCCGCAGTACTCGCGGAACGCAATTACCAAAAAGGCCCGGAAGCAAATCTCGCTCCCTAGGGCTGATCGGCTGGGGAACGTGATGGTTGACGTGCCGTGGCAGCGCTCGCTCTAAAGCCCGCGCTGGCTTCGGATCCTTGAAAACATCAAGTGCCAGCGACGCCTTTGTTGTCTGACAATTGCCAGCCCCGAAGGGGCGATATTCGTTAGCCCAGCGCGTAAGCGCTGGGTAAGTGGGTGAGTTGCGATCAAGTCCCGTAGGGGACGGCACAATCCCCTGCGGGCTCAATGGTTTAACGATGAGGTTTTGTCCCCGAATGCACGATCAATTCATTCTTGCCATCATCTAATCCAGGAGAAGGACATGCCCGAAGTGCGCGAACAAGTCAAAAGAACAGAAGCCGCGAGCACCGCCAATAAGAAGAAGTCCCCTGGCCTCGCCTTCCGCCGCTTCTTCACCAAGCCCGGCGTTTCCCCGTACGACGAAATCGAATGGGAACTCCGCACCGCCCAGATCACCGACTCCCACGGCGGCGTGATCTTCGAGCAGAAGGACGTCGAGACTCCCAAAGACTGGTCCATGACCGCGACCAACATCGTCGCCTCCAAATACCTTCATGGACAGCTCGGCACCGACGAACGTGAGACCGGCGTCCGCCAGCTCGTCGCCCGCGTCGCCGAGACTATCCGCGACTGGGGCATGAACGACGGCTACTTCCGCACTCCCGAAGACGCGGCCACCTTCCACGACGAACTCGTACACCTGCTCGTCCGCCAGTACGCGGCCTTCAACTCGCCCGTCTGGTTCAACGTCGGATGTGACCGCATCGAGCCCAATTCCGACGCCCGGAACTGGCATTGGAACGCCGCCACCCGGCAAGTCGAATTCGGCGTCACCGGATACACGCGCCCGCAGTGCTCCGCGTGCTTCATCAACTCGGTGAAAGATTCGCTCGATTCCATCCTCACCCTGGCAAAGACCGAGGGCATGCTCTTCAAATGGGGATCGGGCACCGGCACTAATCTTTCTACGTTGCGCTCTTCGACCGAAGTCCTGAGCGGCGGCGGCACGGCCAGCGGTCCGCTCAGCTTCATGAAAGGTTTCGACGCCTTCGCCGGCGTGATCAAGAGCGGCGGCAAGACCCGTCGCGCCGCCAAGATGGTCATCCTCAACGTGGACCATCCCGACATCGTGGACTTCATCGAGTGCAAATCGAAAGAAGAAGCCAAGGCGCACGCCCTCGTCGCGCAGGGATACGACGGATCGCATCCCGACTCCGACGCCTACAGCTCTATCTTCTTCCAGAACGCCAACAACTCCGTCCGCGTCAGCGACGACTTCATGGTCGCCGTCCGCCGCGATACCGATTTCTCCACCCGCGCCATCGTCGACGGCCGCGTCGTCAACACCTACAAAGCCAAAGACCTGCTCTACAAAATCTCCGAGGCCACTTGGGCCTGCGGCGATCCCGGCATGCAGTACGATTCGACCGTCAACCGCTGGCACACGTCGAAGAACACCGCCCGGATCAACGCCAGCAACCCGTGCTCCGAGTACATGTTCCTCGACGACTCCGCCTGCAACCTGGCCAGCCTGAACTTGCTGAAGTTCGCGCCCAACGGCACGTTTGACGTGGAAGCCTATCGCCACGCCGCGGACGTCATCATCACCGCCCAGGAAATTCTCGTGGACAACGCCGGCTATCCGACGGAGATGATCGGCAAGAACTCGCACGACTATCGCCCGCTCGGACTCGGCTACGCCAACCTGGGCGCGCTGCTCATGGCCGCCGGCCTGCCCTACGACTCCGACGCCGGACGCGACTATGCCGCCTGTGTAACCGCCATCATGTGCGGCGAGGCGTATCTGCAATCGAGCCGCATCGCCGAACTGTGCGAGCCGCTGGCTCCGATCACCGACACCGTCCAAACGCGCCTCGGCGTCACCACCGCCGAAGCCATGCCCGGCGCCGCCTGCCCCGGCTTCTACATCAACCGCGAACCGTTCCTGGACGTGATCCGCATGCACCGCGCCAGCGTCAACAACATCAACAAGTCGAACGTCCCCGACTCTCTCTATGCAGCCTCCAAAGCCTGCTGGGACGAAGCTCTCGCCAACGGCGAAAAGCACGGCTATCGCAATTCGCAAGTCACAGTTCTGGCGCCGACCGGAACTATCGGATTCATGATGGACTGCGATACCACCGGAATTGAACCCGATCTGGCGCTGGTGAAGTACAAGAAGCTAGTGGGCGGCGGGATGATCAAGATCGTGAACAACACCGTCCCGGGCGCGCTGTTCAAGCTGGGCTACACGCACGAGCAGACAGATGCGATCGTCTCTTATGTGGACGCGACCGGAACGATTGAAGGCGCGCCGCACATTAAAGACGACCATCTGGCAGTGTTTGACTGCTCGTTCAAGCCCGCCAAGGGCACGCGTTCCATCCACTACATGGGACACCTGAAGATGATGGCCGCCGCGCAGCCGTTCATCTCGGGCGCGATCTCGAAAACCGTCAACCTGCCCAACGCGGCCACGGTCGAAGACATCATGGAGGCCTACATCCAGGCCTGGAAGCTAGGCCTGAAGGCGGTGGCCGTCTATCGGGACGGCTGCAAGCAGTCGCAGCCGCTCTCGGCCGCGGGCACGAAGACCGCGCAAAGTAGCGCCGGCGCCTTGCCGGCAACTGTTCAAGTCGAGTCAGAGAACCTCGACGCCCCGCCGCGCGCGATCCGTCACAAGCTGAAAGAAGAGCGCATGGCGGTAACGCACAAGTTCAACATCGGAGGCCACGAGGGCTACATCATCGTCGGCCTCTATCCCGACGGCGAGCCGGGCGAAATCTTCATCAAGATGGCGAAAGAGGGCTCGACTGTCTCCGGCCTGATGGACAGCTTCGCGCTGGCGGTCTCGATCGCGCTCCAGCACGGCGTGCCGCTCAAGCTGTTCTGCGAGAAGTTCGCGCACACCCGCTTCGAGCCCAGCGGCTGGTCAAGCAATACCGACATCGGCTTCGCCAAGTCGATCATGGACTACATCTTCCGCTGGCTCCAGTTGCGCTTCCTCAGCGGACAACAGCAGTTGCTGTTCGACAACCTGCGTCCCAAGACGAACGGAACGTTGCCGGAACCAGCGGGCATCGGTGACCTCAATGGGTCTGCGGCTTCTGGGCCAACGACCATCGACCATCGACCAACGACTGGTTCTATTCACGCGGCCGACGCCTTGTCCGGGATCGTCGACATGGGAGACGCTCCCACGTGCAGCTTCTGCGGCTCGATCATGACGCGGAATGGGACTTGCTACCGGTGTATGAGCTGCGGGAGTACGAGCGGGTGCAGCTAGGCCCGAGACACCTTGCCGAGTGCCCCACTCATCGCGCCCTTTTCGATGAGTGGGATTCCACGCCCCTATCCCCTTTGGGCTTTGAAAACCGTCTCCATCGAAGAGGTACGGTCACGCAGGGCTGAAGGCCGCGACGTCCTGCCGTTTTTCCCATCGCCGGATGCGCCATTGCAGGACACGCGCTGCGACCGTGACAGCTCCCAGGACCGCCCACAATGCGCCGCCCGCCGCAGTTACCAGGTCATCGGGTGGCGTTTGGAGACCCCTTTCGGAAAGCGCAAGGCAAGTTAGCGCCAAAGACAAAAAGCAACAGACCAAGGGCGACCTCGATCCAGCGGAGCCGCGGGCTGATCGCCCGCCTGAGAGCGGCCACAAACCCTTCGACTCCTCGTCCCGCCATCCACCAGAAAACGATCCCGAAGAAAGGCCAACTCATGGCACGCCACATTTGGAAAAACATTCCTCTCGGGACCCACTCAGTTTTTTCCGGATTCGAGATCACATACGGGAGCTGGATGAATCCGACAGGAAGGTTCAGGGCCGCCGGGGCATTCATTCGCATATCGAACAAGTCCAGCTTCCGCTGACGTTGTGGCGGTGGCGGCACGACGATTTCGATTTTGGTCCCCGGGGGCAGTTGTTCGAGGGACGGCAGAAGCGGCGCGCGTCCGTGAATGGAAGCCCAAAGCTGCAGGCTCAGGCCGGGCCAATACGGCCAGAGAATCAAAATGCAGACCAGGAGTTGGGTGATTGGGAGGAACCATCGAAATCGGAAGCCGCGCAGCCGGGCGTCCATGGTGGACGAAGTGTACACCCGTCGGGTGCACCGGGGCTTAAGCCCTGTCTGGATTGGCGCCTAACGCCGGCCTAAAAGCCGGCTCTTCCACGAAAACTTGGCCATCTCTTGACACTCGTGTCCTGCGCATCACACCGCTTTGATCACTCGACCTGCGGTGATGGTTCGCCGCGCTCCTCAGTGCAGAATCGGCGTGGCGTTGGTGGCGACGCAGACCCAGTTTCCGTTTTTCAAGATCCAGGTATCCACAAAGCGCTCGCGGCGAACGTAGGGCTTGCCGCCGCGGCTTCCCTTGGCGGCGAGGACGCCGACCGCAATGGCAGTCTGCCCGTGCACATGCACAGTCATGGATTCGGGAGCGACCTGCTCCTCGTTGGCAGTGGCGGACTTCACGCTGGCGAGAAATTCCGCCTTGGTTTTGAGCGAGCCGTCATCTTCCACCAGAACCAGTGAATTATCGAGCAGAGTGCCGAGCGCTTTGGTGTCCCCGAGCTTGTAGGCCTGGTTCCACGCTTTTTCCAGAGCGATTACTTTCGTTTGGGCGGCGGCTTCGAAATCCTTTTGTGCGAACAGGGCGGGCGCGCCCAGCAGAATCATCAGCAAGGCTATCGATTTCATTTGCACAGGCCTCCGTGGGCGGTTCGTCTTCGAGGCGGCAAACTTTCGCTTTCACAGTTGGAGAATCGAGGGGAACCGTCTTCTTCCCACTATAACAAAGGCCCTGCGCCGGCAGGACGGGTTCCTGGTGCCGCGTGTTTGGAAAGGCAATAGCGGATTACACTGGACTGGAGACACGGTTCGGATTGGAACTGCGACCATCAAGGGTTCAGATCTTATTCAGGCCGTCGAGGGCGGCGACTTTGTAGGCTTCCGCGAGGGTTGGATAGTTGAAGACGGTGTCGCGAAAATATTCGATGGTCGCACCCATGGTGAGTACGGCCTGGCCGATGTGGATGATCTCGGCGGCGCGGTCTCCGATGATGTGTACGCCGAGGAGCTTGAGAGTATTAGGGTCGAAGAGAATTTTCAGGAGACCTTGCTCGTCGCCGAGCATTTGACCCTTGGCTAGTTCCGAGTAGCGGGCCAGGCCGATCTCGTACGGGGCTTTCTGGCGAGTCAGTTCCTCTTCGGTCGCTCCTACCATGGAAATTTCGGGAATGGCGTAGATTCCGTAGGGGATGAGATGCGAGGGCATCTTGCCGGGCTTGCCGAACATGTGGCTGCTGGCGAGGCGTCCCTGCTCCATGGAGGTGCTGGCCAGAGCGGGAAAGCCGATGACGTCGCCGGCGGCATAGATGTGGGGCACGGCGGTCTGAAAGTTTTCGTTGACGGTGAGCTTGCCGCGTCCATCCGACTGAAGACCCGCCGCTTCGATATTGAGGAGGTCACTGTTGGCCTGCCGTCCGATGGTGTAGAGCAGAGCCTGTGCGCGGACGATCTTCCCGCTTTCCAGCTTGGCAAATACCTGATCGCGGTCCTGGTCAAAACCAACCGACACAACCTTCTCGCCGAGACGGAAAACGGTGCCGATTTGACGGAGCTGGAAGCAGAGGCTCTCGACGATCTCGCGATCGACAAAGTCCAGCAGCGTGGGACGCAGGTCGAGGAGCGTGACCTTGACTCCCAAGGTCGCGAACATGGAGGCGAACTCCAAGCCGATGATACCGGCTCCCACCACGATGAGTTCGCGAGGCACTTCCTCCAGGCAGTGGACCTGATCGGAATCGAAAATGCGCTGCCCATCGATGGGGATGTCATCGCTATGAGCCGGGCGAGTGCCGCAGGCGATGAGGATCTTTTCGCCGTGAGCCAGCTGCACTCCTTCTTGATTATGGATCTCGATGGTATGCGGATCTTTGAAGCGAGCGTCGCCTTCGAGGGTGGTCACGTAGTTACGGCGAAGTTGCGCTTTGATGACGTCCACTTCGCGGGTCATGACGGACTGCGCCCGGAAAACCAAGTCCGACATCAGGATGCGGTCTTTTACGACGTAACCGCGGCCATAGAACGTGCGCTGGCGGAAGCCGCTGAGGTAGAGGACAGCTTCGCGCAACATTTTGCTGGGAATGGTGCCGGTATGCACGCAAACTCCGCCCATGGTCCGCTGGCGGTCGATGATGGCGACTTTCTTGCGGAGCTTAGCAGCGCAAATCGCGCCTTTTTGGCCGGCCGGTCCGCTGCCGATTACTACGAGATCGTATTCGTTGGTTTGCATGCTCAAATTCGCATCACTACTCTACACGGATCAACGGCGAAACCAACGCTCTTCATGAAGTAACGGAAGAACGCGTCTATTTGCCCGTGCTTCATGTTGCCCGGCCGTGCGGTCCTAATTGTTTTCCGCATATGAATAACCGCCCCGGCCCTGTGCAGCCCCGGACGCGCCGGTAATTTTGACAGATTATTCATATTCTGGTGACGGAAAAGGAGTGGAACTTGAGTAGTCTGCGCTGCTGCGGTAGCTACCGATATCTCTGCCTGCATCGTTTCCAAAACGGGTGTAAACTCTCTGCCGAAGCAATCTCTGGGCTCTTAAGACCATCTCCGCAACTCTAGGATTTACCATGAAGCGCTGCGCTGGCTGGATGGGCGTTGCCTTGCTCCTGATGGGTGTTTTTGGATGTTCGAGGAAAACACAATCGTCTTCTGAAACGCAGGGAAACTCTGCGAGCAGTTCCTCGCAATCACAGTCGGCGCAGAGTGCATCCCCCACCCAGCCGGCTGCTCCCGCCGCGAATGCAGGAACGGGCGTGTTCATCAACGGGCGTGAACTCAGTGCGCAGCAAGTGATGGCGCTGGCGGCGACGTATCGTTATGCGCCGCCGCGAGGCCGATTCTGGTATGACACGGTGAGCGGCGCGTGGGGAGCGGAAGGACACGAGACGGTGGGATTCATTCTACCGGGATACGATTTGGGCCCGCTGGCAGAGAATGCTTCCGCCGGGAATACGGGCGTGTTCATCAACGGGCGGGAAATCACGATGGTCGAGGCGGCCGGCCTACAGCGCACGTTCGGCGCGGTGTATCAGGGACGCTGGTGGCTCGACGGGCGGACCGGCAACTTTGGGCTGGAGGGGAATCCGATGCCGATGGGCAATATTCTGGCGGCGCTGCGCGCGCAGGGAAGGGGCGGTGGCGGCGGCGACGGCGATAATTTCTGGTCGAGCGCGACGGCGAGGGGCAATTCCAGCGGAGGGTGCTCGTATGTAAACGTGGGTGGAACGACGGCGACCAGCGGGTGCGATTGAAGGGCAGTACCCAGTACCCAGTACCTAGTACCCAGTACCCAGAAGACACAGTACTTGGAGGAATACTCGAGATGAAGAAGCCGTTCCTGGTAGTGGCTATCATGATTGCGGCGGCCGTTTTGGCGCTGCCTGCTTACACTCAAGACGCCCCGAAGAAAGACGCGGCGCCCAAGCCGGCGGTTAGTCCTTCGCAGGCTCTGCTCGATTCGTGGAACGACGTGGGGCGGAAGCTGATCGCGATGGCGGAAGACTTTCCGGAGGACAAGTACGATTTCAAGCCGGTGCCGGCGCAGCGCAGTTTTGCCGAACAACTGCTGCACGCGGCCAACGCGAACTACTTTTTCACGGACCCGGCCACGGGAAAGAAGATGCCAGCGGGGGAAGATCCCAAGCGCGAGGACTACAAGACGAAGGCAGCGGTAGTGGCATTCGTAAAGAAGGCATTCGAGGATGGCGCTGCCGCCATCAAGATGAAAGGCGACAAGGGGTTGGGGGATCTGTTGGTGGATCCGTTCGCCAATCAGCAGGTGCGGGTGTCGGACATGGCGTGGGGCCTGCTGGAGCACTCCGGAGAACACTACGGGCAGTTAGCGGTGTACTACCGGGTGGCAGGGCTGGTGCCGCCGGAGTCGAGGCCGAGGAAGTGAGAATCGAGGTGACCTCGACAGCGGTTGATTTCGGCTCCCCTTCCCACTAGACTTTTTGTTCCGCAGCTTAGAGTAACATCCAGCAAGCCGCAGGCTTGCAAGTGGGAGAAAGCATATGAGGCAAGGGCGCGTACGGTTGGTCGTTGTGGCCTTGGTGTTAGTGGCCGTGCTCATGCTCCCCAGCTGCGGCTTCAAGCGCAAGCTGGTGTCAATCACGCTCATTCCGGATGCCGCCGACGTAGTCGGTGCGGGCGTTAACGTGCAATTCAAGGCGGTCGGGAACTACATTCACCCGCCGGACAGCCGGGACATTACGGACACCGTGGTTTGGGAATCGGCGGCGCCGCAGATTGTCACGATCAACCAGGCGGGATTGGCGACCTCGACGGCAGGCTGTGGCAGCAATATCACCATCACAGCAACTGCTAACAGCGATCCTCACGACGATCATAGCGGCGTCGTGGTAGGTACAGCTGCGGTGAGTGTGACTCAGCCGGGCGACGTCTGTCCTTAGCGCCTTACTGATCTTCCAGCAGTTTGCCGAGCGTGGGCTTGTACTTCTCCGGCTTGGATTTTTTCGCCAAGACGAGTTGCGACGGCTTTGGACTTCCTACTCGTTCGCGGGCCATTTCGCGGACGGCCTTGGCAGCGGTGAAGGTTTTCTTTTTCTTCTTCTTGCCCGGCATGGGGGCATCTTCGCACCGGAAGTCACAAAAGTGCAATAATCATCGGTAGTGTCGGGAAGCTGGCAAGCTGGGCACGCGTTCTCAGGGTGGTCCTGCGACCTGAGACCTGAGACCTGATTTTCATGGATGAGCGCGAATTTTTTGACGAGCGGTCGGACAAGAAACCGGCGACCTTGAATTGTCCGCATTGCCATCAGCCGTCGGAGTACGAGATCCAGTGGCTGGTGCGCACCAAGAAGAAGAACCTGCCGCCGCGGGCCGACGACCGCGACCGGGCGAAGTTCGCCAAGGCGCAGTCGTACATGCTGCGCCGCGACGACATGCTGGTCTGCAAAAACATGCGCTGCCGCAAGCGGTTCGAGATCACGGGCGTGCAGAGCGTGGCGTTTCTGGGCTAAGCGGAGCCCTCAGATATCTCTAAGAGGCTAGCGGTAGAGACGCGGCTTGCCGCGTCTCTACGAATCAGCGTTCAGCCTTTGGCTCCGGAGGACCGAGTCGAATAGATGGTTGCGGCCAGGCGGCGGACGCTGTGCAGTAACTGGCTCAGGGTCTGAGATGCCTGCCCGGCCAGAGGGCTGGTTTTCGCCGGGGCATCGCTGAAACCCTCTTCCTCCATCTGCTTGGCGGCGGCGCTGAATCTTCGGGAACTGTCATCGTCCATGGCGAGGAAGCGGAATGCCTGCGCGAGCGGGATGCCATCGGCGCCGGTTTGCAGGAATTCGACGTGCGCGGTGACCTTCCCAAAAACCGTATTCAGAATCATGTCCCCCATGGTCCCTTGATGGATCGGTCCTTTCGCGAGTATGGCGGAGCCTCCCGTCAGCGATAGCCGCTGAATGACGCCGACAAACTTGGATTCGTCCACGATAAAGATCGCTCGTTCGTTGTTGGGGACGCGGATGCGAGGCGCGCGGTCGCGCTTGCGGGACGATTTTGGCTTCTGGGCCACGGTAGAAGCATCGCAACGCGGTACAGCATGGTCAAGGTTACTTCCGTGTTTGCGGTGGCCTCCTCAAACTTTGCGAAAAAACCCTTACCGCAAAGTTCGCAAAGGAATCGCGATGAACGCAAAGCGGCCCCCTGCCTCGACCGGCGCTCATTTATACTAACTAGTTTTCCTGCGCTCTCTGAAGACGCAGGGTTGGGAGTCCTTCCGTGAAGATTCTGGTGTGCATGAAGCAGGTGCCGCAGAAAGACGCTCCGCTGAAGCTGAATGAAGCCGGGACGTGGATCCGCGAAGATGTTTCCTACGAAGTGAATGAGCCGGATGCGTACGCGCTGGAAGAAGCGCTACGGCAGAAGGAAAAGCATACCGGGGAAGTGGTCGTAGTGACCGCCGGTCCGGCGCGGGCGCAGCAGGTGTTGCGGGAAGCGCTGGCCAAGGGCGCCGACCGGGCGATTCATCTGGAGGGCGATGGCTTTGTCGGGCTCGACGCCTACAACACGGCGCGGGCGATCGCGGCGGCCATCAAGGACGAGACGTTTGACCTGATCTTTACCGGGTTGCAATCGGACGATTACGGATACGCTCAGACGGGCGTGATCCTGGCGGAGATTCTGGGCTGGCCGCACGCCACCATCATCATGCAGATCGAGAAGAATACGGGCGGAATTCGCGTAAAGCGAGAGCTCGAAGCCGGGTTCTTCCAGTTCGTGGACATGCCGCTGCCGGCGGTGCTGACCATCCAGTCGGGGATCAACAAGTTGCGGTACGCGACTCTGATCGGGATCAAGCAGGCGAAGATGAAGCCGCTGCGCAAGGTGACGATGGCGGAAGTGCAGCCGGCGGTGAGCGGCAACCTGCAGAAGATCGAGAAGTTGTATGTACCGCAGAAGTCGAAGAATACGGAATTTCTGGAAGGGCCTCCGGCGGAAGTGGCGAAGAAGCTGGTGGATCGGCTGAAGAATGAAATGCGCGTGATTTAGCCAGTTCTCAGTTCCCGGTTCTCAGTTCTCAGCGAGGCAGTGATCTGAAGCGGGGCGCGAGAAGCGAGCACGAGTGAGCTGGATCACTGCGCGAAGGACGGCGTCGGAGCACAATGTATCGGCACGGAGTGCAGGAGGCCGGTATGGTTGACGCGGAGCAGAGGCAAGAAAAGGGAGCCAGCCTGATGTTTATTGGGCTGGCGGTATGGGTGGCGGGATTGCTGGTTTTGTTTTATCTGCCAGCGGGATTCCGGCTGGGGCACCAGGGGAATTCTGAAGCGATCCTGATCGCGCTTGGCGTGCTGGGCGCGGTGCTGATGGGCTGCGGGTGGAGGATGCGGCGGGGGGCGTGAGGGGCGTTGGTCGGTAGTCGTTGGTCGCTGGCGGGTCCTAGAGCGCACGAACGGCAGGGTGAAGGACTTTGGTGGAAAACGTATTTGCGGAGGTAGGGGTCCCTCGACTCGCCTTCGCGTTCGCTCAGGCTTCGCTCGGGATGACAGAAGTGGGGAGACTCGGCAAGGCCGCGTCTCGACTGAGAACTGAGAACCGGGAACTGAGAACTTTTTATGTCTGACAGCATTCTGGTGGTCGTTGAACAGCGCGAAGGTAAGTTGAACCGGGTCTCGTGGGAGACGATTGCGGCGGGACAGGCGATTGCCGCCCAAACGGGATGGACACTCGAGGCGGCGGTCGCGGGCTCGGGCGTACGCGCGATTGCGGGCGAGGTCGCGGGGAAGAAACTGGCGAAGGTGTACGCCGTCGAATCGGCGAAGCTGGAGCCCTATACCCCGGATGCGTTTGCGCACGCGTTGAAAGAGTTTCTGGGGGCGCATCCGGCCAAGCTGGTACTGATGCCGCACACCTACCAGGTGCGCGATTTCGTCCCCAAGCTGGCGACGGCGCTCGGGAGCACGGCCATCAGCGACGTGGTCGGCTACAAGTACGAAGGCGGCAAACTGCTGTTCACGCGCCAGATGTTCCAGGGGAAGTTTGTGGCCGACGTGAGCTTTACGGGGACGGGCCCATGCTTTGTGACGTTTCAGAATGGCGCGTTCCGCGCGGATAAAGTTGAGGCGGACGCGTCGGCGGCGCCGGTTGAGACGGTGAAGGTTGACGTGCCCGACGGCGTGGTGCGCAACCAGCCGCAGGAGGTCTTCAAAGAAGCCAAGCAGGCAGTGGACCTGACGCAAGCGGAGATCATTGTGTCGGTGGGGCGCGGGATCAAGGAGCAGAAGAATATCGAACTGGCGAAGCAGTTGGCCGACGCGCTGGGCGGGGAACTGGCGGCGTCGCGTCCGATCTGCGACAACGGATGGCTGCCGATGGACCGGCAGATCGGGTCGTCGGGGCAGACGGTGGCGCCGAAGCTGTATCTGGCGCTGGGGATTTCGGGGGCGATCCAGCATATTGTCGGCATGAAGGGCGCGAAGAGCATTGTCGCCATCAATAAGGATTCGGAGGCGCCGATTTTTGAGATTGCGGATTATGCGGTAGTGGGGAATTTGTTTGATATTGTGCCGCCGCTGATTGAGGAAGTGAAGAAGGCGAAAGGGTAAGATCCAGCTGCGCAGCGGCGGAACAGGAAAGCCCGGCACGTAAGTGCCGGGTAGCAGTCGGGAAGAATCGAGTCCCGTCAGGGACGGCACTCTCGCTGCGACACTACCCCTCCGGGAAACTGCACGCGGACAGGAGTGTCCGCGCCACACAAACAGCAGGTCCTTCGCTTCGCTCAGGATGACAAGTTTGGCAGGGAGACTCTGTGAATTTGGCAGGGAGCTTCTGCGGAAGAGGTGCTGTTTACGAGCCGGCAGCGAAGCCGCCGAGGTGGGCGACGGTCATGCGCAGGTATTTGTACGGATTAACGGGGGTGTCGTTGATGCGAACTTCGTAGTGGAGGTGGGGGCCGGTGGAGCGTCCGCTCAGGCCGACGTAGCCGAGTACGTCGCCGCGGTGAACAAACTGGCCGGCGGCGATACTAAAGCTGGCCAGGTGTCCGTAGCGGGTGGTGATGCCGTGGGTGTGATCGATGACTATGGCGCGTCCGTAGCCGCCGAGGAAATCGGCGAAAGTTACGGTGCCGTCCGCCGGGGCAAGCACGGGCTGGCCCACTACAGCGGAAATATCCACGCCGGAATGGAAGGCGCCTTCACCGTTGAACGGGTCAATGCGCTCGCCGAAAGAGCCGGTAATCTGGCCTTCGACGGGCCAGAGATTCGGGGCGGAATTGGCGCGGACCCAGTCAGCAGTGGTGGAATTGCGGGTCAGGCCCAGCGAGATGCCGACGGTGGCAGCTCCGGACATGGCCGTGTGCTTCAGGGCATAGAGCTGGTCCATCGAGGAGTGCACCTGCGCGTCCTCAATCTGCACCGTCGAGGTATTCATCAGCACAGGATCGGACTTCAGGCCGTACAGAGCCGAAACTTCGCTGGCTAACGATCCGAGTGAGGCAACCTGGATGTCCCGCTCCTTGGCAACCTGCTCCAGCCGGGAATAGCGGTCCTTGAGCTCCTCTTTTTCGGTGCGCAGCTGGTTGAAGCTGGAAACCTTTTGGAGCATCCGGGTATAGGAACTGGCAATGCCGGTCAGGCTGGCGATGCCGATTGCTGCCCCGGCTAAAAGGACGTACAGATAATGGACAGGGATGGAAATCTTGCGCAACTGGCCGTGCTCGTCGCGGGCCACGAAAAAGATGTAGAAGCGTTTGCGCAATATGGTATCCGGTATCGAAATTTTCTTCGGATCCTGCCGGAGCGGAACAGTCTGCTCGGGCTCAGAATCCTGATTCCACCAGCCTTCGTCGGGAGCGAGCTGGCTTCCCAAACCCTACGGAACCAGGCAAGCCGAAATCCAATTCGCCTGCAACCGATTCAGGATGCGGCACTTGGTTCGGCCAAAAGGTATTTGTGAACGACTGGTAGACGGTAACAAACCTGGTTCCCCCTGTCAACGCCCCCCGGCACAAATGGGTGGTTACCAAGGCAGGGTGATTTGGCCTGCCCGACCGTACGCATTACTCGCAGGAGGAGGGTCAGGGGCCGCCGGGGGTAGCGAAAGTCACGCCAAATTTCTTTTCCGCGGATCACCCGGATTATCGCGGATCGTGCCTTGGAGCTTAGGGTAAATGCCCGGGAGGGTATAGTTAGGGGCTTGCCAGTGGGAGAAAAATCGCTGATCGAGCGGATCCGGCGCCGGGCTCGCGGGGGGGCCGCGGTCGTAACCGGGATCGGGGACGACTGCGCCGTGTTGCGCGTACCTGCTGGTCACGAGTTGCTGGTTACGACCGACTTCACCCTCGAGAACGTGCATTTCCGGCGGGAGTGGCATCCGCCGGAGGTGGTGGGATGGCGATGCCTGACGCGCGGGCTGAGCGATATCGCCGCCATGGGAGGAGAGCCGCGAGCTGCCTTTTTGTCGCTGGCGGTCGGGGCGGATGTTCCACAGAAATGGGTGGACCGGTTTTTGGCTGGGCTGCTCGAAGCGGCGGAGGAGTTCCGGGTGCCGCTGGCCGGCGGGGACACGGCACAGTCGGCGGGTGGAATTCAGGCGGACATCGTGGTGGTGGGATCGGTGCCGAAAGGGGAGGCGATTTTGCGGTCCGGGGCGCGGCCGGGCGACCAGATTTATGTCACCGGGGAACTCGGTGGTTCGGCGGCAGCGATCGCGCGCTTGCGCGAAGGAAGAGTCCGGGCGGCGGATTACGAGCGGCATTTTCATCCTTCGGCGCGGGTTGAGGTGGGGCAGTGGCTGAGGCGGCGCGGGCTGGCGTCGGCCATGATTGATATAAGTGATGGGCTTTCCACCGACCTCGAACACATTTGCGAGGAAAGCGGCATGGGGGCGGAGATCGAGATCGCGGCGATTCCGCGGGCGCGGGTGGGACGTCCGGCGCAGCCGGTTGGCTTCGATCTGGCTTTGCACGGCGGGGAGGATTACGAATTGCTGTTTGCGTCGGCGAAGAAAATCCCAGCGAAAGTGGCCGGAGTTCCAGCGACGCGGATTGGGCGGATTACGCGGAAGCGGGGGATGGTGTTGATTCTTCAAAATGGTCAGCGGCAAAGGCTGGCGGCGCGAGGGTGGGAACACTTCAAGGGCAATTGGTAATTGGTGATTTGTAATTTGTAATTTGGAAACCGTCTTCTCCCTGCGACACGTTTGGGCCGGGGTGACTTTGGTTACCTGCCTAGGCTCTGGTTCCGGCCGCGCTAAAAGACTAGAGTAAGCGCATGCGGACAAGAAGTTTGCTGCTGGCTTTCGTCGTTGCGGTCCTCCTTCCAATTCTTGCTCAGGGACAGACGACTCAAAAGATCGACAATGACTTCGTGCAGCGGACGTTTGGGAGAGATTTCGCCATCGTGCCGGAGGTCGGCGGGATGGTGGGCGACATGGATGGGGACGGCGTGGAAGATGCGGTCATTGCCGCACGCTGCAAGAATCCTCTGCTCGATGAAGCCGAGCACAACTACGCGGTCATCGATCCGTACTACACCTTTTTTGGCTACGGCGATCCCAAGGTGACCATGAGCTTCGTCGAGGACACCCCGGCGAAACGGGGACTGGTCGTACTAATTATTCACGGGGCTGGCCCGGAGGCGTGGCGGTCGGCGACGCCCAAGGCGAAATACGTGGTCATCAATCTGCCCTATCGAGCGCTCTCCGTGCGCAAAATGAAGCTGAAAAAAAAGACCGTCCAGGCTATCTACGCCGAGGAAGGGAACGAGTTGAGTGAAACCTCGGCGCTATTCTTCGACGGGAAGAATTACAAGTACGTGCCGATGGGCTCGAGCATGGAGTAGATGGTCGTTGGCCGCTCGCCGCTGGCCGTTGTAGTACTCTCCTTTTTGGATTGCCTCACAAGTTGCAATACCGTGTGCTTCGGGAAAAGCTGGCAGTGTGTCAGCTGGCGGCGGGAGCCCGTGTGCCGGAATGGGCGGTCGAGGGCGGATTTTTTTGCGTGACGCTGACCGCGGAAGAACTTTCCGTTGTGTGCGAAGAAAGCCGCGTTCCCTCCGGGGTTCGCATCGAGAGGGATTGGGTGGCGCTGAAGCTGGAGGGGCCGTTCCCGTTTGCGATGACGGGCGTGCTGACATCGTTTCTTCAACCGCTGGCGTCAGCGGGCATCCCGATTTTCGCGGTTTCGACATTTGATACGGACTATGTGCTGATGAAGGGCGAGAAGTTGGAGCAGGCTGTCGAAGTGTTGGGCACGGCGGGACATGAGATGGTCACTGCGGCGAGCCCCAGGGCCTGAAGCCCGGTATTTTCGGCTTGCTGCCTCGTCTCGGCAGTGGCAGAATCTCCCGGCACGATACATGTTCGATCCCACCTTTAGTGTCCGGCTCGCGATCGCACTCTTTCGCGCCACCCGGCGCCGCATTCAGATCGTGGGCAGTACCGCCTGGCCCATGGCCGACGGGAGGACTTTCGGCGTTGGCACCGTGGAGCCGGACGACCTGCAGGGCTGGGTAGCCGAGATCACCTACTCATATTCGGCGTTTGGTGAGTACTATTCCGGCACCTACCGTCGTGGCTTCCGCAAAAAGAAGAACGCCGAAGCCTTTCTGGGACGCTTTCCCCAAAACACACCGATCCCGGTGCGCTACAAGCCGAACCGTCCCGACATCTCAACCCTTTTGCTCACCGATCTCGAACTGCTTCTGGCCGGACTCTAGCGGCCGCCTGCCGTCAGCGCTCCCCGTTCGACCCCGGATTTGCGCTGAATACTGTCGGAAATTGCATGGTTACCCCGTCTGGGTGATTAAATAGGGGTGGACACATCTCCCATGGCATCGGCAGCAGTTGGGCTGCGCCGCAACCTCAAGGCGGCGAGCCGGAACATTCACGGGTTGTGGCAAGTCCTCAAGGCGGTGGCCTCGACGGACCATCCTTTGCTGGCGCACCTGATCCCGATCCGGCGCTGCAATCTGGCCTGCACGTACTGCAACGAGTACGACGATTTTTCGAAACCGGTGCCGACCGAGCAGATGCTCCGGCGGGTGGATAGGCTGGGTGAACTGGGAACGTCGGTGGTTACGATCAGCGGGGGCGAACCGATGCTCCATCCCGATCTGGACGACATCATCCGCCAGATGGTGAAGCGTCGAATCGTTTCGGGGCTGATCACCAACGGCTACCTGCTGACCGCGGACAGGATTCAGCGCCTGAACCGCGCGGGCCTGGAATGGTTGCAGATTTCCATCGATAACGTGAATCCGGACGAAGTCTCGAAAAAGAGCCTGAAGGTGCTGGACCGGAAACTCCAGTTGCTGGCCGAGCACGCGGATTTTCACGTGAACATCAATTCCGTGGTGGGCGGCGGGGTGAGCGATCCGCAGGACGCGCTGGCGATCGGAAAACGGGCGCTGGCGTTGGGATTCAGCTCGACGGTGGGCATTATCCACGACGGCCAGGGGCAGTTGCAGCCTTTGAAGGACGAAGAGCGCGTGGTGTATCACGAGATGAAGGAACTGGAGCGGCGGAGCTTCACCCGGGTCAATGCGTTCCAGGACAACATCGCCCAGGGGCGTCCGAACCAGTGGCGGTGCCGGGCGGGGGCACGCTATCTGTACATCTGCGAGGACGGTCTGGTGCACTACTGTTCGCAGCAGCGCGGGTATCCGGGGATTCCGCTGGAGAAATATACGATCGCCGATCTGCGGCGTGAATTTTACACGGAGAAGTCATGCGCGCCGCATTGCACGGTGTCGTGCGTGCATCAAGTTTCGATCTTCGATGCGTGGCGGGCTCCGCAGCATCCGGCTCCCGCAGCGGTTTCTTCCGACAGCCTGGTGCAGATCGAGTAGCGGGTAGCATTTAGCACTTGGCACTTAGCATTTGGCCAGATCACACATTCTTTGATCGATTCGTAGAGACGCGGCTTGCCGCGTCTCAGGTCCGGCAAGGGAACCGCGGCAAGCCGCGTCTCTACCACTATTTGGATTCCGAGCGTCCAACTCACGCAAAAATGCCGTAGGCACGACTGAAGTACCCATGGCATCCAGGTGCTTCAGCGTTCCTGCGGGGATTGGTTCGATCATCCCGGATTTCCTTGCGATCCTAGAACCTGAGCACGACTCCTGCGGAATAACGAAGATTGTTCTGATTGGTTCCGCCAGTCCGCGTTTGCAGGAGGTCCACCTGCGCCAAGCGAACACTCAACAACGGGGCTATGCTCAGATCAAGCCCTCCACCGACTGCCCAGGCCGCATCCGTTTCCGAACCGCTCAACCCCGAAGTATCGCCCGAGATACGTGCGCCGCCGCCCAGTGCATGCACGAAGGGCGTCAGGTGGGTTGGGTTAGGCAAACGCAACACCGGGCCGAACATGAAGGTGTGGAGCTTGGTATGGATGGGAACGCCCAAAAATTCCGGGCTTCCGTAGGCGCCGCTGAAGTCGGCTGTCACTCCGAGGTAGCGGTTGAAATATCCGCTCAGCGAGGCGTTCCATCCATTGAGATTGAAATTGTCAAAGCAGTTCGCCGGGCCTACTGGAACACCACACCCCTGCACATCGACGCCGCTATTTGCGCGGAAATACTGAAAACCGCCAAAGACTTCTACCCGGGGCGCGTCTTGAGCCAGGACCTGATACGGCAGGATTGTGGCCAACACCAAAACACCAAGAATACGGTACATGTCTTCTCCTCCTGGAATCGTAGGTGCTCCAGGGTTGGATGCCGTGTGAGCGCTTTCGCGTCGCCTCATTAGTGCATTCTGAGTCGCGAAACTGTGACTGCGGATTACTTACTGCCGCAGCCCCATCCAGCCTTCCGCGATTACCATCGAGTTACCGGGATTGTGCGGATCGTACTTCACCGAAGTGGGCAGGCCGAGGCGGCAGGAATGCAGGTTAATCCACTGGCGCAGATAGGTAACGTCCTGCGAAGCCTCATAGGAAACGCCCGCCACATCGTACTGATAAATCAGCATGGTGGCGGCGCGGTGCGCGTCCGATGCAAGTTGCTGTACATCAATGACCGTGCCATCGGTGATGCGACCAATCGCATTCAGCCAAACCCGCCGCTTGCGCTCCAGTTCGTCCGGCGTTGTGGGCTTGCGCCTGAGCAGCGCATAACTGACGGCTGCCAGGCCGAGCGCGCCCAGGGCGAACGTATAAGTACCGAGCGGAATCATGGCCACCGAACCTGGTTCTTGGGATCGACTTCAGCATAAACGGAAAACTCGCCCGCGCAAAGAGAGTGAGAGTGTGCAGGCAGATGCTGGGGAGAAGGGCTGGGTAGTTCCGGCCCTTTTCATATTTTGGGAATGATCGCCCGGGTTGGCGAGCGGCGGATGCGACCTCAGCCGGACCTCACGCCCCTGAGCCGCGCCGCTTGTAGTAAATGTTGAACTCGAATCCCGGATTCGGAGGGAAGATTTCCGCAACTTTGCGAAGGCGCTCGGCCATCGGCGTGGGCGCCAGCAGGGGATAGTCCCGCTCCCGCAGATCGTAGTAGTCCACGTCCAAACACAGCGCGAGCAGGTAGATCGAAATCGCGTCGGCAAAGGTGGCGGTGAGATACTCGTTCTTAAATTTCTCGGCCTCGGGGCCTGCTGCGGTGGCCAGCTTGCGCGCCTCCCATGCGTCCAGCGAGGTTTCCCCGCGCACCCCGGACTCAACCTGCTGCCAGACCATCTCCGCGAAAGGCTGCGACACGCCCGCGCGTTCCACCAGCGCGTGTCCGACATTGATGTAGAACTCGAAAGCGACGGAAAACTTGTCGTCCATCAGCCGGGTGGAGATAAAGACGCACTGCGCGTCGCCCAGATTCAGGTTGCGGTGGCAGACCGCGTTGTCGCTCAGAGCGACGTCGTAGCGGTCGGCAATCACGGTTTCATCGCCCTGGCTGACGGTCAGCGGTACGAAGTAGTAGGCCTTGCGCACGAGCGCGGCCGCCGCGGCCACGGGGACGGCCGCAATCATGCGGTCCAGATCCGAATCCGAAATCGTGACCTCGCCCGCCCGCGCATAACAGATCCCGTTGGCGGCCTGCGAGACGGGCGTGGATCGGACAACTTCCGCGGGGCTGCGGGTGATCGCCGAGGCGGCATGCGACATGCTTTGATTGTAGCGCACAGGTGCACCGCGGACGCTTTGGGAGCCCTGCGTGATGGTGTAGCCTAGAAGCATGCCGGGAACGATTTCGGAACGCCCGCGGTGGATCGGAATTCCGGTTCGCGTTCTGCTCATGACAGCGCTCCTCACCTTGCTGGCATTCGCCGTCAGCCTTCTGTTGAGCATTTTGGGCGCGGTGGTGTACTCGCAGGTGAAGCACGTCGCGCCCAACATGCCGTTCGCGTACCGTTATGTAGCCTTTCCCTTCGCCATCAGCGTGGGCGTCATTGTGTTGGCGTTGTCGCTGGCCATGGAGATCCGACACTACCGTCAGCGGAAAACTCTGGCCGGTATTGAACGGGCGGGATGAGATGACCGCGCCACGCATCGCTATTCCCATTCCTTACTCGGGCGATCGCGAGTACGCTGAGCGAGCGCTACCGCAGTATGAAGAGGCGGTCCGCCTGGCGGGCGGAGAGCCTGTCCGCATCGAACTCGACCAGACCCCCGGCCAGGTGATGAAACAAATCGAGCGCTGCGACGCAGTGCTGCTGCCGGGTAGCCGCGCCGATGTCGATCCGCAGAAATACGAAGCGGACCGGCACGAGAAAACGGCCCCCGCCGACCGCAAGCGCGATACTGTGGATGAGTTGCTCCTGCAAGATGCTTACAACATGCACAAGCCGATTCTTGGCATCTGCTACGGATTGCAAACGCTGAATGTGTACCGCTCAGGAACGCTTGTCCAACACCTCGAGTCTGCCATCAACCACAACGCCGGACGCGCGGTTGCGAAGGCGCATACCGTGGAAGTCGAGCCCGACTCACAACTGGCGGCAATCGTGGGCGCGAAGAACAACGTAGAGGTCGCGGTGAATTCCTCACACCACCAATCGGCAGATGTTGTCGGAGACGGTCTGCGCGTCGTCGCCTGCTCTCCGCTGGACGGCGTCATCGAAGCGCTCGAAGGAACGCTGCCCGGACATTTTGTGCTCGCCGTGCAGTGGCACCCGGAGCGGTCGGTGAACGACGCAAAGGAACTCGCGGAGTCGGCTAAGGCGATCTTCCGGGCTTTCGTCGAGGCCGCGCGGGCGAAACATGCGGAACTGGCCGGGGAGTTTGAGTCGGCGAGAAGCGAGTAGCCAACAACTGGTTGAAGAGAGTGCTTTACTCCATTTGTCCGACTCTTATGGCGAGATTATTAAGCACTTAGGTCTTAGTTCTCATACCCCCATTGGTACTTGACACAATTCCCCTTGTGGCTTCCAATTGGACAACGCGACTCCCCAGGCCATGTTTCAAGCCTAATCCGTGGAGGGGCGGATGTCCGAAAAAAAGCCTGCAAAACGAGAATCGGTCGCTCATCCACGCGATCTCAGCATCATATTGCGAAAAGCGCCACCCGGAGCCTGGGTCGCGCTGTCCCATGACAAGAGTCGTATAGTTGGCACGGGCGACTCTATACGTGCTGCTGCCTACCAAGCACAGTTAAAGGGCGAAGAACGCCCTGTTTTAATTAAGATGCCTCTTGGCGATGAGGGAGTGGCCGCGGGAGTAAGATAATGCCGCGTGATTTTTATCTACACGACTGCGGTTCCTAACACTCTCCCGCGCCCATATCTCGACATTGTTCTGAGGAACGGCTACTACACAACAAACAAGCTCATGGCCCTTGTGGACTCAGGGTCTGACTATCCCATCTTCCCGACCGAAGTTGCCGAACAACTGAAACTCGATCTCACCAACGCAAGCATATGGCGATTCTCCGGAACCACGGGAAAGATACAAGAGGCAAAGCTAGCGGAGGTATTCCTGACAGTACTACATGAAAACGACGAGGGTCCGGCATTTGAAGAGGTTAAAGTCACTTGTGCATTCTGCGACGATTTCAATTTTGCTGGAGTGCTACTAGGGCAAAACGGGTTCTTCTCCCGCTTTAAGACTACGTTTTATCAGCCGAGCAACTACTTTGAAATTGAGCCATGGGAAGCTTCACTCTTGCGGCGTGATTAACATCGGCCCATTCTTTCGCGCTATCTTCGGCCTAGCCAGTCGAAACCACGCGCTTCAGCAACACCGCCACGTGCGCAATCGCCGCATTGTCCGTTCCCATGCCTTCGGGTGTCTTCGCCTTGATTCCGACGCAATCGGCTGGAATTCCGCACAACTTCGCCACGTGCTTGCGAATCGCGGCTGCGTGCGGGCCGATTTTCGGCGCCGCCAGGATCAGGGTGGAATCCAGATTGACCAACTCATATCCCGCAGCAGCGACTCGCTTCAGCGCCTCGCGCAGAAAGACCGCTGAATCCGCCCCCTTCCACTGCGGATCGGAGGGCGGAAACAACGACCCAATGTCCGGGCCCGCAATCGCGCCGAGCAATGCATCGGTGAGCGCATGCAGCAACACATCGCCGTCGGAATGGCCTCCCAACCCCTTGTCGTAAGGCAAAGTGATCCCGCCAATCTTGAGCGGAATGCCAGCCTTGAACTCATGCGAGTCCCAGCCGTAGCCGATGCGTATTTCAGGTTTCAAGTTTGCTCTCATGTATCGAATGGTGGTTAGTGATCGGCGTCTGAGTCCAATCACTAATCACTAGAACTGGTTTCAAGAATCCTAATGGACGATGAAAAAGCGCCCTCAGGGGCTGAAGCCCAGTTCTTACGCCGTTTCAGCGGCACGGCTGAAGCCGGGCCCTCCCGAAACCGATTGTTGACACCAGTTCTAACCATTGCCCTTCAAATAGAATTCCGCCAGTTCCATGTCCGCGGGCGTGGTGATCTTCAGATTCCGCGGTGACCCCATCACCACCGCCACCGGATGTCCGGCGCGCTCGATCAGAGAAGCTTCGTCGGTACCCAGAAAACCGTCCGCCGCCGCTTCATCGAAAGCCTTCTTCAGAATGTCATAGCGGAACCCCTGGGGAGTTTGCGCCATGACCACGCTGGCGCGCGGAATGGTCGCTTTGATCAGTGCGCCATCGGCGGTTCGCTCGACCTGCTTCACCGTATCCATTGCCGGCATGCCCGCGATGGCGGCGCCATGTTTCCGCGCAGCGGCAATGACCTCGGCGATAATCTGGGGCGTGACAAACGGCCGTACCCCATCGTGAACGAGCACGATGTCGTCCGCATCGGCCGCCACCACCGCCAACGCGTTGGCCACGGAATCTTGGCGGTGCTCGCCGCCTTCCACCATCTGTAGTCTCTTGTTCAGGATCTCGGGATACTGCTTTTCGAGTTGCGCGCGGAAGCCGGCAATTTCGTTCTTCCGCAGAGCGACGACGATCTCGTACACCTCGGGACAGGCGGCAAACTTGCGCAGGGTATGCACCAGCATAGGGACGCCGGCCAGTTCCTTGAACTGTTTGGAAGGCGATTTTCTCTTGGCCTTCGCGGCCGAAGGCGGCACCATGCGCGTGCCCAGCCCGGCCGCCGGAACAATCACAAAAACCTTCATAGCGGGCGTTCAGTATAAGAGCGCGTCTGGGAAGTTTCAAATGAACGCGGAACCAGGTAGCGGGTCACTCTGCGGACACTTCGAGGCCTTTGCGGTCAAAAGCTCTTAACCCCAAAGATCGCAAAGCAGGCCCGCAGGAGAGCTGCACTACTCATTCGGGCCGCTCAACCATGAGAGGCGCGGGCTTTTTCCCTGGATCCGAGGTGGGGCCGTTGGTTCCAGTCGAGGAAGACACTGGGGCCGGAATGGGTACCCCGGGCTTCGACTCGTGGCGCGCAGTGGCGCGCTCATCCCATTTTCCGAAGATCATCTTGCCGGCGGTGGTCTGCAACACCGAAGTCACAGCAATGTCCACCGTCTTGCCGATCATCTTGCGGGCGTTGTCCACCACCACCATGGTGCCGTCATCGAGGTAAGCAACGCCCTGGTTGTATTCCTTCCCTTCTTTCAGGATGAACACGCGCATCGCCTCGCCGGGCAGCACGATCGGCTTCAGCGAATTGGCCAGTTCGTTGATGTTCAGCACGGCTACGCCCTGTAGCTGCGCCACCTTGTTCAGGTTGAAGTCGTTGGTGATGATCTTGCCTTCATACACCTTGGCCAGCTCGATCAGTTTCATGTCCACTTCGCGCACGGTGGGAAAGTCGTCTTCCACGATCTGGATTTGCAGCGAAGCCGTTTTCTGTAGCCGCTGGAGGATGTCGAGCCCGCGGCGTCCGCGATTGCGCTTGAGGGAGTCGGCCGAATCCGCGACCAGTTGCAACTCGCGCAGCACGAACTGCGGGATCACGATGATGCCATCGAGGAAGCCCGTCTCGGCGATGTCGGCGATGCGGCCGTCAATGATGACGCTGGTGTCGAGGATCTTGTAGCTCTTTTTCCCAGTCTTCTCGCCGCCGAAGATGCCGCCCAGCGCCGCCAGGTTCAGCAGGTCTCCCTTATTCGCACCCACCGCCAAGCCCACGTAAGCCATCACCAGCATGACCAGGATTTGCAAAAAGCTCTGGGTCGGGCTTGGTGGGATGCTGTTGCGGATGACCAGTGCGAAAAGATAGGCGCCGACGATACCGAGGATGCTGCCGATCGCCGCCCCGATGAGCCGCTTCAGGCTTACCGCCCGCAAGCGCCACTCGAAAATGATGATTGCGCAGCCGATCAGTACCCCGATCGCAGCGTCCAGGTTCGAAGGCAGGTCAAACGGTCGAATGCGATAGCAGGTAAAGCCGACAAACAGGACAAACAGAAGACGTATGAGTACGACGTCCACGGATCGACCTCCCCGGGAGAGGCACCGCCGAAGCGACTCCTGTCCCGCGCCAGCGATCCAGGGTAGGAAAAAGAAGGAAGCCCCGACGCCAGCGTTCTATTACGGGGCGGTATGAGAAATGAAAGCAATGCCCCGCTTCCGGCCAAAGCCTGATTCCAGCCAAAACTACCGGCAGCAGTATATACCCGGGGTGGAAAGGGTACCAGCGGTTAGCGCATGGCCGCTGGGGATTACGGTTCGCCACTCTGTTCAATACAGATGCTGGGCATCCTTCACTTTGCAGGCAGTTTGCCGCGCAGGAGTTCCCGAAATTGCTCCACCTCGCCTGGCCCAAAGGCCCGCTTTGGTAGAGCGAAGAATATTCGCGGCCCCGTGTACAGGAGAAATAGATCGTCGGACTCAGCGTAGCGATCAAAACCGGCCCACTTGGTTCTGGTCTCACCAGTAGTGCCGACAGAACGAAACTCCTCTTCGGAAATGTCAGCTTCGACGCTTTGTTGCAGCTTGGTTTCTTTTCCGAAACTACGAATCAGCGCGATCTTCCGATTGAACATGAGGAAGAGACCCCAGAGGCAACCGAAAAAGAATATCGCCCAATTTCGCGGGCTGTTTAGCAGATTGACCGCGCTCACAGCAATGAGCAAAACTCCGAACATAGGCAAAACATACACGGATGCCCGAGCAACCATACCCGAGGCCTTCTGATGGAGATCCTGCGCTTTCAGATAGTCGTCTTTCGTCAATTGGTATTGCAGATGCATGCCCTGGCCCGCGTCCTCATAATTGTGCTGCAAACCAACTAGCTATGTCCTAATTGTTTAATTGCCGCTTTTCACATCCCATCATAATTCGGGCCGCCCCCACCTTCCGGCGGAACCCAGGTGATGATCTGGTACGGGTCCTGAATGTCGCAGGTCTTGCAGTGCACGCAGTTGGCGGCATTCAGGCTGATGCGCTTCCCATTCGGAGCCGCCGAGTCGTCCACCATCTCGTATACATTCGCCGGACAGAAATTCTGGCACGGGCTGCCGAACTCTTTCACGCAGCGTTCATTGCAGATGTTCGTATCCTGGATGACCAGATGCGCCGGCTGATCCTCTTCGTGCTTCGTGCCCGAATGATAGAGGTCGGTGAGCTTGTCGAAGGTCAGCTTGCCATCGCCCTTCGCTGGACCGAGCATGTGCGCTTCGGGTCCACCGTCGGGCGGCAGTTTCGTTAGCGGCTTCATGCGCTCGTGTCCGGGATGCGACGGCACGCGCTTGCGCAGGCCGCCGTCGAAGATTTCCTGCAACGCGGTGTTGAATATGCCCGCGATCATGCCCTTTTCGAATCCCTGATGGAAGTTGCGCACCGGCCACAGTTCGTCCTTGATCCAGCTGGTTTCGACACGCCGTGTCAACTTGCCGAGCATGGCGGACGACGAATCGCCCTTCACCAGCGCTTCGAACGCGGTTTCCGCCGCCAGCATGCCGCTCTTGATCGCGAGATGGATTCCTTTGAGCCGGGCCGAATTCATGAAGCCCGCCGAGTCACCGACGATCATCCAGCCGTCTCCACCCAGGGGCGGCAGCGACCACCATCCGCCGTAGGGCAGCGACTTCGCTCCATAGCGGATCATCTTGCCGCCTTGCAGCAGGTCGGCGACGAAGGGATGCTGTTTGAACGTCTGGAGCACTCGCTGCGGATCGAGCCGCGGGTCTTCATAGTCGAGTCCGGTCACGAAACCGAGAGACACAATGTTGTCCTTCGAGCCATAGATCCACGCGCCGCCGTACTCTTTCGTGGTCAGCGGATAGCCCATCGTGTAGATCACTTCGCCTGCCTTGATCCGCCCGGACGGCACTTCCCACAGCTCTTTGACGCCCACGCCGTAGGTTTGCGGGTTGCGGTCTTTCATCAGATCAAATTTCTGGATAAGCTGCTTGGTCAGCGATCCACGCGTGCCCTCGGCGAGTACCACCACCTTCGCTTTCACGTCGTAGCCCGGCTCGAAATTCGATTTCGGCTGGTTCTGCTTGTCCACACCTTTGTCGTCGGTGCGTACTCCGATGACGCGATCGCCTTCGTAGAGCAGTTCCGACCCGGCAAATCCTGTGAAGATCGTGATCCCCGCCGCTTCGACTTTGCCGGCCAGCCACTTCACAAATTTGTTGATCGAAATCACGTAGTTGCCGTGATCCCGCAGCGGCGGAGGCGTAATCGGGAGCTTGTAATGTTTCTCTTTCGTCAGAAAGTAGACGCCTTCCTGGTGGACTTGGGCGTCGAGCGGGGCTTCGCTCTCGAATCCGGGCAGCAACTCCTTCATCGCTCGCGGATCGAGGAGCGCCCCCGAGAGGCAGTGCTGTCCGGCTTCGCGCGCCTTCTCGAGCACGTAGATATTCTCTTTCGAGAGCTGCGCCTCCGGATGCCGCGCATTGTGGTCGTCAATCAACTGCGCCAGCCGCAGCGCACACGCCATGCCCGCCGGGCCGCCGCCCACAATCACCACGTCGGCCGGCATCTCGGGATGTTCGATGTTGGGAAGAGGTTTGCGGAAGATCAGCATTTGGCACTTAGCCTTTAGCAGTTAGCTCAAAACTTTGTCCGCTGCGGATCAACGCGGACTTGGCTGGAAACTCTTTATGATAATTGGAAAAGAGGCTTAGCGCAGAGGATCGGGGACGGAAAGCTGTTTGCAGATTCGAATGGCGGTGAGATTCTTGACCTCCTTGTGCCTCGGTACCGTGGTGGTCCGTTGCGCAGCAGGGTTGTAATAGACGCTGTGTTTCGCACCTTCGCGCAACAATTGGCAGCCGTGAGTTTCCAGATGCCTTATCAGATCAATGCGTTTCACGAGCTTATGCGGCCGTAATCTTGATCTTCTCGCGCAAGATCTTCTGGCCGGGGCGCGGCTTCCCAGTCAGTTCGCGATTGGCTTCCAGCAAGAGTTCGATCGCGTCCCGGAGGTTTTCTCGGGCTTCCTCCAGAGTGTCGCCCTGCGTGATCGCGCCGGGGAGTTCCTCCGCGTAAGCGACATACCCGCCTCCCTCGGACTCCGGAACCTCCTCGTAGACCGCTGTGAGCGTCATATCCATATTTGTATCTTATGCCAGTAGTCAACCACCACGATCAAAGTCAGCGATCTCGATCTTCGCGAATTAGAGGAGTACTGTCGGACAGAGTTCCTGTTCTCTGCCGGATCGCCTCCCGGCGCTGCCGAATGCGCTCCACCAGTTCCCGTCTAAGGCTTGAAAATTTCGCCACGCTCGCCCGTGCTTTTTCCGAGGTATTGACCAAGCGCTTGAACGATCTTCGCATAGAGGAATTGTACGACGGCCGAAGACGTTGCGGACGCCGGAAACTTTCCACACCTTTCCGGTGTCTGCCATGTCTATGAGGCCCAACTGGACCCTGCGGCAAGTGCTGGCCATCTTGCGCGGGATCGCCCTGATGGTCGCGCTGTTCTGGGCGCTCATTCTCCTCCAACTCGTGCCCGCTCTCGTTCGCAGCGGCCTTGCTGGAGTTCGCGAGCACATCGCGCGCGTCGCCATCGCGGGCGTACCCCCGGAACATTGGGACATCGCGATCTCGCGCATGTATATAGCCCTCGCTACGACCTTCGCCGTCGGACTCATCCTGTTCCTGGCGCAGCGCTACCTGGGGCGCAAGCTGACCTCTCAAGGCGGTGCACCGGGCCGGACATAACAGGCCCAAGACTCTTCGCCGTCATGATCGAGTTTCCCCGATCGCCTCTCGTACTGCCCGCAGCACTACATCCATCTGCTCGCGCGTTCCCACGGTAACGCGCACGCACCCATCGCAGCCCGGACTTGCCGAAAGATCTCGCACCAGAATACCGCGGCGCGCCATCGCCTCGACAAACTTCCCGCAACTCACCCCCACCCGCACCAGGACAAAGTTTGCCCAGCTCGGCCAGGAACGCAGACCCAACTCTTTGCATAGCTTCGTCAGCCGCTCGCGGCCCTCTTTCACCTGTGTCACATATGCGCTCACGAACGCCTGATCCGCCAGCGCCTCTTCCAAGCAAGCCAGCGCCGCTGCATTCACGTTGAACGGAGAGCAGAACCGCCGCACGTATCCAATCTGCTCCGGCGCTCCGATCAGTGCTCCCAGGCGCAGCCCCGCCAGCCCATATGCTTTGGAGAACGTCCGCGCGATGATCAGATTCGGATAGCGAGCCAATTCCGGCAGCAGCGTCTCGCCGCCAAACTCGAAATACGCTTCGTCCACCAGCACGGCCGCATCCGGAGCCGACTCCAGAATGCGCAGCAAATCCGCCCGCGAAACCACGGTGCCCGTGGGATTGTTGGGGTTTGCAATCGTGATCAGCCGGGTGCGCGGCGAAATCCGCGCCAGCAGTTCGCCGGCTGGAAAAGCGAAGTCCTCGCCCGCCCTAACCCGCACCAGCCGTGCCCCGGTGGCCCGCCCGTAGATTGGGTACATGACAAAGGTCGGGTCGGCGAGCAGCATCTCATCGCCTTCCCCGAGATAGGTCGCAGAGAGAAGGTACAGCCCCTCGTCGATTCCGTTCGTCAGCAGGACCTGCTCTGGTCCGACGCCCAGAACATTCGCGACCAGCCTCTCTCCCACTTCCCGCTCCGGATACATCGCCACATCGCGTTTCGTCAGCGCCCGCAGCCGCGTCAGCACACGCTCCGAGCAGCCCGCCGTGTTCTCGTTCAAATCAAGATTCAGCCCAGCGCGACTCACAATCGGAGACCGATACGGCTCCAGCGCGGCAATGCACGCTTTGGGTTTCAGCATTTGAGTTCCTTAGTGGCCGTCGCAGCGCCCTGTTGTAGAGACGCGGCTTGCCGCGTCTGGTTTTCGCTGGGGATGAGACGTGGCAAGCCACGTCTCTACTGCGGATTTGCTACCCTGCTCCTGCTAACATCCCCTGAGATGCTGGAGCCGTCCACTCCCGTTCAATTCGTCAAAGGGATTGGTCCGCGTCTCGCCGAGATCCTCGCTGCCAAGGGTCTCAACACGGTGGACGACCTGCTCCACTATCTGCCCTTCCGCTACGAGGACCGCCTCAACCCGCGCTCGGTCGCCGAACTCCGCCCCGGCGAGATGGCCACCGTCATCGCCGAAGTCCGCAACTCCGGACTGTTCCGCACCCGCCGCATGCCCATCTTCCAGCTCACCGTCGGCCAGGGACGCAACCGGCTCAAGTGCCTCTGGTTCAACGCCACCTATCTTCAGAACCGTTTTCAGGCCGGTCAGATGCTCGCACTTTACGGCAAGGTGGAACAGGATCGCGACGGCGAGTTACAGATCATCCAGCCCCAGTTTGAAATCCTCGGCGACATCTACGAAGAAGGCGGCGCCGACGACGCGGAAAAGAAAGCTGCTGCCTCCCTCGAAATCGGACGCATCGTTCCCATCTACGAATCCACCGGCCAGGGCAAGCTAACACCGCGCTGGTTCCGGCGCATTATACGTTGGGCGCTCGACAATCTGGGACCTGATGCTCCCGACCCTATCCCTGCCGCCGTACGCGCCCATCTCAGCGTGATCGGTCCGCGAGAGGCTTTGTGGAAAGTTCACTGGCCGGACGCTGGCGAAAGCTTTACCGATCTTCAGTCCTCGCGCACGCCTGCCCACATCCGTCTGATCTTCGATGAACTCTTTTTCGTCGAACTTGGCCTCGAACTCAAGCGGCGCGAGCAGAGAGCGCGCACCGGCATCGCCTTCCAGATCGGCGCCGGCGTCCGCGAAGCCATTAAGAAGATACTGCCATTCCACCCGACCGCTGCGCAGAAGCGGGTGCTCAAAGAAATCGCCGCCGACATGCAGACGCCCTTTCCCATGCGGCGGCTCCTACAGGGCGATGTCGGCTCCGGGAAAACCATCGTCGCCTTCGAAGCCGCCATCATCGCCATCGAAAACGGATACCAGGTCGCACTCATGGCGCCGACAGAGATCCTGGCGCAGCAGCATTACTTTTCCGCCCGCCAGATCCTCGAGAAAGCCGGATACCGCATTGTGCTCCTCACCGGCTCGCTCGAACAGGACCGCAAACGCGCCGTCCGCCGCCACATCGCGCAGGGCAACGCCCAGCTCATCATCGGGACCCACGCCCTTATCCAGGAAAGCGTCGAGTTTGAAAGACTAGGCCTCGTCATCGTGGACGAGCAGCACCGCTTCGGCGTGATGCAGCGATTGAAACTGATGAAGAAGTCCGATGAGGCCTCGAAGTTGGCCGAGCCCGACGTCCTCGTCATGACCGCCACCCCCATTCCACGCACTTTGGCGCTCACTCTGTACGGCGATCTCGACGTTTCTGTGCTCGACGAGCTTCCGCCCGGGCGCACGCCCGTCGTCACCCGTTCCGTTGCCGACGAGAGCGCCGACAAAGTCTGGGACTTCGTCCGCAAGCAAGTCGCCGCCGGCCATCAGGCTTACGTTGTCTATCCCGTAATCGAAGAGAACGAGGAACGCGAGCTCAAAGCCGCCCAGCAGATGTTCCTACAATTGCGGGACAAGATTTTTTCCAATCTCCACGTCGGCCTGCTCCACGGCCGCCTCGATCCGGACGAGAAAGAACACGTCATGCGCGAGTTCCAAAAGGGCGAACTCAACATTTTGGTCTCGACCACCGTGATCGAAGTCGGCGTCGACGTGCCCAATGCCGCCGTCATGGTGATCGAGCACGCCGACCGCTTCGGCCTGGCGCAGCTCCACCAGCTCCGAGGACGCATCGGACGCGGCGCCGCCAAGTCCTACTGCATTCTCATGCACGGAGAAAAAGTGTCGGAAGAAGGCCAGCGCCGCCTCGACGCCATGGTCCACACCCACGACGGCTTCCAGATTGCCGAACTCGATCTCGAACTCCGCGGCCCCGGAGAATTCTTCGGCACCAAGCAAGCCGGCCTTCCCAGCTTTCGCGTCGCCAACATCATCCGCGATCGCCAGCTTCTCGAAGCCGCCAAACGCGAAGCCGCCTTCGTGCTATCCGGCCCGAGTCAAGATATTTCACAGAAAGAAATCGATCTCGCCCTGAAGCACATGCGGACGCGCTGGCAACTCAGCTACGGGCTGGTAGAAGTGGGGTAGTTCTCTGCGTCCTTAGCGGCCTTTCTTCGCGACCTTGGGGGATAAAGGCTTTCGATCGCAAGGGCAAGGGTGTCCGCTAGCTCCCGATCTGGCCCCGCACTCGCGCGAGCAGGTTTGCTCCCGCCTCGCCGGCATCATCTTTGGAGAACGCGTCCCCCAGATCGAGAAACTTCACGTCGGGACAGCAATGCGCGAAAATCTCGCCCGCTGTTTTCCCAAGGGCCGATAACCGCGCGTTGGCCAGGATCAACTGCGGATGCCGGGCCTTTGCGAGCACCTGCGCGTCCACCAGATTGCCGGCTGTAATCGGGCGCAGGCCATCTTTCCTCAGCAACTCCGCCAGATAAGCCAGCACGTCGGGCGATTCGTCCACGCACAGAACCGCCGGTCGGGAATGATCTGCTTGCGACTCTGCCTGGGGCCTTCGTGCCCGGAGAGCGGCCAGGATCGCCTCGTCCTCGGTCTCGTAAATCTCAAAGACCTTGTGCAGATTGGTCATGGCGAGCACCTTGCGCACCATCGCCGGGGGCTGGCAGATTTTCACGTCGCCTCCGGCCGCCCGGGCCGCCGACATCAAGCGCACGATGGTCCCCAGCCCGCTGCTGTCAATGAACTGCACCTCGGCGGTTTGTAGAACGACATGTGGTTGCTGCGGAAGTTCCTGGCGGACAGCGTCGTGCAGTGCCTGCGCCTCCGGTCCGGCGACAATTCGCCCAGCGCATTGCAGGACCAGCACGTCGCCGACCCAGCGTGGCTTGAGTTGCAGATTCATAACTCTTAAGATTCGGGCCGATGCGATCTCGAGGCCTACCGAAAGCGATACTGGCCTCGGCATTATAGCTCCCTATCTTTTACGCGACGCCACCTCCGCCACCCGGTCTCCACACGGAGTTGTTCTGCTATGATCGCGGCAGTGCCGGGACGACCGGCGGATTAGAGGTTTATCAGGAGTCGCCATCATGGAAACGCCTGCCCTCCCCATGGGCGCCCGCCGTAATGAAGACATCGCGCTCGACCTGATGAAATTCGTCGCCATGACGACCGGCTACGGCCGGACCAGCGGCGCCGGCGTCGGCTTTCAGGGCAGCGGCGCGGCCGCCAAGCCCGAGGACTATGCCGCCCATCTGCTCGAACTGTATGGAAAATGCCTCAAGGCGGTGGACGGGAAGTAACCTGCGACAGGTCCCAAGGTAGAGACGCAGCTTGCCGTGTCTCCCCCTTGTCCGGCTTGAGACGCGGCAAGCCGCGTCTCTACGAACACTAAAAGCTGACGGCTACCTCTGGTAACCTCTTGCGGCTGAACCTCTTCGTTGACAATCGGCGCGCCGCTACGCTATCCTAAAACTCTTTGGAAGTCCTGCGGTTGCCCGCCTGAACGCCCTCGCGCCTTCTGCGTGGAATGATTGGGCACTCGGCGGTCTTCATTGCGTTCTTTAACTCTGGGAGATTTCTGATGTCAACCTATTTCCCGAAAGAAGGGGAAATCGTTCGCAAGTGGTTTGTCGTGGATGCCACCGGGCAGGCGCTCGGCCGGCTTGCGTCGAAAGTCGCCCGCATTCTGAGCGGCAAAGAGAACCCCCGGTACACGCCGTTTATCGATACCGGCGACCATGTGATCGTGATCAACGCCGAACTGGTGAAGATCACCGGCATGAAGGCCGACCAGAAAACTTATCACCATTACACCGGGTATCCCGGCGGCCTGCGCTCCGAAGGTTTGAAGAAGCGGATGACCCGCAAGCCGGAGTTGGTGATCGAGCAGGCGATCGCGCGCATGCTTCCCAAGAACAAACTGGGCAAGCACATGTTCGCGAAGCTGAACGTGTACAGGGGCGACAAGCACCCGCATCAGGCGCAGAAGCCTGAGGTGAAGGTGCTGGCGTAGAAACAAGGTGTCAGGTCTTAGGTGTCAGGAAAACCGGCACCGCAGAATTCTTGAAAGGTTGAAGCGCGCGGCGGTTTAGCTAAGTGCTAAATGCTAAGTGCTAAATGCTTACATGGCAGAAACGGTTCAATACTACGGAACGGGCCGCCGCAAGTCGGCGGTCGCGCGTGTGTTTCTTCGTCCCGGCAGCGGGGAATTCAAGGTTAACGGCAAAGCGTTCGAAGAGTATTTCGTGACGCCTTCCCAGCGCTCGAGCGCCAAGTCGCCACTCGCCCTCACCGAGACCGCTGCCAGCTTTAATGTGCTGGCCAATGTTTCCGGGGGCGGGGTCGCCGGCCAGGCCGACGCAGTGCGCCTCGGTATCACCCGCGCCCTCATGCTGTTCAACGCCGAGCTGCGCAAGCAGCTCAAGGCCCAAGGCATGGTCACCCGTGATCCGCGCGCCAAAGAGCGCAAAAAGTACGGACAGAAGGGCGCAAGAAAGCGCTTCCAGTTCTCGAAGCGATAACTGCAGTACCTAGTAGCCAGTACCCAGAACGCACGGTTTTACTGGGTACTGGCAACTGGGTACTGGCAACTGATTCTAGGTGTTCAATTCATCCCCCCGCCTCCCCGGAGATGGGGTGGACGGGAATGGCAATCCGGAGGAGCAGTTGCTGGGTACCGGCAACTGGCAACTGGTTCCGGATGTAGACCAATAGAGGAGGTTGATTGGCTAACATCACCATGAAGGAGTTGCTCGAAGCGGGCGTTCACTTCGGGCACCAGACCAAGCGCTGGAATCCCAAGATGAAGGAGTTCATCTTCGGAGAGCGCAACGGGATCTACATTATTGACCTACAGAAGACGCTGAAGATGTTTAAGGAAGCGTCCAAGTTCGTGCAGGAGCTGGCAGCCGCCGGCCGAGTCATCCTCTTCGTCGGCACCAAGCGCCAGGCCCAGGACGCCATTGCCGAAGAGGCGCGGCGATGTTCGATGTTCTACGTGAACCAGCGCTGGCTGGGCGGACTGCTGACCAACTGGATCACCGTTCAGAAATCGGTGAAGCGGCTCAAGGAACTCGACGAAATGGCCACCGATGGCCGTTACGATCTGCTGCCGAAGAAAGAAGTCATCAAGCTCGAACGCGAGCGCAAGCACCTTCAGGCCAACCTCGCTGGCATCAAGAATATGTCGCGCTTGCCCGATGCCATCTTCGTCATCGACTCCAACAAGGAGCAGATCGCGGTGCGCGAAGCGCGCAAGCTGGGCATCCCGGTGGTTGCGGTCGTCGATACCAACTGCGACCCCAGCGAAGTGGATTACGTGATTCCGGGGAATGACGACGCGCTGCGCGCGATCCGTCTGTTCACCTCGAAGATTGCGGAGTCGATCGCCGAGGGCGTCAACCTGATGGGCGACAAGCAAATGGCCGAGTTGCAGGCGGTGGCCAGTCCGGAGCCGCCGGCCGAAGCCGAGGCCGCCGAGGCGCCCGCGGAAGACGCTCCCGCTCCGACGGCCGAAGCCGCCGAAGAGATTCGTATGGAGGACGTGCTGGGCGCGGGCACGCGCAAGCGTCCGTCGGTTGCTACCGAGGACGTCGACGAACTACAAGCCGAGACGCGCCGGTTCTAACGCGGCTACTGGCTACGAGCAAGCCCTAGAAGAACATCTGGCCCGCGCGGTCGCTAGGTGCGCGGGTCGAGTTTTGTAGGAAGGTTTCAAGGTCCGACACCCCGAGACCCTCCTTGAAATCTTGCGACTCTGAAACATGGAAACCTGAGGTTCTTAATGAGCACTACGATGGCAAATATCTCTGCTGCCCAGGTCAAAGAGCTCCGCGAAAAAACCGGGGCTCCCATGATGGACTGCAAACAGGCTCTGACCGAAGCCAAGGGCAACCTGGAAGAGGCAGTTGTCCTGCTGCGCAAGAAAGGCGTGTCGGTTGCGGCCAAGAAAGCGACCCGCGCGACCAGTGAAGGTTCCGTGGCCAGCTACATTCACGCCGGAGGCAAGATCGGGGTGCTGGTCGAGGTCAACTGCGAGAGCGACTTCGTCGCCCGCACAGAAGACTTCAAAGAACTGGTCCACGACATCGCTATGCACATCACGGCCAGCGATCCGAAGTTCGTCCGCAAGGAAGATGTGACGCCCGAAGCCTTCGAGCGCGAGAAGGAAATCTATCGCCACCAGGCCGCAGCTACCGGCAAACCGCCGCAAGTAGTTGAAAAGATCGTGGCCGGCAAGATGGAAAAGTTCTACGAAGAGGTCTGCCTGCTCGAGCAGCCCTTCATCAAGGACCAGACCATCACCATCGCGCAACTCATCGCCGCCAAAATTGGCAAGCTGGGCGAGAACATCGCGGTCCGCCGCTTTGCCCGCTTCAAAGTCGGCGATGCCGGCGAAACCGTAGCCATCACCAAGCCGGCTGATCCCAAGCCGGAAGGCGAATAATTCGGGGGCGCTTCGGCGCCCCTTTTGATTTATGCTTTCGCACGAGTGCCTGGTTGCCGTTCAAATCAGGATTGTCATCCGGAAATAAGATTGTCATCCTGAGCGAAGCGAAGGACTTGCTTTTTGCAGTGTCCCAACGGCGTCGCGTGAGCTTTCGCATGCTTACTGAGAACTGAGAACCGGGAACTGAGAACTCTCATGCCCACTCCCGTCTTCAAACGCATCCTGCTGAAGCTCTCCGGCGAAGCCCTGGCCGCGGACCAGGGTTTTGGCGTGGATAACACCCGCATCCACGAAATCGCCGCCGAGATCGCCGATGTCCACAGCCTCGGCATCCAGATCGCCATCGTCGTGGGCGGCGGCAACTTCTTTCGCGGCGTGGCCGACCAGGCCAAAGACATGGACCGTGTCTCCGCCGATCACATGGGCATGCTCGCCACCGTCATCAACGCGCTCGCGCTCCAGGATGCGCTCGAAAAGCAGAACGTCTTCACCCGCGTGCAGTCCGCCATCGAGATGAACCAGGTCGCCGAGCCTTTCATCCGCCGCCGCGCCCTCCGCCATCTCGAAAAAGGACGCGTCGTCATCTTCGCCGGCGGCACCGGTAACCCCTACTTCTCCACCGACTCCGCCGCCTCCCTGCGCGCGATGGAGATCAAAGCCGACGTCATCCTCAAAGCCACAAAAGTCGACGGCATCTACGACGCCGATCCCATGAAGGTTAAGGACGCCAAGAAATTTACCCACATCACCTACATGGACGTCTTGAAGCAGGGCCTCAAAGTCATGGACTCCACCGCCATCTCCCTCTGCAAGGACAACAACTTGCCCATCGTCATCTTCAACCTCAACCAGCGCGGGAATATCCGCAAAGTCGTCCTCGGCGAAAAAATCGGATCCCTGGTAAGCGCCTGATTTGCTTACAGTTATTTTACGGAGTGGAATTTATAGTCGAATTAGCGATATTATCTTATTTAGGTAATTTCAGTAATTTATCTATAAACTCGTGGATGCCGTAACTAATCCGTATTCTCCCGGCGCCGGGTCCGCTCCGCCTGAGTTGGCAGGCCGGGACGAACTGAGGAACCAGGTTCGGGTCGCTCTGGCTAGGATTCGCCAGGGCAGACCCGCCAAGAGTGTGCTCATGGTGGGTCTCCGTGGGGTGGGAAAGACGGTGCTTTTAGACCAGATGCGCAAGGACGCGGAGGCTTCCGGGATCTACACCACGCGGGTGGAAGCGCCAGAAAACAAGTCCTTGCCCGCTCTTTTGGCACCCCAGTTGCGCCAAACTCTGCTACAGCTGAGTCGTGTGCAAAGCGCGGTCGAAACTGCAAAGCGCGCGTTACGCGCATTAGCGGGATTCGCCAAAGGTCTCAAGTTCCGGTACAACGACATCGAGGTTGGTATTGACTATGAGCCCGAGCCCGGCCTTGCAGACAATGGCGATTTGGAGATTGATCTTGGATCGCTGTTCGAGCAGATCGCAATCGCGGCTGGAGACGCGCGAACCGCGGTCGTCGTGTTTATTGACGAGCTGCAATATGTTAAGGAAGACCAACTCGCAGCTCTCATCTCCGCGCTTCACCGATGTGCCCAAAATAACCGTCCACTAACGGTTGTAGGAGCCGGCCTTCCTCAGTTGAGGGGAATGGCAGGCAACGCAAAATCCTACGCCGAACGGCTATTCGATTTTCCCATGATCGGAGCCCTGACCGATGCAGAAGCCGAATTGGCTATCGTTAAGCCAGCGCGAAACGAAGGCGTGGATTACGTTCCCGAAGCCGTGGCAGCCATCATCTCCAAGACTGGGGGCTACCCCTATTTTCTTCAGGAGTGGGCAAAACATGCATGGGATGTCGCTCGACAGAGCCCAATCACGGGGGCAGACGTTCATGATGCCTCTATTAGTGCGATTGCGGCCCTCGATGAGAGTTTTTTTCGTGTCCGCTTTGATCGACTGACACCGACTGAGAAAACCTACCTCCGCGCCATGTCGGATCTCGGCCCGGGTCCACATCGGTCGGGCGACATTGCAGAAAGACTCAAGAAACCTGTCTCTTCGCTCGGGCCCGTTCGCAGCAATCTCATCGCAAAAGGAATGATATGGAGTCCAAATCACGGCGACACGGCATTCACGGTACCTCTATTTGATGAATTCATGATACGAATCATGCCTGGAACTGAATGGGAGACTTGAAACTGATTGACAGTTGGAGAACTGCGTCCCCTGATCCAAACAGAACAAGGTTTATAATCAAACGTTTTGATACCTGACTCTAGGGAGCCTTTGTGATGGCACAAGCCACCATGGCAGCGAATCCCGCCCTGAAAGAAACCTACCTACAACTCAAAACCCGCATGGACAAGGCGGTGGAAGATTTCCGTCGCGAGATGTCCGCCACCCGCACCGGCCGCGCCTCGGTCCACATGCTGGATACCGTCAGCGTGGACTACTACGGCTCACAGATGCCGCTCAACCAGATCGCCCAGGTTCATGCGCCCGAGCCGCAGCTCATCACCGTTCAGCCCTTTGATCCGTCGTCGCTGGCCGGCATCGAGAAGGCCATCCGCAGCGCCGATCTCGGCCTCAATCCCATGAACGACGGAAAGATCATCCGCGTTCCGGTGCCCGCGCTCACCGAAGAGCGCCGCAAGGAGATGGTCAAGCCCCTGCACCGGATCCTCGAAGAGCATCGCACCGCCATCCGCAACGTTCGCCGCGACGGCAACGACGCCATCAAGAAGGCCATGAAAGACAAGAAGATCGCCGAGGACGACGAGAAACGCGCTCTCGACGAGATCCAGAAACTTACCGACGACGAAATCAAGAAGATGGAAGACATGAGCAAGGGAAAGGAGAAGGAAGTGCTCGAGATCAAGTAGCCTCATGTGGGGCGGACACTCCTGTCCGCCTGTAGCGCCGGCGCCCCGCCGGCTGTCGTGCATGGAAGGAAATCCTGCCCACGGTTTCTCCGCGCAGGATTACCATGACTTTTGCGCGAACTGGCGGCATGTCCTCCCCCAATCAGATCCTCGTCCTCTACGACGGCGTTTGCGGACTCTGCAATCGGCTGGTGGCCTTCCTGCTTCGTCATGATCGCCGCGACCAGTTTCGTTTCGCGCCGCTGCAAAGCGCGATTGCCCAAACGCTCTTGTGCCGTTACGGTCTGGACCCGAACGATTTCGACACCGTGGTCGTGCTCGCCAACTTTCGGCAGCCTTCGGAACGAGCGCTTACTCGGTCGCAAGCCGTGCTCTGGGCCGTCAGACGCCTGGGCGGGATCTGGAAATTCTTCGCGATCGCGAAGATCCTCCCGCTTCCGCTGCGCGAAGAGCTCTACCGCTTCATCGCCCGCCGCCGATATCGGGTCTTCGGGAAGTACGACGAGTGCCCATTGCCCAGGCCCGAAGACCGCCACAAATTCCTCGCATAGCTCCGACTGCCCCTCTGTTCGTGACAGGCCGTGAATTGCTCTTATAATTCTCTGGATGATGCCGTCCACCGTCCACGCCGCTTGCCCCCACGATTGTCCCGACGCTTGCGGCGTCCTGATCACCATCGAGGACGGCCGGGCCACGAAGATTGAGGGTGATCCCAATCACCCCGTCACTCGCGGATTCCTCTGCGCCAAGGTCGCCAAGTATTTGGACCGGGTCTATTCCCCCGACCGCGTTCTCTATCCGATGCGCCGCATCGCCCCCAAAGGGCCGTGTGGGCCGGGCACTCCTGCCCCGCAAGCTTTTGAGCGCATCTCCTGGGATGAGGCGCTCGACGAAATCATGCGCAAGCTCCGTCGCGTCATCGCCCGATCCGGCCCCGAGTCCATCCTTCCGTACTCTTACGGCGGCACGCTCGGCGCTCTCAACGGCGCTTCCATGGACCGCCGTTTCTTCCACCGGATGGGCGCGTCGCAACTGGAACGAAGCATCTGTTCGACCGCTGGCGAGGAAGGACTTAAATCAGTAATCGGAGTGAAGCTCGGCACCGAACCCGAGCAGTTCGCGCACTCGCGCTACATCATCGCCTGGGGCGCGAACATTCACGGCAACAACGTGCACTTGTGGCCGTTCATCGAAGAGGCCCGCCGTGAGGGCGCAAAGCTGGTCGTCATTGATCCCTACAAGACGCGCACTGCCAAATTCGCCGACTGGTTCTTGCCCATCAACCCCGGCACTGATGGCGCGCTCGCCCTCGGCATGATGAACGTCATCATCAATGATGGCCTCTACGACGCCGAGTATGTCTCC
>ORMF010354756.1_pt1 | contig 67271 bp, 54 predicted proteins | sample 1779871 | NCBI WGS metagenome assembly ORMF01 (sample SAMEA104232316, study PRJEB22302) | groundwater metagenome | biome: forest; feature: aquifer; material: groundwater | place: USA | collected 2011-08-07 | depth 5.4 m | reverse complement strand
CCGGTTGATCGAATCGTACGGTACCGCCGGGGAGCGGCTCGCGCGCAATGCGTTCCGCGGCGGCGATACGCACGAGCTGATTCCGTGCAAGCAGGCAACGCCGGCCTGCCGCGCCCGCTTCGTGCGCGAATTCGGTCTCAAGGCCTTCCGGCGCCCATTGGAGCCGGTGGAGCAAAGGCGTTACGAAGCGATGATGGCAGGGCAGCCTGATCTGCTGAAGGGAGCGCAGCTGGCCGTCGAGGCGATGCTCCAATCTACAAGTTTTCTCTTCCGTTTGGACGAGAGCGCCGACCCGAAATGGAAGCCCTATGCCATGGCGAGCCGCCTTTCCTACGCGATCTGGGACACCACGCCGGATGCGGAGCTGCTGGCCGCCGCCGCGCGCGGCGATCTCGACATGGCGCAAGGTGTCGAAAAGGCATTGAGGCGGATGCTGGACCACCCGCGCGCGCGGGAGTCCCTGAACGAGTTCGTCAGCCAGTGGATGCGCTTTGATCGCATTCTCACCGCCGCCAAGGACCGGCGAAAATTTCCTCAGTTCACGCGCGAAACGGCCGTCGCTATGACGCAAGAGGCGCAGCTATTTATCGGCGACCTGGTCTGGAACGACCGCCATTTTATGGATCTGTTCACGGCCAATTACGGATACGCGAATTCCGACCTGGCGGCCATCTATGGGGTGGCTGCGCCGTCCAAGGAGTTTGACCGCGTTCCGTTTCCGGCCGGATCCGAGCGCGCCGGCCTGCTCGGCCAGACTCTCTTTCTCGCTCTAACGGCCAAGCCGGAGGACTCCTCTCCCACCGCCCGCGGACTCTTTGTCCGCGAACAGTTTCTTTGCCAGCACGTGCCGGAGCCGCCCGCCGGTGTGAACACTAACCTTGCCCCCGTTACCGAGGATAAACCGCAGACTAATCGCGATCGCATGTCGGAACACGCCACCAATCCGAGCTGCGCCACCTGCCACCGGTTGATTGATCCGATAGGATTTGGCCTGGAGCGGTTCGATGCCATCGGGGCCAGGCGGGAGAAGTTCCAGTTGCAATTCACCACGGGGCGGCGCGGCGAAGGCGGGGGACGGAGGGCGCCGGTCAAGACCGTGTCTCTCGATATAGACCCGGCCGGTTATGTGGCCGGTATTCCGGATTCGCAATTCACTTCCCCGTCTCAACTCGGCGCCGTGTTGGCAAAAAGTGTACAATGCCAGGAGTGTATCGTGAAGCAGTATTTCCGCTACACCGTTGGCCGAATGGAAACGCCGGCGGACCGTCCGTTGATCCGCAAGGTATTGGATGATTTTCGAGACTCGCAGTTTCGCTTTAAGGAGTTGATTGTTTCCTTGATGCGCTCGAGAGGATTTCCCAGCTCAGGAGAGACTGTTCATGTCGCAAGTGATCACAAACCGCGTTAGGTTCTCCCGCCGGTCTTTATTGAAAGGACTGACGGCAGCCGGCTCGCCGGTGGCCATCGGCCTGCCGCCGCTGGTTGCGATGTTTAACTCGCACGGCACCGCCTACGCGGCGCCCGGTCCGGGCAGCGCCGAAAAGGCGATCGAGAGCCGCTTTGTTCTTTGGTTCAACGGGAACGGCATCCCGGAGCGCTACTGGATCCCGTCCGAGGAAGGCTCGGATTATCAAATGACGCCATGCCTTTCCCCGCTCGCGCCCTTCCGCGGCGACTTCCATGTGCTGAGCGGAGTGGACAATGCCGCGGCCCGCGGGATGGGAAATGGCCACACCAACTCTATGAGCGGCCTGATGAGTGGCACGCCCTTCACCGGACGCGGCCCGAGTGGACCGTCTATCGATCAGATGATTGCCGCCAAGCTCGGCGACGATTCACGATTCCGCTCGCTGCAGATCGGCGTTTCACAGGAGTCCTTTGGCGAGAGCATGCAGCGCAACATGAGCTGGTCCGGCTATGAGCGCGCACTGCCGCCGGAGATGATCCCGCACCGTTTGTTCGACCGGCTGTTTGGGGAGCGCGAAGAGGGCTGGGTGAATCGCAAGCACAGCATCCTCGATGCCGTGCGGAAGGACGCCAACCTTTTGCGAAATAAATTGCCCTCCGATGATCAGGCTCGCGTGGATGAACACCTTTCCGGCATTCGCGACCTGGAGCGGTCCATTGCCGCGCTGCCTCCGGAATACCGGCGCGTGGATCCGCCCGATTTTGACGGCGATATGAAGGATTGGCCGCGCATCGCCAAGCTCCAGAGCGATCTGTTGGTGAAGGCGCTGGCGACACATCAAACCCGGGTTGCTTCCTACATGCTGACCAAGTGCCAGGGGCTGTCGCGATTCCCCTGGCTCGGCTACACCTCGGCGCGCCATCATGATTACACGCACGCCGACGGTAGAGCTCCCGGCGCCGATGGAGTGGAAGGCCAGCGCGTTTTGCGGGACATCTGCAAGTGGCACGTGGAGGAATTTTCCTACCTCGTGGCCAAATTGAAATCGATACCCGAAGGCAGCGGCACCCTGTTTGACCACTGCTGCCTTGCCTACGTGCATGAGCACGCCGAGGCCAATCCGCACAAGAATAGCGGTTTGGCGATGATCGTCGCCGGCGGGTTAGGCCGGCTAGCCCGGGGAAAGCACACCAGAATTACCGGCACGGTTGGCGATGTGTATCTGACGCTGGCCGATGAGGTCCTGGGAGCCGGGATCGGCAAGTTTCCGACGGCCACCAGGAAACTCGGCGCCCTGCTGGCCTGATCGCGCGGCAACATTTCGACGTCCCGAGGAAGTTGGAGGGAAACATGTCAGAGAAACTCCCCGAGCAAGCGACAACTCAAGCGCCCGCTCAAGCAAATGACGAGACATCCGGCGGCGCCACCAGGCGGGAGATGTTTCACCTCGGAAACGTCCTGGCTCTGCCCGCACTCCTGGGCGGCTCGCAAGCCATGGCGGCGCGCGGGCCATTGCGGCCCGGACCGGAGATCTACCAGTCGATCGGCGTGGAACCCGTCATCAACTGCCGCGGAACATTCACCATCATCGGCGCATCCGTCGAACTGCCTGAGGTTCGCGCCGCGATGGATGCCGCTGCAAGATATTACGTGCAGCTGGACGAATTGGCCGACGCCGTGGGGCACCGGCTGGCGGAGTTGACCGGAGCTGAGTGGGGAATGGTGTCCTCCGGCTGCGCCGCTGCCCTCAAGCACGTCACGGCCGCCTGTGTGGCCGGCGGCAACCCGGAGAAGCTTCTGCGGATTCCCGACCTGACCGGTTTGGAGAAGACTGAAGTCGTAGTTCCCAGGTCCTCGCGCAGCGTGTATGACCACGCGATCCGCAACATAGGCGTGAAGATGATCACGGTGGATACGGCCGAAGAGCTGGAGCGTGCGCTGAGTCACCGCACCGCCATGATCTACCTCAACGCCGGGGGCGCCACCGATTCGGGCCCGCTTTCACTGGAAAACGTCGCCCCAATGGCCAAGTCCAGGGGCATCCCTATTCTGGTGGACGCGGCCGCCGAAGTCCTCACAATTCCCAATGTGCACCTTGCGCGGGGCGCTACCGTGGTGGCCTATAGCGGCGGCAAAGCCATTTGCGGGCCACAGTGCGCCGGGCTCCTGCTTGGCCGCAAAGACATTCTCATGTCGGCGTGGCAGGCCAGTTCTCCACACCACGGACCGGGCCGGGACAACAAGGTTGGCCGCGAAGAGACGCTGGGCATGGTGGCCGCCGTCGAGGCTTGGGTCAAGCGCGATCACAAAGCCGAATGGAACAAGTGGCTCTCCTATCTCGACACTATCTCCAAGCGCGTCTCCCAAATCGAGGGTGTCAGCACCGCGGTGCGAGAGCCCACCGCTCTGTCCAACCGCAGCCCCGCGCTGACCATTTCCTGGGATCCGGCCAAGCTGCACATCACCGGGGAGGAGTTGGCCGAAGAGGTTGCCCGGAACAAACCGAGAATTGCGCTCGGCGCCGGAGGCTTCGGACGCGGCCGTGGTGGCGGCGCGCCTGATTCTGGCTCGACGACGGTAATCAGCGTCACCGCGTGGATGATGCAACCCGGCGATGACAAGATTGTGGCGGACCGGCTTTTTGGTGTTCTATCGCAGAAACGCAACCCCAAGCCCGCTCCGTCTCCTCCGGCTGCAAATATCAGTGGCTGCTGGGATGTGCAAGTGGAATTCTTCAGCAGCAAGAGCCAGCACACGTTGACTATGGAGCAGGACGGGAACCGGATTCACGGCTCGCACAAGGGAGATTTTTCGACGCGAGACCTGTTCGGCACCATCGACGGAGACCAGATCAAACTCCGAAGCACCGAGAGCATCCCGGGCGATTCTATCACCTTCACCTTTGCCGGCTCGCTCTCCGGCGACACCATCTCAGGCCCGGTCTACATGGGTGAATATCTGAACGCCAAGTTCACCGCAAAGCGGCATACCTACCCGGCCAACCGCGGATCGATCCTGATTCCCGGCGGGCCGCCGCTGGCCAACTGATCACACGGACGCGAAGAAAAGAGAAGTTACACGCCCTTTAGGTCGTGCAGGTAAGGATAACTCTCCTTCATCTCGCTCAGGTTCAATTCAACGAAGTAGTTCTTTACCCCGCCGATCTTCGCCGCGGCAAACAGCTTCTTCCAGTCGACAACACCCTTTCCCACCGCCACTGTTTTCTTGTCAGACGGCGACCAATCCTGCAGATGAAGCGAAACAAATCGTCCCGGGTATTTGGAGAGATACGTTGCCGCTTCAAACCCAATGCTGACCACCGAAACCTGGAACTGCATCTTAACCAGTTTCGGATCGAGCGTCTTGAGCAGTTGATCGTAAATGAGCACACCGCCAATCTCCTTAAACTCGCCGTTGTGATTGTGAAACCCAATCTGGATGCCGGCTTTCCGCGCTTGCTCCCCTGCTTGATTCAGCTCATCGGCGGCACGGGTCCAATCCGCCATGGTCGCTTCCGGGCGCAGACCAAACGAGGCCAGAATCATCTGCTTCATGCCGAGCTCGTGCGCGAAGGCCATCCGTTCCTGCAGGTTCTCTTTCAGTTCCCTGAACTGGTAGTGACAGCTCACGCAATTGAGCCCCGCGTCCTCGATCGTCTTGCGCATTTGCGAAGCCTTCATTCCCACCAGCGCACCGAAGCCGGACCGTTCATATCCGGGCGGAGAACACATCTCGATGGATTTGTAGCCGATGCCGGCCAGTTCCCGTAAGGTGCCTGCAAAGTCCTTTCCCAAGGCATCCCTCACCGGATAAGTCTGGCACCCGATCGGCAATCCGAGCGGGCTGGCCGTCAGTGCCTCCACCGATAGCCCCGCACCAATACAAACTCCTGCGAACTGTCTTCGATCGATGTTTTTCACAAATCACTCCTCATGTAATTTCCGTACGTCATGCCTTACGGTATTATGTGACGAGTCAGTTTGCAACAAGCAACGGAATCAGCGAATGATCAGAGTCAAGGTATTCCGTGATTGGGCCGGCAGTGGCTGGGACGCAGGGATTCGAACCCCGATACGCGGCTCCAGAGGCCGCAGTCTTACCGTTAGACGACGTCCCAAAAAAGGCAGAACTGTAGTTATTCTACCATCCCTTTGGCGCTTCCGCTTAGGGGCTCCTCCCGCCTCAACCCAGCAGCGATTGGGCCGATCAGGACGAAGTGAACGCCTTCGTCAAAAGCTGAAGCGCAGCCCGATGCGGAACATGCGTTCGTCGATGCCGTCGCGGCCCGTGTTGGCCGTGCCGGTGATCTCGGTGTATCCGCCAAAACGGCGCAGCGGATCTGCCAGTGTCGGGTTAAAGTTGGAAACGTTGGTCCCTGGATTGCCGAAGTGGGGTGTGTTGGATAAGTTGAACGCCTCTGCGCGGAATTCAAGGCTATGATGCTCGGTGATCTGGAACTTGCGGAACAGGCCGAGATCCCAGTTGACCACTCCCGGTCCGTAAAGAGTGTTAAAGCCACTGGTGCCGAAGCGGGCCTGGGTAACGGGGGCGAATGCAAACGGGTCAAAGAAGGACTGTCCGCGTCCCACGCCTCCCAGTTTCTCCACCGAAGTCTTTACCTGGTCGGTGGTTTGTGAACTGCCGGGCAGGTTCAACGAAGTACCCGAGGATGTCACCGTGAACGGTGTCCCGCTGAAGAAACTCAGCAGATTGTTGATCTGCCATCCGCCCGCCAGGGCCGAGAGGGCGCCTTGGCTGGCGTACCTCTTTCCCTTGCCGAAGGGCAGTTGCCAGAGATTGGTGATCTGCAGGTTGTGCGGACGGTTGTAGCTGCGCACCGTGCGGTTGCGGTCAAAGGCGGGCAGGTAGCGGACAGCGGGACCAGAGTCACTGTTGTCGTTGAAGCCGATGACCTTGGAGAAAGTGTAGGCGAGGTTGAGCGAGAGCCCTTGCGAGAAGCACCGTTCGAGAGTCCCCTGGAAGGAATCATAGATGCCGGTGCCAAAGGGAGTGACCAAGGTGGTAGCAGACGTGCGCCCAAACTGCTGGAAGAGCGGCTGCCCGCTACGGCCGGCGCCAATCACCTGGCCCGCATTGAGATCGTTGTAACCGAGCTGTCTGGTGGAGCGTGTGGCGACATAGCCGGCCTGCCCGACAAAGCCCCACTTCAGCCCCTTCTGCAGAGTGAAGTTCCAACTTTGCACGTAACCGCGCCTGAAGTTTTCGCCAACGGTGACGGTGGCAAAGGTAGGGGGAATGTCGATGATGCCATTGCCAAGGCTGGGGACGGTCACCTTCGGAATCCCCTGCTCCAGCCGGCCGGCGAATTGGAAGCTGTTGGGCGGATCGATGTTCTGAATGAGCAGTACCGGATAGTTGGTGCGCAGGGGACGCTGAAGGGAGAACGGATCGTTAGTGATTCCGTAGCCGGCGCGGATCACGAAGTCGTCCTTGACGCGGTATGCGATTCCGATCCGGGGAGCGAATTGCGTCTTGCTGACACTGACCCCGCAGTCACTGGGCACCTGGCCGACGCCGCAGACCAGCATCTTAATTGGTGGTGTAGTCATAGCGCTCCATACCGCGGTCGGCGCGGGTTGGGAATGGGAAGTATTCCCAGCGCAGGCCATAGGAAAGGGTGAGTCTGCGGGAAACATTCCAGCGGTCGCGTATGTAGAAGCTATAGTTCTTCTGGCGGGTGTTGTACTCATCGGGCACCTGCGTGATCTTGCCGATCGTAGTGGGCAGGCCGAGCAGGAAGGTGGCATAGGAGTTGAACTGGTTCGAGGAAGGGCCGCCGCGGACCAAGGTAGGTCCACCGGGAAAGCTGAATCCGCCCTGTGCGCCGTGCACAGCGCTGGTGGCTTCCGGCTGAAGGTGGTTCATGTGCGTGTTGTAAATGTCAAAGCCGAAGCGCACCTCATGAGACTTCTTGGTCCAGTTGAAGTTGGACACGTACTGATACTGCGGGTCGCGACGGTAGTAGGGCTGGAAGGCATTGTCGATGCCGAGGTTGGTGTAGTTGGAGATGGAAAAACGCGGCCAGCCACCTTCAAAGCGGCGCGGGCCGTTGGTGCCGGGAATGCCGGGAAAATCGAGGCCGAGTTTCTCATCGAGACGGGCCTGTTCAACAGCGGTGTCCATCCGGGTGTAGCCGTAATTTAGCTCATGAAGTAGAACAGCTTGTCGCGCTTGATGGGGCCGCCAAGAGTGCCGCCAAATTCGTTGTAGACCAGTTTCGGCTTTCCTTGCCCCTCGGGCAGGAAGAACGGCTTGGCCTTCATGTGCTGGTTGGTGGGATATTCAAAGGCGGAGGCGTGGAGGGCGTTTGTGCCGCCTCGGATCTGCACGTTGATGGCGGCGCCACCGGCCAAGCCCTGCTCGGCGTCGAAGCTGTTGGTGACGACGTTGACAGTTTCAATGGCCTCCAGCGTGGGCACAAAGGCGGTAATGTGGGGCAGCCAGACGGAAATGGAACTGGCCCCATCGATGCGGGTGTTGTTGATGCTATAGCTGGTGCCGTTTACATTGAATCCGAGCGCGCGGCTCGGATTGGTCGGAACAGGGTGATGGTTTGTGGGTGGCCGGAAGCCCGGTATCGTCTTCAGGATCTGTTGATAGAGCCGCCCCAGCGGAACAGGCAGGTTCTGGAAGGTCTGGGAAGTGATCTCCGCGCGCACCTCGGCGCGGTCCGTTTGCAGTTGCGCGGCCTCGGCCGTGACCAGCACGGACTCGCTCACCGCTCCCAGTTGCAGGGTCACGTCGGCGCGGCTGACCGAGTTGATGGTGACCTTGACGCCGCTCTGAAAATAGCTCCGGAACCCCTCGTTGGTGAATCCGCAAGTCGTATTCCCCGGCTTGCAGTGTGGGAAAAGAGTAGCTGCCCAGGGCGTTGGTAACCGTTTCCCTGGATTGATTAATAAGCCGGTTAATCACCGCGACTTTGGCATGTGGAATGGCGGCGTTGGAGGGATCCTTCACATTTCCCACCAGCGAACCATAAAGGATCTGGCCGTAGGCCGGTTGGGCGACCGCCAGCAGAGCGACCGCTGCGATACCGACATCCAAACGCACCCCAAGCCATCTAGCGAAATATCTCAAGAAAAGCACTTGAACCTCCCCGTTTAATTGGAAACCAAGTTTGGACCGCCCGTGCAGCTTCGGCGATGGCAAAAGTATAGACAACCATGCCGATAGATTCGCGAAATTTTAATGAATGAATATCAAGTTACAAAATTAAGCATTGTGCCACTTAATATTCAACTGATTGTTTTTACACGGCTTAAGTGGTACTAGCGGAGAGGCAACTCGAATAAATAATGATTTGTTGTTAAATTTGGCCGCAGTCTTGCCCCTAGACGACGTCCCAGACCGCTCTGGCGAAAATTCGGCAATCCGGTACAATTGTAGGAACGTGAGTCCGGCAGCAGAACCACCGCCGTTGATCTATACCTTTAAGGAAAGCAAATACAGCAGCCATTCCGAGGTGTTGGCGCAGCTACCGGGGCCCGGCAACGGGAGGCGAGTCCTGGATGTGGGATGCGCCGACGGCCATCTGGCAGGTGTACTTGCTTCCCGGGGTTATGCAGCCACCGGTATTGAACGGCCCGGGGGAACCGGTCCCAACTTCCCGGCACAGGTTGTGCTGATCGCAGCCGATCTGGAGCAAGGGCTCCCCAAGCTGGGCGGGCAATTCGACATAGTTATCTGCGCCGATGTATTGGAACATCTGCGCCGTCCGGACTTGCTTCTTGTCCAACTCCGTTCAGTGCTTGCTCCGGGTGGAATACTGATCGCCAGCCTCCCCAATAGTGGAAACATCTATTTCCGTTTGGTGATCGTTTCCGGCCGGTTTCCGCAGTATGAAAAGGGGTTGTTTGACCGCACGCACCTGCGGTTCTACACATGGGATGGTTGGAGGGCGCTTCTTGGAAGCGCGGGGTTCCGGATTGAGCGGGTGAGGCCAACGGGAATCCCCGTCGGACTGGCGTGTCCTGGTTATCAATCCTCGCTGGCCGTCCGGATGGCGGAACGGTTATGCTATGAGATAGCCCGCCTGTGGCGGGCGTTGTTCGCCTACCAGTTCATAGTGACGGCGGTTCCGGATCAACCGAATCCATGAAACAGAAACGGAAAGTAGTCGTGGTGATGCCGGCCTACAACGCCGCCAAGACCTTGCGCATGACCTACGCGGAACTCCCCCGTGACGTCGTGGACCTGGTGATTGTTGTGGACGACGGGAGCTCGGATGAGACCGCGCGCATCGCGCGGGAGCTGGGTCTTGAGCTGTTCGTCCACAACGGCAACTACGGCTACGGCGCGAACCAAAAAACCTGCTACCGGGAGGCGTTGCGGGCGGGAGCGGAAGTGGTAGTGATGGTGCATCCGGACTATCAGTACGACCCGACCCTGTTGCCGCAAGTGATCGAACCGATCCTCGCCGGGAAAGCCGATGTCGTACTCGGGTCGCGGCTCATGGGCGGCCATCCGATGAGTCAGGGCATGCCGTGGTGGAAATACATCGCCAACCGGTTTCTGACAGGCCTGGAGAACCTGGTATTCAGACTCCACCTGGCCGAATACCACACCGGATACCGCGCCTACACTCGCGAAATACTGGAAACGGTGCAGGTAGAAGGCAATTCCGACAATTTTATTTTCGATCAGGAGATCATGGCGCAGTTTGTCGAGGTCGGCGCACGGATCGACGAGGTGCCTGTTCCCACGCGTTATTTTCCGCAGGCCTCCTCGGCTTCCTTTCTTCAAAGCAGCCGCTATGGACTTTCGATTCTCTGGCTGCTGTGCCGCTACGTTTTACACCGGCGTGGGCTGTGGCGGCAGCGCCAATTCCTAAGTCTAAGCCGCCGCTATTCGAATGCCTCGACCGCCCACTCCGAGCATGCCTGATCCCAGATCCTCCGGCCGCGGCTTGGCCTTTCAGCTCATTCTCGATTCATTGCTGATTTTTGCACTCACGGCAGCGCTGATCTGGCCGTTGTTCCGGATTGAATACCTGACTCATTGGGAATCCATTGAAAGCATCTTCATCGCGGATGCCCGCTTCCTGGCCGAGCAATGGCCCTTTCCAACATGGCAGCCAGACTGGTATTGCGGCAACCGGTTCAACAACATTTACCCTCCCGGACTCCGCTACGGCACGGCTGGCCTCAGCCTGCTGCTGAATGTTTCCACGGCTCGAGCCTATCATCTCTACACGGCGCTGCTGTACTGTATCGGCATTGTGGGAGTGTATTGGATGGTCCGGATTGGCAGCGGTTCACGAGTTTGGTCCTGGATCGCGGCCGCAGTCACCACGCTATCCTCGCCGATCTTTTTCTTCTTCACGCAGTTCCGCGTCGATTACGCCAACATCCGGCACATGCCGGTGCGGTTGGGCGCGCTTGTATTTTACGGGGAAGGACCGCACATGTCCGCCCTCGCCTTGATCCCGTTCGCGATAGCCGCCTCCTGGTACGGAGTGCGCAAGGGGCAGCCTGTGGCGCTGGGGCTGGCAGCGATGCTGACGGCGCTGGTGGTTGCGAATAATTTCTACGGCGCGACAGCAATGGTGATTTTCTTTCCCTGCCTGCTGTGGTCGCTGTGGTTGACGCATCAGGACTGGAAGATCTGGCTGCGAGGGGGCGCGGTGGCGGTGCTGTCCTATGGCCTGATTGCGTCCTGGTTCACTCCATCCTTTGTTTTTTTCACTCTGCGCAACTTGCAGTTGGTTTCGGCTCCGGGGAACCTCTGGTCCATCTGGGTGGCGGGCGGCGCAGTGGCGATCTGCGCCGCCTTTTCCTGGAAATGGGCCCGCGGCAAGGCCGATAAGGCGTGGCCGGTTTTCGTCATCGGCAACATCGGCGCATGGAGCCTGCAGGTGCTGGGGCAACGCTCTTTCAATTTTCGGGTGATGGGTGAGCCGGAACGCCATATTCCCGAATTCGACATGATGTTCATTGTCGCGGCCTGCCTGCTGCTGGGCTGGGCATGGCGGAAAGGATACGCGGGTAAAGCGGTCACCATCGCGGTGCTGCTGGCCACCTTTTATCATGTGAAGGGTTTCGCGCGCCACTCCAAAGAATACTTTCACGAGGACCTTCATCCGGAGCAACGCATCGAATACAAGCTCACGGACTGGATGTACCGGAACAAGCCCAATGCCCGTGCGCTGGCTACCGGATCTGTCCGCTTCTGGTACAACGCCTGGCATGATCTGCCGCAGATGGGCGGGGGATCCGAACAGGGTCTAATGAACCTGAACACCAGCGTGGCATACACCCACATCACTGGAGCCAACAGCGCGGAGATGCGCGGTTTGGCCATCGGGTGGGCGCAAAGCCTGGGAGTGGATGCGCTGATTGTGCATGATGCGAAATCCCAGGAGCTCTACAAGGATTATGTACATCCCGAATTGTTCCACAAGGATCTGAAAGCGCTCTACAAGGATGATGTAGGAAACTGGATTCTCGATGTGGGCCGCCGCTGGCCGCAGCGATCCAGGATTGTGGAGGCGGCCCGCATTCGCTCCTTGCCGCCACCGGTTGGGGATCAAGTGTGGACCACGGTTGCCGGATATGCCAAGGCGGTCGAGCAAGGCCCGGACTCGCCTGTCGAACTGGAACGCCCGTCGCCCGACCGGATGCGGGTTCGCGCTCACCTGGCCGCCGGGCAGCTGATCCTGATCCAGGAAACAATCGACCCGAGTTGGAAGGCGTACTCGAATGGCCGTCCAGTTCCAGTGGAGAAAGACGTCATGGATTTCATGCTGCTCGATCCAGGCCCGGGCCAACATACCATCACGCTTCAATGGGAAACTCCTGTGGAGATGAAGGTTGGCCGTACGGTTACGGGGCTCGCCTTGCCGGTATTCGGCTGGTTGGTGCTGGCTTCCCCGATCCGCCGGTGGAGGCGCAGGTGACCGGGCTGTGGAAGGGGCGCCAAGCCCATCCTCTATTGATTGCAGCGGCGCTGTTTATACTGAACGTGGCCCTGAACGCTGCGCTGTTTTTGCCGGGGGAAAGCAAATACAGGGACTCGATCGAAGCAGGCTATGCGTCGATGGCCCACTTCCTTTCGCGATACCCGGATCCGTTTGGGTGGAATCCGTTCCAATATTGCGGCCTCCCGACGCACATGTGGTATCTACCTGGCCTGCCCTATCTGGGAGCCTTGGCCATCAATTTTTTGCCAATGCTCAAACCGGAGCATGTTTATCGACTCACCACCACGGCCTTGGCCTGTCTCGGGCCGTCCACCGCCTTTCTGCTGGCCTACTTCTTCACGCGGAGCCGACGCTGGGCCATATTCGCGGCCTTACTCTACACATTCAATTCCCCCTCGTACGGTTTGTTCGAACAGATCGATAATGATCGCGGCCTCAGTTACCTGCCGTGGCGGGTGCAGGTTCTCACCAAATATGGCGAAGGTCCGCACAACGCCGGTCTCATGCTCCTCCCGCTGGCCATGATCGCGTGTTGGCGGGCGGCAACAGGCCGTGGATATCCAAAGATCCTGCTGGCCGCCGTTTTGCTGGCGGCCGTGACACTGATCAATTGGGTCGCGGCTATGGCGCTGGCCTGGTGTTCGCTGATGATGCTCATCGCCGGGATACGTTCGGCGCCGCGAACCGGATTCTTGGCGCGCCGGCTCTTGGCGGCGGCGGGGCTGGCCTACCTGTTGGCCTGCGTGTGGCTGGATCCCGGATTCATACAAACGACGCTGTTTAATTGGCCGCTGGACGCCTTCAACTACAAGTTGCAAGCCCAACAATACGCACTGGCAAGCGGCCTGGTAATTATCACGTTGGCGCTCTGGCTGTGTTTCCGCCGGAGCCTGGGGCAGGACTACCTGTTCTGGCTGATGCTCTGCTTCGGCGGGTTTGCCTGGCTCGTTTCGAACCACTATTGGTTCCACCTGGATACCATTCCGGAATCGCGCCGGTACGCGATCGAGATGGAGCTATTCTTTTTCCTGATCCTTGCCGAACTGCTCCGTTTGGCCTTCACCGACGGACGGCAGCGATGGCGAGACATCGGAGTCGCCATCATGGCCTGGACGTTTGCCTGGGGATGTTTTCAAATCGCGGCATATACGGTAAACACATGGACCATGCAACGCCCTGCTCCGCGGCAGACGACCATCGAGTATCAGGTGGCCGAATTTCTGAACTCCAGGCATTCCGAGGGCCGCATGTTGGTTACCGGCGGCACAAGGTTCCGGCTGAACTCCTGGTTCCTGATTCCGCAGGCTGGAGGCACGTTTGAGTCCGGGCTACGCAACAGGAACCAGATTGAGCTGCGTTATCAGCTTCGCACAGGACTAGGTCAGAAGCCGGAGACGCGCGGCGAGGAATCTGTAGCGCTGCTGAGACTGTTGGGAGTGGAGTACATTGTTGTTCACGGCCCGGGTTCGCGCGAACACTGGCATGACATAAAGCAGTACCGCATGTTCGACGGCCTGTTGCAGCGCGTCCACGGCGATGATCGGGATGCCGTTTACAAAGTTCCCTTCAACGGGCTGGCCCATTTGGTCTTTGAGCGCGAGCTTCCCTCCCGCCCGCCGATGGGCCAAGCGGCTTATCTGGCCGGCCCCTATGTCGCTGCCATGGATGATGCGTCGCGGCCGAGGCTAAGAATGGGATGGGATGGCACGAGCAAGATCGAGGTTTCTGGTCCGATTCCAGACGGCATGCTGGTGTCTGTTCAGGTGACCTACGACGAAGGCTGGCGCGCGTGGCAGGATGGACAACCGCTCGCGATGGAATCGGACGAAACGGGTTACATTCTTCTGAGGCCCAAGACCTCTGCTGGTTCTACGATCCGGCTGGAATACCGGGGCATCAGGCAACGCCGGGCATTCGCGCTACTGGGCGCCTCGTCCTGGGCCGTCGCTCTATTAGGGCTCTGGTTCAGCAAGAAGCGGCGGCCATGGAGCAGGTAAGTGCCAGCGCACGGTTTTGGTGGCTGCTGCGGCGGGCGGCGGTGCTGGTGTACGAGGAAAACTGCTTGTCGGTATCCAAAGGGGCGGCCTATTCGGCGCTGCTGTCTTTGTTTCCGGTGCTGACTACGATTGCCGCGATTCTGGTCCAAACGAAAGCGACTTCCGTCTTGCAGGTATTATCGCGATTTCTGGCCCAAGTGGCGCCGCCCGGAACCGAGGAAATACTTCTGAACCGTTTTGCGGTGCAAGGCGAGAAGCCGGTTAGCCTCCTCGTGATCGCGACGCTGCTTTCGCTTTACGCGGCCTCCGGAGTGATGTTGAGTCTGATGGAAGGATTTAACGGTGTCTATCACGTCCCGACTAATCGTACGTTTGTTCGCAACCGGGCGGTTGCCGCCTTGCTGGTCTTTTCCACCGCGCTGCCGGCGGTCGGCGCCTCGGCGCTGATTCTGTTTGGCTCCCGGACGGAGCGATGGATCATTGCACAATACGGCAACCTTCCCATCACCGCCACGTTTAACGCCGGAATCCTTCTGGCTGGACAAGTGGCCCGTTATGCGGTTGCCTTGCTGACGGTGGTGCTGGTGACCATTGTTCTGTACTTTGTGGGAACCAACCGCCCGCAACGCTGGCGGCAGGTCTGGGGTGGCGCGGTGGTATCGACGGTACTGTGGCTGGCGGCCACGCAAGGCTTTGCCTGGTATGTACGCAACATGGCGGACTACAACATTTTCTATGGTAGCGTGGGAGCAGTGATCGCTCTGATCGTCTGGATGTATCTGCTGGCGGTGATCACTCTGTACGGTTGCGCCTACAATGCCGCACGGGAGCGATTGCAGGCCGCAGAGGAGCAATTGCTAGACTGAAGAAGTCTCGATGTTACTTCGAATTCGCCTGAACCGGGGCGTGCACATACAACGGAAGCGGGGCAAGAACCGTCATTTGGCGCTTGCCTTGGCCGGACTGATGATTCCGGCGTCACTCATGGCCGGTACGCTGGCCATCTGGCGGTTGGCTGCCGACATGCAATGGGCCTCGGACTTCGCCATCACGACCGGCGCTTTTTCCCACTGGCAGGTCTGGACCGCGATGACGGTGCTGCTGCTCTGGGCGGCGGTTCGGCTCAACCGGTACGGTGGTGATGGCCAGAGCTAAGGCATCACTGCTATGCTGGCGATAGGGGCATAGATCTTCATGGCATTCGGCGGAAATTACGGAGGCCGCACCATTGTGAGCGGCTATGGACGAGAGTCGATGATGCCGTATGGCGTCAAATGGCTGCTCATCAGCAACGTTGCCTTGTTCGTGTTGTATTTCTTTGCCGTGCAGACAGGTTACGGAGCCGCATTCCACTATTTTGGCCTGATTCCACGCGCGGTGGTGTCGCTGCTGGCGATATGGCAGTTGGTCACCTACATGTTTCTGCACGATCCCTACGGGTTCGGACACATTGTGTTCAACATGCTGGCGCTGTGGATGTTCGGCAAGGATCTGGAGTCTGCCTGGGGAACCAAACGGTTCTTGCAGTACTACTTTATCTGCGGGATCGGCGCCGGCATATGCGTGGTTCTGATGAACGCAGCCTTTGGCAGCATGGAAAGCCGGACGATTGGAGCGTCGGGGGCAATCTATGGATTACTGCTGGCCTTCGGAATGATGTTCCCGGACACCACGGTATTGTTCAGCTTTCTGTTCCCGATCAAAGCGAAATACTTCGTGATGATCATTGGCGCCATCGCATTCCTCAGCACGTTCGGATCCACCGGAGGCGGGGTGAGCCACGTGGCGCATCTGGGAGGCATGATCTGGGGCTATTTGTACCTGAAGTCGCGCTACGTAAAAGTGGACATATTGGGAACACTGGGGCGGCAATACAGGGACTGGAAATTGCATCGTGCCAAGAAGAAGTTTCAGGTGTACCTGAAAAAGAAAGGCGACGGTCCGGGCCCCTGGGTCAACTAGCCGATAGCCCTTCCCCCGTAACCAAGTGTGTCCGGTCCGCATCTTAACACTCAAATGGGAGACAATTCAGGTATAGTGTCTAACGAGGTGGTTCTATGAAGATCTGGGCAAGAATTGGAATTCCGGCGTCATTTGGCGCGGTGGCAATGCTCGGGTTATTGCTGGCGCAACAAGGGCCGACCCGGAGCGGGGAGACGGTGGCGCGTCCGAAAAAGACCGATGCCCCGCGCGAGGCCGAGCAGCCGAAAATCCCGTCGAAGTTCGGCAAAAAGGAAGGCGCCGAATTGAGCGAAGGGCTGCCGACATTCCGCAGCGACGTCACCGCGGTCACGGTGGACGTAGCGGTGATGGACAACAAGGGGGGCTTTATTCCCAACATCCCGCGCGGGAATTTCCGCATCCTGGAAGATAACGTGCCGCAGCAGCTCACCAACTTCAGCATGGGGGAGGCCCCCATGACCGTGGCGCTGGTGATCGAATTCAGCAACCTGTTTCAACAGTACTGGAGCGAAGCCTGGTATCAAACACTCACCGCCTCCTATGGGTTTATCGAGACGCTGAAGCCGGAAGATTTCGTAGCGGTGGTGGCCTATGACCTGCGTCCGGAGATTCTGTCCGACTTCACCACGGACCGGCGCCAGACGCACGAGGCCATGCAGAGGCTGCGGATCGCCGCCTTTTCGGAATCGAACATGTTCGACGCGCTGGTGGATACCTCGGACCGGATGTCGTCCATTGAAGGGCGCAAGTCGATTGTGTTAATCGCTTCCGGCATTGACACCTTCAGCAAGCTGACCTTTGACAAGACGCGGCGGGCGCTGCAAACGGCCGGTGTACCGATCTATGCCATCGGACTCATGCAGGCGCTGCGCGAATACTACGACGCTCGCGGAGCCATGGGCCCCATTCAGCGGCTGGATTTCCTGCAGGCGGACAATCAAATGCGCACATTCAGCAAGGAGACCGGCGGACAAGCGTTTTTTCCGCGCTTCTATGGCGAGTTCCCAGGCATCTTCCACGCGATTTCGCAGTCCTTGCGGAACCAATACTCGCTCGCCTACCAGCCGAGCAATAAGGCCAAGGACGGCACTTTCCGGAAACTGAAGGTGGAGCTTGTGAATCCGGCCAATGGGGAAGCATTGCGGATTGTGGACAAAAAAGGCAAGTCGATGAAGTACACCATTCTGGCCAAGGCCGGCTACACAGCTCCTCGCGCAGTGGAATAGCACGGTATGCGCATCGCCGTAGCCGGGTTGGGGTTCATGGGCAGTACGCATGTGCAGGCGCTGCGACACGTTGCTGGCGCGCAGTTGGCCGCGGTAGTGAGCGGGGACCCTAAGAAGCTAAATGGCGATTTCAGCGCGATCCAGGGGAATCTGGACCGCCCCAGCGAGAACCTGGATTTTTCCAGTGTCAAGAAATACCGCACAGTGGAGGAGGCTCTCGCCGATCCGGACATCGATGCCGTCGACCTCTGCCTTCCTACTCACCTGCATGAACCTATGACGCTGGCCGCGTTGGGCGCGGGTAAACACGTGTTGGTGGAAAAGCCGATGGCGCTGGACGGGGCCGGCTGTGACCGCATGTTGGACGCGGCAGCCAAGTCCGGAAAGCTTCTGATGGCGGCACAGGTGTTGCGCTTTTGGCCGGACTATCAGCCGCTGATCGAGGCCAAGCGCACGGGCAGCCTGGGCAAACTGCGTACTGTGATGTTCCGGCGTCGCTGCGCTGCGCCAGCGTGGGGGAAATGGCTGCAGGAGGCGGACAAGGGGGGCGGCGGCGTCTTTGATCTGCTGATCCATGATGTGGATATGTGCATTCATCTGCTCGGGCTGCCGGAGTGGGTATCGGCCTCGGGTGAGGAAGACTTGAAGGCTGGGATTGATTTGATCACGGCCGAGTTACACTATCCAGGCGTGGGTTCCGTCGTGGTGACCGGGGGATGGCATCATCCCAAGGCGTATCCATTCTCAATGGAATACACGGCCACATTCGATGGCGGGACGGTGGAGTTTAGCACAGCCGGCCGGCCGGTTACCTTGTATCAGGCGGACGGAGAGGCCAAGGCTTTGGAGGTTCCCGCCGTGGACGGGTTTGTGGCGGAACTGGATTATTTTGTTTCGTGCGCCACGGCAGGCAGGTCACCGCAACGCTGCTCGCCTGCCGAGTCCGGTGATGCCGTGAGGTTGACGCGACTAATGGCTGGAGCGCGGAAAAGTCCAGGGGAAAAAATAAGCTGGGCGCCCTAACGCCTCACTTGTCGGCGGCGGCCTTCAATACCTTGCTGGAGGGAACTGTAACCAGGCGCCGCCCCAACTGAAGCAGTCCCCGGCGCGCCAGGGAATTCAACACGGCGGAAGTGGTTTCGCGCGTAGCTCCCACCAGGTCCGCCAATTCACCTTGCGAAACCGGGATCGTGATTTCACTCCGGGGCCCACCGCTATTACTCAATGCGGTTGCCAGATCCGACAAGGCGTGGAGAATCCGGTTTTCAACCCTAAGAAAGGAAATCTGGTGAAGGCGGCGCTCGGTATCTTCCAGCCTTTTCGCGGACATCTCCAGATACCAAGCCCACAGCTCCTTGTCGTGTTGGCACTGGCTCAGGAAAGCATCCCGCGGAAATTCACTCACCTCAGAATAATCGGAGGCCTGCGCGGTAAAGGCTCGATGGCCATCCACCGCTAATAAGGATCGTTCGCCAAAGAATTCGCCGGGAAACGCGAAACGAACAAGTGCGTCCCGGTTTGAGGCGAGCTTTCTGGTCAACTTGATCAGGCCCGATTCCAGAAAAAGTATTGTCGGAGCGGATTCTCCTTCGCGGTACATGACCTCATGGGGGAGCAAGGAAACACGCCTCGGCGCGCTCTTCAAGAGATCTCGAAAACGAAGCGAGACTGTTTCCCGGAGCATTGTGTCTTCTTGCAGATTATATCAACGATTAATCCAATTTACGCAACTGTCTTGTGAAGCTTTCAGCAGATTCAAAATCCGCCTTCAGATCTGACTCTCTAAAATGGTCACGGAGTTTAGTAAGGTGATCGATATACATTGCAAGCGCCTGATCAATGGCAGGGCGATTGGTGGCCAGAATATCGGCCCAGATTTCGTATGAACTCAGGGCCAGCCGCGTTGTGTCATGGAGGCCTGGACCGGCCCCCTCACGGGCTTGATCCGGGTCCAGCCTCTTGGCCAGCGCGCCAGCCAACGCAGTGGAAGCCAATTGCGGCAGATGGGACGTCAGAGAGACAAGTTGATCGTGAGCCTCGGGCGAAATTATCACCGGATTTGCCCCGATGCGGCGAATCCATTCAACAAAAGCAATGACAACTGGTTGCTCCATTGTTTTCGTGTCCGCGGCAGGAGTGAGGAAATAGGTGCGCCCCTGGAATAGGTCGGGGTCGGACTGCGCGGCGCCTCGAGCCGCCTTGCCGGCCATCGGATGGCCGCCCAAGAATACGCCGTTTCGGATGGACTGTTTGGCCTGCTCGACGATGACGGCCTTGGTGCGGCCGGCGTCGGTGACCAGCGTACCGGGCCGAAGCAGCGGATCGATGGTTCGCAACGATTCGAGGATGCCCGAGATGGGCTTGGCCAAGTAAACCAGATCGGCTGCGGCGAAGGCTTCCTCCGGCGGCGGAGCGTCATCAATCACGGAGAGCTCCAGAGCGGTGCGAAGCGTAGCGGGAGAGCTGACGCCGAGAATCTTTCCGTCAAAACCGGCCTGACGCAAAGCGCGGGCAAGGGAGGCGCCGATCAGTCCGACACCCACGATGGTGACTGTTCTCATAGCCTAAAGAGCGCGGCCCACGGCGGGCGCGATGATGCGCAACTGGCTCATCAGTTCCTTCAACTGTTCCGGGCGCAGGGACTGGGCGCCGTCGCTGAGGGCGCGCTCCGGATCCGGATGCACCTCCACCAGCAAGCCGTCAGCGCCGGCAGCTACAGCGGCACGGGCCATAGGAAGAACAAAGTCCCGCCGTCCGGTTCCATGCGACGGGTCGCCAAGGATCGGCAGATGGGAAAGCTTCTTGATGACTGGAATGGCCGAGATGTCCATTGTGTTTCGCGTGTAATTTTCGAATGTGCGGATCCCCCGTTCGCACAGGATCACCTCGTAGTTGCCCCCGGCAAGAATGTACTCGGCCGACAGGAGCCAATCCTCGATCGTTGCGGCGATGCCGCGCTTGAGCACGACAGGTTTGCGCAGCTTGCCGATTTCGCGCAGCAGTGTATAGTTCTGCATATTGCGAGCGCCGATTTGGAGGATGTCGGCGTGAGCTGCTACAACGGGGATCTGCGAAGCATCCATCACTTCGCTGATGACCAGCAGGCTGTTGGCATCCGCTGCCTCGCGCAGAAGAACCAGGCCCTGCTCGCCCAGTCCCTGGAAACTGTAAGGGGAACTACGGGGTTTGAAGGCCCCGGCGCGGATCACGCTCGCTCCGGCGCGCGCCACGATTTCCGCGGAGCGCTGGATCTGATCCCGGCTTTCCACGCTGCACGGACCGGCCATGACGACCACGCGAGGCCCGCCGATGGGTACGCCGCCCACCGTGACAACGGTGCCGGCAGGTTTGAACCCGCGGCTCGCAAGTTTGTAGGGCGACATGATGCGGCGGCATTCCCGCACGCCTTCCATGACCTCAAACTCCACCGGGTCCACGGTCTCCTCCGGCCCTACACCTCCGAGCACGGTATGCACCATGCCGGTGGAGCGATGCACATTAAACTGGAGTTCCACCATACGGTCGATTACCGTTTGTACTTGCGCCTCGGTTGCGCCTTCTTCCATGACAATGAGCATTGGTGACTCCTGTTATGTTCCCTGGTCCGGCTTCGGCTTGGAGGCAGCCATGCGGTCCCGCTGCAGGGTGCGCATCTCGTCGATGATCCGCTCATAGATGCGCTTCAACGCGTCCGGCCGGAGCGGCCCTCCGTTATTTTGCGTGATGTTGGCAAAGACGGCCTCTTCGCGTTTGGGCTCGTAAACGCGCATTTGCTGGGTCTGCTTGAGCTGCCCGATCACCTCCACCACACGGGCACGCTCGTTGAGAAGCATGACGAGGCGGCGGTCCACCACGTCGATGCGGTCGCGGCATTCGTCCAGCGCTGCCTGTGTCTGCTCCGGTGTCACGAAGGCCTCCGCAGCCCTTGCTTGAGCTCGCGCGCAAACTGTTCCAGCCTGGTTTCGAGATCGGGATCGGATCCGTGACGCTCCACCAGCTTTACGATAGCCGTTCCGACTACGGCGGCGTCGGCGAGCCGGCCTACACTGGCGGCATGTTCAGGCTTGGAGATGCCGAATCCGACGGCCAGAGGAAGGCTGGTCACCGCGCGCATGTTCTCCACAAGCGGCCCGATCGAATCGGACAGCGAATCGCGTTCACCGGTGACGCCGGTGCGCGAAACCAGATACACAAATCCTGTCGAGTAGCGCGCAACCAGTTCCAGACGGCGCTTGGTGGAGGTGGGTGCGGCGAGAAACACCGTGTCGAGGCCTGCCTGACGAATGGAGGCCACGTAAGGGTCAGCCTCTTCGACGCTCAGGTCAGTGAATAGGCAGCCGTCGATGCCCGCCTCCACCGCATCTCGGGCCAGGGCCTCAAAGCCGTAGCGGACCAGAGGATTCATGTAGCTGAACAGGAGCAGCGGGATCTGGGATTGCGCGCGGATCTGACGGGCAATGTCAAGGACGGAGTGGAGCGTCGTGCCTGCCTGGAGGGCGCGCTCGCTGGCCAGTTGAATCACAGGTCCATCGGCGATCGGATCCGAAAACGGAACGCCGAGCTCAATCAGATCCGCGCCGCCGCGTTCCAGCGCCAGGACGAGAGAAGCGGTTCGGCCCGGGTCCGGGTCGCCGGCGGTGATGTAGGCGATCAGACCCGGCTGGCCTTCGCGCCCGAGGCGCTCAAAGAGTTTGGCGATGCGAGTCATGCGGATTGAGTGTCTCCGTCGGGTCGGTCCAGCTCGGGGAAGTTCTCGCGGTAGGTGTCGATGTCCTTGTCACCGCGGCCCGACACGTTGACGATGAAGACTTGTCCCGGGCAGGCGGGGGCGCGCTTCATCGCTTCAGCCACGGCATGCGAGGATTCCAGCGCCGGAATGATTCCTTCGGTGCGGCACAGATGGCTGGCGGCGGCCAGGGCAGCCTCATCCTGAATGGATACATATTCGGCACGCCCTTGATCGTGCAGGAACGCATGCTCTGGACCAACGAGGGCGTAGTCGAGCCCTGCGGAAACCGAATGAGTCAGCGAAACCTGGCCGTGCGCGTCCTGCAACAGGTAGCTTTTGGCCCCGTGCAACACGCCGGGAGAGCCGCCCGAGAACCGGGCTGCGTGCTCGCCCAGTTTGTCGCTGCGCCCGCCGGCCTCAATGCCGATCAGCTTCACTGAGGTGTCGGGTATAAAGGCGTGAAAAATGCCGATGGCATTGCTGCCGCCGCCGACACAGGCCAGTACGGCATCGGGCAATTTCGATTCCCGTTCGAGAATCTGAGCGCGGGCCTCCTCGCCTATACAGCGGTGGAAGTCGCGCACCATGGCCGGGTAGGGGTGGGCACCGAGGGCGGAGCCGAGCAGATAATGCGTGGTGGAAACGTTGGTCACCCAGTCCCGCATGGCCTCGCTGATGGCGTCTTTGAGCGTACGGCTGCCGGTGGCAACGCCCACCACTTTGGCCCCCAACAGACGCATGCGAAAAACGTTGAGGCGCTGGCGGCGCATGTCCTCCTCGCCCATGTATACGATGCATTCAAGTCCAAACAACGCGCAAACCGTGGCCGTGGCGACTCCGTGCTGACCGGCGCCGGTTTCGGCGATGATGCGCTTCTTACCCATGCGGCGGGCCAGCAGCACCTGGCCAAGGCAGTTGTTGATCTTGTGCGCGCCGGTGTGGAGGAGATCCTCGCGCTTTAGGTAGATGCGCGCGCCGCCGAGGGATTCGGTGAGGCGCCGGGCCAGGAAGAGAGGTGTGGGACGGCCGGCATAGGTTTCGAGCAGTTCCTTGAGTTCGGCTTGAAAGGCTGGTTCCACGCGAGCCTGTAACCACGCCGCTTCGACGTCCTCCAAGGGGGCCATAAGGGTTTCCGGAACGTAGCGGCCACCGTAGGGGCCGAAGTGCCCTTTTTCATCGGGTTGCGAAATCATCTTCATCCTTCTATCGAACACGCGCAAAGCGGAACCCCGGCGCGGCCGGTCAGCGCGGCCCTTTCAATATTGGCGGCCCGCGCCGGGCCCTTTGCGCTTCCACTGAGAGCTGGGCGGCTCTGATAAACTCAACCACCTTGCTATGGTCCTTTTTCCCGGGGCTCGACTCGAGACGGGAGCAGGCGTCCACTCCCCAGGGTCGCACAGCTTGTATGGCGGCACCCACATTGGAAGCGTCCAGGCCCCCGGCCAATACGATCTTGCGTTCGGTGGCCTGTACCAAGCTCCAATCGAATGTGCGCCCGGTGCCGCCGTGGTGCTGGCCGGCGGGGGCGTCAAGCAGGAAGGCTTCCGCCGCGGCGTCCGCCAATTGGCCGGCGTGGAAACCCTGTTTCACGGAGATGGCTTTCCAGGTCCGGAGACCTGTGGGGGCGGGCTGATCGCCGTGGATCTGCACAATGTCTAGGTTCAGCCGGGCGGCGATTTGAGCAACGGTCTCCGGGGACTCGTTGACGAACACCCCGACCTTCCAGACAGTGGCGGGAACAAGTGCGACGAGCGCCTCCGCAATTTGCGGGGTTATGTAGCGCGGACTGCCGGGCCAGAAATTGAATCCGAGGGCGGACGCTCCGGCATCGATGGTGTTGCGCGTGTCTTCGGCGTTGGTCAGGCCGCAGATTTTCACGATCATGTCTGCTCCCGCTTCATGCCAGTAACTCCCGCAGGGCCTGAGCAGGGTCTGCGGATTTCATGAGATGTTCACCCACCAGGAAGGCGGTATAGCCGGACTCCATCAGGAGCCGCACGTCGGCCCGGTTATGTATGCCGCTTTCGGTCACTTTGTAGATTCCGGATGGCATGCGCTCGGCAAGGCGTTGGGAAGTTTTCAGGGTGACGGTGAAGTCATGCAAGTTGCGATTGTTGACTCCCACCATTTCGGCGCCGGAGTCAATGGCGGACTTGAGCTCCTCCTCATCGTGCACCTCGACAAGCGCTGCCATGCCGTAGTGCAAAGCAAGCTCGCGCAGGCTGGCGAGTTGCGCGGTGGAAAGGATCGCGGTGATGAGCAGGATGGCGTCGGCTCCGGCCGCCGCCGCCTCGATGACATGGAACTCGTCGAAAGTGAAATCCTTGCGCAGCACGGGCAGTCGACAGGACGCGCGTGCGGCTTCCAGGTCCGCAAGCGTCCCTTGGAAAAACTTCTCGTCGGTGAGCACTGACAGCGCGGCCGCGCCTCCTCGCTGATAGGCGCTGGCAATGGATTGCGGATGAAAATCCGGGGAAAGGAGACCCTTGCTGGGAGAGGCCTTTTTGATTTCGGAAATAATTGCCGGCGAGTTCGCCCGGAGTGCAGGCAGGAATGGCCTGCGCGTAGCGATACCGGCCTCGGCCAACCGTTCCAGTTCGGGGCGGCGAAAGGAACGCTCGGCCAGTTCAGTACGTTTGTGCTGCACAATGCGGGACAGGATGTCCGGAACGGCTTGCGTCATGAGGGGAAACATTCATACTATCATGTAGGTCTATGCAGCCCGCAAAGCCGTTCCGGCCCCCAATACACCGACTCAACATCGGGCAACCTCGCCGGGACGAGATCCGTCTTGCGGGCTCTTACTTTGGATAGACGAGATTTCTGCGCCTCATTAGCGGCTGCGCCGGCGTTGCTTTCGCAGAGCAAGAGTCCGCCGAATATTGTCTGGATCACCGGCGAGGACATGGGTCCGCAACTGGGCTGCTACGGTTTCCCCCAGATGCGCACGCCGAACATGGACCGGCTCGCCTCGGACGGTGTTCGATTTACGAACGCCTTCACCAGCGCTCCGGTGTGCTCTTCCAGCAGATCCGGCTTTATGACCGGGATGTTTCAGACCACGCTCGGGGCGCACCATCATCGCAGCCATCGCAAGGATGGCTACCAGCTTCCGGACGGCGCCCGGTTGATCACGGACCGGCTCCGCCAGCGCGGCTACTTCACCTGCAACGTACGCGAAATTACGCCTGAGGTGAAGGGCGCTGGCAAGACGGATTTCAACTTCCGCAGTGACAAGCCGTTCGATGGAACGCATTGGAATCAACGCGCAAAGGGACAGCCGTTTTTTGCGCATGTGAACTTTTCCGCGCCGCACAAGGGCCCTTCCTTTCCGCGGGCGCGGAAGCAGAAGTATCTGGTGAATCCGGAGAAGGTGGATTTGCCACCCTACTGGCCGGACCATCCGGTGGTGCGCGATGAGTATGCCAACTTCCTGGACGCCATCAATCTGCTGGATACCGAGGTCGGCGTCACTTTGGACACTCTGAAGAAAGATGGACTGCTGGACAACACGCTTGTGTTTTTCTTCGGCGATAACGGGCGCTGCCTGATTCGTGGCAAGCAGTGGTGTTATGACCCAGGCCTTCAGATCCCATTGCTGGCTTGGTGGCCCGAGGGCGGGGTGAAGGGCGGGGCGGTTCGAGGGGACCTGGTGAGCGCTCTGGATCTGTCGGCGACATCGCTGGAGGCGGCCGGGGTCCGGTTGCCGGAGCAGTTCGAAGGCCGCCCATTGTTCGGCTCCAATGCCAAGCCGCGCGATCTGGTGTTCGGGGCGCGCGACCGCTGCGACATGACGCTGGACCGGATTCGCACCGTGCGTACGAGCCGGTACCGTTACATTCGCAACTTCATGCCGGAGCGGCCCTACACGCAGTGGAACCAGTACATCGAGCAGAGTTATCCGACTCTGGGGGTGATGAAGAAACTGTACGGCGAAGGCAAGTTGAATGCCACGCAGTCTTTGTTCATGGCGCCGCGGAAGCCTGAAGAGGAACTCTACGATTTGACGGCTGATCCACATGAGGTGAACAATCTTGCGGCCTCGCCGCCGCATCAAGGGACGCTCCTGGATCTCCGGGCGAGGGTGGACCGATGGATCTGGGAGAGCGATGACCAGGGCCGGTTCCCGGAATCGCCGGCGGCGCAGCAGTTGTAGTCACAACGATTCTCCAAACGCGTTCCGCAGGATAGCCTTCACTCCGTCCGGGCCGGTCAGATGGAGCCAATAATCGGGTCCGGCCCCCGAGATGTTCATCTGAAAGCTGAGAAAAGGGCAGCAACGCTTTTCCAGGCTGACCCACTCGGCGGCGTCGGAAAAAGAGATGGATGTCTCATCCAGGCGGAAGCCAAATCCGTCGGAGAGTTCACGGCTTTCGCGGACGGCTTCCTGTACCGCTCGACGCAGCACTTGATATCGCCTGCTCTCCGAGGCTGAAAAGACGTTGAGGTTGCAAGCAATGGGTGCGTCCATATTTCTGATGATAAGCCTCGTGCTCATGGTTGTGCCCCTGGATGACAGTCAGGGCACTACCTGCCCGGGATACGCAGGCATTCTGTAATAATTGAATTACATGAGAGTATTTTCGCGCGTGGCAATTCTGGCCATGGGCTGCTGGTTTGCCACAGTCTCGGTGTGGGGCGACTCGCTGATCCAGCCGTTGACCGAAACACAGGCGGCCGAGGCGCGAAAAATTCTGGCATCCTTCAAGTCCAATCCCAGAGGGCCGTTCCAGCGAATCCGTTGGTTTTGCAATGACGGCGCCGTACTGCCGCCGGACGGAACACCATGCCGGGAACACGGCGGTGGCTACCAGCACGGCGAGTTGAGCGCCGGCGCCCTCAAGCTGGTGAGCTGGAATATTCATACCGGAACCATTCTGGCCGGACTTCCCTACGAGGTGCTGCTGGATGAACCAAGGGATCATCATTGGCTCAAGGAACTGGTACTTGAGAAATATCTCGTAGCAATCGATCAGGACTGGGTTTACCGGAAAGCCATCTCCTATCGCGGCGCACGTCAGGTGGAGGATGAGGAGAAGGCCGGGCGGCAGTTCCTGACCCAGCTGTTTTCCAATCCAAAGTGGCTGGCCGCGCACTATTATCTGGCTGGGCAACTGGTGGACTCATTGCCCCACGGAGTGGCCGACAGTAAAGTGAAGCGAATTCGCGCCCTGGCGGCCATTGCCGCGGATCGTGATCCAAGATTCCAGAGCACGCGCTCCAAAATCCATTCCTATCCCGGACCAGAGGATTTGACATTGGTGCGTGAGTTTCTGAAAAAATCAGATCTGCCGGAAGCGGCGCGAACGCATTTGGAAGAACTGGCGACGCTGTTGCAGGAGCAGTATGGCCGTGAGAACTGGGTGCCGATATTGCGCACGGCTCAGAAGTCCGCCGCGGGAACACCTGTGGACGCCGGTATTGAGGAACTGGTGATGGTCCTGGAGGCGAAGGACGCGGGTAAGACGACGCGTGCGCTGAGCGATTTATCTCTCAGCATACGGCGTCAGGTGGTGCAATCGGAAAACGGACGCCAAAACCTGGCACTGCTGAATTTGAGCCGCCTGCTGGAGCAGAAATCCTTCGAGCTTCGGCGCCCGGCGCCCGACGTGACCCGTCAGGACTTGCTGGCGGATCTTCGGAGCCATTTTCGGCTGGCTGCCGGAGGCGGGCTTCTGTCCATGCGGCAGTTGGAGGCCCTGGAGTCTGAACTGAACTCGTTGCGCAGGCAGAACCCTGCGCCGGCCGAGCAGTATCGGGCGTCGATACGCTACGTGGGGCGCGCCTCGGAATGGTGCCGCGCGATGGTAGCCATGGATTTCGGTCCCCTGACCCGGCACTATCAGAGCGTGGAGCCCGCAGCAACCGGATTGGTGGATCACCTGGTGCGCAGTTCCGCCGCATTGGAGTTGACCAACCGGCTGGAGATCCTGCTGAGCGACGCGGACGGCACGGTCGGAATCCGCCACTCGATCATGGGGAATCTGTCCTCGGGCGGCGTCGTGGGATTGAATCCCGGCCTGTCCCTAGGCAAGCTGGGGATCATACATAGTGATCATGAAATGGCCAATGCCAACCCGCGCGGCATCTACGCGATCCCGGAGACGATCTCGGAACTCAAGCCCATGGCCGGGATCCTGACGCTGGACTCAGGCAACGCTTTGTCGCACGCGCAGTTGTTGGCCGCGAACTTGGGCATTCCGAACGCTCGTATTCCCTCTTCGCTGCTGCCGGAACTGGAAAAACGTAAAGGGGTGGAAATGTTGTATGCAGTGACACCGCGCGGCGTCGTGGTCTTGCAGGAGAAAGCGGCGCTCACGGGCGAACAAAAACGGTTGTGGGCGGAACAGCCAGCGGCGCGGGAGCGGCTGAATCTTGACACTGGGCGTTTGCGTCTGAACGACAGGCGGCTGCGGCTCCTGACGGAGTTGGGCACTAAAGATGCCGGCGTCATTGTCGGACCGAAAGCCGCCAACCTGGGACAACTGGCCAGTTACTTCCCCAAGGAGGTTGCCGCCGGAGTGGTGATTCCCTTTGGCGTGTTTCACGAACATGTTGCGCGGGTCCTGGACGAAACCGGGACACCGTTGATGGCACAGATCAGCGCGGCGGTTGCGCAAGCGGAATCGCTGCGCGATTCCGGCGCCACGCCGGAGGCGATGAACGCATTCATGTATCCGCGTCTGGCGCATTTCCGCAAAATCATTCAGACAATGCCGCTGCTGGCCGCCTTTGAGAAGGATTTGACCGAGAAGATGGAGAAGAATCTTGGCGCCGACGGCAGCTACGGCGTTTTTGTACGAAGCGATACGAATGCGGAGGATCTGCCCGGATTCACAGGCGCGGGGTTAAATCTGACGGTAGCCAATCAGGTGGGAAGCCGGAACATCCTGCAGTCCATAAAAAACGTATGGGCCTCTCCGTTCACTGAGCGCGCCTATGATTGGCGCAGCCGGGCCTTGAAGGGCACCGAAAAAGTGTATCCGTCGGTGATTGTAATGCGTGCGGTGCCGAGTGACAAATCCGGCGTAATTGCCACACTGGATCTGGAAAACGGCAATGACGACTACATCACGGTCAACGCGAGCGAAGGCGTAAGCGCGGTGGTGGACGGCGGAGTGGCGGAGTCGATCCTGATCGGCCCTAATGGCGGTGTTCAGCTCCTGCAGCAATGCCGGGCCACCTATCGCAAGGTGCTCAAGAAGGAGGGCGGGTTTGAGAATCTGCCGGCGATCGGGAAGGATCAGCTGCTTACGGACGCCGACATTGGTAAGCTTCGAAAGATGGTGGCCGAGGTGAAGCAGAGATACCCTGTGGCCAGATCGGCGTCGGGTTCGGTGCTGCCCTGGGACATCGAGTTTGGCTTTGAAGGCGATGCACTGCGGCTGTTTCAGATCAGGCCGCTGGCGCGCTTTCAGGAGATAGAGACCTTGAACGCGCTCACTAGGCTGGAGGGAGCCGCGCCGGCCGCGAAGCTGGTCAGGCTGGACGAGAGGCCAATCCGATGACCAGGCTGCTGCTCATCCTGTTCACCGCGGGCGCCGCATTTGGTTACCCTTTGGATGGCGCGGCGCGGACTGGGATTCGACGGCTGACGGCGTACAGCCTGGCTAATGAGGGCAAGATCAAGCGGACCATTACGCTGCCTCCCGGCGCGCTGCTCACCACTGCGCAGATCCAATTGCGTTTGACGGGCGCGGCCCGCGGTTTTGATGTCACAAGCTCCACCAAAACAGACCCGTATCTGCAGGCAGGCCTGGAAAAGATCTTTTCCACGCGCGATCCTTCCTACAACATCGCGATGCTGGACATCTCCGATCCGGCACGGCCAGCCTATGCCTCGCTGCGTCCGGATGAAAAGAGAATTCCTGGGAGCGTGGGGAAGCTGCTGGTAGCCACGGGCGTGTTCGGCGCATTGCAACGCGTCCATCCCACCGATGCAGCGGCGCGAGCCAGGCTGCTCAAGGAAACCATCGTGACGGCGGATTCCTTTGTCTATCGCGATGGCAAGACGGTTCCTTTCTATAATCCGGATGACACGGCGATTCTGAACCGGCGGTTGGAGGCGGGCGACAAATTCAGTCTGTATGAGTGGCTGGATCACATGCTCAGCCAAAGCTCGAACGCGGCCGCCTCCATCACTTGGAAACAATTGATGCTGCTGTATCGCTTTGGCGCGGACTATCCACTCCCCGCCGCCAAGGCCGCCGCGTTCTTCAAGGAGACCCCAAAGCTGGACCAGCGCGACCTGGCGCTGGAATCGATCGAGTCCGCCGTTACCGCTTCCGGCATCAATACGGACAAGTTGCGCATTGGAACTTTTTTCACCAGCAACGCCTCAAACGCGATTCCGGGAACGGCCAGCCACGCCACATCCAATGAGCTGCTGCGATGGCTGATCAAGCTTGAGCAAGGCAAGATCGTGGATGAGTGGAGCAGCCTCGAACTCAAACGGCTTTTGTACTTTTCGCGGCCCCGCTACCGCTACTCCTCCTCGCCCGCGCTGTCCAAGGCCGCCGTCTATTTCAAGTCAGGATCATTGTTCGAGTGTGAGCCGGAGCCGGGATACCAGTGCGTTCAGTACAAGGGCAACAAGTTGAACCTGATGCACTCGGTTGCGATTGTGGAGTCAGGGACGAAGGTGTATCTGGTCTCGATGATGTCCAACGTCTTGCGGCTGAATTCCGCAGTGGAACATCAGACCATTGCCACCGAGCTGGAGCGCCTTGTCCAGGCCCGCTAGGCTTTCCCCGCGGCAGAAAAGGCGGGCGTAGTCTGCTGGAGGAGTAGATCCTGCGGCGGCGCATGCAGTGTTCATGCAAGTATCCACGGCTTGCGGTACGCCTTGGACAAGTACTGATTCGCTTCCCGGTCCCCGATGATCTCTTCCTTCACCGGATCCCATCGCAACACGCGCCCCACTCGGGTGGCAGTGTTGGCGAGATGGCACATCACGATTGGTGCGATAGCCTTCCTCCACGTCGGCATTCGGCCGCTTCCGGCTTTTCACGCAATCGAGGAAATTGCGCACGTGGTTTTCGCTTTGCCGCGCGGAGGAGCCGTTGGCCCGGAGAGGCCGCATGGCCGCGGTCTTGCCGTCCTGCCCGTCCCCGGTCCAAACCTCCCGCGAAACATCGAAGCCTTCGCGCGTCAAAACCATGTTGCCCTTGGTGCCGTGGAATTCGATGAGCGGCCGCGGGGGTTGCGTGCGCACAGGCGGGGCGGGCCGTATGGCTTCCACACCGTTAATTTCGCGGCCCGTCCAACTCACCAGGCAGCCGGGAAAACGGAAGAGCGCCTCCTGCACATCCGGAGTCTGGCCGCCGTCCTTGAGTTCATAACGGCCGCCAAAGGCCGTCACCGCTTCCGGCGCGGCGGCCGCGAGCGCCCAGCGGATAATGTCGAGACTGTGCGCGCCCCAGTTGGTCATCTGTCCGCCGGAGTAGTCCCAAAACCAGCGCCAATTATAGGAAAAACGCATCGGATCAAACGGTACCAGCGGTGCAGGCCCGAGCCACAGGTCCCAATCCAGTTCCTTGGTCAGACCGGATTTCAACTCTCTGGGCAGAAAGCCCGGCATCATGTTTCTGGTCCAATTCCCACTGATCTTGTGGACTGCGCCGAGCGCCCCGTCCTGAATCAGCTTTACTGCGGCGGCGTAGTGTTCGCCGGACCGTTGCTGCGCCCCCACCTGGACGACGCGTTGGTGTTTGCGCGCCGTGTCGAACATGATTCGGCCCTCGTGGATGGTGTGTGAGAGCGGCTTTTCGACGTACACGTCCTTCCCCGCGCGGCAAGCGGTTATGGTCAGCAGCGCGTGCCAGTGATCCGGCGTCGCCACGATGACTGCGTCCAGATCCTTGCGGTCGAGCATTGGGCGAAAATCCGTGTAAGAGTCCACTTTCTGCTTGCCGGCGGCCATTTGTACAGCTCTCTCGCGGTGCGGCGCAAATACATCGCAGACGGCGACAGGGGCGACATCGGGTTGCGCAAGGAACGAGGTCCATAGCCCGCGGCCCATGCCGCCACAGCCGATGATGCCAACACGGATGCGGTCCGAAGCTCCGAGCACACGCGACGAGCTCAGAGCAGTGGCCGCGAGCGCTTTGCCAAAGCTGCGGCGATTCGATTCATCCGCTGTGCGCTGCATGACCTATTATCGCGGAGTGCTAACATCGCTGAGATCGCCTTGGGGGAAAGCCACCCGCAGCGCGTTCAGCACGGCTGCCAGGTCGATCAGTTCCTGCGTCACCGCACCGGCCACCGGCGGCAGGTAGCCCGCCGCGGCCAGGATCATCCCAGCGCCGCTCAATGCCATTCCTCCCAGTGCGCTCTGCAGAGCGATCCTACGCATGCGGCGTCCGATGTGCACCAGCTCGTCCACCTTCTGCAGCGTGGCTTCCAGGATGACGGCATCGGCGGCCTCGGCCGTAATGTCGCTGGCATGACCGAACGCAACTCCCACGGTGGCAGCCTGCATCGCGGGAGCATCATTGATCCCATCGCCCACGTACAGTGTCTTCACGCGCCGCGTCTCTTGGATGACGATGGCGAGTTTGTCTTCCGGACTTTGACCCCCGTAAACGTCGCTGATGCCGACCTGCTGTGCCAAATACCGCACCTCTTCCTCGCGATCGCCGGAGAGCAGCATGACTCGCGCGGCCGGATGACGAAGACCCAGGTGCTCGACGTAGCCGCGGCTGTCCTGTCGTGGTTCGTCACGAAAGCGGATCAAAGCCGCGTAGCGGCCATCGATCAAGACTACGCACTCCAGGCCGGAAGCCATCGGCGGCAATTCCGCAACAACAGGGACCTCTCCACGGCCCGTAATTTTCACTTCCCGGCCGGAGACCACTCCGGTGAGCCCCTCGCCTGGCCTCTCGCTCACGAGGCTGACCGGCTCGAACTTCAATTGCTCTTCGGCGGCAGCCCGCAGAATGGCGCCGGCGAGCGGATGTTTCGAGTACTGCTCGACGCTCGCGGCCATTCTTAAGACTTCGGTTCTTGAGAAGCCGGGCGCGCAGAGTAGTTCGGTGATGGAGGGACGGCCGAAGGTGAGCGTGCCGGTCTTGTCGAAGATGAGGGTCTCACAGTCGTCGATATATTCGAGAGCGGCCGGGTTCTTGACCAGGATTCCGCGCTGCGCCGCCAGGGAAATTGCGCCGACGATTGCGACAGGAATGCTGATGAGGAGCGGGCAAGGAGTGGCGATCACTAGCACGGAGAGGAATCGCTTGGGGTCTCCGCTGGCGGCCCAACCCGCAACGGCAACCGAGAGAGCGAGCGGCGTGTACCATGCGCCCAACCGCTCCGAAATTCGCCGCATGCGAGGGCGGTTGGCCTCCGCCTGCGCCACTATGTCCATGATCTTGGCGTAACGCGAGTCCACAGGCAGCCTGGTGGCCGTAATGGTCAGCGCGGTTTCACCGTTGATGGCCCCGGAAAGGACAAGGGACCCAGGCGCCTTGGCCATGGCAAACGGCTCGCCCGTCAGGTAGGACTCATCCATGCGGCCCCGGCCGTCATGGACCTCGCCGTCCACCGGACAGATCTCATGCGGCAGAACGACGAGCTCATCGCCGATCGCGATTTCATCGAGAGGAACATCGGCGAGCCCGGAATTGGTTTGCCGGTGAGCCACGCTCGGCATGCGCCTTGCTAATGCGTCCAACACCGCGGATGCGCGTCCGGTGGCAGCCCGCTCCAGCGCTGTTCCACCGGAGAGCATGAGCACAATGATGGCTCCGACCAGATACTCGCCAGTGAGCACGGAGGCGAGAATCGAGAAGCCAGCCAGCAGGTCAGCGCCCCACTCCCCTTTTCGCACCAGGCGGCCTAGTTCCACGAGCAGGTGTCCGCCGCCCAGCGCGAGGGTCAAGTAGAGGGGAAGCTCAGCGCGGATACCGGAAACGCCGAAGCCAAATGCAGCTACCAGGTAAAAGCAGATGCTGCCGCCGGCCAGTAAGGCGATGCCGATCTCGTTCAGCCAGGGCATCCGTATTCCCATGCCTAATTATCGCAAAGGTGTGGAGAGTGAGACCGGCAGAAAGCGTTTCACTCGCACAATTCTTCCGGCCACTGTGGCTTCCACATCACGATCGGTTTCCAGCGCCACCATATTGCCCTCGCGCAACTAGACCAGAAACCCGCAACTCTGACTGAAGGTGATCTCCGGTTTGCCGTCCTGGTCCAGATCGAGCTACTTGCCGCCACCGCCGGCGTAGGTTCGTCCCACCGAGAGGTCGCCCTTTACCCAACCAAGCTTTGAGGTAAATCCATCGGCTTGACGGGCAAAGGAGATCTGCACTTGATCGGCGGTAGGATCGCCGGCGGCGCGTGGAAAAATCACGGTCCGGTTTACCGCATCCTTGGTCGTCATGCGCACGGGACGCAAGTCGCCGAAGGTGCTTCGCAACGGAGGCGTGGCGGCGTCGAGGCTGGTATCGGTGTGCAGCGCGATGTAGGACTGTTCATCCGTATTCGTGGGGTAGCCGAAGCGAACCAGGCGGCCGCGCCAGGTGGATCGCAAAAGTGTGCCATCGTTTTCGAGCACCGGCCAGGTGCCCCCCAAGGCCGCAGACGCACCTCCCGTCCGCCGCACCTCCGAGAGCACCAGATCCGGTGTGATGGTCAAATCGTTGCGAAACGCTGGTCCGGTTTGTCCTGGTTTGGGCTAGTAGGTGACGGCGCATCGCACAAGAGCCGGGTGCGCGAAGTCCGCCGTGAAGGAGGCCTGATAGCGTGCCGATAGATCCGCCATCCTCACCCACTCTCCGTTTTCCAAAAACGTAGAGCAAAGCTGACGCCGCCATTTTCCGTGAGCGCGCCGTCGGCCGGACCTAGCCGCGACTCCCAGGCGGGCCTCGAAAACCGCACAATGCCAAGCGGGGTCCAATAATTGTCGCTCGTCATGCTCGTTTGGCCGCGCAGGTTCATCTGCACCAGCAAGCCGCCGGCGTTGGCAAAGGCGGTGGAGAATTCCTCATCCATCTCAAACGCGTAGCCTCCGATTTCGGAAGGTGTGGCGCGCTCCTGTATGCGGTTTTTTCGCGCATGGTAGGCCTCGGCCAAATGAAACATGAGCGACCCATTATAGTTGCTGTACTGGCTGGCGGTCTGATAGCCGACGCGCAGGGCCGGGTCGAACCAGTTTTTGGTGACGGAGAATGATCCATCGGGCCGGCGCCAACGCTGGATGCTTTCAAAGGCGAGCATCGCGGCCCGGCGGAATTGGCCGGCGCGTTCGAGATCCTTCGCAGCAAGAGCCCTCTCAGCCATCACTTCAAAGGCCAACTGGTAGCCCACCTCCACCCAAACGTGGTCATCAGTGCGTCCGTTGGCGGGCACCTGGCCGGTGGGGTCCTGCAATTGCAGAGTGAAGGCCGTGCCCTTTTCGACCACATCCCGGATAGCAGCGCTACTCGGGCCATCGTAGCCAAGATGGGTGAGCGCGAGCAGATTGCCACGGCCCACCGCCTCCACGCTGAGCGTGTCCGGATCGCTGCTTCGGTCGTGATAGAGAAACCAGGGAGCGGCGGCGATGCGCGCGCGATGACGCTGGGTCCAGGCCCGTTCGGTAACGGCCACCGCGTCCTCGCGCGGGATCAGCCCGGCGAGCCACCGCATCCAATCACCCTTCATGACGTAGGTCTCCTAATTGTTGGTGCCGCCGCGAATCACCTCGCGCGAAGGCTTCTTCATACGCTCGCGCCAGCTCTGCCATTGCTCGCGGGGTACGTGATACTCATAAAGAGCCAGGGCGCCGGTGAGCGTGGCAATGAAGAACTCACCGTGCTGATCCGGCACCGGATCGCGTCCGCCATGAAAGCAGGCAGTGGCATGCTCCATCGCACGCGCACCGTGAGCCAACAGATACTTCGCCCGGCCCTGTTCCAGCAAGGTGCCCACCGCATAGGCGAAATACGGCGTGGCGTATTGATGCTCGCGATGCAGGTACGGATCGATGATCGCACCTTGCTCATTCTGATGTTGGATGCTGAAGCGACAGACGCCTTCGAGAATATCGAGCATCCGGTCCGGCGGCGTTTGGAGCGGCGACCAGAGGCGCGCCGTGAGATGGTAGCCATCCCCGGCAAGAAGACTGCTACAGAGAAGCGCGAAGGGCGCCGTCCGCGCCCCCAAACGGGCCAGAAACACGCGGGTTAGCGCTGCGGACGGCAGCTCCGTTTTGCGCGTGTTACTCGGAAGAAACAAGAGCCACGCCATCTGGCTGTTGGAGCAGATCTAGTCGCCCAGTATGGCGCGGCTGTGCATGATCACGCCGTCCAGTTTCACGATGAGGCGCGGCAGCACTTCCCCGCCCTGGGCGTCCTTCATGAGCGCGACAGCGATGTACTTTCTGTCACCATGCTCCACCAAAGCGGCATCGCAATGGGCATCTTTCCACGTGCCGGACTTACGGTACACGTCATGCACGCCGATGGAATCGAGCCCCTTGACGAACTTGTGATGGATGCCAGGTTTGGAGAGGATCTCCTTGATTTCGGCGCTGTAGGAAGGGTTCACCAGCTTGCCCTGCTCCAGCAGCAGGAAAAACCGTGCCACTTGCAGGCTGGTGGCGCCGTGCGAAATGTTGTGCAGCGGATCACGCTTCCAGTAGTCGTTGGGACCACCGTAGGCTTTGCCGATCCAGAGTCCGCCGTTCATCAAGGGATCATAGAGGCGATAGGCTCCGCTGGTCAGAACGTCCGCGATAAAGTTGAATCCGATTCTCTGAATGGCTGCCGAGGAGTCAGTATTGGAGGAGAAGCGCGCGATGCGCGTAAACATGGCCTTGACTGAAGGCGTGTAGTCCATCAGCCCGGCGCTTATGCGCTCAAAGCCGGCTAGAAGAATGGCGATCTTGGGCAGGCTGGCGGCGTACATCATGTTGCGGTCATTGACGCCGGCATAGCGGGGATGCGCCGAATCCGTGATGTCCACCAGGGAAACGGCAAGACGCCCCTCCTGGAGTTGCGGCTGCAACCCAAGGTCGTTGACCACACTGTTCAGGGAGCTTTGGAGTTCCCCGTCCGGTGCGGGCATCGATTCTGTTGCCGGACTGGCGTTAGCAGGCGCAGTAGGAGCCGGGACCAACAGAACCGCGTATGCGAGGGCTAGAGCAATTAGCTTATTCCGCATGATCACGCAAACCTCATATTGTAGCCCATTGCAAGGGGGGCGTGCTCAACCCCAGCGATTCCGTAAACCACAATCTACAGATCGGGTAGGCCGCAGATTTGACGCCAGTTGTGGCAGCCAGGGAACCTGACGTAAGTTGCAATGCTCTTGGATGGGCAGAAGGGTTGGGAAAACTGGACGGCGCGGTTGATTTTTCAGACGGGAAGGAATACGGTGCCAAGGCGTCAGGACGGACACCCGGAAAGAAATGCTGGACACCTCGAAGGACACGCGCGGGCGGAGATCAACTTGTGTTTGGCGCAACAGCGACAAACCAGTAAGCCAGGCGTTTGGCGAACTCAAGGAAGGTTTGGCATTTTCGCGAACGTGGCTGCGGACTTGGCGGTGGTAGAAGACCAGCGACAGGGTATAGGCCAGAAACCGGATCATGGTGAGAACGACCAGGGCCGTGGTTTGGTGGACAGCGGGGTGTTTGAGGTGGCAATCAGTGGTGATGGTCTGGAAGACTTCTGTATCGATTCGCCAACGACTGCGACCGAGCTGATGGATGAACAGCGGCGCAATCGAGCCGAGTTCGAAATTGGTGGCGTAGAAGTTGGTGCTCTGTTGTGTCACCGCTTCCTTGGCTTTCCCTCGATGCGCGTCTTTTTCGCTGACCCTAACGCGGTGCTGGTGTTCGATGCGAACCGTTTTGACGACTCGCACCAGGCGATCGGCGACGGGCCAATCGAGCTCCGGCAAGTGCCAGTATTGAAGCTCCCGGCCTGGCTCCTGTTGAATGCCGGTGGGAGAGTTCTGAGTCAAGCGCTCGGCCTCACGCAACAATTCTGGCTGGTTCTGTTTCAAGGTGAAGGCCCAAGCCAGACCCAGGCGTTCCACTTCCTTGACGAAGGGCGATTGCAGATACAACGCATCTCCCACCAACACATCCCGAAAGCGACGGCCCAACCGCCTGGCCAGATCTTGGAGCAGAGCCAGAGCACAGGCGACTTCTCCTTCGCCGTTCCTCTGAAAGCGGACCCCCAACGGAATGGGAAAAGACGCGCTGACCAAGACTACGGCGGCGATGCGGTGATAGTACTGAATATCGGTTTTCATCTCGCCGTTCACCTTGTGCTGTATCTCCCGCTCCATACAGGCATCGCAACAGCGCACAAAGGAACTGCAAATTTCGATTCCATCGACCGCTAGTTTTTCGACCTCGGCATTCTTGATGTTCAGCGCCATGGCGTAATACCTGCCTTATTACACTATGGCTGTGTCGCTGGCGAAACTGCCAAGGCTACAAGCGGTTAGAACGTCATCCGCAGACCCATCTGCATGATCCTCGGACCACTGGTACTGTCGATCTGCCCGGGACGCGCGGCGGTGATGTTGCGCCGCGGGTTTCCCAGATTGGCATGGTTCAACGCGTTGAACATCTCCAATCGGTATTGCAACTGCCAGGATTCGCGGATAGGGAATCGCTTGAACAGCGCGAAGTCGAGGTTATAGTCGCCCGGCCCGATCATGGAATTGCGTCCCGAATTTCCGTAGCTACCCAACGCGGGCAGAACGAAAAATGACGGATCGAAGTACTGTGCCATTTGCGCATCGCGGCTCCGCCCTGTGTCCAGTTTCGGATCCCCGGTAAGATCGGGCCGCTGCGTGCCAGTGGCTGTCAGGGCGCGATCCTGGCCGCTCACGACGGTGAACGGGCTACCAGATTCAATGATAAGAATCCCATTGGCCTGCCAGCCACCAATGACCCATTTGGCAAAACCGGTCTTGGGTCCGGGAATCTCCCAAAGGAAGCTGGTGACAAAGCGGTGGCGAATGTCGAAGTCAGAGAGGCCCTTGTCCGCTCTCATGTTTAACGTGTCCTGCCCGTTGAACCCGTCCACGTCGAGCGACATGCCGTCAATCGACTTCGAGTAGTTATAGCTGGCCAGAATGGTGAACCCCCGCGAGAACCGTTTGTTCAATGTGAATTGCAAGGCGTGATAGGTGGAGTTGATGACGTTCTCGTAGCTGATGATGCTCGCGAAATTGGGTGCATAGATGCGGCGGGCATCGCTGTTGCCCACGGTAGCGCCAGTCCGGAAGGTCGCCGGGTTGAGTTCGCGCCGGATTGGGAGCCGCGTGCCCTTGGTCCCCACGTAGGCGGCGGTCACGACATAACCGGGGGCCACTTCGTGCTGCAAGTTGAAGTTCCATTGTTGCGCGTAAGGCGCGGCGAAAAAGGGATCCACGCTCAGACCCACCGTCACTGGCTTGAGGAACTCGTAGGCCGCCTTCTCTTGCGCAGTGGATGGCGGCGCGTAGGGGAATGGATTCACCTGCCCGGCGTAAGGGTCACTGAAGCTCCGCGGCTGCTGCAAAGTGATCTGGAGCGAGTAAGGCGGCGAATTCACAAAGTGGCTCAACTCGTGGAAGCGCGGCACGTCATAGAAGAACCCATACGCCCCGCGAATGCTGGTCTTCCCGTTGCCTCGCGGATTGTAGGCGAATCCGAACCGGGGCGCGAGATTGTTGATGTCGCTGCCGGTTCCGCCGCGCGGCACGTTGGCATCACCCGCATACACTAGACCGGCCGGGGCAGTCGGAAACACCTTCGATTTTTGATCGGCCCGGAACAGCGTGAGTTCATCGTTGGCCGAATAGAACGGAAACTGCGGCTCATAGCGCATACCGAAGTTCAGGCTCAGTTTGTTGCTCACTTTCCAATCGTCCTGGAAATACAGCGAGAAGGTCTGAGCGCGAATCTGGTTGATGCGGATGGATCCCTGTGTAAACCGCAACGCGCGGCCAATTAGAAAATCAGAAAACGCATTCCCGGAGAACTGGCCGTTGAAGGTGAACTGCGGATCCACGCCGTTGGCCGTGACGCGATCGCTCTTGGACCATCGATACTCGCCGCCGAACTTGAGCAGATGCGAGCCCTTGGTCCAACTCGCGTTTTCCAGAAACTGATGCGTCGGCCGGTTGATCAGGACCAGGTTGTCCTGGTTCATATCCCAGTATCCAGTGACGCCGCCGCGATAATGAGGCACCAACGCCTTGCCGAGAGCATCCAAACCGCCCCGGTTCGCTTTTACCCCAAGGTCGGCGTAGGATACTCCCTTACCGCCGCCAATGGGCAGCGGACCGCGGTCAATCAACGATTTGTTCCAGGTGTACTGCGAGACCAGGAGGAAAGTGGGCGAGGCGGTCCAGGTGTGTTGCCCGGTCAGATTGGTCGTGCGGAAAGCCACCTCAGAAGTCAACACCGGCAATCCGGCCGTGGCGAGATCCCCAGCGGTTGTGTAGAACAGGCGGCCGCTCAAGCGCTGGTTATTCGAAAGCGCATAATCCACGCGTCCCAGATACTGATTCGAACTGGTGGACTCGGGCGGGTTGTAAATGTAGCGGTTTCCGCTCGAGTTCGGGAGCGGAACCTTCAGCACATCCAGGAACTTGACCGACGCGGGATCGAATCGATTCGCCGGTATGATCGAGTTCGGGAAAAGCTGGTTGGTAATGGGGTCGCGCGGCTTCTGCGCCGATTGCGTAAAATTGCCGGACCGCTCCTCGGCGGTTGGCACCACCAGCCCGGATCGCGTTGTGCCGGTGCTTTGCCGCACCCCTTCATAGGAACCAAAGAAAAACGTCTTGTTCTTGATGATAGGCCCGCCCACCGCGCCGCCAAATTGGTTCCGGCGTAGCTTGCTCTTCGAGATTCCGAAAAAGCTCCGCGCGTCCAACGCGTCGTTGCGCAGGAATTCCCAAAGAGCCCCGTGGACCACATTGGTACCGGCCTTGGTCACCGCATTCACAACAGCTCCTGAGTTGCGGCCATATTCGGCGCTGTAGTTGTTGGTCAACACGCTGAACTCCTCCAGCGCATCCGGGTTGGGCAGCACGGCGCCTACGTTCTGTTGCGGATCGTTGTTGTCGCCGCCATCCAGCATGTAGTTGGTCGCGGTCCCGCGCCCGCCGTTCACCGAGATGGCGTCGTTGCGATTCAATGTCCCACCCCCCGGCGCCGACACCGCGCCCGGAACCAGCAGAACCAACTGCATCGGGTTGCGGCCATTCAGCGGCAATTCGGTGATGCGTTTTTCGTCCACCACTTGCCGGATGGTCGCAGCTACCGTGTCCACTTGCGAGACCGCTCCGGTTACCGTGACTGTTTCACTGGTGGCGCCGACATCCAAGGTTGCGGTGATCTCGCGATTCTGGTTGGCCTCCAACTGGAAGGCCTCTGAGATGAAGGTGCGGAATCCGGCCCGGGTAACGCTGATCTTGTATGCGCCCACCGGGAGTCGTGGAAAGTTGAAACGGCCTGTCGCGCTGGACTCAGTAGTCCAGTCCAACCCGGTGAGCGTGTTGTTTGCTTTCACCGAAGCCCCGGCAATCACCGCGCCACTGCTGTCTCTCACCAATCCGACAACAACGCCGGTGGCTTGCGCCTGCAATAAGGCCGTGAACGTTGACAGAGCCAACGAGATTCTAAGAATTGCAATTCCCATGATTCCATCTCCTTTGCGAAAACCAACCTTGTGCTTTCGGCACAGGCTAACCAACCGCGCTCTTGTTTCTTGCCTCCAGTGCTTTGAACCGCTCCAGCATTTCAATGCTGTATAAAACGTCGTAGCCGTGGCCGATCAACTCCACAAAGTGCCGGGCATGTGTGGTCACCTTCGGCATGTCACGCTCAAAATCGCCGGAAACCTCCACGGTACGAATGAAAAAGACCCAGGGCGCTTTTTGGGGAACCTGGTGATCAACAGTAAAGCCGGACGCATCCCCTAGGGCCAGTGCCGTACGGACCGCGGCGAGCATTGACTCATTTGCATCCCGGCTGGGCGACTCGAAATGTATCCCATAAATGATCATTGTCGGGTAGAAGGTGAATTCGAAGTGTATTTCTGAGCAAAACCGGCTTAAGATCTCTGGGTCAACTGAGGCTTCCGCAAAGGAGCCCGTAAAACGATGCTCGCCTCGGGACGAACCTTTTTGCGCCAGCAGCGCCTCAGAACCGCGAACTTTGTAATCCGTGTAGGTCTGGCTTGTAATCTCTCCGAGGCTCGCCCCCAGTTCGGTTCCCTCGAACCACTTTGAAAGCGCCTGGCTGATGAACCGGTACGTGTCCGATCGCCCGCGAATATCGGCGTCGCTCATGGCACGAATAGCTTCCCCCAGAACGACGATCAGTAGAAGCGCGCCGGTGACCCCGTACAGGTTAAAGGAAATATTGACGAGATGTCTCATCCTGGGCTCATCCGGAAGAACCAAAGGCAGCGCAAACGCGAGGAGGTGGAGAAGCAGCAAGCTGGCGGATAGAGTGTATAGCCCTTTCCGGTAGCGCTCTACGTGAGGCAAGCAGAGGAACTTGTTGATTGTGTCCAGCATGAGAAGTTGCGAGCTTCAATCTACTGCAGAGATCCGCTCAAGTCAATCCGCGCGTATTCGTTAGAGTCCCAGCCGTGATCGGCGGACTTTGCGCTACACTTCCTCCATGCGCCGCAGAGATCTCCTCCTGGCCGGGACCCCGGCCTTCCTCCGCCGGGCACACGCCCGGCCGCTCGCCGCGCAAGGGGTGCAGTCTGGTGATGTGCTGGCCGACCGCGCCATTGTCTGGTCGCGAGCGGACCGGTCGTCGCGCATGATGCTCGAATGGTCCACGCGCGAGAGCATGGCAGGCGCGCGGCGCATCACCGGCCCCTACGCGATGGAGCAGACCGGCTTCACCGCGCGCATGGATCTGCGGGGACTGCCCCCCGGGCAGAGCATCTTTTACCGCGTTCAGTTTCTCGATCTCAGTGATGGAAAAACGCTCAGTGAACCCGTCAGCGGTCATTTCCGAACCGCCCCCGCCGCCGAGCGCGACGTCCGGTTCCTATGGTCGGGCGACACGGCAGGCCAGGGCTATGGGATCAATCCCGATTGGGGCGGGATGCGCATCTACGAGACCATGCGGAAGCTGGCGCCGGACTTCTTCCTGCACTCCGGCGATACCATATATGCCGACAATCCTATCCCGGCCGAGATTGCGCTCCCCGATGGAACCAGGTGGCGCAACCTTACCACCGAGGCCACCGGCAAGGTGGCCGAAACGCTGGATGAGTTTCGCGGCAACTATCTCTACAACTTGATGGACGAGAACGTGCGGCGCTTTAACGCTGAGGTTCCGCAGATCTGGCAGTGGGACGACCACGAAGTGATGAACAACTGGTCGCCTGGCAAGGATCTATCCGCCGATGCCAAGTATCGGGAAAAGAGCATTCCGCTGCTGGTGGCACGGGCCACGCGCGCGTTTCTGGAATTTGCTCCGATGCGGTTTCACCCGGTGGAGAGCGGACGGATCTTCCGGCGCATCCCCTACGGCCCGCTGCTGGACGTGTTTGTGATCGACATGCGGAGCTACCGCGCGGCGAACTCCTACAACCGCCAGCCGCAAGAGAGCGAGGAAACGGCATACCTGGGCCGTCCGCAGATCGAGTGGCTCAAGCGGGCGCTACGCGACTCAAAAGCCACCTGGAAGGTCATCGCCTCCGACATGCCGCTGGGCCTGGTGGTCCCGGACGGCCGGGATTCGCAAGGCCGTCCGCAGTACGAAAACTCAGCCAACGGAGACGGCCCGCCGCTGGGCCGCGAATTCGAAATCGCTTCCCTGCTCCGCTCCATCCAGCAGAACCGGGTTCGCAACACGGTATGGTTGACTGCCGATGTACATTACACCGCCGCTCATTACTTTGATCCGGCCAAGGCTCAGTTCAAGAGCTTTGATCCGTTCTGGGAATTCGTATCGGGCCCGTTGAACTCAGGCACGTTCGGCCCTGGCGTGCTGGAGAACACCTTCGGTCCGCAAGTGATGTTCCAAAAAGCGCCCGACAAGGGCAAGTCAAACCTGCCGCCCAGCGCGGGCCTTCAGTTTTTCGGAGAGGTGAAGATCGAGGCTGCCAGCCGGGTGTTAGTGGTGAATCTGCGCGACGTAGCCGGACAAGTGCTGTACACGAAAACATTGAACCCGGCGCGTTAGAATTTCCCTACTTCATGCGGAACCACACCACACGGTTCGTATTGCCCCGCCCCGGACCCGAAACCACATTCCCAGCCGCATCCACATCCACCGAATGCAGCCCTGGAGACGCCACAAACTCAAGAACCTTGCCCGACTTCCGCTCCACGTGGATGAGCCACCCGGGCGCTTCATTCACCACATTCCTCTCGTGCGTTCCGATCCAAAGGCTCCCGTCGCGCGCGGCCGTAATGGAGAACGTCTTGCCCAGGTGGTTCCACTCCCCCTGATACTTCCCATCCAAATTGAACCACTGGATTCGCCCGTTCTGCCGGTCCGCGACATAGATCATCCCGTTCACGTAGGCAAGTCCGTGAGGCAGGTGAAACTGCCCTGGCCCCGTCCCGGCCGAACCCCATTGCCGCGCCCGCCGCCCTTGCCCGTCATATTCAAGCACGCGGGCATTCCCATACCCATCGGCGATAAAAATCCTGCCCCCGGGAGCGAATGTGATATCGGCCGCGCCGCGCGTACTGCTGGCGCCCGCCGGAACCTCGCCAATCTCAATTCGCATCAACTCCTTGCCTTGCGGGGTAAACTTGAGCACCCGGGAGGTGAAGGAGTCCACTGTCCAGAGATTACCGTCCGGGTCTATTCGGATACTATGCGGATTCTCGAAAAGGCCCTTCCCCCAGGAACGGACAATCACTCCCTTTTTGTCAATCGCAACGATGGTGTCCAGCTTCAGATTCCGGTGCAGCACGTAGACCGTACCATCCCGGCCTGAAGCGGCAGAAGAGATGTAATCGGTGTCCCAGCCGGGCGTGGGAACTTGTATCGGCAGCGGAATCGTGGCGCGCCGCGGCTGTGGGGCTTCCGCAGTCAGCTTCCGCAGCGCGGCAGCCTGTTCCACTGTGGCCGGAGGCGCCGGATCCTGCGCAAAGGCGCAAACAAGTAAGAAGGGAAGCACTGCCACAAGCCGCATGACAGCTCATCCTAACACGCGCCCCCGCGTATCGTTGTATACTACCTCTGCCATGCGCATCCTCTTTGTTCTCTCCGGTTTCCTCGTGAGTTCCCTGCTGAGCGCCCAGGAGTTTGATCTGCTTCTCAAAGGCGGTCACCTCATCGACGGCAAGAACGGACTCAGCGCGGTCCGCGATCTTGGTATCAAGGACGGAAAGGTCGCCGCCGTCGCCGCTTCCATCCAATCCTCACGTGCCCTGAAGACCGTGGATGTTTCCGGCTTGTATGTGACACCCGGCCTGGTCGACATCCACGTGCACGTCTACGCCGGCACCGGCGAGCGCGGATCCTATGCCGGCGACAATAGCGTGTATCCCGATGGGTTCACCTATCGCACTGGTGTGACGACCGTGGTGGACGCGGGCAGTTCGGGGTGGCGTAATTTCGAGGATTTCAAGGACCACATCATTGATCGGTCGCGAACCCGGGTTTTGGCCTTCCTCAATATTGTCGGCCACGGAATGCGCGGTGGAAAATACGAACAGGACATGGACGACATGGACGCCAAGCCCACCGCCGAGATGGCGATGAAATACAAAGGCCTCATCGTTGGCATCAAGACCGCGCACTTCAGTGGTCCGGAATGGAAGCCTGTGGATCAGGCGATCGCGGCCGGAAAGCTGGCCAAGATTCCGATCATCGTGGACTTCGGGCGAGCCTATCCGGAGCGTTCGCTTGCCCAACTCTTGAACGACAAGTTCCGGCCGGGCGATATTTTTACGCACTGCTATGGCGGCAGCCGCGGAGAACTGATCAACGGCCGCGTCAATCCTTCGATCCTGCCGGCACAGAAGCGCGGTATCATTTTCGACGTCGGCCACGGCGGCGGCAGCTTCGTTTTCGCCACCGCCGTCCAGGCGTTTAAAGAAGGCTACTACCCCAACTCCATCTCCACGGATCTGCACATTGGCAGCATGAACGCGGGCATGAAGGACATGCTGAACGTGATGGGCAAGATCATGGCGCTTGGCATGAAGCTGGACGACGTCGTCATCCGCTCGACGTGGAACCCCGCCCGCGAGATACAGCACGAGGAACTCGGCCATCTCTCCGTTGGCGCCATCGCTGACATTGCCGTGCTGCGGCTCGAAAAGGGCAAGTTCGGCTTCGTGGACCAGAGCGGCGGCCGTCTGGACGGCAACCAGAGGCTGAGTTGTGAACTGACTCTGCGCGGCGGCCGGATCGTTTATGACCTGAACGGTTTGAGCCGTGAGCAGTGGGACAAGATGCCGCCCGGCACGCGCGGAGATCCCCGCTGGGATGGCTTTGCCGGTCCGCCGCGTGGCGCCGGCGCGCGCAAGCAGTGAAACGCCGCGCGTTCCTGACGGCGCCTTTGCTGGCGGCGGCGCCAGCCCCCGGCAACTTCATCGATGCTCACGTCCACGTTTGGACCAACGATTTCGCGCGGTACCCCCTCGACGAAGGCTTCCAGGTTGCTCAGATGCGAGTGCCCCGCTTCCTTCCGGAAGACATTCTTTCCCTCTCCAAGCCCAGCGGCGTCAATCGAATCGTCCTGATTCAGATGAGCTACTACCGGTTCGATAATTCCTACATGCTCGACGTGATCCGCGCCCATCCAAGCGTGTTTCGCGGCATTGCCATCGTCGACTGGAACGCCGATCATCCCGGAGAAAGGATGAGGGATCTGGCGCGGCAGGGAGTCCGCGGCTTTCGCATTTCTCCCGGCGGCAGGGCTCCGGACCTCTGGCTCCAGAACCGGGGACTGCACGAAATATTCGCAACGGGAACGGCCGAAAATCTGGCGATGTGCCCGCTCATCGATCCCTTGGCGCTGCCCGCGCTCAACCAGCAGTGCGAGAAATATCCGGACACGCCAGTCATCGTGGATCACCTGAGCCGTGTTGGTGGTAACGGAACCATTCTCAACACCGACATTGACCAGCTATGCAAATTGGCCCGGCATCCCAGAGTGAAGGTAAAACTCTCCGCCTTCTACGCACTGGGCGCCAAGAAGCCGCCGCACTTGGATCTTGTTCCCTTGATCCGCCGCGTCTACGACGCCTTTGGACCGCAGCGGTTGATGTGGGCATCGGACTGCCCGTTCCAGACCCTGGCCGAGAGCTACGAAGATAGTATTTCCTTGATTCGTGACCGCCTGGATTTTCTCTCCTCTACGGACAAGGATTGGATCCTGCGGCGCACCGCGGAAGAATTCTTTTTCTCCGGGCACTAGGCGTGCTGGCGCGTGCGCGGCGCTTGGTAACGAACGTCGAGATGAGGCGTCTCCAGCCGTTTGCTTCCCTGGTGACGGGATTGCAGACAGCTTTCGAGCGCCCCGCTCACGATGAGAGTCCGCTCCACCGGGTAGGGCGCCTTGCCGGTCATGAACATCTCCTCGATCCTCCCCACCAGGCAAGCCGAGTAGGTGACGTTGGGTGTGGGCGAAAGAAAGAACTGCGTTGAGATAATGCCATGGCCCTTCACGCGCGCCGCAAATGTGTAGTCGGACACCGCGCCATTCAGCATGAGCAGTGTCGTCTTCAATCCGTCCTTGCGTTCGATGAAGTAGGCCGCGGGCTGCTTGACCAGCTTCCGCAATTCGCCGGATCCCAGCAGGTCCTGCGGGCGCCCGTCCGCCTTGGACAAGCCTTGCGGCGTGTCGCTGCGCGACAGCGCGGCGGTGAGCAATTGCCCCGACCACCGGCCTTCCTCGCCTGCCTTCCACACCGCCTCGCCATCGATGAGCTCCACTGACCGGACGCCGGTTTCCCCGCCCTGGCGCCGTTCCACCATGCATTGCATGGCCTCGAGGGCATGATAATCCATCGGGTCAGACCCCCCCACTCCCACCATCAGCGCATCCTCGATGACCGAGTTGAGCGGAATCTCGACGTCGGGCAGCCGCCAGGTGACCGGCAGCGAGGAACCGGCCAGCATGGGGAAGCGCATTCGCTTCGATTGTTCCACCATCCACTTTGCCTTCTCGAAACTGTAGGAGAGGTGCTTGTCGTTGTACACCGGCACGGAGCGTCCATCTTTCTCGAACACCTCCACGCATTGCTTGAAGAACTCGTAGCGCGGGTAAAGCACCTGGCCCAGTTCGTTGCGTGGATAATCGCCGTGTTCGCCAATGATCAATACAGCGTCGACAGCCAGCTTATCGCCGCCGCAGCGAAGCGTTTCGGCGATGGTGGGATAGACGGTGAATCCGAATTCGCGGGCCCGCTCCTGGCTCTGATCACCTTTCGGCTTCTGGTCCACGTAAAGCGAGACCACCTGGATATCAGGCTTGTGCCAGCGGCCATCGATCGGATAGCCAATCAGGAATCGGTCGCCCATGTGCTGCGCGTGGGACAAGTAACGGTAGATGTTGGTGACGATGGCGATGCGTTTCGGCATTATGTCCTCCAGAACGTCGACTCGCGCGGCGCGGCATAAGCTATTTTCGCCAGATGCGGAGTCTCGAGGCGTTTTTGTCCGGCAAAGAGCGAGTCTACGCCCGCGACCGTGAGTCCGGTGGTGAGCAGGGTCCGCTCCACCGGGTAGGTGGGCTTGCCGGTGAGGAACATCCGCTCTACGTTGTTCACCAGCGGCGAAAAGAAATTGGCCAGCGTTGTGCGCGCGGGCGGCATCGGTAAATACATTTGCGTGGAAAAGGGATCCTTTCGCCCGTCGATGCGCGCGGCGAAGTTAAAGTCCTCGATCAACCCGCTCAGCATCAGGATGGATGCCTTGAGCCCGTCGTTATGCTCGTAGACGTAGGCCACCGGGTTCCGCACAATGCCACGCATGGATTCCAGCGTCGGAAAATCATTGTTGAATCCTTCCCGGGACGGTTTCAGAGTGTGGCTGCGGCACAGCGCGGCGTCCATCAACTCACGCGACCAGACGCCTTCCTCCATTGCTTTCCAAAACTGATCACCCCGATAGGCCTGCAGCCAACGGACCCCGGACTCACCTCCCTTGCGCCGTTCCACCATGCACTGTACGGTTTCCAGCGCGTGTATATCGTAGCCGTCCACTCCGCCATAGGCGGCGCACAACGCCTCGCGCACCGGAGCATTTGCCGGCATTTCCACCGACGGCGTGCGCCAGGTGACCGGCAGGCTGGACCCGGCCATGAACGGAAACCGCAGCCGTCGCGAGGTGTCGTACATCTCCTTGGCCCACTCCCAGTTCCAGGACAGATGTTTGTCGTTGAACACGGGCACGCTGCGCGAGGAGCTTTCAAACACCTTGACGATCTCTTTGAAGAACTCGTAGCGCGGATATTTGCGTTGCCCCTTTTCATTCCGCTCATAGTTCCCGTGTTCGCCGACGAGCAGCACCGCGTCGACGGCGAGCTTGCCGGTGCCCAGCGTGAGCGCCTCGGCAATGGACGGGTAGATCTTCATCGAAGGGAACTCGCTGGCGCGCGAACGGCTCAGGTCACCTTTGCCTACCTGGTCCACCCAGATGGAAACCAGATCCATGGCGGGACGATGGTGCTCCCCGTTCCATCCATAGCCGATCAGGAAGCGATCCACAATGTGCTGCGCGTGCGAGTACTGGAAATAGGTTGTGCAGATGGCGGCGACTTTTGGCCGCGTCGGTGGCGCGGCTCCCAGGAGCGGCGCTCCGGCAAGCAGTGTACGGCGGGTAAGCATGCTAACCAAGATACAGTGTTCGGCACGTCATGAAAAGCTGGGCGCAACTTGCATCCGGACTCCTCAATGCGGTTTCATAAACCATGCAACCGATTTGCCGCCGGTCACTACTCGCACTCACGCCGTTTACCTCCCTGCTCACTCCGCTACGCGCGGCCGGTGGGAACTATATTGCCTACGTAGCCGCCCCTGGCCGTAACAGCAAGGGAATTTCCGCCTTCCGCTTCAATTCCAGCAGCGGAAGACTGGATGCGATTGGACCCGTCGGCGAAGCTCCCGGCGTCTCCTTTCTCGCGCTCCATCCGGGCATGCGGTATCTGTATGCCGTGACCGGGGCCAACGGTGGCGAGGTCAGCGCGTTTCGCATCGATCCAAAGTCGGGCCAGTTAACGCTGATCAACAGCGTCTCCTCCAAGGGCTCCGGACCCTGCTATGTGCGTGTCGACAAGACCGGCCGGAATGCGATGATCGCAAATTACAACAGTGGCAGCGTGGCCGTGCTGCCCATCGAGCCGGACGGCAGGCTCCGCGAAGCCTCCTCCTTCATTCAGCATTCCGGTACGGTGGCCGATCCCAAACGACAGGGCGGGCCCCACGCCCACTCCATCAATCCTTCGCCCGATAACCGCTTCCTGATCGCGGCCGACCTCGGTCTGGACGAGCTTATGGTTTACGCCTTTGACCCCGCCGCCGGAACCATCAAGCCGAACAATCCGCCGTACACAAAGGTTGCTCCACGTTCCGGGCCGCGCCACTTCGCCTTTCATCCCAACGGCAGGAACGCCTATGTGATCAATGAAATCTCCTGTACGGTTACGGCGTTCGTTTACGATCCCAAAGCGGGCGTCCTCAGGGAGATTCAGACTGCTTCCACCTTGCCCAAGGGCGTCGAGGTAATTGCCTCCATGTCCACCGCGGAAGTGCAGGTTCATCCTTCCGGCAAATTCCTGTACGGATCCAACCGGGGCCACGACACCATCGCCGTGTTTTCCATTGGACCCAAAGGCATGTTGACGCTCGTAGAAAATGTGCCGACGCAGGGAAAGACACCGCGAAACTTCGCCATCGATCCCACTGGATCGTTCCTGCTTGCGGAAAATCAGGCCAGCAACAATATTGTCGTTTTCCGGATCGACAAAAAGACAGGGCGCCTCACCCCGACAGGCCAGACGGTGGAAGCTCCTTCGCCGATGTGCATCAAGTTCTTGCCGGTGAGCCTGTGACGCGCCTCCTTCTTCTCCTGCTTCCGGTCACGCTCAGTGCGGGCCTGGTTCGTGTTGAGATTACAGAGCGCTCCCCGATGCTCGATGGGAAGCTGTTCGGAAAGTCCGGCGCGTATGTACGGTTCATCGGCAAGGCCTATTTCGCGGTCGACCCCGCCTCCCAGGCCAACCACGATGTCGTCAATCTCAACCTTGCCCCGCGAAACTCGAAAGGAGAAGTCGAGTTCTATGCCGACTTCGTCATCTTTGCGCCCGCCGATCCTCGAAAAGGCAATGGCACGCTCTTGTTTGAGGTTTCCAATCGCGGCCGGAAGGGCATACTTCACACATTCAGCCAAGGCGCAGGCTCAAATGATCCGCGCAGCGCGGCCGAGTTCGGCGACGCGCTCCTTCTGGAGCAGGGGTTCCTGCTGGTGTGGCTTGGATGGCAGTTCGATGTTCCCCGCGAGCCGCCGCTCATCAGCGTCACTGTGCCCTTCGCGAAAAATCCCGATGGCACCCCCGTCACCGGTTTGGTCCGTTCCGACTTTGTCCCCGACCAGGCTCTTACCACCTTCTCCCTGGGCGACCGGCTCTTTTTTCCCTATCGCGCCGTCAGCCCGCAAGAACCACCCGCCACTTTGACCGAGCGCAGCCTCGCCAACGGGCCGCGACGCATCATCCCGAATTCAGCTTGGACCTTTACCGCGGATCGCGGCGCGGTCCAAAAACGTTCCGGCTTTGAATCCGGAAAAATCTACGAAGTCGTGTACCGTTCGCAGGACCCGCCCATCGTCGGGCTTGGCATGGCGGGAATTCGCGACTTCATTTCCGCCATCAAATCGCGTTCGGCCCCCGACCCCCTGAAGGCGCTCCAACCCTCAGCCCGCCGCACTCTCGCCTTTGGCAGCTCCCAGAGCGGCCGCTTCCTGCGAACCTTTCTCTACCAGGGGTTCAACCGCGATGAACAAGGCCGGCGCGTGTTCGACGGAGTCTGGGCGAATGTAGCCGGCGGAGGCAGAGGCAGCTTCAATCATCAGTTTGCCCAGCCGTCGCGGGACGCCCGGCCTTTCTTCAATTTCTTCTATCCCACCGACATCTTTCCCTTTACCGATCTGACGCAGACGGACCCTGTTACCGGACTCAGCGATGGCATTCTTGTGCGTGCACGGAAGGATGGCGTGGAACCAAAGATCTTCTACACCAACTCCGAATACGAATACTATGGCCGCGCCGCCTCGCTGATGCACACAAGTCTCGATGGATCCTCCGACGCCCCGATGGCGCCCAACACGAGGCTTTACGTGATGGCGGGCGGCAATCACGGCCCTGGGTCGATCCCGCCCGCGCGGAGCACGAACCCGCGGTATTTGAACAACGGGAATGATTATCAGTGGATCATGCGCGGGCTGCTCGCCGCCATGCAGCGCTGGCTGGCGGAGGACAAGCAGCCGCCCGTCTCCGTCTACCCTCGCGTGGCTAGCAAAGAACTCACCACTCTCGATCAGGCACGGTTCCCGAAATGGCCGGGCATGCCTGCGCCGGTCCGCCTGCATGATGTGTTCCGCCTCGATTTTGGTCCCGAGTTCCACTCTCGCGGAATTGTCGCTTACGAACCGCCAAAGATCGGACAGCCTTTCAGCATCCTGGTGCCTCAGGTGGATGCGGATGGCAATAGCGTGGCCGGGTTAAAGACCGCGCAGATGGCCGAGCCGCTCGCAACGCATACCGGTTGGAACCTGCGCTCGCCGGCAATCGGCTCGCCTGAGGAGTTATTCAGCATGACCGGTTCCTATTTTCCGTTTTCCCGCGACGTGATTCTGAAGCGGTACCGGGACAAAGCTGATTATCTGGCCCGCATCCGCGCCGCCGCCCGAAAACTGGTTGCGGAAGGCTTTCTGCTCGAACGCGACCTGCCCGCCGTGGAACAGCTCTCTTCCCGCGAATGGGATTTCGTGATGGCAGACCGGCCGGCTGTTTCACACTGAGTTGGTCAGAATCAGCTCTCGTACACCCAGCGCCCGCCGGCCATGGTGCGCTCCACCGGAATGCTCACCAGCGTCGACGGATTCTCCGTGAACGGATCGCGGCCCAACACCACCAGGTCGGCCAGCATGCCGGGTTCGAGTGAACCTTTGATGTTTTCCTCAAACGAAGCATAGGCCCCATTCCGCGTGCTCGCGTCGATGCATTCGGCCACCGTGATGCGCTGGCTTGCGCCCCACACTCTCCCGCTGCTGTCGGTGCGGGTCACCGAGGATTGCAGCGCCATCATCGGCTCAAACGGACCGGGCACGTAGTCTGACCCCGGTGCGACACGAATGCCGCGGTCCAGGAAACTACGCATGGCGAACATATGCTCCAGCCGTGATGCCCCATACTCAGCCATCTTTTCGCCATGATAGTAGACGTAGGTCCAAAAGGGAGTCGGAATCGCATTGAGTGCGCGGATGCGGTCCAGCAGCGCGTCGTTGACCAACGTGCAATGCTCCAGCCGGAAGCGCGGATCTTTTCTGGGATGCTGGCGCTGCAGCCGCTCGTACACATTCAACGTCACGGCAATCCCTTCATCGCCGTTCGAGTGCGTGCCGATTTGCCATCCCGCCAGATGCGCCTTGCGGGCAATCTCATAGAGCTGCGCCTCCGGCATCACCTGGATTCCGAAATCAGTGGGCCTGCCTTCGTAGTGCTGCGAGAGTCGGGCCGTTCGCTCGGAGATGGAACCGTCCGAGGTCAGCTTCATCGCCCCGGTCCGGATCCATTCGTTTCCAAACCCAGTCCGGATTCCCGCCGCGATCATCTGATCGATGGCCCGGTACTGCACCAGCATGTTGACGCGGCAATACAGTTCGCCGTTTTCATGAGCATCCTGATAGGCGCGCAGGTCGGCCGGAGATCCCTGTGCATCGTGTACGGAGGTGACGCCCGCTTTCGCGAAAAGCTTCGTCATCAACCGCACTCCTTCCCGGCGATCGGAAGCCGTCACCGCGCCTTCCGGAATCGAAATCAGTCCTTTGGCCGTCTCACGAAGCTCGCCCGTAACCGCTCCTTGCGCATCATGAACAATTTCTCCGCCGGCTGGGTGCGGTGTTTTGGCGTTGATATCCGCCTTGCGCAACGCAAGCGAGTTATAGAAGCCGCTATGCCCGCCACGGTGCGTGATGGCCACGGGATGATTCGGAGCGGCGGCATCCAGATCTCCTAGGTTGATCTTGCGGCCTTCGCTCGTCTTTGTATCGTCATACTTGAAACCAAGCACCCATTGCCCCTGGGGAGTTTGGGCGGCACACTTCCGGATGGCTTCGCGGATCTCAGCAATCGTCCGCAAATCGCAGTCCACCTGCGTCAGGTGCCTCAGCCCGGAGGAGGCCACGTGGGTGTGCGCATCGTTGAAACCGGGAACAACGGTCTTGCCGCCCAGGTCCGTCTGCCTGGTGCCGGGTCCCGTCAGCGCGCGCATCTCCGCAACATCCCCGGACGCCACAATCTTCCCGCCGGCGATCGCCAAAGCCTGCACCTGCCGGAACCCCGCGCCTTGGCGAGCCGTATAGATCTTGCCATTGAGGAGGAGTTGATCCGGACGGGTGGAGGTGGCGGCAGCCAGTGGGAGTCCAGCGGCCGAGAGCAGAAAACTACGGCGTAGCATTTCGGCGATTATATCAGCCGTGGCCGAGATACATCAGCCAGCCAAGCCCGAACAGCGTGCCCGCAAAACAGACAAAGCAGTACAAGCCGTACATCAGACGTTCCCGGTCAGTCCGCTTAGTCACAATTCCAAGCACCACGGATACGCACAGCGCAAACAGAAGGCTCGCTTCCAGATGGGACAGGTTCATCTTCGGCATTAGTCTTTCTTCCTTGTGGCGATCTCGTAGGCGTCCACCATCGCCAACACGTTCATCAGCCCGGCCGCCACCAAAAACTTGGTGCCGTAATCGTGAACGTGACCGGCCACGTCTTCCTGCACATATCCCATCCAGACCGTGAACAGGTACAGAAGCCCGCTCGACAGATCGGCGATGTAGCCGCCGCAATAGATCAGCGTGGTAAACAGATCCCCCGTCTTCCACTGGAACATGGCCCCGCGCATCAGCAGCCCGGCGACAAACGTCACCATGATCGTGAAAAACAGAATCAGGCCGCGGCTCCGCCGCTGCAACAGCAGATGCCCTCCGCCGGGCACAAGCCACGCCAGCCCGACAACAGGCAGCCAAGTCACAGGTGGAACTTTGTTATCACTCGCCATCTGTCTTGAATTTTAGCATGGGATAATGGATACTCATGAGTTCCCGCACCGAAACACTGCGTTCCCTGATTGAACAGGACCCCTCCAACAGCCGCTTCCGCTACATGCTGGCCATTGAAACCATGAACAGCGGCGACCTGGAAGAGGCTGTGCAAGTCTTCCGTGACCTGCTGGCGGTAGATCCGGGCTACTCGGCCGGCTACTTCCAGGGCGCGCAGTCGCTGGAGAAACTCGGCAGAATCGAGGAAGCCAAAGCGCTCTACCGTGCCGGCATCGAAGTAACCACTCAAAACGGTGACCTCCATACGCGCAGTGAATTGCAGGGCGCGCTCGACATGCTCGGTTAGCCGCTTCGTTCAACGGATTTCCGGCATTGTTGCACGGCGTGCCATGCATGGGAATCAGCCCCCCAACAATCCTGCCTACGCCGTCGCCTGCACCGGTTCCAGCTCGCGTTTGAACTTGCATTCGGCGTTGGGGCATTGGGCGAAGCCGCCCGCCTTGAGCCACTTCTCCACCATGTAGGAGCTGCCGCAATCGGGGCACTTTTCCGGAATCGGTTTGCCCCAACTGACGAAGTCGCAATCGGGGTAGCGGTTGCAGCCGTAGAAGGTCTTGCCGCGCTTGGACCGGCGCTCGATGATCTGCCCTTCATTGCAATTGGGACAAGCCACACCGATGGTTTTCTGCTTGACGTATTTGCAGGTGGGGTAATTGCTGCACGCGGTGAATTCGCCGAATCGTCCGTATTTGAGCACCAGTTTGCTGGAACAGGTGGGGCAATCCTCATCCAACAGCACGTCGGATTTCTTCTGCTCCGTGCTGCCGAGCGGCCGGGTGGTCTTGCAGTCCGGATAGCCGGTGCAGGCGTAGAACTGGCCAAAGCGCCCCTTCTTGAGCACCATGACACGGCCGCAATTCTCGCAATACTCCTCGGCGTCCTGTTCCCCGAACTCGCCGGTGGAGCCTTCGATCATTTCCGGACTCGGCTCGCGCGTGTTGGTGCATTCCGGATAGCCCGAGCAGGCGATGAAGCTGCCGTGCTTGCCCCAGCGCAGCACCATCGGACGGCCGCATTTGTCGCAGATCAGATCTGTGGGCTTCTCCATCCGCTTGATGTCGGCCATCTCGGTGCCGGCCCGTTCCAGGTCAACCTTGAACCGTTCGTAGAACTCGGCCATGGCGACGCGCCAGTCCACCTTGCCGGCTTCAATATCGTCAAGCTCGCCTTCCATGCGAGCCGTGTACTTGAGATCAAATATGTCGTCGAAATTCTGGACGAGCAGATCGGTGACCACCACCCCGAGTTCGGTCGGATGGAACCGCCCACCCTGCCGGGTGCAATAGCCGCGGTCCTGAATGGTGGAAAGAATCGAGGCGTAGGTGGACGGGCGGCCAACGCCATCGGCTTCCAGTTCCTTCACCAGCGTCGCTTCGGTGAAACGCGGTGGCGGCTCGGTGAAGTGCTGTTCGGGTTCGATGGACTTCAAGCGGAGCGTTTCGCCCTCGCTCACCAGCGGGAGCTTGTGCTTGAGCTCTTCGTCCTCTTCATCCTTTTGGTCCTTGCCCTCCTGGTAGACGGCGCGGAAGCCTTCGAATTTGGGCACCGAACCTGTGGCGCGGAACAGGTATTCGGCCTGATCCTTACCGTTGGTCAAGACCTCGATGGTGGTCTGGTCAAACAGAGCCGGCTTCATCTGAGAGGCGACAAAGCGGGCCCAGATGATGCGGTACAGCTTCAACTCGTCTTCGGAAAGATGCTTCTCCATCAGGTCCGGTGTGTTCAGCACCGAGGTCGGCCGGATTGCCTCGTGGGCATCCTGGGCATCCTTCTTTCCCTTGTAAACAATCGGAGCGTCCGGCAGAAACTCGGGACCAAAGCGCTGCGGGATAAACTCGCGAACCTCGTTCAGAGCATCCTGCGATACCCGTACCGAATCGGATCGCATGTAGGTGATGAGACCCTCCAGACCCTCGGCGCCAATCTCGACGCCTTCATAGAGCCTCTGCGCCAGGCCCATCGTGCGCTTGACACTGAAGCGAAGCTTACGGGCGGACTCCTGCTGGAGCGTGGAGGTGATGAAGGGGGGAACCGGATTGCGCCTCTTTTCGCGCGTCGCCACCGAGCGCACCGCATAGGCGGCTCCATCGAGTGCGGCGACAATGGCATCAGCCGAGCCCTGGCTGCCGATTTCGACATTTACCTGGTTGCGCTTGGCCAGTCGGGCGCTGAGTACAGGCGCCTTCTGCGCGTGCAGGTTGACATCGATACTCCAATATTCTTCCTTTTGGAAGGCGCGGATTTCGCGTTCACGGTCAACGATGAGGCGGAGGGCAACGGTCTGTACGCGCCCGGCCGAGAGCCCGCGTCGGACCTTGTCCCACAAAAGCGGGGAAATCTTGTAGCCGACCAGCCGGTCCAGCACGCGGCGGGCCTGTTGCGCCTCCACAAGATGTACGTCCACGGCTTGCGGATTTTCAAAAGCCTTCTTAATCGCGGAGGCGGTGATTTCGTTGAACATCACCCGAAAAATCTTGGGAGTGTCGCCTTTTTTCGGCTGCAACTCCTCCATGAGGTGGTAGCAGATGGCCTCGCCTTCGCGATCCGGGTCAGCGGCCAGGTAGATGACATCAACGCCTTTAGCGGCTTTTTTCAGCTCCTGCATGAGCTTCTTCTTGCCTTCAATCACCTCGTAGCGTGGGGTGAAGTCTCCCTCCACGTCCACCGCAAGGTCCTTCTTGGGGAGGTCCTTGACGTGCCCCAGCGATGCCATGACGACAAACTGCTTGCCGAGATACTTACCGATTGTTTTCGACTTCGCCGGCGATTCGACGATGACGAGCGATTTAGCCATGAATCCTACAGATGCTCTTTATAAGGTTGAATTTCCGATACCCGGTTGGAACTGAGGCGTCTCACCACACTGTAACAAAGTTCTTGCCCGGAAGTTGCCGTACCATTCCCAGCAGCTCCAATTCGAACAAGACCGCGATCACCTCAGACGAGGAACAGTCTGGCACCTTTTCCATCAGTTCGTCAATCTGGGTTGGGTGCTCAATTTGGAGAACCTCCAGAATCGCAAGCCCGATCGGCGTATTCGGACCAAGCGTATCCTGCAGATTCTTTTGGACTTGTGCGGCACTCGGGCACCCGCCGGCGTCGGACTCAAACGGCAGGCCCCTGTGCCGGAACAGTTCGCGGCGGTCATCGGGGGTAAGCTCGGAAAGGACGTCCTCCGCCGATTGCACCAGTTTTGCACCCTGCTTGATGAGCAGATTGGTCCCCCAACTCATCTTCGAGGTGATGTTGCCGGGGATGGCAAACACTTCCCTACCCTGCTCGAGGGCCATTTGGACGGTAATCGTCGATCCCGAATACTGAGCGGCTTCCGACACCAGCACGCCGGTGCTAAGGCCGCTGATAATACGGTTGCGAACGGGAAAGTTCTGCGGATGCCCGGCCGCGCCCATGGGATATTCGGAAAGCACAAGCCCTTTGGCGGCGATTTCTGCTGCCAGGGCCCGGTTCTCGGCCGGATAGACAACATCGACGCCGCACCCGAATACGGCAATGGTATTGCCGCCAATCCGCAACGCGGCTTTGTGGGCAATGGTGTCGATGCCGCGGGCCATGCCGCTAACGATTGTAAGTCCGGCGGCGGCCAGATCCGTGGCGATGCGTTCGGTCGCGGCCAGACCGTAGGGGGTGGGCCGGCGTGTGCCAACCACGCCCAGCATCACCGTGTCGAGCAGGTCCAGGCGGCCGCGCGCAAACAAGAGCAGCGGCGGATCATGGAGTTCCCGCAGCCGGCTGGGGAAGCGGCTGTCCTGGAAGGAGACGAGGCTTACCCCCAACTCCTTCATGCGCTGCTGCTGTTCCACGGCGTCTTCAAAGGTGCAGCCGGAGACGATGGTTTGAGCGACGCCCCCCGAGAGTCCCTCGGCCTCCAGTTGGGACCGCGAGCAGCGAAAAACGCCTTGCGGGGAGCGCAGCTTGTCCACCAGGGGAACCGATCGACGCGCACCCAGCCCCGGAACAAGGCGCAAGGCAAGCCAGTGTAGATCTTCCTCCGCGGAGGTGGCCAAGGCGGACATCTATTGGGATGTGGTTGAAGTGGGCCGGTATTCTCAGAAAGAGCCCGGATTTTCATACCAGATGACGCCCAAATTGGCCACCTCTTCGCAGGTCACCACGTCGAGGTCGCCATCCAGGTCCATGTCGATCAGTTCCACAAGGTCGAACTTCACGCCTTCCACGCCGGCGATATCGCGCGGGGTCCAGTTGTCGGCGCCGGAAAACCAGAGCAGGCCGGAGCGGTAGCCGTGCGCGCGTTCGCAACTCAGCACAATGTCGAGCTTGCCGTCGTTGTTGATGTCGCCTACGCGGATCCCTTTCGCATCGCCGGACCATGCCGGCAGCGGTATGGTTTGGGTGGACCAGCGAGTTCCGTCTTTGGACAAGCGCCGGTAGATCTGTATCGACCGGGGCCGCACAGCAGCAACGATATCGCGCAGTCCGTCGCCATCGATGTCGGCCTGGTCCAGGAACATCACCTCCAGGCCTTGGCCGCCGATGCGATGATCCTTCCAGGGCTGGCGCTGCGCCGGGCCGGGGCCGGGATTCTCCAGCCAGAAGACACCGCTTTCGGCGCCCTTGCGGTCAGAGGCAAGAATGTCCAGGTCGCCGTCACCGTCCATATCGGCGGTGTAGATCGACATGATCCAGCCCACCGGCCGAAGCGGATGCCAGGCCCAGGCGGCCAGGTCGCGGGGATTGGCCGGAGCTTCCAGCCACCCGATCGCGGCATCCTTGTCCTTGCCTCCCACGATTAGGTCGACGCCGTTCTTGCCGTCCACCTGCATCGGCGTCGCGTACATCCAGCGCATTCCCGCCGTGGCCGGAATCGGTTCCGTGCGCCATGCGGATTCGTCCCAATAACGGTCCAAATCCTTTGGCGCCCAGTGTACGAACATGGACCGCTGCTCGCCTTCGCAGGAACTCACCACGTCAATACGGCCGTCCTGATCCAGATCGACAAAGACGGCGTCTTCTGGATCCTTTACCTTGCCAACAGTGACGGCGCGCCAGCGCTCGCGCACGCCGACCCGGCTGGGATTGAGGTAGGCGCGAATGAGGCCGCCCTCTTCCCAGCCGGTGACGATCTCCGGCTTGTCGTCGCCGTTGACATCCATGAGCCGCACGCCGTCGGCCCCGATGGAGGAGTCGTCGATGGTGTGCCGTACCCAAGGAATGGAACTGCGTTTGGGTTCCAGCTGCTGCCGGATGGCCTCGGTCACGCGTCGGCCGAGCGCATTGTATCCAGCCGGGGTGTAGTGGACGTTGGCTGGCAACTGTATGGCCTCCAGACGCGGCTTGGCGAACTCGTAAAGATCATCGGTCCCAATGCCGGCCTTCTGCATCACACGCGCGGCAGCTGCGTTGTAGAGGGCAACGTCGGCAGGATTGCGCGGCGGATTGAGCTTGCCTTCCGGAACGGGCGTGGTGGAGGCCCAGATGAGTTTCGCTCCGGTCTTGCGCAGGCGGTCCACCAGCGCGGCGAGATTCTTCTCATAGGTTTCCAGCGGCACCTGGTGGCCGCCATCGGCTGTGACTTTAAGGTCATGCAATCCCCAGTTGAAATGAATGAGCTCCCACTTGGACTCGCCGAGCCATGCGTCGATCTTCGCCAGCCCGTTGCGCGTGTCGGCCGCATTCTCCAGGATGCGATGTAAGTTGGCGATGCCCTTGAGATCCCGGCGGACATCGAGTGTGTAACCGATGGAGATGGAGTCCCCGATCAACAGAACGCGCGGCAGGAACGGCTGATCGGTGATGGGGGCGAAGGCGGGGTTCGGAGTTTGTCCGAAAGCGGCGGCGGTGAAGAGACAGGCTGTCAGTAGGCGCACATGGATATTGTAGTGCTCTGAATATCCATGTGCGCGCACCGAACCCTAGAAAGTCAGACGCAAAGCAAGTTGAAACGTTCGCGGCAGATTGGACTGCGAGGTAATCTGGCCGAAGGTCCTGCTGGTGGCGCCCGTATCGGGGCCGTTGAAGATGGCGTGGTTGAACAGGTTAAACGACTCCGCCCGAACCTGTACCCGCACACGCTCGACTAGTGGAATCGATTTGATGATAGAGAAATCGATGTTGCTGATCTTATCGCCGCGGTAGCCGGTAAAGCCGCTGGAGAAATTGCGTTGATTGCGATCCAGCTGCTGCGCGGCCGCCGTTTCGAACACCGAGGTGTTGAACACCCGGCCGATATTGCGCGCATCCCACTGCAGGTCGCCGCCCTTGTAGATCATGTTGCCCCAACCGACTGCGGAGCCCGATTGAATGTTGACAATACCGGCAAATTGCCAGCCGCCGATCAGGCGGTCCGCCCAGGGGCCTACGCCGGAAGCCAACTTCTTGCCTCTCCCGAAAGGTAGTTCATAGGTGCCCGACAGAACCAGCCGGAAAGGGCGATCCTCGCCGGCGACACGATACTCGAGATTGGGCGCCGAGGAGTAGAGGTAACCGGTGGCCTCCAGGAACTTCGACCATTGGAAGTTGGTGAGCAGTTGGAAGCCGTTCGAAAAACGCTTGTCCAGGCGCACCTGAAACATGTGAAAATTCGAGTAGCCGATAGTCTGGGCGTCCTCTCGCACCCCTCCGTTGCCGGAAAATTGCGGATACTTGCGCAGCAGGTTCTCAACCCCGATGGTGGCTCCATTGAGACCAGTGCCTGGAAGCAGGTTCCGGAACGGATTGGCCACAATCTCGCTAAGCCGGTTGATGGTGGCCTGATCGCGGACCGGCGAAGTGGACAGAAACGAGTTCGGGACAAAATTCAGCTCCCGATCCACCGGCAAGGCGTTCGCCCGCGAACCCATATAGCCCAGCTCCAGCAGAAGATCCTTGGCGATTTCCCTCTGTATGTTCACATTCCAGCGATAAGTAACGGGCTGATCCAAATTGCGGCTTACATACCGAACGCTCTGACCCAGAAATGTCTCCACGCCTTTCGAACTGCCGTCGGGCTGCAAAATGCCAGTGGGGAAAGGATTGGAGAACGTCGCCGATGGAGTCAGGAAGCTGTTGAGCGTGGCCACAAGTTGCGTGGTTTGGCTGAAACCGGGTTGTTGAATTCCAAACGTCCCACCGGTGGCGTAAAAGATGCCAAAACCGCCGCGAACGACGGTCTTGCCCCCCATCATTTTGGGTGACCATGCGAAACCGAAGCGCGGGCTGATCGCGTTGTTCGGTGTATTGTAGATGGTCCGGTTATTGCCATCGGCAAACAGGATGCCTCCGATGGGATTGAACTGGCCTGCCGGCAGAAGCGCGCTGGGGGAGGCGGCGTAATTGGCTTTGGCCGCGTTAGTGACGCTGAGGCTGGCGGCGGGATCAAAACCGCGGACAGCGCGATTCCAGCGCTCAATGGTGCCCGTCTCCTTCTCATACCGAATTCCCAAATTCAGCGTGAGCGTGTTGCTGACGCGCAAATCGTCCTGCAGGAAGAAGGCGTAGTATTTCGAGCTTTGCGTACGAGTGGCGTTGACATCGAAACTGCCGCTCGTTGGCATGCCCAGCATGAACGTTGCCAGGTCCTGCCCGAGCGGCGCGTTGGCGGCGTTGTCCAGCGGACCGCGCGTCCAGTTCTGACTGAACTGGTAAAGGCCGGAGGAGTTACCGAATGAGTTCGAGCTCTCGCGCTGCGTGCGCAGGTCCGTGCCGAACTTCAACGTATGTTGGCCCTTGATCTTTGTGGCAGCCAGGAAGATCTGGTAGCTGTCAAACGGCGTCCTGTCGCCGCCACTGTCCCCGATGCTGGTGGCGTTGCTGAAGCTGATCCGCGGGAGCACCAGTTTCGAGCTCGCCGCCCGCAGTGAAGTGGGCAATCCAAGTGTTGTGAAGTCGAATCCATCGCTGGTCCGCGTGTTCCCTTCGTCAAACCGCGTCCAGTTCACCCGCGTGTTCACAAACAGCGTTGGCGTGACGGTGTAGACATCGTCAAGGGTCAGCCCCCAATTGATGCGGGCCAGGAAGTTGCCTGTGGCGATGTTGCTGAACCGGTTGCTCCGGTTTTCCACGCGGTCATTGGTGCGGGTGGAAAGAAACAGCTTGTGGCGATCAGAGATATTCACATCCAGCCGCCCCATGTAGGAAAAGAATGTGTCGCTGCGGATCATGTTGTTGAAGTAGTTGTTGGTGCCATCCGCGGCTCCCGGCTGATTGGGCAGCGGGAATAACGGGAGGAAGTTCTTCGATATCGAATTCAGCCGCCCCGCCGGAATGACGTTGCCCGGGAACATCTGCCGGCGAATGCGCGCGCCTTCCTGCACACCGGTGTTGGGATCATAGATGGCGTAGCTGCTATTCACGCTCAACAATTGGGAAAAATCGCCATTGCGCTGCGCCGCGGTAAGGACCGTGGAGAAGGCCGGTTCCGGCTCAGACTGACGGATGCCTTCATAACCAAAGAAGAAGAAGAGCCGGTTCTTTCCATTCACAACTTTTGGGATGATGACGGGTCCGCCCACCGTAAATCCATACTGGTTGAAGCGGGTCACTGGCTTGGATTGTCCAGCCGCGTTGGTGAAAAACGGAGTGGCCTTGAGCCGCTGGTTCTGGTGGAACTCGTACACCGATCCGTGGAACTCGTTGGTACCGCCCTTCATCACAACATTCACCGTGCCCCCGCCCGTGTTGCCGTAGGCGGCGTCGGGCTGGAAGGATTCCACCTTGATCTCCTGCACCGCATCGACCGGAGGGTTGTAGGCGACGCGGCGGTTGCGCGTCATGTCGGGCGAACCATCCAGCAGCAACTCATTGGTCTGTGCCTGACCGCCACCCATGGAAAAGCCCGATGGGCCTGCGTTGTCAAACGGACGCGTGAAGCGAGGGTCCGAAGACGGCGTCACGCCGTAGGAAAGCTGTGCCAGCGTCAGCGGAGTGCGCCCGTTCATCGGCATCACCGAGATCTGGTTTTCGCCGATGACTTGTCCAACCGAAGCCGAGGATGTTTGGAGCATGGCCGCGTCGGCCACCACCGTGACCGCCTCCACCTGGCTTCCAATTTGCAAACTGATGTTGATGGCCAGACGAGCATTGGTTCCCACCGTAAGGCCTTCCTGAACGAACTTCTTGAAGCCGGGGGACTCGGCGGTGAGGCTGTATTGCCCAGGTGGAAGAAACGGCAGCGAGTAGCCCCCGTCAGCGCCGGACGTGGTCTCATACTTGGCGCCGGTATTCCTCTCGGATGCGATGACGTGCGCGGAAACCACCGCGGCGCCGCTTGGATCGGTAACGCGGCCGGAAACTGTGGACCGGAACTCTTGCGCGAACAGGGCCACACAGAGCAAAAAAGAGCAGACAAGGGTCTTGATCATGATTGTTCACCTCTCACTTTAACAGTAATCGGCGCAAAACCCTGCAAAACACATGAAGAGAATGTTTTCAGGCGGTCGAAGACCTACTCTATGTGGCGGGCAGCGTGCTGCTCGGCTACGTGGCTGTTTGGCTGGGGGTTGAGCTTGCACCCCGCGAAACCTCTTTTGCAACTGGAGAAAACGCGCGGCGCGCAAAAACTTGCATAATGTTGCGGATACGGGCGAGGCGGGCGGCAGATGCTGCTGTCAATAAATCGGGTGGTTGGAGTTGGGGCAGAAGCGTAGTGGCTCCCCACGCTGCATTCGAACTGCGTTTCACAATCGGATACCTTAGAACGCCACTCTGAGCTTGATCCCATCGTTCGGCGCGTGAACCAGATCCTGCTTCGTGCCGAGATACCGCTCGGTTGTTTGCACCGACGCGTGTCCGAGAAGCATTTGGATTTGTTCCGGCTCGCCGCCGGCCGCGCGGCGCAGTTTCGCGCAGGTGCGACGAAGGTCAGGGCGCGAGGGCGGGAAGCCCTACAGCTTGGGCGTATTCCTGAAGGGTCTGCCAGACTACCTTCTCGGTCATTCGCGTTCCCTGGACACGATCGCCTCGGTTGACAGCGCGGAACACATATCCTTCGGCAACGCCCGCGGATGCGGTCCAACCGTCAACCGCCGCCTTTGTCCACCCCGGCATCGGTACCGTCCGGACACGCTGGTGCTTTCCCACAAGGTCCACAATGCACCAGCGCCCGTCGCGCTGCTGAAGATGACCGAAAGTGAGCGCCGCCAACTCCGACTGGCGTAGTCCGCAGCCCAACAGAACAGCGAGCATGGCGCGGTCGCGGAGCCCCTTCATCGTCGCGGTATCTGGCGCACTCAGGAGCGCTTGCGCCTGCTGCAGCGACAGCCAATTCCCAACCCGGATACCCAGCGATTTCACGCCCTCCACGCGAAGGATGCCATTCGCCATCTCAGGGGCGAGCAGCCCGTTGTCCACCGCCTCGGCGGCCAGCTTACGGATTGCCGAGAGCCGAATGATGATCGAAGACGATCCCAACTCGCGATCTTCCAGAGACACCCGCCAGGCGCTTACGGTTGCTTTACTGAAGCCCGGACGCGGTGCCAACTTGAACCAGTTCATAAATTCGTCCAGCGCCATGTTGTAGACGCGGCGCGTAATCGGGGAAGAAACGCTGTCGAGCACCAAGGTTTTCAGCCTCTGCCACTCCGCGAGCTTTTCCACAAACTCTCAGTTCGAACCGTGATCACCTCCGGTCAGGTGGTGCCCGATACGGTCCACTTCGTGAGCGAGTTATTCGTCTTGAGCAAAGACAGCCCTTGAGTGGACCTTCACCGGGCGGGTGCGACGGCGAAGGTGATGCGTTCCGTGGACGAAAAATTCCCCACGCGCAGCACAACTGGTACCGCGTCGCCGGTCGGGCTGGCGGCAGGGACAGAGGCGTTGATCTGGATAAGCCCGGAAATGGCAAGGGGTGCCGCACCGGCGTAGAGGATCTGGGCGGAGACGCCGCCGATTTCAACCGACACCGGGAGGATGGGCTTGGGGAAAGATGTAGTATTGACGAGGCCGTCGCGTCCAGCCGGAGTGGTTTGCCCTTCGCCGGTGGCATACAGCACCACAATCGAACCTCGCTCGGCGGGGTTCGAGCGCGAATTAAGAGTACCGTCCTGATTGAGGATCGCTCCCGGTCCCAAACCGGAGGAGTCGGCTGAGAAGATTGCGGGACGGGCGGCGGCGACACTTACGTTCACCGGCAGGCTACGCGCACCATCGAGTTCGGCAGCCACCGATACAACGGCCTTCCCGGCGACCGAGTAGGGAACCACGAGGCCGACTTGACCGGAGGTCGCGTAGAGGAGCGGTGCGGGAACGCCATCGAAGAGGACGCGGACACGCTCCAGAATCGAAGGAAAGACGCCGGCGGCGGGACGAGCACTGGAAAGCCGGGACGGTCCAATGTTTGAGCCGTAGAGCGTGGCGATCATTCCAGGAGCGACTGGTCCGGGGAGGAAGCTGGCGCCGTTCAGAACGCCCTCGAGTGTGAGGCGGGGGAACTCGCTGGCGATCGGAGCCAGTTTCCGGACAGACTCAATGTCGCCGAAGTAGACCGTTCCGTCGGCATCGACCGCCATGCCAGCCATTAGATAACCCAGTTCCTCCCGTAGGGGATCGGCCCCATCCGGACTGTAGACCTGATTCCCTCCGCCGGCAATCGTGCGGACGATCCCTCGCCGGTCGATCATACGAATACGCATGGGATTGAAATCCGTGAAATACAGATTGCCCAGCAGATCAAAAGCAAGGTTGAAGGGGGCCGTCACGCTCGCAGCGGAAGCAGGTCCTCCGTCGCCGGACGATCCCGGCGTACCGGTTCCGGCAACGGTGGTGATGATGCCGGCGCGGGTTACTTTG
>ORMF012555835.1_pt1 | contig 67881 bp, 70 predicted proteins | sample 1779871 | NCBI WGS metagenome assembly ORMF01 (sample SAMEA104232316, study PRJEB22302) | groundwater metagenome | biome: forest; feature: aquifer; material: groundwater | place: USA | collected 2011-08-07 | depth 5.4 m | reverse complement strand
CGCAGGAGCGAACACCGCGATTGTCGAAGGCGGCGACTATGGCACCACCTGCGCGCGCGTGGGCTGCATGCCGAGCAAGCTCCTGATTGCCGCCGCCGAGGCCGCCCATGCCGTCGGGAATGCACCGGGCTTCGGCATCCATGTCGATGGCGTTGTCCGTATCGACGGCGTCGAGGTCATGGATCGCGTCAGGCGCGAACGCGACCGCTTTGTCGGTTTCGCGCTGCGCGAAGTGCAGGCCATTCCCGGCGCGGACCGCATTCGCGGCCATGCGCGTTTCCTGGACAACCATACGATAGAGGTCGCTGACCATACCCGGGTCACGTGCAAGAGCATTGTGATTGCAACCGGCTCGCGCGCCACCTTTCTCGATTCGTTCAGGGCCTTGGGCGACAGACTGATCATCAGCGACGACGTCTTCAACTGGCACGATCTGCCCAGGGCCGTGGCCGTGATCGGCCCGGGAATCATCGGCCTCGAGCTGGGTCAGGCGCTGCATCGACTGGGTGTTCAGGTCGCGGTGCTCGGTCGGGGAGGGCGCGTCGGCCCCATCAGCGATCCGGAGATCCGAACTTGCGCCATCGCGGCGTTCAACGAGGAATTTGCGCTGGAGCCCGACGCGCACATCGCAGCCATGCAGCGTGACGGCGACCGTGTCGCCATTCGACGCGCGCGGCCCGATGGCTCCCAGGAGACCGAGTATTTCGATTATGTCCTGGCTGCCACCGGCCGCATCCCCAATGTGACAGGCATCGGCCTCGACCGGACCACGCTCAAGCTCGACGCCAAGGGCGTGCCGTCGTTCGATCCGGTCACCACTCGGACCACCAGTGCCGACGGTGCCAGCCCGATCTTCATCGCGGGGGATGCCAGCAACTTCATACCGCTCCTCCATGAGGCGGCCGACGAGGGGCGCATCGCAGGCGAAAATGCCGCGCGTCTCGCGCTGGGCAAACAGGTGACCCCCGGACTGCGTCGCGCGCCCATCGGCGTCGTGTTCACCGATCCGCAGATCGGAATCGTGGGAGGCGGATTTCACTCGTTGAATCCCGGTAGCTTCGTCACCGGGCAGGCGAGCTTCGAGGACCAGGGCCGTTCGCGCATCCTGCTCAAGAACAGGGGCCTGCTGAATGTCTACGGAGATCCCGCCACCGGCCGCTTCCTGGGTGCGGAAATGCTGGCGCCTGCCGCCGAGCATTTGGCGCATCTTCTTTCCTGGGCGCTGCAGAGCAAGATGACGCTCGCGCAACTGCTCGAGATGCCGTTCTACCATCCGGTCATCGAAGAAGGATTGCGCACCGCCTTGCGTGACCTCGACGTCAAGCTGCGCGCCGCGGAGGCAAACGCCAGCAAGGCCGCCTGAGCAACTTGCCACGAACTATCGCTCCGGATGTCGAGTGGTTCCTCGTATTGAGGTGTCTCATGGTGGCAGGGAAGCCCGGCCGATTTTCTTTGCGCCGCCTGCGCTCTGGGCGGTGTAATACATTTTCAGCGTGCCGGAAAAGCGCAGTACCAAGGCAGAAAGACACGCTGTGCAAGATTCTTCGTATAGCTACAGCATAAGGGTCAGGTCATGCATGGTCTGCACGCCGACGTACGCAAGCGGTGCAGTATTAACGCCCAGGGCTTTCGGATGCGCCTCCGCGGCACATTGCTGTGTGCGCCAGCGCACAGTAATCCGTGGCGAAGGGGATATGCTTGAAGGAGTTTCCTGATCGTCGCCGGATTGCTGGGACTGTTCCGCGACACACCGAACCGGAGGACAGAAAATGCGCTACGGACTGATTGTGCTCTGGATACTGTTCTGGTCGGCGACTTCGGCCATCGCTCAGGTGAGCATCGGTATCGGGCTTCCCGGCGTGAGCATCGGGATCAACCTGCCGTTGTTCCCGGAACTCGTCCAGGTGCCGGGCTACCCGGTCTACTACGCTCCGCGACTGGATTCGAACTTTTTCTTTTACGATGGCATGTACTGGGTATACCAGAGGGATAACTGGTACGCGAGTTCCTGGTACAACGGGCCCTGGGGGCTTGTGGGCGCAGAGCTTGTGCCGCTGTTCGTACTGCGTATCCCTGTGCGCTACTACCGAAACCCTCCGGCGTACTTTCGCGGGTGGCGGTCGGATGCGCCGCCGCGCTGGGGCGAGCACTGGGGCAGGGAATGGGAGCAACATCGAAGCGGATGGGACAGGTGGAACCGCAGTTCTGCTCCAGCGCCCGCCCCGCTGCCTGTCTACCAGCGGAAGTATTCAGGGGATCGGTATCCCCAAGTGGAGCAGCAGCAGGCGCTGCACGGCCAGAACTACCGATACCAGCCGCGTGACGCCGTAGTGCGGCGGCACTATCAGGAGCAGGCAGTGCAAAAAGCGCCCGCGCCGTCTCAACAGGGAGCACCTCAGGAGAGAAGCCCCAGGCAGCAGGATACCCAGCGTTCCAACCCGCCACCACCCGTCCAGCAGGGCGGTCCAGCCGTCCCACGCTCGCAGCCGCCGCAAAGGGGAGGCGAAGACGTTCAAAGGCCAGCCCCGGCCCAATCCCCTCCTCAACAGAGAGGCCCGGCAGTCCAAGATCAGAGGCAGCTGCCACAGCAAGGGGAAGCCCGGCGTGAGCAGCAAACGCCGAGGTCAAGCCAGGAAAGCATTCCTCGAGGTAAGGGTGCGTCGCAGGAGCCCAGGCGGGGGCAAGGGCAGGAGAAAGACCGCGAGAAAGGTGAGGAACGGGGTCAGGAACGCAACAGATAATACGAGCCAGCCCATGCATCTTTGCATTGGCGAGTGGGCGCGGCCCTAAAAAGCGACTTCGGGTTGCGGATATTCGGGGAGCAGACGATCGTACTCCCGTTTGATGACCGCATAGCACTCGCATACGCGTGCTTCCAGTCGGGGGCGATCGAGTACGGCAATGTGGCCGCGGCTGTAACGGATCAGTCCCGCCTTCTGCAGCTTTCCGGCGGCCTCAGTGACGCCTTCGCGGCGCACGCCCAGCATGTCGGCGATCCGTTCCTGCGTCATCGTCAGCTCGTTCGAGAGTACCCGGTCCAGGCTCGACAAGATCCAGCGGCACAGTTGCTGTTCCAGCGTATGGTGCCGGTTGCACACCGCGATCTGCCCGGCTTGCGCGATCAGCGCCTGGATGTAGCGCAGCAGCAAATGCGACAGCGTGCCGTCGTGCTCGAATTCATTCCTCACCAGTTCCGCTCCCAGCCGATAAGCATAGCCGGGGCTCAGCACCATCGCCTGGCTCGGCGTGCTTTCGCCGCCCAGGAACGATGCGACGCCGATCACCCCTTCGCTGCCCGTGACCGCGAATTCCGTCGACGCTCCGTTCTCGGTCACGTAGAACCGGGAAACGATGCCCTCGGCGAGGAAATAGAGATATTTCTCCCGGTCACCGGCGCGGTGAACGGTCCAACCCAGCGGCAAAGGAACGGGCTCCAGATCGGGCAGCAGACGCTCGAAATCCTCCACCGGCAGCGCTGCAAGAAGATGGTTCTGCGTGGGCGTACGCTGAGCGGCTACGGCACGCTTGCTGTCCCTGGACGCGAAGCGCGTCTGCGGGTAGGTCTGAAACGAATCTCGTCCTGACATTGGGGCCCCCTAGAATAACCAGCACCCCATCCGCCCACCTCCAGCGTCAATATACCCACGTCATTCACCACGTCTTCTGACTCAGATCAAACTTTATGTACGCTAGCGCACTGAGCGGCCTGGGGAGGTGGCTGATACTGGCAGGCGTTCATGCAGACACCGCAAATGCTGAAACCATCGCCAGTCCATCCTTCATAAGGAGTATCGCCATGAGATTATCCAATAGATTCGTGACGTTCATCTTTGCCATCCTGCTGGCTTCCCTGCTCGGCTGCGCAGGGACGTCCACGCGGGAAGGGACCGGAGAGTATTTCGACGACACCGTCATTACCGCCAAGGTGAAAGCGGCGATATTCGACGAACGGTCGCTGAAATCGGCCGAGATCAACGTGGAAACCTTCAAGGGCACGGTTCAATTGAGCGGCTTCGTCAGTTCCCGCGCCGACATCAACAAGGCGGTCGAACTGGCGCGCGGCGTCAAGGGCGTGACATCGGTCAAGAACGACATGCGGTTGAAGTGACGCTGGCGCTACCCTCGGGACACTCGATACATGAGAGGCAAGGAACGGCAAGTATCAATCGAATTCCTGTGACCCTGTCCACCCGTCTCGCCAGAACCGTTCTGCTCGGCGCAGTCTTTGCGCTGGTCTCGACGGCATTGCACGCCCAGGAAGAAGGAGGCCCCACCCTCCGGATTCCCAAGACCTGGCTGGTGCAGGCAAACGAGCCGGCGCCGACGCGACTATCCGAGCACCCATCGCCGTCGGGACCTGGACGCCCCAAGAGCTACTCGATCCCGGCGATGGAGATCCTCGGCTTCGACGCGCTGCTCAACCTCTTCGACCGGCGCGCCCTCGGCAGCGACTACTCCAGCAACCTGACTTCAATCAGGAAGAATCTGCAAGACAGATGGGTGGTGGACAACGACCCGTACCAGGTGAATCAGGTCGGGCATCCGTACCAGGGCTCGATGTACCACGGCTTCGCGAGGTCCGCGGGCTTGAGCTATTGGGAAGCAGCCGCGTATACGTTCGCCGGCAGCGCGCTCTGGGAGATCGCGGGCGAGCGCACGCGGCCCTCGTTGAACGACCAGGTCGCGAGCGGCATCGCCGGCTCTTTCTTCGGAGAGGCGCTGTTCCGCATGGCGAACCTGGTGCTGGAGCAGGGCGGGGGCATGTCGCCGTTCTGGCGCGAGTGGGCCGCGACCGCGATTTCCCCGTCGATGGGTTTCAACCGCCGCGTGATGGGCTATACCTCGATTTTCTCCAGCCGCGGCGCGCCCTACTACAGCCGCCTGTCGCTGGGCTTCAGCGGCGCGACGCAGAACAACCCGGGTGCTTCGACCAAGGTGAGGCCGAACGAGGCGCTTGCGGACTTCTCCATGGACTACGGCATGCCGGGCAAGCCCGGCTACGAGTACACGCGGCCGTTCGATTACTTCTCCTTCCAAGGCACCGCGTCGAGCGCGAACCTGTTCGAGAACGTCATGGTCCGCGGGCTGCTCTACGGGAAGACTTACGCGCCGCGCGGCAATTACCGCGGCGTGTGGGGGATCTACGGCAGCTACGACTACATCTCGCCGCAGACCTACCGGATCTCGAGCACCGCCTTGTCCATCGGCACGACCGCGCAGGCATGGCTGACCAAGGACATCGCGCTGCAGGGTACGGCCCTCGCGGGCGCGGGCTACGCGGCGGTCGGGACCTTGCACGGCTCCACCGAAGGCGACTACCATTACGGGCTCGCGCCGCAGGCCCTGCTTGCCCTGCGCCTGATCTTCGGCAACAAGGCCTCGCTCGACGTGACCGGACGCGAGTATTTCGTGACCAACGTGGCCGGCGCTACCTCGGGACACGACAACATCATACGCACCGACCTCGCGTTCACCTGGCGCATCCAGGGCCAGCACGCGATCTCATTCAGGTACCTGTGGAACCGGCGCGATGCCACCTACCCGGCACTGGGCGACAGAACCCAGAGCCGCTCGACGTTCGGCATCTTCTACACTTTGCTGGGCCACGACCGCTTCGGCGCGGTCGAATGGCGCTGAGCCGTCAGCGGCGCTTGCTTGAGCGGGGGCGCGGTTCGGTGAATGCAGCCGCGCTCGCCATTCTGCTGGCCTGGTCGTCAGGGTTGCTTGCGCAAGGCGTCCCGCAGCCGCCATGCGGGCATCCACCGCAGCCGTCTTACGCGAAGAACGGAGAGCAACCCAATTTCCAGGTCTGGGGAAAGACCGGCCTCGCTTCCTGGACCCCGCCGCCGTGCACCGGGTGGACCGATGCCGCCGGCAATCTGCTGGTGGCCCTGGCGGGGACGTTCAGTCACGCCGGGAGCACGGACGAGCTCCTGAATCGCTTCGGCGCGGTTTCCGCGATGCGCGGCATCCGATACTGGTCGGTCACGGACAAGGAGTGGCGGGTCCTGGTCACCGAAGCCGCCGCTCTGCGCGGGCCGGACTCGAAGGATCGCCGACCCGACTTTGCCGCGCCCGAGATGAGGGTCGGCCTGGATCTCTTCTTCGCGCAGCACGACAGCCGCTCCACGGGCGAAGTGGTCTACAGGATGCGCGTGCGCGAGGCCGGCGCCGACCGCCTCGTCCTGGAACTGGAGAACGTGAGCCCCGTGCATGCGTTCATCGCGACGATTTTCGGGCCGGGCGGCATGAAGTTCCTCTATTTCCTGGATCGAGGCGCCGGGGGAAGCTGGGGCTTCTACGCTTTCCTCTCGGCGAACAGCTCGTTTGCCGAGGGAAACTCAGCCTCTTTCGTAAACCGCGCCGCCGCCTTTTACCGGCATTTCACCGGCGTGCCGACCGATGGCGCGCCGCCGCTGGCGCGCTAGCCGCAAGCGCGAGTCTCGGGTCCTCGGCGAAGATATCGCGGGCGAAGCGATCGGCCGGCGCTTCAGTTCGGCGGTCGCTTCAAAAGCGATACGCAAGCCCCGCGCTCACATAGTAGTTCGACCCGCGCTCCACAAGCGGACTGCGTGCGGCGTCGCCATGCAGACGCCGCGACTCCATGCTGCCGACCACGATCCAATTTCGGCTCAAGTCGACCGACCAGAGCAGGCCGAAGCTGGAAAACAGCCAACCGCCTCCTGCAGCGAACGCCGGCAAACCCGTGTCAACGGACTGCGGCGGCGAAATGCCGTAGAAAGAATCGGCCGACCTCGCGTTTGCCCACGTCGACTGCCCAAATATTCCTGCAGCGACGCGTCCGTTGCCGTACACACCAACGCTCAAGCGGAGATCGGCTTGTGCGCCGCGATCGGAGTCCGCGTGCCGCCGTGCGCGCGCGAGCAGCGCAATCGGCACGGGGCCGAACTTGTGGTCCCATTCGAGATGCACGCCGATCGATGCCCCGGGGTCGAGGTCCGGCACGCCATGACTCTTGAGGAAATCGGACTCGCTCGACTTGCGCCCTGGTTCGTACGCAAGTTGAGCGCCGGCATGGAGCCCCGGCGCAAGCTCCACCCGCGCACCCCCCTCGAGCACGCCTTGGGTCGAGCGCGCGAACCAGTGCTGGCCGAAGTATCGGACGACCGGGACCAGCTCGGTGCGCCGGGAAGCCGAGCCATCGTACGCTGGCCGTACACGCAGGCCCGGGCCGAGCAGCGGCTCATCGGAGAGCTCTGCATGAGCGACCAGCGGCGCGATCAAACCCAAAGCGAATGCCGTGGACAGTATTCCGGTCGAGAATGGTCGAACTGCAGCCAGGGCAGTGTTCATCGCGGCTGAATTCGGATCCCGACGGGCTACTTGTCGGCCGCAATCTTGATGTGATTCTCGACCGAGACGACGCCCTTCACGGCGCGAGCGATCGAAACGGCTTTGTCCGCTGCAGCCTTGCTCTTGGCGGTACCGCTCAGAGTCACGATGCCCTTGTTGTCCGTGTCGACCCTAATGCGCACCAGGCTCGACAGCTTCTCCTCGGCCAGCTCGGCCTTGATCTTGGCGGTTATTACCGAATCCTTGACAAACGCCTTGGGCGACGAACGGTCGGAATCGGAATCGGCGGTATAGCCCGCAGTCGGCAGCAGCAACGCGCCGGCCACGAGACAGCTTGCAGCAAGTTTGGTGTTCATGGTGTGTACACTCCTTCCCGGTTGAAAAATGATGGTTCTGGTGTGGCAACTTTTCGGATGGAACATGCGACCTGCCTCTGCGATCCATCCGCCATTCATGGTGGCATTTTCCACGCCCGAAACCGTGCGCTCTGTGCGTTGGCGGACAAACGGACCCTGAAAACAGGCGGGCGGCGGCGACTTGCGCGTTTTCGCGCTCCCTGCAGCGATTGCGGGCGATCCCCTGAACTCACGGCGATCCGGCTGCAGGAATCCCCGCTCCGTCTCAAGAGCGGTAACCCGCCCCGAACAGGATCACATCGGTGTCGCGATTGTAGTTGGTGTTAATGCGATTCCACGAAATCCGCGCATCCCAATGCGGGCTGAGCCTGTAGGCGGCCGTCGCGGTGAAGATCCATGAGAACTTGCCGCTGCCGCCTTCCCCCGGCGCCGGAGTCCGGTGCTTGTCTATGGCCAAGTATGGGCCAAAGCCGATCCCCAATATGAGCCGATCGCTCGCGAGGACCTCGCGCACCCCCCATATCTGCGCAGTGATGCCGGTGCGACGGACCAATCTCGGATCACCCTCGTTCAGCACGCCGAGGGTCATGTCAATATAGCGGCCCAGCCCATGGCGATACTCGAGCGCCCGTGCGGTGTCGCGCTGCGAATCGAAACTATTGACGATCGTACGGCCGAGAAACGCCGTAATCTCGTTGTTCGTGGTCTTTTCCAGCTGGCGCGGTACGGAGACTTGCGGTCCGCGCTCGGACACCGGTTCCAGCTGGTAACCAATGCCCAGCATCAGGGAGTTCGTGTTGATGCTGTTATTCGCGACGATGCGGTTGAAGTGCAACTGATACAGCCAGCGACTGCGGTTGTAATAGGTCGCCGCCAGGCTGGCGACGGCGCCCGATCCGTGGACATTTGCATAATCGCCGCCGGCTGACGAAACGGTCGTGTCAAAATAGCGGTAGGGCCCGACACCCACTGCGAGAGACAGGCGGCGATCGAGCACATTGGTGCGGGCCCAGATCTGAACGGTCTGGCCGTCGCGGTGGTGCCCTGGAACATGGCCTTCGTTCAGCCACGAGAAACTGGCGGCGAAGTTCTCGTTCAAGGGGTGGAGATACTCGAAGGCCCACACGGGCGAGCTTTCGTTCGTTCCGGACTCCTTCAATCCGCCCGCCATCCATGTCAACTCCTGGGCATAGGCTGCGCCAGCCAGAATGAGCGGCAGTGCAAGAAGGTAACGCAACATGTGTTTTTCTCCGTCCGGCCAATGCGTTGACGGAACTTCCGGTCGTCGGGTGTCAGTTGTTCAGCATGAGCTGCAGGATGATGCCGGTGGCAATCGCAACCAATACATAATCGCCGCCCGTTTGAACCCAATGGTAACCACGGGGCGGGGCGCTCAGGTTGTGGCTGCGCCAGTCATCGACCACATAGTGCCTGTGGCGGTATTGCACCGGAAGCCGATCGCCCCGGTGGAATTCATGGCTGGGGCCTGCGCCTCGCTCGTCCCGTCGCTCGTTCGCACGACCCCGGTTTTCACGGCGATCCTGCTGGCGTCCTGCGTTGTCGCGACGATCCTGCTGGCCGCGTGCTTGTTCATCGCGACCGCGATCCCTGCGGTCCCCATAGGGTTGGGCGTAGGCAAGACCTCCCGTGGCCAAACACATGGTCAATATGGCGGAAACAAAGGCTTTACTGGTCATGATGAGCTCCATTCCGACGGTAAGTGCCCAATTGGCCCGGCGCACCTTGTTGTGCCGACCCGGTACCGGCGAATATGGAAATTAGACTCATGAACCGACGGATTCTGTTCGCTAGCGTACACAACAAGGCTCGCCACCGGAGCCTTGAGGCAAGGAATGGCGGCAATGCAGCCGGGCTGCGCGGGGTTCAGGTCGAAGTGGAGGTGCTGTGCCTCATCGGCGCGGTGGGTGGCGTCGAACTTGTCACGCCAACGTTCCGAACAGGGTCCCGACGCCTGCCGTCAGCCCCATGGCAAGTGCGCCCCAGAACGTGACGCGCATTGCGCCCACCATCACACTTGCGCCGCCCACGCGCGCAGCCAACCCGCCCAGGATCGCGAGGAACACCAACGAAGTTCCGGAGACGACGGGGATCAGATGCGACTCAGGGACCAAGGCGACAGCCAGCAGCGGCATGGTTGCCCCGAGGGCGAAGCTGGCCGCTGATGTAAACGCAGCTTGAATCGGCCGCGCACTGAGCGTCTCGGAAATACCGAGTTCGTCGCGGGCATGCGCGCCCAGCGCGTCATGGGCCATGAGCTGCTCGGCAACCTGATTCGCGAGCGCGGGATCGACGCCGCGGCCGACGTAGATCGCCGTCAGTTCGCGGCGCTCGCCTTGGTCGTCTGCCTGGAGTTCCGCGCGTTCCAGACTGAGCGCGGCTTGTTCGGAGTCCGCCTGTGAGCGGACCGATACGTACTCACCGGCAGCCATCGACATGGCTCCCGCGACCAGTCCGGCGACTCCCGCGACCATCACGTTGCCGTGAGTCGCATGTGCGGCTGCGACCCCGAGCACCAGGCTCGCTGTCGAAACGATGCCGTCGTTGGCGCCCAATACCGCCGCGCGCAACCAGCCGATGCGGTCAGTGCGGTGCTTTTCCCTGTGGCGTGCTGCCATTCTCGGGCGTCTGTGCGGGAACCGGTGGAACGTCGTGACGGATAGCGTCAGGTCAATTCAGCGCCGAATGTACCCACCTCGTTCCCCAGGACTTCTGATACAGGTCAAATCCTAGGTCCGCCAGCGCACGTAAGTTTTAGAAAGAGGAATGCGTGGAACCCAACTCAAGAATAGCAAGCCTTGTTCCAAGGCGTCGTCCGAAACGAAAGGCAAGCGACAGCGCTGGGCATGAAATGGCTTAGACGCACACTGATCGCGCTCGCGGTGCTGCTCGTAATCGCGGCGGCAGTGCCGTTTTTCATCTCGCTCGACGATTACATCCCACGGATCCATGCAGTCCGTACATGACAGGTCGGTTGGTGCGAATCGCCTGAGTCGCCTGTTCTGTCCGTCTCACCGGGTGGCCGCCTCGTCCAGAGGAAAGTACTGCACAGCGGGATTTCCATGAGAATCCACCAACTTCCTCCGCTCGACGCGGTCGCGAGCCTGAAGGGCACCGCGGCAGGCCTGAGCCGCGCCGAAGTCGAACGCCGGCTGCACGAATACGGCCCCAACGAGGTGGAGAAAGTAGCTCGCGGACCTGTGTGGCTGCGCTTCATCAAGGAATTCACAAGCTTCTTTTCACTGATCCTGTGGGTTGCCGCGGGGCTGGCTTTCTTCGCTGAATGGAGCGATCCCAGCCAAGACATGGCAAAAGTGGGCTATGCCATCGTGACCGTGATCCTGGTGAGCGGGCTGTTCTCCTTCTGGCAGGAGTATCGCGTGGAACAGACGCTTGCGGCGCTGCGCAAACTGCTGCCGCAACAGGCCCAGGTATTGCGCGAAGGCAAGGTCACCCGGGTGCCTGCGGAGCAATTGGTTCCAGGGGATATCGTCCCCCTGGAACAGGGCGACCAGGTCCCCGCGGACTGCCGGCTGATCGAGGCGTTTGGCGCACGAGTCAACAACGCGGCCGTCACGGGTGAATCGCTGCCCAGAACGCGGGAGGCCGGCCCATCCGAAGCGGATGACTTGATCGACAGCAAGAACGTCGTGCTCGCCGGCACCTCGATGGTGTCCGGGCAGGCCAAGGCCGTCGTCTTCGCCACCGGGATGCACACCGAATTCGGCAAGATCGCCCATCTCACTCAAACGGCTGGGGAAGCGGTCTCTCCGCTGCGCAAGGAGATCGCACACTTGAGCCGCCTGACCGCGATCCTCGCGGTACTGATCGGCCTCTCATTCTTCTCGCTCGGCTGGATGATCGGCATCCCTTTCTGGAAGGCCTTTGTCTTCGCGATCGGCATCATCGTCGCCATGGTGCCGGAAGGGCTGCTTCCCACGTTGACCCTGGCGCTCGTGCTGGCCACCCAGCGAATGGCAAAGCGCAACGTCCTCATTCGTTACCTGCCCTCGGTCGAGACGCTCGGCTCCACGACGGTCATTTGCACCGACAAGACCGGCACGCTGACCCAGAACCACATGATGGTCCGGCGGCTTTATCTAGGGAAAACTGCCGAATCGCCTGCCGGGGTAAGACAAGAGCAGGGCCGTGCAGATCTCTACCGGCCGTTCTTCCTGATTGCCCGGATGTGCCACGATCTGCAGGAAACGGAGAGTCGCGGAAAACCGGCCTTTCTGGGCGATCCCATGGAAGTCGCGCTGGTGGAAATGGCGCTGGACTTCATTTCCGGCGCGCCTGTGTATCCGCGCTTGGACGAGATCCCGTTCGACGCCGACCGCATGCGACTGTCCACCTTGCACCAAGCACCTGAAGGTGCTGCCCTTTACTGCAAGGGTGCGCCAGAGTCGGTGCTTCCACTTTGCCAACATATACTCATCGATGGCAAGATTCAGCCCCTTGGCGTCCAGGCAAAGGCGAGCATCGTGCAAGCGCAGGATGCGATGGCGCAGCAGGGCCTGCGGGTGCTGGCCTTCGCGTTCAGGAAGCTGGCTGCGGGTTATGACCGGGAAGGTCTGGAGGAGGAACTGGTTTTTGCCGGGCTGGCTGGGCTGGAAGACCCACCCAGGCCCGAAGTGCCGGAAGCACTCCGCAAGTGCCAGGAGGCCGGGATCAAGGTCATCATGGTTACCGGCGATCACCCCCGGACCGCCACGGCGATCGCCCGCGAAATCGGCTTGGTGAAGTCTGACAATCCGACGATCATCACTGGCGAGCAGCTCAGACGGTCCTCGGTCATCCAGCTTCAGCTTGCCTTGGACGCCCAGGAGGTCATCTTCGCGCGGGTAGTCGCGGACCAGAAGATGCGCATCGTGGAGGCGTTGAAGAAGAAAGGACAGATCGTGGCCGTAACGGGCGACGGCGTCAACGATGCACCGGCGCTGAAGGCTGCGCATATCGGCATCGCCATGGGCATTGCCGGCACGGATGTGGCCAAGGAGGCGGCCGACATGGTGCTGCTGGACGACAACTTCGCCAGCATCGTAAACGCCGTCGAGGAGGGACGCGCCGTATTCGAGAATATACGCAAATTCCTCACTTACGTCCTGGTCCACAATGTTGCCGAGCTGATCCCTTACCTCGGCTTCCTGCTGTTCAGGATCCCCCTGGCGTTGACACCGATTCAAGCGCTGTCCATCGACATGGGGTCCGACACGCTTGCCGCCCTCGGCCTTGGTGTCGAACGACCCGACCCGCAGATCATGCGGCGTCCCCCTCGAGCGCAGAGCGAGAGGCTGATGAACTGGCCTCTGGCGTTCCGCGCCTACCTGTTCCTGGGCCTGATCGAGGCGTCTGCAGCCATGGCGGCCTTTTTCTTTGTGCTCAACGGCGCCGGATGGAAGTATGGCCAAGACCTGGCGGCCCAGGATCCCGTGTACCTGCAAGCCACCACTGCCTGCTTGAGCGCCATTATCGTGATGCAGATCGTGAACGTGTTCCTGTGCAGAAGCGCCACCCGATCGGTCTTTTCAACCGGGCTTGTTGGCAATGCGCTGATTATTTTCGGCGTGATTTCCGAAATTGCGGTCCTTCTGCTGATCAACTATGCGGCGTGGGGCAATTCGCTCCTCGGAACGGCTCCCATTGGACAGGAGGTTTGGGGTCTCTTCATTCCTTTCGCGGCAGGCATGTTCATTCTGGAGGAGCTGCGCAAGTGGCTTTCCCGATCGGCGAATGCCGGTGGTTTCTTGAACAGGCAATGGAAATCATGAGATACACTCCGTGCGGCGTCGCACATTGACGGCTTGGGATTGAAGCGGGAAGGAGCCAGGAATGATGAACGTCGGATACAACGGCCTCTGGGGCCTGCTGGTGCTCGCTGGTGATGTCTGGGCGATTATCAATATTCTTCAAAGCTCCGTATCCAATGAGAAGAAATTGATCTGGATAATCGCGGTGGTGCTACTGCCGCTGCTGGGCTTGATCCTGTGGTACTTCCTCGGACCACGGGACGGCAAGGCCTAGTCTGGTTCGTTTGCGCTTGGCGGCGACGCAAGTCAAGTATCGGGCCCCCCTGTCACTTCGCCAGCCGCTTGCGGATCGCCTGCAGTTCCCGTCGACGCGCGCGGTCGGACCTCGGGTAGGACATTTGCAGGCCTCGCAACGCGTCGAGAATAATCTCGGAAATTATCAGGTGGGTGTTCTGCTTGTCGTCGGCCGGAACGGCATACCACGGCGAGTGGTCGGTGCTCGTCGCGCTGAGACAGGCCTCGTAAGCCTGCTGGTACTTCTTCCAGGATTTCCTCTGCTCAATGTCGGCCATGCTGAACTTCCAGTTCTTGTCCGGGTCGTCGATACGGCGAAGAAAGCGGCGCCGTTGCTCCTCCTTGGACAGATGCAGGAAGAACTTGATGATCCTGGTGCCGTTGCGGAGCAGGTGGCTTTCCAGATCACGAATCGACCGGTAGCGTTGCTGCCAGAAGTCCGGCGCTTTCAATGCCTCGCCCGGCAGCCCTTCACTGCGGAGAATCTCCGGCTGCACACGCACGATCAGCACCTCTTCATAGTAAGAGCGGTTGAAGATGCCGATTTGTCCCCGTTCGGGCAAACAGCGGGTGGTGCGCCAGAGGAAGTCATGCGCCAGTTCCGCAGTGCTCGGGTGCTTGAAGCTGAATACCTGGCAGCCCTGCGGATTCACGCCGGACATCACGTGCTTGATGGCGCTGTCCTTGCCGGCCGCGTCCATGGCCTGAAAAATCAGCAGCAGCGAATGGCTGTTGTTCGCGTACAGCAGGCTCTGCTGCTCGGTGAGTTCGGCGATTTGTTTCTCGATCAGCGTCCGGTAGTGCTTGCGCGACTTGTACAGGGGCTTTACGGCCGTCGGGCGCGTTGCGAGCCCGGATTCTTCCCCTTCGATGACGCGAAAATCGCCGCAGTCAATGTTCATCTGTCAGTTGGCCGGCACGCTAGCGCCCGAGCAGTTCGCCCGCGGGCTTCAGCGATTCGACCCGATCGAAGACCACCTTGGCGATCGCCACCAGCGGCGCACCGAGCAGCAGCCCCGGCACGCCCCACAGCCAGCCGAAGAACAACAGCGCGATGAACAGCACCGCGGTGTTGACGCGCGCGAACCGGCTATGCAGCCAGGTCATGAACACGAACCCGATCGCGCCCGCCACCAGCAGCGACACGCCGGCCGCGGCGAGCGCGTAAACCAGCGACCCGAACTGCAGGAAAGCGGCCACGCCGCTCCCGATTGCAATCAGCGCCGAGCCAAGGTAGGGGACGAAGTGCAACACCCCTGCGGCGACGCCCCAGACGCCCGCCTGGTCCATGCCGAGCGCCAGAAAGGCGAGCCAGGTGCCGACAGCGAGCAGGGCGTTCGACGCGAGCATGGCGAGAAGGTAGCGCTGGATCTGCACGTCGATCTCCTGGAGGATGCGCACGGCGTCCTTTTTGCGCGACAGCGACGGACCGACGAGCTGTACCAGCTTGCGCCGGAAGTGCTCTCCGGATGCGAGCAGGAAGTAGGTCAGCAGCAGCACGATCGGGGTCTGCGCGGCAACGGTGACGAGCAATGCGGACTGCGCGAGCGTGTAGTCGCGCAGCCAGGTGGGCTCGGGCGCCTGGACCGCGGCCGCGCGAGCTGCAGGCTTCGCGCCCGTTCCGGCCCTGGCGCCGGCTTCGGGTTGCGCGCCCGCATCGGCAGCAGCCCCCTGAAGTTCACGGGCGGCTTGCTGCACGTTCTGCAGCGCAGTCAGGCCGCCCGCGCGCGCGGTGCTCAAGTCCCTGCGCAGCTTGCGGGCGGCCTCGGGCAGCTTCTCGATTACCGCCGTGGCGTCGCCGCTCATCGAGATCCCGATCCAGGAGAAGCCACCGACCACCACCGCCAGCACCAATGCGGCACCGACGCCGCGCGGCACGCGGCACGCCTTGAGCCAGTCCACCAGCGGGTGCAGCGCGTAGCTCGCGAGGATGCCGATCAACAGCGGGATGAAGAACCCGCGTGCCAGGTACAGCGCGGCGACCAGCGCTATTATCGCCAACACCCCAGCCGCCAGGTGTATGCGCGAGTCGCGGAGCGTGCGAACCGCGTCCGCCGTGGAATCCTCGTCCGGGGTGCTTGCCTCGTTCACGACGGGCCGATTCAACCGCGCCGACGCGCAACTTCGTACAGCGGCATCACGGTGGGCATCAGCCCTTCGATCTGCTGCACGCGGGTCGTATCCGGCGCGTGCCGCGAACTCCAGCCCCATGCGATCGGCTTCGGCTTCATCGGTATGGCTGAACCGGGTGGCGATCAGGGCTTGACGGCCGGCGCCGGCAAGACGACATCACCGCAAGCGCCCCGGCGGCGGACATGCATCCTCCCGCGCGTCAGTCGTCTAGCGCTTCGCGGCCAGAAAGCCGATCAACACTCCGGCGGCCATCGCGACACCGACAGCGGTCCAGGGATTGCCATGTACGTAATCGTCCGCGACAGCCGCGGTTTCCCTTGTCCTGTCGAACACCGGTTGCGACGCGTCTGCCAATGTGGCCTTGGCGCTCCGCAACTTGTCCTCGAATTGCGTCCGCGCCGCCGTGAAACCCTCGCCCGACACCGTCGCCGCGGCCTTCAGCAGATCCTCGCTGTCGGTGATCATGGTCCTGAAATCGCGGGCCATTCTGCCTCTGGCCCGATCAAATTCGTTCACCGCCCGATCCATCATCGCTATCTCCTTGGATATCCGCTGGGGAAACTCTGCTCCATTCCTCGACACCAAGGGAGTGCCCTTGCGGTCGCGGCCGAATTCACTTGATTGCGAATCCAAACTCCGTGGATCTCGATCCGTCCAGGGGCCGTGGTCCTTGCCGCATCTGGAAGTCCCAGCGATGGAATTGTGTTCCCGCGGAAATCGGTGTTCTGTGCGTTGGCGTACATACGGCACATGACTTTTGGATTACTTTGCACGGGCTGCTGGCTGCAGGCGATCGCGGCTGGGCGGTCATTTTCGGGGATCAGTTCACGATGCTCTCGCTGCACACTTCGATGCAGAACCATCTTCTCGCCGCGCTTCCGGCAAGGGACTATGAGCGCCTGCTCCCCCATCTGGAACTCGTTCCCCTGCCTCTCGCGTGGCCAGTCTACGAGGCTGGCGACGCGCAGGGATATGTGTATTTTCCCACCACCAGCATCGTGTCCCTGCTCTACGTCATGCTGGACGGATCCTCGGCGGAGATAGCGGTCGTAGGCAACGACGGCGTGGTCGGCATCGCCCTGTTCATGGGCGGCGAAACCACCCCGAGCCGAGCGGTGGTGCAGAGCGCGGGTTACGGCTACCGGCTCAAAGGCAGCCTCCTGAAAGGGGAATTCGGGCGCGGCGGCCCGCTGCAGTACCTGCTGTTGCGCTACACGCAGGCGCTGATCACGCAGATGGCGCAGACGGCGGTGTGCAACCGGCATCATGCGGTCGAGCAGCAGCTGTGCCGCTGGCTGCTCTTGAGCCTGGACCGGCTGCCCTCGAACGAACTGGCCATGACCCAGGAGCTGATCGCCAACATGCTGGGAGTGCGCCGCGAAGGCGTGACCGAGGCCGCCGGCAAGCTGCAGGCGGCCGGATTGATCCATTACAGCCGCGGCAAGATCACCGTGCTGGACCGTCCGAAGCTGGAAGCACGGGTCTGCGAGTGCTACGCCGTGGTGAAACGGGAATCCGATCGCCTGCTTTCCCGCAACCTCGTGATGATTGACCGGAATTCATGACCCAGACCGTGCTAAGTCCCCTGCATGTGCCACCTGCCGTGCCTACGGCGACGCAGTCGGCCCGGGAGAGTGCAGGGCAAGTCAAGCCTCGGGCATCCATCGAAAACAGCCTGCTCGCCGCTGTCCCCCGCAGGGAGTATCGGCGCCTGCGCGCCTTGCTCGAACCGGTCACCTTGACCTTCGGCGAGGTGCTCTACGAACCGGGCGAAACGATCGGCCATGTCTACTTTCCCGGTGCCTCCCTGGTGTCGTTGCTGACGCTGGCCGATGGCCACCTGGCCATGGAAGTCGGCCTGATCGGCCGCGATGGCATGGTCGGCGTTCCTCTGGTGCTGGGACACAGTGTGTCGCCGGTTCGCGCCCTGGTACAAGGGACCGGGACGGCCATGCGGATGGGGTCGGCGGACTTTGTCAAGGAATTCCGACTCAGCCTGTCATTGCAGCAAGAGCTGTACCGTTACACCCATACATTGATGGCCCAGATCTCGCAGACAGCCGCGTGCAATCGCTTCCACGTGGTGGAGGCGCGCCTCGCCCGCTGGCTGCTGATGACCCACGACCGCGTAAAGTCGGATCATTTCCACATGACGCATGAATTTCTCGGGCACATGCTGGGGGTGCGGCGCGTCGGTGTCACCAAGGCCGCCCAGGCGCTGCAGAAGCTCAAGCTGATCAGATACAGCCGCGGCGACATCGACGTCCTCGACCGCAAAGGACTCGAAGCAGCGGCGTGCGCGTGCTACGAGGTCATCAGGGACATGCACGACGGCGCGCAGACTGGTCATTCAATGCGCAACGTGCGGATTACCGCGGCGGCCTGACGCGCCGGGGCTCGCGCAAAAGTAAAAGGCCCGGAACAGGGTTGCCGTTCCGGGCCAAGTGCTTCAGGTGCTCGTCAAGGGAGGGGGAGAACGAACACCCGCACTCATCATGCCTCAGCGCTCGAGTTCGCTCTGTACGCTACCACACACAAGACGAGATATTTCATGTGCTGCCAGCGCCCTTACTTGTCCTTGCCGACCTGGTTGCCGATGAGACCGCCGACCGCGGCGCCGCCGATCGTTCCGACCGTGCTGCCGCCGGTGAGGACTGCACCCCCGACGGCGCCTATGCCGGCGCCGATCGCGGTGTCCTTGTCCCGCGTCGACATCCCGCTACATCCACCCAGGCCGAGCAGAACTGCGAAGGCAACCGCACTGACCGTAAATCCTTGCATCGTTTTCATTGGTATACCCATGTCAGAAATCGTTTGACTGCGAATCTTTCACCTTGCCGCCAGCACGCCACGTGGGCGCGTTCTTGCCGGCAGGAAAGCAAAGATACCGACCGAGCCAGCATCACCTGTCGCCTGGTGACGGTCTGCGTGCCAGCACACATAGAGTGAAATATAGGAAAATGCCCGTCCTAACCGCGGACGGGCATCGTTTGCAGCGGCCACGACGCGTTAGTGGTCGTTCTTGCCGCCTTTACCATGCTTGCCGGCACCGCCGCGGTCATGCTCGTCGCCGTCTTTATCCCAGTGCCTGGGGTTCTTTTCGTTTTTCACCTTGACGGCCTTATAGCCCGCATCGCGTTCCCAGCGGCCCGGATTCCGATAGTAGGCGGGACCGCGCTGCTCCCAGCGATCAGGCTCCCAGCGATAGCCGGCGCGTTGAACGATGCTGCGGCCGCGCACCCAGATGTGGCGGTCGCCGCTCCAGGCCCAGTATCCCGGCGCCCAGACGTAACCCGGCGCAATGGCAGGCACAGCTTCAAACTGGGGCGCGGGCGGCGCGACGTTGATGTTGAAGCTGATTTGCGCGAGCACCGGCCCCGCTGTGATTCCGGCGGCCATCAATATGGACAGCAGTAGGATTTGAACGGCGTTGGCAGGTTTCATGATTTATTCCACTTTGAGTTGAGTGTGCGATGCTCACCTGTTGCGGATCCATGTTCCGTGCGCTGGCCCACACAGCGCAACGAATCAGCCGCTCGCCGCGGGCAAGCGGACGGCCTTGCGGAAGCGCCACGCTATGTGCGCTGGCGTACCGAATCGGTCGCGCGGTGCGCGTAGCCTCCACGGCAACCGTAACGCACCGACAGGATGTACGCGCGGGGTAATGCGTGCAGGCCGGTTGCTCCCTGGAAGGCTGTCCGCATCGCCGCCCACACCGCCATGACGCTGCCTCGTTCACTCAAATGGATAGGGGGGGCCTTACTCGCGCCCGTCCTGCTGGCAGCCCTGCTCATCGCAATCTTCGGCTGGAACTGGCTGCGCGGCCCCATAGAGCGAATGACGACGGAGAGAACCGGTCGCGTTCTGGCCATCAATGGCGATCTGCAGGTCAAGTTCGGCTGGCCTTGGCCGCGCATTCACGCCGACGCGGTGACGTTCGCGAATCCAGGCTGGGCCAGGGAAAAGCAGATGGTCGCGGCCGACGCGGTAGAAATCGCAGTCGACCTGCCGCAACTGATCCTGCAAAACATCGTTCTTCCCGAGGTGCGGCTCGAGCGTCCCGTGGTCTTTCTGGAGCAAGGCACCGACGGTCGAAAGAACTGGCTGCTGGACCTGAACCAGCAGGACGAAGGGGCGCGCATCCGGATCGACCGCCTGACGCTCGATCATGGAAGGCTCGGCTACGACGATGCAGCGAAAAAGACCAGCATCCGGTCGGAGCTCTCGTCCTCGAATACGCCCGGTACAACCGGCTCAGGCGTTGCGTTCAGCGCCCAGGGGCAATACAAGGGCCTTCCCCTCAAAGCCCACGGCAGCGGCGGGCCGGTACTGGCCATGCGCGACGAAAGCACCCCGTATTCCCTGAAAGTCGACGCTACCGTCGGCCACACCGGCGTGCGGGCAGACGGGACCATCACCAGTCTGCTCAAATTCTCCGCCGTGGACATGGGTCTTGCCCTGAATGGGGACAGCCTCGATCAGCTCTTTCCATTGCTCGGTATCGCGTTTCCGGCAACGCGCGACTATGCGACGCAGGGGCACCTGCTGCATAGCGGGAATACGTGGCGCTACGAGAAGTTCTCTGGCCGGATCGGCGACAGCGACATCGCAGGTACGTTGCAGGTCGATACCGGCGGCAAACGCCCGGCCATGAAGGCCGAGTTGATTTCCAAGCTGCTCGATTTCGCGGATCTCGGGCCGCTGATAGGTTCGAGGCCAGGCAGCGTGGCGCAAGCGGCCGGCCAGGCGGCGACCACCGCGTCTGCGCAAGGCCGCGTGTTGCCCGACCTGCCGTTCAAGACCGATCGCTGGAACAGCGTGGACGCGGAAGTGAAGTTGAGCGTCAAGACCATCCGCCGCGCCAAGGAATTGCCGCTTGACGACCTCGTTACCCATTTGAGCCTGCGCGATTCCGTGTTGACGCTCGATCCGCTCGATTTCGGCGTTGCCGGGGGCCATCTCAATGCCGTGATTTCGCTGGACGGGCGCAAGGATCCGATCCAGGCGCATGCCCAAGTACGGGCGAGAAAAATCCTCATCGCCAAGCTGTTTCCGACGGTCGAGCTGAGCAAGAACAGCATAGGCCAGATCAACGGCGAGTTCGATCTCGCGGGAAAAGGCAGCTCGGTAGGGCACATGCTTGCGAGTTCCAACGGAAAGGTGGGACTGGTCGTCGCCGGAGGCGAGATCAGCAAACTGATGATGGAAAAAGTCGGCCTGCATCTCTGGGAAATACTGGAACTGAAAGTGACCGGCGACAGGCTCGTCAAGTTGCGTTGCGCGGTGGCCGATTTCAGTGTCAAGGAAGGCAAGATGCACGCGGATGCGCTGATCTTCGACACCGAGGTCACCACCATCATCGGTACCGGCAGCATCGATCTGGGACAGGAAAAGCTGGATCTGACGCTCAATCAGAGAACCAAGAACACCAGTCCCGTGGCGTTGCGCAGTCCGATCTACGTTCGCGGCGGCTTTGCCAAGCCCGATGTCGGAGTCGACAAGGGGCGCATGGCCGCACGCGCGCTCGGCGCGATTGCGCTGGGCATAGTCAATCCCATCCTTACGCTGATCCCGTTGATCGATGCCGGTCCGGGAATGGACAGCGACTGCGGGAAACTGGTCCGGGATGCGAGAGCTGTGCCGCATTCAGAAGAAAAGAAGACACGCCCTCCGACATGAGCATGTAACGAGGGCCTCGACTCGCCGATCGACTTCAGGGAGGAAGAGAACTGGCGAGCACCGCAAGAGTATTGCCCGTCCCTTTCAGAGCATACCGCTACCAAGAAGCGGGAATCACTCTGCACCCGTGTCAATCAAGAATTCACAGTAATTGTAAATAGTGTAACTCATGTAACAACACGCTAATTTTGCTGCGCTTCCGGCAAGCAATGATGTCATGGTAGCGGGTCAACCCGTTGGCAGCCCAAACCGTTTAGGGATACGCAGCCAGCGATTTGGTTCGCAGGGTTTGGAAGCCTCTCGCTGTATTTCTTGCGAGGGTGGGAAAGGAGGCGCCGCCGCCGATCCGCTATGGATAAAGAGGAGCAGGCAGTCAAAACGGGCGCCGCACACGGCAGCTTTGCGCTGGAGTGGCTGTTTACGCTCGCGGTAATCGCGTTCCTGTTCTGGCAATCCGGAGCGTTTCGCGACCCGGGCTTCATCCGCGGCGCCGGCGACCGCTACCAGGAGGCGGTGGAATTGAAGGCGCAGATCCTGCCGCAGGCTGCCGGCACAGGACGCGTCGTAGAGATCTGCAGCCAACTCGGTGGCTGGCTGCCGGAGATGGAACGCGGAATTGCGGCGGAGCGGGCAGGCGCGTGTTATTCGGATTCGCGCCACCCGATTGCCTCCACGGCGACGCGTCAAATCGATCCGGCTGCGATCGCGGGGCTGGCCAAGGCCCATGAGGCACTGGCCCAGAGTCTGGCCCTTCCAGTCAAGGCCAGGCTCTCTCGCCTGGACGAACTCGAGAACCGTGCGCGCGAAGCCCGTGCGGAAACAGACGTGCGAGGCGCGATCGACAGCTTGGCGAGCGAGACACGCCTCTACCGTGACGCTTACGGTATTGCGGCTGCGGGCGCGCGTTCAATCCCCTTTGAATGTGCCTGGAACCATCTTGAAGCGAAATATCATTCGCCTGCCCGCGCCAACGCTCCCGAAGCGGACCGCGTCTTCGCGCTGCTAAGCATGGCCGCACTGCTCGACGGCGACCCGAACCGTGCCTCGGCAGCAGCTTTTCCTGTTAGAGAAGCAAGAGGCGATGCATGGTCCAAGGCGGAGCGTGACGCCGGTTGCGCTGCCCTGGGGCTGCCACGGCAAGTCATTACGTCGGCGGCCCAGATCGTTGCGAAGGTGCGCGCCAGCGAGAACAACGCAGCGAAATCGATGGCAGCGCAGGAGCTGCTTTCCAATGTGCACCGGTACTTGGCGTTGTGGGCGGTGGCGGGCCTGCTGCTGTTGCAGATCGGACGTCAGGCGGTTCATGCCTATCGCTTCCTGCCGCTGGCCGCGTTGCTCTGGGCGGTGCTCGGATGGATTACGCATGTCCACGTCGAGTGGATCAGTGACCGTAGCGCGCAAACTGCGTGGTTGTTGAGGTGGGGGATCAAGTCGCCGGATTTCTTCCAGGTTCTGGTCGCTGGTGCTGCCGTCTTGCTCATGCTCGGGTTGATGCTCCCGCCGGGCCGCCGTCCTTCGGTCATGCCGCCGGCACGACAAACCCCGTCCTCGCGTATTGGCTACGCGGGATTTGTGCTTTTCGTCGGACTGGGGTGGTGGCTATTGCTGGATTTGTCGGCGACGGGCCACTACGCGAATCGCTTTCATGCGCTGTACCAGCAAGTCTACGTCTTCGCCGCCTTTGTCCTGTTGACGATGCTGGCGCCAATGCGGCTGCGACTCGCTGACAAACTGGGTCGCTGGTTTGGCCTGTTTCTTCTGCTCGCAAGGCCTCGCGGTGCCGGTCTGCGACGCTACCTGCCGTGGGCCATATACGCCGCTGCTGTTGCCATGGTGTTGCTTGCAGCCGGCGTTTCACACAAGCACCAGACACAATTCACCTCGGAGATTCTCCGTCTCTGGCTGGTCTTCGGCGTTTCGTGGTTCTTCTTTATTCGCGGAGAATCGGCGTTGTCGCTCTCTGCCGGTGGCGTGAAAAGCGGACGGCACTTCCTGGTCTTCGTCTGGCCCCTGTTCTTTGTCCTCTGCGTTCCACTCTTCGGTCTGATACTGACGGACGATTTTGGTCCGCTGTTTGTCATGCTGTATGCGGCGTCGATCTTCCTCGGTGCGGCGTTCGCGTTTGCGTTTTTTGACCGGGCGGGCTATCGCCAGTGGCTGGGGGGCGCGGTGGGCGTCCTGATCGCCGGCGCATGGGTCTATCTCGTGACTTTCGCGCTGTACTCGCTGCCCGCGCCTCTCGCCCGGATCGCAGAGCGATTGGCAAGTGTTCGCAGTCCATTCACGGCGACGAACGATCAATTGGCGATCATCACCTGGTTTCAAGAATCGGCGCCCCCCGGCGGTTACGGTTTCGGTGCGGTCCCGTGGTGCGGCGAGATTGCGGGGGCCAGCTGCCGCGGCGTCCCCAGACAGATCCAGAGCGATTACGTATTCACCGCCCTCGTGGGGGTGTATGGCAAAGGTATCGCAGTGGCGCTTGTCGGCGTGCTTTCGTTGTGGCTGGTGCGGGTCGTGATTCACCACGGCCGCGCAACACGCGGGATCGTCGCGCTTGACTCGGCAGCCGCCACGCAGCAGGCGTGGCTTAGCTGGATTTCCGTATGCTGGGTTGGCCTTACGCTTGCCCAGCTGGCCATCACGGTCGCGGGCAACCTCGGCTGGCTACCGCTGACGGGAATTACCTTTCCTTTCGCAAGCTTTGGCGCCTGGTCGCTGCTCGCAAATACGTTCTTTCTGAGCCTTGCCATCAGCCTGCCGAGGAAGACATGATGATGCAGCCTGACAAGCGGCCATCACTGCTGCGGCGCGCGCTTGGCGTGTTCGTCCTTCTCGTGTCTTTCCTGGCCCTATTTCTGTGGGCCGGCAAGGCCCTGGTGCAGCGGCCCGTCGAAAACGTGTATCTCGACGCGCAGCGCCTGGCGGCGTTGCGAACCTTCGAACGCGCCATCGTTCCGCTGAAATCGCTGCGCGACTACCCGGTGCCCACCGCGGATCTGATACGCAGGCGGTTCGATTTTTGTGCCGATCTGTTGAAAGAACAAGGTCGCGAGACGGTGTCTGCGCGGAGCAGGAGGACAAATCCCTGCACGAACACCGTCGCTGCGGAGGAACTTGCCTGCTATCTCAGAACGATCAATTCCAGACTGAATGAAATGAGCGGCGATCGCCGGAAGAATCGCGAGGGCGTCCTCAGCGAGCGTTACGTGGTGAATGTCGATGGCTGGATAGACGCCATCCGGACGACCCAGGGTCGACAGGTCGCGGCATCTGCCATGGAAGGCCGCGAGCAGGGAAAGCCTCACGCCGTGACCTGTCATGATGCATTGGGTGCAGCCGAACAGTTGGCGGCGGACGATGGCAAGCTGCTCGGCCTGCTTGCCTGGCGCGAACTTTCCTCGAAGAATGTGGTGGCCGGCCAATTCGCGCCCGGCCAGGCGGTCAAGGTGTCCGGTCGCATCCTCGAACAGCGCAATCCATGGGGCGGGGTGCCCGGATGCATCTACTACGGTAACGCAAACCAGCACGGCAAGCTCATGTTCGTGACCGACAAGCGCCAGAGCAATCGTCCGTCCTGCATTGCAATGCGCCCAAAGGGGACGGATGTAAAGGACATGACGGGGGTATTCCGGAGAACCACCGGCGACCCGGGCGGCGATGCGACGCCGGCGCCGCCAGCATCGCTGGACGTGATCCTGGCGGATCTGGATAACATCCGCTTGCCCTGGCGGGATCTATTCCGCGCGTACACGGAAAAGTCAACGGAAGAGTCCGCAGGCGAGATGGAAACGTTACATCGCGTGAGTGACGAGGGCAATCCGGTCGCCGTTTCGCATGGCCCCAATAAACTCGATCGGCTGAAGCACAAGGTGGATGCCGGCTTCAATGTGCACCTCACCATCGATCCGGATTCGCAGCGCATCGTGCAGCAGATGAGCGAGTGTTACGCCGGCGATCTCATCAGCTGCCAGCGTATCGGTCTGACCAACGACAAGAAGTTCAGCGACTTCGTCAAGCAGATGTACGAAAAGGCGGCGGTGCGCATGGCGGGCGTTGCGCTTATCGACATTCCGACGGGAAGAATCGAGGCGCTGGGCAGCGCCCACACCGATTGCTATCGCCAGGAATTCGATGGGCCTGGACGCAACGCGGTTGAGTGTCCCAATCTGCCGACCACGCCGCACTACGAACCGGACCGGCTGCTCAATCATGCACTCTTCACGGATGCGTTGCCAGGCTCGATCATCAAGCCCATCATGGCGACGGGATTCCTGCATGATCCGCGTTACCGCAAGAAGATCATTGCGGATCGTGTTTCGGCCGATTTCATTCGTCTCCAAGACGAATTGAAAGGCTCCGATTCGGTGGCCTTCCTCAACCGCATGTTCTGCGTCGACACGGCGTGGGCAAACTGCGATCGACCCCGGGACATACAGCGGGCGGCCCTGCTGTTTGGCTGGGACCTCGGCTGCCTGGAGCCATCGTTTCGGTGCGGGCGGCTCAACGTGTTGTTCGGATACCCAGACACCAAACGCATACGCGAGGACACCAGGCGCATGCCGTTGGGCGCCTCCGTCATGTACGGCAGGCTCCTTACCGAACCTGCGTCGTCAAGAAGAACCGCGGATTTTCAGATGATGCGCAATTTTTCGTTCGATCCCAGGCTTGCCGCGGCGTGCAGCCGCGGTGAATACTACTCGGGCGCCGGGCCGAACCGGGGATGGCGCAAGTGCAAGCACGGTCATCTTGTCTATATCGAATCGGAAGGATGGGGTCAGGGGAACGCACGTGCGACGGCCCTGGGCGCGGCTGGGATGATGGCGCGGCTTGCGGCCGCAGCCAATGGACAGGCAAGCCAGCGACTGCCCTACCTGGTCGATCGGATCAGCGATGCCAATGCGCAGCAGTTTGATCTTGCTGCACATCAGTTCCGTCTCGCCGATCCGGCAAGACTCGAGATTCCTCAGCAGGACGCCGCCCTCATTGTCCAAGGAATGATCAGCCACAAATCGCAAGGCACGCCCGCCGGGTCGCGCTCAGGCACGGCGCACGCCGCGTGCATCAGGGTTTTCGACGCCGCCACGTGCAACCGCATTGATTGGATCGCGGGCAAGACCGGCACGCCTCCCTACGGCAACGACGGCTTGACTCTGAAGGAAATCAGACAAAAGTGCGCGCTTGCGCCGTCGAGGAATCTTGCGTACGGGGAGCAGGCGGAGTGGTGGACCTCTTGCAGTCGCGAGCAACCCTACAAGTGGTACGTGGCGGTATTCAAGACCGATGACGGGCAGAGCGGCTTTAACAAGGCGATCGCGGTGCTCACCGAGCGCAATTGGTACAGGCATGGCCCGCTTGCTGGCAAGGTGCAATCTCCGGGTGACCGTGACCAAATGAATGTCAGCGCCGAGATTGCATTTCGGATCATGGTGCGAATGAGGACAGGCGCTCTCGAAGCGCAGGCGGAGAGCGAAGGGAAGCTATGAGCAATCGGCGTCGCGAAGGGACAGGAGCAGGCGCGGGGGTCAGACAAATGGTCAGCAACGAAAGCGAATGCGATGAAGGATATTGAAACTTTTCTGGCGCCGTGGCCCGGGGTTCTGGTGGAGATGAAAGATTTCGTTGATCTGTGGTTCCTCGCCATGGGAAAGAAACGGCAGGCGGCGACGGTAAGGATATTCATCTCCAAGACCCTGGTGTCGCAAGCGAAATTGCAACCGCACGTGAGAGAGTTCAGGGCGTCGATTTCGCGCATCCCGAATTGCCGGATCGAACTCAAGGGGACCGACCAGGCGGCACACAAGATTGAAATCGAGTATAGGAGGTGACCTCGTGTCTATGTTGACCGGTATGGGCAGACTATGGAATCGGATCAGCTCGGCTTTCGAGCGGACGGACATCGGTACCGCGGGTTCGGCGTACGAGGATTCGCGCAGCGATGAAGACACGGTCAGGCCGACCGCGACCCGCTACGCGCCGATCAGGGAAGCCGTTGAGCGCCGAGTCAATGCTTTCCTTCGCCAGGACCTCGTTTCGCATCTGGAAATCGGATTCAACGAGATATTCCTGCTCCACTACATAGAGATGGTGGCGGACAGCCAGGGCACGGCAGCGTTGGAGCAATTCCTTCACGAGTTTTCGCCCGATGCCCGCGTTCGTTGGGTCAAGAGGCTACTGGGGCCCGCGGTGGGCCAGCATGTGAGCGTCCACCAGTTCCTGGGATTGGACAAGGAGTTCTCGGCCGAGGATCTCGCAGAGACCGATCCTTTCGAGGAAAAGCTGAATCAGTCCGCGACCCCTCTGTATCGCATCATTTTGCACGGCCGCTGGGAGAGCGGGCTGGCCGCAGGGCAACGGGCGGCGGAATCATCCGGCGCGGAGCCGTCTCCGCCGCCGCAGACGTTGCGCCTTGCCGGTCCTTGCCTGCGCTTGTCGGTTCAGGATGCGAAGTCGCCGAGCCCGGGCAAGGGGGGCGGTACCCGCGTGGCCGAAATCGAGCATTTCCCGGCAGTACTGGGTTCCTCCGTCCATGCCGATGTTGAAATTTCGGGCTATTACGTTTCCGCCAGGCACTGCACTCTGCATTGGGAGGGACAGCAGCTCTGGCTCGCGGACCATTCCACGAACGGTACCTGGGTTGATGGCGAGCGGGTCCATCGGGGTACGCGCGTTGCTCTGGCGAACGGAGCGGTGCTGGGTCTTGGCCGGGACAAAGGCGATCGGGATTACGACCGCTATCCGGAAATACGCGCTCAGCTCATGCGCAAGCCGGTGACGCCGGGGGCAAGTTCCACGCCTGTCCTGGCGGCCCGCTCGACACCCGTTGCGCCGGGTGTCCCCACTTCGGTTTCGATTCAAGCTCCGGGGGAAACGGCCCCTCTTGCCGTGCTCGCCATCGTCGACGCAACCGGTTGCACCATACGCGATGTTCTCAAACTTCCCTTCACGATCGGTCGCGGATCAGCGCAGGACTATGTCGTTCCTGATGCCAACCAGGGTGTGTCGCGCGAGCATCTGGTAATCGAGGAGATCAATCGCTCCGGGGCGGTCACGCTCAATGGAGCGGTGAGCAGGAATGGAACTTTTGCCGGCAATCAGGCGCTACCGGAGCGGTTCGTATGGCGCTTTGATCAGGAAATCGTGCTCGGCGAGAAATGGACGAGCGCCCCGGGGGTGCGATTGTCGCTGCGGCACGTGGAGCGGACGGTTTGAACAACGAGACACCAGTGCATCGCCCGCGTGCGGCCGCTCCCGTGCCCATTCATCAACAATGGCGATGGCAGGGCGGACTAACCGCAGCCTATGCCTCGGAGGCAGGGAGCGGACACACGCGCAATGAGGATTGCTGCAGCCACGTTCCCTCGGCGGAACACCCCGGATTTTGCGGCGTGGCCGATGGGGTCGGTGGCGGTGCGCATGGGGAAATCGCCAGCAGCGTGCTGCTGGCACACTGTGCGCAGGCGCCGAGAGAAACTTATTGCGACCCAGCCAGGCTCGTCGGCTGGTTGACCGGGGCCGACGAGCAAGTGCGCAAGGCCATCGCCCGGCGCACCGATCAGGCTGGTGCGGCAACACTGGCTGCGGCGTGGTTCCCATCACAGAGTACGGCATATCTGCTGAATGTAGGCGACTGTCGCGTCTACCAGTTGAAACCCCGCAAACAACGCTACGTCATCCAACAGCTCACGGTGGATCAGACCTATGCCAGTTTCGCGCAACAGCCCCCGCCCAATGGCAGACCCCATGACCCTGCGCGCATGGTCGGTGCAGGCGCCGTCGGCATTCCGCCGGTTGTGAAGACACAAATTCGCGAGCGCGAGCTACTGTTGCTGTGCTCTGACGGCGTTCATAAGTTTGTTTCCGATGGACAGATCGCGGACGTCGTATCGGGTGGACTCAGGGACGGAAGTTCGCTGGAAACAATCTGCGACGCACTGGTTCACGCGGCGAAAAATAATGGCAGTCATGACGACGCAAGTGCGCTACTAGTGTTGCGCCGCCCATGGTTCACGCCACGCTGGGCCTATGGCTGCGCAGTGGCCGCGGCTTTGCTGCTTTGGTTCATATTGGCGCAGGGCGACGGGTCTTCTGAAAAGACGATATCGCCGGGAGCCCAGGTCCAGTCGATCGGGGAGCGGATGGCGCGGACTTGGCGGGACTGGGCGGGGATCCGGAAATGACGCGTAGGGAACACCAGGGAGGATGCAGGACCCGGGCTGCGAGAATTTGCGGCGTTGTGCTCGCGGCCGTGCTTTCGCTGTCGATCGGCGCAGAAAGAACGCTCGCCGAGACGCAATCGGTGATTGACCCGACCGATGTGCCCGAGCCGCCGAAACCCCCTGTGCCGACGACGAAGAAGCCACTGCATCCGGATGCCGCGCTAAGGCGCGAACGCCAGCGGTCGGAAGAGGAACAGCGCAAGCGGGCGAAGGCGGAAGCTCGCGCATTGGCGGCAGAAAACGAAGCTACGAAACTACGCGCGATGGAACAGGCGCGGCAGGCAGATGCAGCAGCCAAAGACGCTGCGACGAAGGCGGCGGCACGAAAGGCCGCCGCAGCCAGAGCGGCGGCAGTTCGAGCGGCAGCGGCGAAGATGACAAAGGCGAGGATCGCAGCAGAAAAAGAGGCCATGGAGAACGAAGCGGCGGCGAGGGACGCAGCGGCGCGGGAGGCGGTCGCAAGAGAGGCGGCGGCAAGGGAAGCAGCCGCGAGAGAAGCGGCGGCAAGGGAAGCTGCGGCAAGAGAAGCGGCAGCAAGGGAAGCAACCGCAAGAGAAGCGGCAAGGGAAGCAGCCGCGAGAGAAGCGGCGGCGAGGGAGGCGGCAACCAAATTGGCGGCAGCCAGGGAGACCGCGGCAAGAGAAGCACGGGCGTCGAGGGCGCAGCCGCGCTTCGGGACGGTGTTCCGCGATTGCGCCGACTGTCCAGAGGTCGTGTGGCTGCCGCCAGGCGAATTCATCATGGGTGAACCATCCGCCGCAAGCGGTCCGCGACATGTCGTGAGAATAGGGTACATGCTGGCGGTCGGACGCTTCGAAGTCACTTTTTCCGAATGGGACGCGTGTGTTGCTGCCGGCGGCTGCCGCCGCCGGCCGGGCGACTCCGGCTGGGGCCGCGGGCGGCAACCCGTGATCAATGTCAGTTGGGCGGACGCACACCAGTACGCCGCCTGGCTATCGCGCAGGACGAGCAAACACTATCGCCTGTTGACCGAATCCGAATGGGAGTATGCCGCGCGAGCGGGCTCGGACGTACGTTATTGGTGGGGAAACGACGCCGGGCATGGCGACGCAAATTGCTACGATTGCGGCAGCAGGTGGGATGGCCGTCAGGCGGCACCGGTTGGCAGGTTCGTACCCAACCCCTTCGGGCTGTATGACATGCACGGAAACGTGTCGGAGTGGGTTGAGGATTGCTACCACGACAGGTACCGGGATGCGCCGAGCGACGGCAGGGCGTGGACGCTCGATTGCACCCCTATCACCGACACCCGGATGGTACGCGGAGGAGGGTGGTACGGCTCCACTGATTCGACGCGTTCCGCGGCCCGGTCCTACGCGTCATTCCACTACTACGACAATCGGATCGGATTCCGCATTGCGCGGACGGAGTAGTGCGTGGCACTCAACTATCTCAGGCGAAAGAACCATGATGACGACGAAATCCGGGAGCGTCGGATAGAACCGCGTCTGGGCCCGGAACTGCGCGGCGAGAAGAGCGAGGTTTTCGATACAGGCAGAAGGACGATAGTCGATTGCGCACACGTCAAGGTCGAGCGTCTCGAGACCCATCCCATTCTGTTTTCGAAGGTCTTCAAGGAATTCGAAGACTGGAAGGGACAGAAGTATGACTATCGCTATTGGGCGGAAAGGGAAAATTTCTTTTTGCGCGAGTTCTTGAAAAAGCAAGGCGAGTTCACCCACGTTGTTCAGGCACGGCACCTGATATCGGAAGATGAGGCGGCAAAACAGGTGCTCACCTGCGATGCAGGAATAACGATCGGAAACTGGCTGCGAGTGAAATCCCGTTACACCGATACCGCGACGCTGAGCCACCCGTTCCAGCGCTCCGACGCTTTCTTGCGGTTGATTCGAGCCTGCCTGGTGGCGCTGAAGCAGATCCATGACCATCGCATCGTTCACTGCGATATCAAGGAAGACAACATCTGCATTCCCTATGCACCGAATCCCTTTCCCGGAGAGGGGCAGAAAATTCACCTCGAGTTCGAGAAGCTCAAGCTTATTGATTTTGCATTCTCCATCGCTCATGCAATTCCACTTACCCAGATACTGGTCATCAATCCCGATGAGCGCGCCCCGTATCAATCGGAGCTGCTCATCTCTGCGTTGCGTTCGGACCGACGCAGCGGTTCGCCCAACGCGGTTCAGCAACTCGACTACCGGGTTGATCTCTTCATGCTTGGTTACATGGCGGAGAAAATCAGTGCTGCGGGGCTTGACTGCCCGGCAGGACCCGGCGACCCACGGGAGAGAAGCGGAGCATTGGAAGACGTACGCAGCTTGGTTCAAAAGCTGAAGGCCTTCGATTCGGCCCCGAACATCGGCCCCCTTCCTCATGATGCCTTGATTGCCGAGATCGACCGCCTGCTTGTGGAAACGGCAGGGATCTCCGAGTCCTTGGAATTCAAGGTGGACGGTGAGTGGACAGCGGTAGAAATGGCGCAGGGGCGAGGGGCGGGTCGCAAGACTCCCTTGACGCCGGTTGCGCTTCCGTTGCCAACGCCGGTTTCTCTTCCGCTCACGCATGCCCCGCATCCATCGGGCCGTTTATACGGGATCAGGATTCCGCTGCTGCTCAGCCTTGCGTTGGCCCTCGCGGGTGGCGGCGTTTCCCTGTATCGAGAAGCGGGAAATGGCGGGTTGCCGTGGCCGTCGAGTGTCCCCAGCTTAAGGGAAGAAACGCCTCTTGCTCAGCCTGCGCCGCCGTCGGGGCCGGAGACCAAGCCCCTGGCACCCAGCGCCGCTCCTTCCCTGCGGCAAAGCTCGCCAAATGCACCCGCGGAAGCCGCCAATCGCATCGTGTCGCTGCTGCGAAGCGACGAGAGCCTGGTGTTTCAGGCAGCGGTCGGGGACCTCACCCAGCTCATGACCAGCAGCAAGCCGGCTGCTGTGGCGATAGCCGAGTCTATCGCGGCAGAATATGGTGACGCATTGGCGTCATCAGGTCCCCAGGCGAGCAGATCGCGTGCATTGGGCCGCTTGATCTGGATGGCGAAAGCCGGCAACAAGTTTGCCGCGCAACGCGTCGCCGCATTCGAAAAAAACTATGACGAGGTCAAGCAGGCGGTGGCCAAGTCCGTCTGGTGGGTGCGAGGTCAAGGCTCGCAGCCAGAGCAGGCAGCGCGTTGGATGGAGAATGGCGAGCTGTTGGCGGAAAACGGCGACCGGCCGGCCATGCTCGATGTGGCCTTCGCCATGGGACACGGGCGGGCGCTCAAGCAGGATCGCGTGACTTCCGTGGAAACCTATCTGAAGGTGATTGCTCTTTCCGCCGGCGGCGATGAGATATCAGCAAGAATCCGGCGGTCTGCCGTTCGCGGACGCGCGGCCATGCTCAATATTATTGTCGAGCGAAAGGATCGAGATGCGGCGAAGCGCCTGTTGCCGGCGCTGGAGTCGCAGGCCAATTCCGGCGCGGCCGACATGCAATACTATTTGGGCCTGTTGAGCGAGTGCGTCACGCGGCCACCCAATCTGGATGCGGCGCGACAGTGGTACCGCAAAGCAGCCGCTGATCCGGCGTGGAAACGTACGGCCGACCACAAGGCGCGCCTGCTCGGCAGGTGGTGTCCGCGCCCATCGATTTGAAGTTGCAGTTGTACGCGGACAACCGGCGCTGATCCGCGGCGCCTTGCACAGGCGCGCGGATCAGCGTAAGAACCTGTCAGGACCGGTTGGGATTGTTGGGGCGCCGATCGATACGATCGGGAACGCCATCGCCGTCCCTGTCTCCGCGCCGGCCACCGTTCGGAGTGGCGTCACGATTGTTGGGGATACCGTCGCCGTCGTTGTCCCAACGCCGAGCCTGGTAGCGCCAGCGTCCGTCGCGCTCGACCCATTGAGGCCTTTGGAAGACATAGCCGGGGCGCGCAGCCTCCCAGTAACCGGCCTTCCAAAGATGACGGTTGCGATTGGCGTTCCATTGCCAATGTCCTGGCGCCCAGATGTAGCCGCGGCGCGGAGCGGGTACCGCCTCATAGCGATCTGCCGGCGGACCGAAATTCAACTGGATGTCGACAGCGGCCATACTCGGGACCGATGTTGCCACGGCGCCGATGATTCCGGCGGCAAATAGCACGGAAACCAAGACTTTTTTCATGATCATGTTCTAACTCCTGAAAAGCCATCCGAGATGCCCGCAACGGCATGGCGACCTGATGGCAGGCAGCCGCACACAGTGATTTGCACGCTCCTGACTACTGGAACGTTGCGTATATTGCGTGGATAACTATTGCTTTTCCGTACGGTGACGCACGTTGCGCGACGCGGCAATCTATTCACGCCAATGTGCGCTGACAGGCAGTTGCGTGGCGGTGCCCCCGCCACAGACACAACTCCCTGGACTCATCAAGGTCATTCCCGATGTAGCGGCCGCTGACCGACTCGGGGTTCTGTGCGCCAACGAACAGAAACGCACGTGGATATGGCGCAGTTTGCAGTCGTAGCTCCGGGTGGCCGCCAGTCTGTCCAGGTGTGCTGTCTTCGTCAACCAAGCAAAAGGAATTGGCATGAAGTATTCAATGGTGTTTTCAGCGGCACTGATGGCGCTCGCGTTGGGCGCGTGCGACAGGCCGACTGTCGTGACCCCTGCGGCGGTCGTCACAGTTCCCGTTCCGGGTCCCGCCGGCCCGACAGGCGCCACGGGATCGACCGGACAAAGCGGCGTGGCCGGTTACACCGGAGCAACAGGGGCCACGGGGGATACGGGCGCAACCGGATCAACGGGGGATACCGGGGCTCAGGGTCAGCGCGGCAGAACCGGTGGCGACACCGTGGTAATCGTTCCGGCTTCGCCGCCCCCGCGCTGAATTGCCCATAGCGTGGGCTAGGCACGTACAGCGGCGGTGCAATCATCACTCATGCCGTCCGTAATGAGGCGCTGCGTTGCAGGTGGAGAATGGTAATTCGCGCACCTAGGCTAGCCGCGGTGACGGCATTTTGCCTGCTCGCCGCGGCAGGTTGCGCGACCTTGCCTGACACCGATGCCCTCATAGAGCGGCACACCGCGCAGGCAGCCAGATTCGAGAATGCGCGCGGTGCGCTTTCCGCGAAGAAGAGCGCCGCCATCCTCGCGGAGCTCAAGCGCAAGTCCGGCGACATAGATATTCTGGAAAAGCAGATTGTGCTGGAACAGGCTGTCGTCGGCAGTCCCCTCATCCTGGGAAACAAGGTCACCCTGCTGCAGGACGGAGCCACCACCTATTCGGCGATGTTTGCCGCGATCCGCAAGGCGCAGGACCATATCAACCTGGAATCCTACATCATCGAGGACGACGAAATAGGGCGGCAGTTCGCCGAATTGTTGCTGGAACGGCAGGGCCAGGGAGTCCAGGTCAACCTCATCTATGACAGCGTCGGTGGATACAATACGCCCAAGGCCTTCTTCGAGCGGCTGACCCAAGGCGGGATACAAGTGCTCGAATTCAATCCGATCAACCCGCTCACGGCGAAGAAGGCATGGCTGATCAATAACCGCGATCACCGCAAATTGCTCATAGTCGACGGCCGGACCGCATTCATCGGCGGGATCAATATCAGCAGCGTCTATTCTTCGGGATCGATCGCGAGGCGGCCGGCGAAAGCGGCCCAGAACACTGCTGCATGGCGCGACACCGATCTTCAGATCGAAGGCCCCGTGGTCGGCGAATTGCAGAAGCTCTTCATGCAAACGTGGGAAAAGCAGCACGGCAAGCCGCTTGTGCCCAAAGAGTATTTTCCCGAATTGAAGCCGCAGGGAAATGAAATCGTGCGCGCCATCGGCAGCACGCCGGACGATCCCTACAGCCTCATCTACCTGACCCTGATTTCCGCGATCGGCAATGCCGAAAGGCAGGTACACCTGACCAACGCATACTTCGTTCCCGATCCTCAATTGCTGAAAGCCCTGGGCGCCGCGGCTGCGCGCGGCGTCGACGTGAAGCTGATATTGCCGAGTCATTCCGACTCTGCAATCGTATTTCACGCCGGCCGCTCGCACTATTCCAGCCTGCTGAAAGCCGGCGTCAGGATCTACGAGCGGCGTGGGCCGCTGTTGCATTCCAAGACCGCGATCATCGACGGCGTCTGGTCGTGCGTCGGATCGACCAACCTCGATTGGCGCAGCTTCCTGGACAACGACGAGATCAACGCGGTGATCGTCGGGCGCGAATTCGGCCAGAAAATGCAGGCCATGTTCGTCAAGGACCTTGAAGCTTCGGATGCCATCGATCCGGAGAGCTGGGAACGCCGGTCAGTTTCGTTGCGGTTCAAGGAATTGATGGCGCGCCTGTGGGCGCGCCTGCTCTAGGCGGATTGCGCTCCTCGACGAGCCGGCGGTCCGCTACTTGCGTCCCACGAAGACGAGCAGGAACACGCCGATCGCGACCGCACCCGCGCTGACTATCAGCGGGACGCTCACGGTTTCCTTCTCCTGGACCTTGAGTTCTATCGGGCCCAGCTTCACGCCGGTGGTTTCCTTCGTATAGCTGAAGCCGCCGTACGCAAGCCCGAGGCAGCCAGCCACGATCAGGATGATTCCTATGAGTTTTGTGGGATTCATCTGCGCCTGTCTCCGAAACCTTGTGAACGGGCAAACCGATACAGCCCCGCTCTTGTCCATTTCTCCGTCCGCGCGCGGTGCAGGACGATTGCAGCCTAGATCAAGTGGCTTGCGCAGTATGTACGCGAGCACACAGAAGCGCCATGCCGCAGGGGCAACGGGCCCCCCGGGAGCTGCATTTTTTTCGCGCTATGCGCACCAGCGCACGGAAAGCAGCGCACGCGAGAGACACAATCAGCTCGACGATCGAGGTCCTCCGACCCGGTCGCCGCGGAGCCGGGTTTCGAGACCCGCAGGAAGGCCGACATGAATGCGCCAACTGGCAAGTCCCTGCAGCTGTCATTGTTGATCGCGGGCATCGCGGCGATGCTGTTCAGTGCGGTCGCATTCTCCCCTCTGACGGCGTCAATCCAGACCTCGGTCGAGAGTCTCGTTAACAGCGTCGCAGCCAGCGAGTTGCCTGGGGAAGCTCCGCCGCCGGCCATCGAAACCCAGGCGCTGGGGTTGCGCGACAACCGTGGCAAAGCGAGGTGCGAGGAATGCGGGGTGATCGAGCTCACGCGGGAGATCAGGACACCCGGAAAAATGGAGAAGATGCCGACCAGGAGCTACCAAACCGTCGTTCGCCTGCGGGATGGATCGATGCTCGCAGTCAATGACATGAACCCGGAGAGATGGCGGCCGGGAGAGCGCGTAATACTCATCGGAGGCATGGAATAGCCCGGGAGGGGGGTCCCGTGCCGGCCAGAAAAAAGTCGGCTCCCTATGTACGCCAGCGCACGGAACTCGGCGCTGCCGAAGAACATGATGATTGCGGTAAACGGCATGTCGTGACTTCACGATTTGCCGCGGGTATGACCGCCGGTCCTGCGGCGGTACTCAATGGAGAATCTGAATATGAAACAACTCAAGAGCATTTCCGCCGCTTTTCTCACCGTCCTGCTGGTAACTATGCTGGGCTGCGCGCCGACCCCCACCAGGGAAGGCACGGGGGAGTACGTCGATGACGCCATCATCACCACCAAGGTGAAGGCGGCGATATTCAACGAAGCTTCGCTGAAATCCTCCGAGATCAACGTCGAGACCTTCAGGGGCACGGTTCAGCTCAGCGGCTTCGTCAGAGACCAGGCCGACATAAACAAGGCAGCCCAAGTCGCACGCGGCGTCAGCGGCGTGAAGTCGGTCAAGAACGACATGCGGCTCAAGTAACAGCGGTCCCGGGTCGGTCGGTTCTATACCCTCCTGGCGTGGCGCCGATGTGACCAGCGGTAGCAGCCTCGCCGATCGACCGGTTGCAGAAGACGGGGCCTTTGGCCCCGTTTTTGATGTCCGATCAATGCATGCACTGGCAGGAACGGTGTTGAATCATGTTCGGCGCTGACCTATGCACTCCGTAGCACCCAGAGGATCCATTTCGTCACTGATCGCTTCGCTGCGCGCACTGGGTGAACATTTCCTCACCCTGGTGACGCTCGAAGGCCAACAGGCCGGCATGAGCCTGGCCTGGATGTTTGGGCTTGCGCTCGCCGCCGCCGTGCTTGCGATCACCGGGTGGCTTGCGATCCTTGCCTGCGTGGTGCTGGTCCTGGTCCAGAACGATATCGTCGGCTGGGGATGGGCGCTCTCGTTCGCGGCGCTGCTCAGCTTTGCGGGCGCCGGCAGCCTCGTGTTCATGGTCATCCAGCGCAGCAGGGATCTGCTGTTCCCGGCAACGCGGCGGCAACTGGGGCGCATTCGCGGCGGGGGGGGGAATCAACATGAATAGGCGTTCCGACTCGGTTGGGCTGGCCGAACAGCGGGTAGCCGAAGCACGGAACGCCGCACTCGCCGAATACCGGGCGGCGCGGGAGAAACTGCACCGCCGCATGGGTTCTCCCCTATTCATCGGCGGCGTACTGATTGGCGGGGTCGCGCTGGTCTATCTCGCCCTTGGCCGCGGCAAGCCCAGGCGTGTCGTCGACCCGGGAAGCCCGCGCGCATGGTCGCAAGCGGTCAAGGCAGTGCAAGTGCTGCTGCCGCTGTTGTTGGCACTCGGTTCGGCGGCCGCGCGCAGGCCCGACGCCAAGGTCGGCCGAACAGCAAGGTGAAGCGGGGACACGAAGAGACCGGCATGCGCGACATGCAGATCTGGGACCTGTTCAGGAAGGCCGTGGGGGCGTGGATGGACGATTACGCCCCGAGCATGGGCGCGGCGCTTGCCTACTACACGCTGTTCTCGATCGCCCCGCTGCTCATCATCGCCATCGCGGTGGCCGGCCTTTTCTTTGGCGAGGAAGCGGCCCGGGGCGAAATCGTCGCACAGATACAAGGACTCATCGGACTGGAAGGCGCAATCGCGGTGCAGGGACTGCTGAAAAGCGCCAGCGAGCCAGCGAAGGACATCTTTGCGGCGTTGGTCAGCATCATTACGCTGGTCATTGGGGCAACGACGGTGTTCGCGGAATTGCAGAGCGACCTTGACCGCATCTGGCGCGTTCCCGCCCCTGCGAAGGAGAGCGGCATATGGAGCCTGCTCCGTACGCGCTTGCTTTCTTTCGGCCTGGTACTGGGCCTGGGATTTCTTTTGCTGGTCTCGCTGGTGGTCAGTGCCGTAATCGCCGCGGTCGGCAAATGGTTTGAGGGACTTGTCGAAGGCTCGGAAGCGCTTCTTCATGCGCTAGATTTCAGCATCTCATTCGCTTTTACCACTTTACTCTTTGCGATGATCTACAAACTCATGCCGCGGGCGAGAATCGCCTGGCGCGACGTGTGGGTCGGCGCGGCATTCACCGCGCTCTTGTTCGAAATCGGCAAATTCCTCATCGGCCTTTATCTGGGCAAAACGAGCGTGGCATCCGGTTTCGGCGCCGCAGCTTCGCTGGTCGTTCTGCTGGTGTGGGTCTATTTCTCGGCGCAGATCTTCCTGCTCGGCGCCGAATTTACCTGGGTGTACTCGCACGAGTACGGTTCGAAAGCAGCTCGACCGGTTCAGGAATCGGCTCCGGCGGTGCCAAGTCGTTCGGACGGAGCGGCTGCCGCGGTGGATGCGAAAGGCGGCGCCCCGTCTCCGCAACGCGGTCGATTGCCGGCTTGACCTTGCGCGCCGCGTCGCCGGCCGCACCGATACCCACTTTTTGACAGTAATTTCATAAAGATGTGTATCCCACATCACATCGGCACAAACGGTAATCGGTAGAATCTTCATGAGCTGCCCCCCGATGCCGGCTCTGCGCGTTCGGTTGAAGAAGGCCCAAGCGTAACCCGCGTCGCTTGAGGTGCGGCAGGTCAATGCAGGATGTCCAGGGCCATAGTCTCAGTCATGATTGCAGAAGATATTCAGGAAATGGAGGTCCCGTCATGTCGGACAACGAAAAGAAGCCAAAGCCCAAGTACGAAGCGCCGGTCGTCGTCCCCCTGGGTGAACTGGCCAGAGGAGCCGGAGATTGTTCACGCGGAAGTGCGGATACGGGCGATTGCACTGCCGGTTTTGCTGCATTAGGCGCTTGCACGGCCGGGCCGGTCGCGACACTGGGTTGCACCGCGGGGGGAGCAAAGATCTGACCGCCAGTCGTTCCGGGTCGTTTCGCGACACCCTTGACGTGCGTGGTCGCAAAGACAAAGGTACCCGATATGCATCGAACCGATAGACCGATTGCCAATCCCATCGTTGTGCTCCGGGAGGAGTTCGACGACTGGGCCATCCTCTTCAACCCCGATACGGCCGCTGCCGTGGGAATCAATCCTGTCGGTGTGGCGGTATGGAAAAGGATGGATGGAAAGAAAAGCCTCGAGGAGATCGTCCTGGAGATCAAGACCGGTTTTGAAAATGCTCCAGCAGCCGCCCTCGAAGAGATCGCCGCCTTTGTCGACAAGCTGGCTGAACAGGGTTATGTGGGTTATGAACTGAACGACAACAGACTGAACAACTGAAGGACGAGACGGAACCGGTGATATCCATGTTGATGCGCACCCCCCGCAGCCTGGACATTGAAATCACCGCGCGCTGCAACCTGCGCTGCCGCTACTGCTACTTCTTCAACAACCCAGCGGTAGAGTACCGGGACCTTCCTACGGACGAGTGGCTCGAGTTCTTCGCCGAACTGGGGTCCCTGGCTGTAATGAATGTCACCCTGGCAGGGGGAGAACCCTTTATCCGCGACGATCTGCCCGTGCTCCTCGAAGGTATCGTCCGCAACCGGATGCGTTTCTCCCTCCTGTCCAACGGCACGCTGATCGACGATGGAATCGCCGCTTTCATCGCCGGCACACGCCGCTGCGAGTCTGTCCAAGTGTCGGTGGATGGTTCACGCGCGAAGACACACGATTCCTGTCGCGGCAAAGGCTCTTTCGAACGCGCGATCCGCGGCATCCGCACCCTGCAGCGCCATCGAGTGAATGTGGCGGTGCGTGTCACCATTCATCGAAACAACGTGAACGATCTGGAGAATATCGCTCACTTGCTCCTGGAGGAACTGGACCTGCCGGGATTCAGCACCAACGCTGCCGGGTACCTGGGCACATGCCGCCAGAATGCGGCCGATGTGCTGCTGAACATACAGGAGCGCCAGATGGCGATGGCGACCTTGCTGCGCCTCACGGAGAAATACAACGGCCGCATCTCGGCAAACGCCGGCCCATTGGCTGAAGGGCGCGCATGGCGCCGGATGGAGGATGCACGGGCGCAGGGCGCGCCGGCCTTTCCCGATCGGGGTCGCCTTACCGCGTGCGGCTGCCCGAGCAACAAGATCTCGGTGCGCGCTGACGGCGCCATCGTTCCGTGCTCCATGTTGGCTCACAGCGAACTGGGGCGAATCAATCGGGATTCGCTGGCGGATGTATGGCAACTCAGCCCGGCTCTGAATCAGCTCCGCAGCCGACATACGATCCCGCTTACCGCGTTTGAACTCTGTGCCGGGTGTTCATACATGCCGTATTGCACGGGCAACTGTCCAGGATTGGCTTACACCTTGACAGGCAAGGTGGACCATCCCAGTCCGGACGCGTGTTTGCGACGATTCCTTGAGCAAGGAGGCACTATCGCATGAGCCCGCAGAGCGATATGGGAAATGAGGAGACAGGACGGGCTGGGACTGCTGCGCTTAGCCAACTGTACTTTTACCTGACCGAAGGGTGCAACCTGGCCTGCCGCCACTGTTGGCTGGCGCCCAGGCTCGACACCACCGGCAGCCGTTATGCAACCTTGCCCGTCGAGCTGTTCGAGACCGCCGTCCGCGAAGCCAAGCCGCTGGGCTTGAGCGGCGTCAAGCTCACCGGCGGCGAGCCGTTGTTACATCCCCACTTCCTGCGTCTATTGGAGATTGTCCGGCGGGAAGAGCTGGGTCTGACGCTCGAGACCAATGGCCTGCTGTGCACGCGGGAGATCGCCGCTGAGATCGCCAGATCTCCAAAGCGATTCGTATCAGTCAGTATTGACGGAGCTGATGCCGAGACCCACGAATGGGTTCGCGGTGTGCCGGGGTCCTTCAAGGCTGCGCGACAGGCGGTGAAGAATCTTGTTGCCGCCGGCACCCAGCCTCAGGTTATTTTCACGGTGATGCGCAGCAATGCAGGCCAAGTGGAGGCCATCGCGCACTTGGCGGAAGAACTGGGTGCGGCCTCGATCAAGTTCAACGTGGTGCAGCCCACCGCACGGGGCGAAAAGTTGCATGAGGTCCAAAAGACGCTGAACGTCGCCGAACTCATTGAATTTGGGCGGCATGTGGAACAGGAACTGGCGCCCAAGACCAGGCTGCGGGTCTTTTTCGACTACCCGCAGGCTTTTCGATCCCTGAGTCGCATCGCCGAAGGAGATGGGTGCGGCGTGTGTGGGATCCTGGGCATCGTGGGCGTCATCTCCAGCGGACACTATGCCCTGTGCGGCATCGGCGAACAGGTGTCGGATCTGGTCTTTGGCGAGGTGGGGAAGGACCCCCTGGAACAGGTGTGGCGGGAAAACGCCGTCTTGAAAGCGCTTCGGGAGGGGCTGCCCGAGCGGCTGGAAGGGGTTTGCAGCCGCTGCCTCATGAAGCAGCGCTGCATGGGCTCCTGCGTTGCCCAGAACTACTACAGGAACGGCAGCCTGTGGGCGCCAAACTGGTTCTGCGAACAGGCTGAAGAAGCGGGTCTTTTTCCAAGCTCACGTCTGGGAGCAAGGCCAGCACAGTCTTCCAATCAATTATCACGATGCCGGGATGCATCCATTGTCGGCGAGTTTGCAGGATGTCGAGGGCCATAGTCTGTCATCATTGCAGAGAGTATTCAGGAAATGGAGCTTTCGCCATGACGGACAATGAGAAGAGGGCAACGACTAAGTATGAAGCTCCGATCGTCGTCGCTCTCGGCGAGCCGGCCAGAGGAGCCGGAAATTGTGGGGCCGGAAGTGGAGATTATGAACTTTGCACGAACGGCAATGCTGCATACAGCGATTGCAACAACGGCCATGGTGCAAACACTGTTTGCAGCAACGGAGCGTATCCGGTAAACAATGTTTGCACGATAGGAACGCAAGGGACAGCAGTGTAGTTTGGTGGAAGGGTAGAGGGCGCGTCAACCCCGATACGGCCGCTGCCGTGGGAATGAATCCTCTCGTTGTGGCGGCTTGAGAAGGATGATCCGAAAGAGAAGCATCGAGGAGATCACCGCCTTCGTCGACAAGCTGGCTGAGCACAACCATGTTGGTTACGAACCGAAGACAACAACCGATGACGGGACAACCGTAGGACAAGATAGAACCGGTGATATCCATGTTGATGCGTACCCACCGCACTGAGTTTAGGCCTGACACTGACAGGAATATCCCCGGGACCCTGTTCTTCGCCGCTTATGTCGGCCCCAGCATGAATCCCACCTTGCGCGAGCCGGAGATGATGGAGATCGCGCCTTATGACAACCGGCCCTTGCGCGTGGGCGATGTGGTTTTCTTCCTGCCGCCGCAGAATGATCGACCGGTCGTACACCGCGTTGCCCGTCTAACCCCGGCGGGAGTTTCCACGCTCGGTGACAACAACACCCGGGAGGATGCCTTTCTCCTGCAGCCCAAGGACATCAAAGGTCAGGTGGTGGCCGCCTGGCGCGGCCGGAAGCGGCGGGAGATCGCGGGAGGCTTACCGGGCCGTTTGACAAGCCGTTGGCTTCGATGGCGACGCATTCCCGGCAAGGGTGTGTCTCGTCTGCTGCACCCTTTTTATCACGCCCTGTCTGGCCGGGGGTTGATCGCCAGGATGTTGCCTGCTCCATTCCGGCCGCGAGTCGTCGTCTTCCAGACCCGAGGCCAGGATCGGTTTCGGCTTCTATGGGGAGAACATGTCATCGGGCGATACGACGACCGGAAACGTCAATGGCGGATCCAGCGGCCCTTTCGCCTGTTTGTGGACGAGCGCGTGCTCCGAGGGCAGCAGGATGAGATCCGAACCGGCTTGTCCCGTTTGATTGGGGACAGCCGCGAACCTTGAACGATCCACTTCCGCAGGGATTGCGGCACGACCTCGTCCTGGCGGATGGGAGCCGTTGGGTCATCGCCGCCGGGGACGGGGAGGCAGCCGCTATCGTCTCACGACTGGCTGACGCGATGGGGCTACGGGTGGTGAGCCGTTCGGCTTCGCTTCCCCCGGCTGCGTCTGGGACGAGCACGACAGGCGCATCCGAACCGCCCCAACACGGCATTGTGCGGCGTCTTCTCGTCCTGGTTGACGCGCACGGTCCTGAGGCGCCCCCGGCAACATTGCATGCCCCGTCACCATTTGAAGACGACGGGGTTTGCGTTTTGCGCTCAACTACTCACAGCGACGGGCTGTATATCCAGCTCATAGAGCTATCGTCGATCTTGGCTCGCGATGCACAAGCCCGCGGAGGCGTTCTCCTGCACGGCGCTCTGGCCGAAAAGGACGGCATCGGTGTGATCCTGGCTGCGCCGGGTGGAACGGGTAAGACCACTGCCAGCGGCCGGCTTCCGGCCCCGTGGCGCTCGCTGTGCGATGACACGACACTGGTTGTGCGGGATTCACGTGGGAACTACTGGGCGCATCCCTGGCCAACCTGGAGCCGCTTCCTGGGAGGCGGGGCAGTCGGCACCTGGGATGTCCAGACTGCGGTTCCTCTCAAGGGCGTCTTCTTCTTATCCCAGGCGGCCGAAGACCGTGTGGAGTCCTTGGGTCCCGGCCATGCGGTCAGCCTGCTGGTCGAGTGCGCCGGACAGGCCTCGCAGCTCATGGCGCGGGGCCTGAGCAAGGAAGCAACCCGCGCCCTGCACCTGGAACGGTTCGATAATCTTTGTGCCCTGGCCCGGGCCGTACCCGCCCACGCACTTCGCATCAGCTTGACCGGCGCCTTCTGGCAGGTGATCGAGCAGACGCTCGAGGGTTAGCCAGCGCAAGAGAGCCGGAGCAACGATCGGTGATCGTCAGTCACCCGCACTCAATGCAGGAAGGGGTCGGATAGTTTCATTCGATGCTGAACTCTCGACAGCAGACTGTATCGGCAAGACTGAAAATACAGCGCGCATTGCAGCTCGGGCGCGCGTTGCGTTTTGTCTGGCAAAGCGCGAAAGGCTGGACGATCGCAAACGGGGTCCTCCTTGTGGTGCAAGGGGTGCTGCCCTTATTGCCGCTTTATCTCATGAAGCTGATGCTGGACGCGGTCACCGCAGGGCTGGCGGCTGCCGACAAAGGCGAGGCTTTCAGACAGGTGCTGTTTCTCATCGTCCTCATGGCTGCGGTGGCCCTGTTCAGCGCCTTGACCCGCTCGATAGCGGGACTGATCGGCCAGGCTCAGTCCCTGGCCGTCACGGATCACATGAACGATGTCCTCCACGCCAAATCCATCGACGTGGACCTGGAGTATTACGAGAGCGCGCGATACTACGACACACTCCACCGCGCCCAGCAAGAGGCTCCGTTTCGGCCCACTCGTATCGTGAATGGTCTGGTGCAAATCGGCCAGAACGGAATCTCCTTGCTGGCGATGGCCGCGCTGCTTTTCTTGTTCCACTGGATCGTTGCAGCAATCCTGTTCGTCGCCGTCGTTCCCGGCATCGCCGTGCGATTGAGATACGCCGGCAAGATGTATCGCCGGCAACGTGAGCAGACATCCACGGAACGGCAAGCCGGCTACCTCAATTGGATGCTCACCGGCGGCAGCCATGCCAAGGAAATCCGTCTGTTCGACCTTGGACCTCTGTTCGCGGGCCGCTTTCGCGATCTCCGCCGGAAGCTTCGCCGGGAGAAACTCGAAATCGCCACCCGGCGTTCCCTTGCCGAGTTCGTGGCCCAGACCAGCGCTACGGTGGCGATCTATGGTTCGTATGCCTTTATCTCCTATCGCGCAGTGCAGGGCACGATCACATTGGGTGATCTGGTCATGTATCTTCTGGCATTCCAGCGCGGGCAGGGTTTTCTTCAGGAGATGTTGAGCGGCCTGGCGGGGCTCTACGAGGACAACCTGTTCCTTGCCAATCTCTATGAGTTTCTCGACCTGAAGCGAAAGGTCGTGGAGCCGGTGCATGGCAGCCCCGTTCCTCAACCCATGAAAACCGGCATCGTGTTCAACCATGTCGGTTTTCGGTATCCCACAGGCACCCGGAAGGTTCTCGAGGATATTTCCCTCGTCATCCGGCCGGGAGAAGTGGTGGCTCTGGTGGGTGAGAATGGCTCGGGCAAGACAACCTTGATCAAGCTGCTATGCCGATTGTACGATCCAACGGACGGCAGCATCACCCTCGACGGGACGGACCTGCGCCAGTTCGAAACCACAGCGCTCAGGCGCCAGATCAGCGTCATTCTCCAGGATTACGCGCAGTATCATCTGACGGCTCGGGAGAACATCTGGCTCGGCAACACCGCTCTTGAGCCCGACCACAAACGTATCGTCGCCGCCGCGCGCCACTCGGGAGCCGACGATGTCATCACCGCGTTGCCGCATGGCTACGAAACGGTTCTCGGCAAGCGGTTCGAGGACGGAGAAGAGCTGAGTATCGGCGAGTGGCAGAAAGTGGCGCTGGCCCGCGCATTTCTGCGAGAAGCGCAGATCATCGTTCTCGACGAACCGACCAGTTCCATGGACGCCAATGCCGAATATGCAGTGTTCAGGAATTTCCGTCAGCTGGCCGCAGGTCGGACTGCGATCCTGATCAGTCACCGCTTTTCCACCGTCAGGATGGCTGACCGCATCTATGTGCTTAAGGATGGAAGAATCACCGAAGGAGGCAGCCACGAGGAACTGATTCAATGTGGTGGAACCTATGCCCACATGTTTGAAACCCAAGCCCGGCATTACAGGTGATGGCTTGCCGGCACGGGGTGCTCGAATGGATCGATCCCGAACCGATGAATTGCTCCTTCACTGCCTGCGTATGGTTCCGGACGACGCAGGCGACGGCTGGCTCGAGACGCTATCGAGCGCTGATTGGGATGTTCTCGTTCGAGAGTCGGACCGGTATGGCCTTGCTCCCTTGCTATACCATCGTCTGAGAACATTCAATTCGGATATACCCATTCCGGCCGAGGTGATGGCGAGACTGCGCCGCATCTATCTCCAAAGTGCCGGCAGGGCCATGCATCTGTACCACGACCTTGGCAAGGTGCTGGGGATGTTACGGCACGCGAATATCCCGGTGACCGTGCTTAAAGGGGCATACCTGGCGGAGCGTGTCTACGGCAACATAGCCCTCCGGCCGATGGGCGATGTGGATGTCCTGGTGCACAAGGATGATTTGATGAGGGTTGAGGCCGCTCTGCTTGGGATGGGCTACGTTCCAGCCGAGTGCCAAAGGCGGATCACGGAAGACAATTACCAATTTGTCTACGGGTTGCCGGACAGAGAACTGTTTGTGGGAGTGCATTGGAACTTTCTGCCCTCCATGTATCGTTTCAAGATAGACATGGATGGGCAGTGGACAAGATCCAGGCAAGCCATCATTGCCGGGGTTGAGGTATCGGTTCTATGTCCGGAAGATCTGTTGTTGTATCTTTGTTTCCACGCTTCCAAGCATCTCTTTGAAATGGGGCTGAAACCCTTATACGACATTTCAGAAACGATCCGGCATTTCGGGAACGAGATCGACTGGAAACAAGTGCAGCTTCGCAGCGGGCAATGGGGTGAAGCAAAATGTGTTTACCTCACTTTCAGGCTTGCCAGGGAGTTGATGGGGGCATCCGTGCCGGATGAACTGATGATTGCCATCAAACCAGGCGATTTCGACGAACGTTTCATGGTATTGGCCAGGGAGAGGATCTTCGCATACGGGCGTTGGAACTCGGATGGCTTGTCATTGTCTTCCAACATCGCCGAATTATGGGGATCCAAAGAACTTCTGAACAAAGCAACTCTGCTTCTGAGAAGGGTCTTTCCTTCTCCGGAAGAGGTGGCGCGAATGTACCCGGCGCCTTCGGATTCCATACGAATCTGTTTCTACTACCCGGTACGCATCAAGGACCTTCTTCTGCGGCACGGTCGCCAGATTTGGCGGCTGTTACGGAGGAATGAAGGAATGAGGGGCTTGGCAGGAAAAGTGAATGACATGACGCCCCTCAAGAATTGGCTGATGATTCCCTGATTGATTTCCGGGCAAGAACTGGAAATCCTCCATTCACCTCCTGGCTATCGGAACCACCGGCGGCGTGGCCGACACGGTGGGCAGATCCGTCCCGGATCCGGGAATCGCGGTGCAGGAGTTGAACGAAATAGTTCGCTCTTTATGTACGCCAGCGTACGGAACTCGGCGCCACGGAACAATACGATGAAACCGTTGACCAGGATTCGCACGGCGCCAAGCAGGCCGCGAATCAGGCTTGGCATTTGTCGGACCAGTTTGGATGCAACTGCTCTCAGTGAGGGGATTTCAGATGAAGATCACCAAGCTCGCTCTGTCGCTGCTGGTAGGCCTCGGGACTGGCTGCACCAGTGTACCGCCCACGCCTCTGGTTTCCGATCTGCCGAATTGTTTCGATACCAATTACGACAGGGAGCGGGGTCTCTTCACGATAAAGAGCGCCGTTGCCAATGTAGTGAATCAGCAGTGCTTGCTTACGGTGGGGCCACCCGGGGACGTTGTGTCCGAGGTTCTGGGCGGGATCTGGGACGCAATCACTGGCTTGTTTACGGTGGGGCGGAGCGGGGAGACTGCGTCGGCGTCACTACTCACGGCGGGAAGGTACAGGGTTTATCTTGCCAACGGCGGAGGCGGCGGCGCAGGCGGAACCTGGCAGAACGCCTTCGCCGGCCCCGGCGGCGGCGGCGGCGGCGGCGGCGCCGGGGCAATGGAACAACAGGCGACGGTCAATCTGACCGAGGGGGTATACAAACTCACCATCGGAGCGGGCGGGCCGGGTGGACGTGCGAGCATGCCCCCTCCCGTCGGGCTGGGCGGCGGTCCCGGATGGGCCGGAAGTCCAAGCAACATCGTCCGTGTTGCGACCGGCGAAGTCGTCATGGGAACGCCGGGAGCCGACACGTACGCTCGCCTCACTCGCGCTCAGAGCGAGCGATCGGCCGGCAAGATGGATGCGCACGGCGGCTCCGGCCCCGGGCAAGCCAGCGGCGGACGCGGAGGCGTCGACGAAACCCGGTACGGCGTCGAAGTGAAAGCCGAGCCTGGCGCGAGCATGCCGGGGCGTTCGGGGGGCGAATTGGGTCCGGAGGATGTACATAGCTCAGGCGGCGGCGGCGGCGGTGGAGCGACGAGCATAGGGGCTGGCGGTGGAGGCGGCGGAGAGAGCCCGCTTCACAAGGACAAGTCGCCGGAACGCGGCACGCTCGGCAGCGGCGGCGGCGGCGGCGAAGGCAGTTCGTTCGAATCTGAGCCCGGCGCCCGAGGCGGTCACGGGTTCATTGCCTTTCGCCCGATTTGAAGGATAGGTGGTTTTGGCTCTTGCACCGAAGAAGTGACCGGTTCTTTGGCGTAGGAAGCGGCTGATCGGCGGGCCTGTTGGCCGGAGGCGGCTAGTGGACGACAGCAGCAATGCCCTGGCGGTAGCGCACATCGGACAGCAGGCGGCTCAATTCCTTTTTGACCACGGCGTAGCACTCGCACGCGCGGGTCTCCAGTCCGGAGCGCTCGAGCACCGAGATGTGGCCACGGCGGTAGCGAATGAAGCCGGCCTGCTGCAATTTCCCGGCGGCCTCCGTAATGCCTTCCCGGCGCACGCCGAGCATGCTGGCGACCAGCTCCTGCGTCATGATCAACTCGTTCGTCTGCATGCGATCGAGGGTCAGCAACAGCCAGCGGCAAAGCTGCTGCTCCACCGAATGGTGCCGATTGCAGGCCGCGGTCTGGATCATCTGCGTAATCAGCGCCTGGGTATAGCGCAGCAACAAGCGCTGCATCGAGCCGGCGCGGTTGAATTCCTGCTTCAGCAGGCGGCCCGCGAGCCGGTAGGCGTGGCCCGCGGTCTGCACCACGGCCGAGCTCGGCGTGGTATTCCCTCCCATGAACAGCGAAATGCCGACCACGCCTTCATTGCCCACCCCAGCGGTTTCGGCCGATGCGCCGGACTCCGTGACGTAGTGCAGCGAAACGATGGCGGTGGTGGGAAAATAGGCGTGCTGCATCTGGCCGCCGGGTTCGTAGAGGACGTCGCCGAGCAGCATTTCGGCCGGTTCCAGATGAGGGGCCAGGCGTTCGAATTCATCCGCAGGCAGGGCGGCGAGAAGATGATTGAGACTCGGACTCTGCAGTAATGACATCGCTGTCCGCAAGGGTCTTTCGGTTCTATTTCTTCGCGGCGAGTTCCACGCCGATTCCGCGGTAACCGACGAAGCGGCAGGCCTGGTTGAACATCGGCTCTCCGCTCACCTGATACCTTTGTTGCGAGCCATCGGAATTGACGCGGCTGAAGACGAAATCCAGGAACGGCTGCCGGGCTGCAATGGTTGCCTGCAGAGCCTTCCGCTCGGTCTCGTTCCAGCCCGCCACCTGAACTCCGTTGGTGTCTCCCGCCAAGGCATCGACCCGGATCCCGAGCATCTCCAGTACCGGGCCTGAAACCCTGGTGAAGTTCCCGTTCTCGTCCTGCTCCCAATACCAGTCGGAGGCCAGTTCGGTCAGGCTGCGATAGCGGGCTTCGCTTTCGCGCAGTTCGGCGGTCCTTTCCTGCACCGTCTGCTCCAGGACCTTGCTGTAATTCTCCAGTCTCCTGTACAGCAACCGCACTTCCAGCATGTTGTGGATGCGCGTCTTGACTTCGACCAGGTCGAACGGCTTGCTGATGAAATCCTTTGCGCCGGCTTGCAGCGCGCGCAGCTTGTGGCCGGGCTGGGCGGTGATCACGAGAACCGGAAGGTAGCCGTCCGCGTCGTTGGTCTTGAGGCCTTCCATCACCTGGAAGCCATCCATGCCGGGCATCTGCAGGTCGAGCAGGATCAGGTCGTAGCGGTTCTTGCGATGCAGCGCGCAGACCTCGTGCGGATTCATGGTCGATGCGACGCGGGCGTAGCCGGCTTCGTGCAGCAATTGCTCGAGAAGGCTGACGTTGACCTCCTGATCGTCGACGATCAGGATGCTGGCGTTGAGAATGTGGGACTCGGCAATCATCATGCTATTAGCTCTTTTGCTGCGCCGCCCGCGGTGGTCGATGCGGCCTTTTGCGAAAATTTCAATGCCACGTCAAGCGCATCCATGAACGGGTCGACCCTGATGGGCTTGGTGAGATAGTTGAAGAATCCGGCCTGGAGGGCCTTCTCGATGTCATGGGGCACCGCATTGGCGCTGAGCGCGATGATGGGGATATGCGCCGTCGACGGGTCCGCGCGCAGGATTTTCATGGCCTCGATTCCGCTGACTCCGGGCAGGTTGAGGTCCATAAGAATCACGTCCGGCTGATAGACGCGTGCAAACTCGATGCCCAGATCGCCGTCCGCGGCGCTCAGCAGGCGCAGGTCGGGGCGGCGCGCAATGAGTTGCTCGACCAGTTCCAGGTTGGCCGGATTGTCTTCCACATAGAGCACGGTACGCAGCGGCGTGCCCTCCGGCACCTGCTTTCGCATCAGCGCCGCACGCTCGGCTTCGCGTACTGCAAGCTGCGGTGCGGTCGTCAGGGTCAATTCGATCCAGAACAGGCTTCCAACCCCGACTTCGCTATCCGCGCCGATGGCGCCCCCCATCAGTTCGACCAGCTGCTTGGTCACCACCAGGCCGATACCCGTGCCTTCCTCCGCGCCGGCCTCCCTTCCGAGCCGATTGAACGGCTGGAAAAGCTGCGCAAGCTGTTCCGGGGCCAGTCCCGCACCGGTGTCCCGGACGCCGATGCGTATCGATTCCGGGGGGCTCAGGGTGCACTCCACGGCCACTTCGCCTTCGGGCTTGTTGTACTTGATTGCGTTGAAAAGCAGGTTGATCAGAACCTGTTTGACCCGGGTCCGATCGGCTTTGACGAAATAGGGGATTTCGAATCGCGGAAACGTCATGCCGATGCCGCGCTTTTGCGCCTGCGGCTCGATCATGGCCCGGCACTCGAGCATGACCTCTGCCAGCGAAACCGGCTCCCGCGACAGCGTCACCTTGCCCGACTCGATCAGCGCGAGATCCAGGATTTCGTTGATCAACTCCAGCAGATACCATCCTGCCTTGAGAATCTGGTCGAGGCTTCGCTTTTGAGGAGGCGTCGGCGGTGGAGTGCCGGAGTCCAGGAGCTGGGCGAAACCGAGGATCGCATTGAGCGGGGTGCGCAGTTCATGGCTCATGGCGGAGAGAAAATCCGTTTTCGCGCGGTTCGCCTTCTCCGCAGCCGCCATGGCCTGGTTCAGCTCCGATTCGACGCGCTTGCGCACGGAATTGTCGGTGCCGATCAGCAGGTACCCGATGATGTCGTCGTCGTCGTCGCGCAGCGCAGTGATCGACACGACGGCCGGGAAGCGGCTGCCATCCTTGCGGATGTAGCTCAATTCATAGATGTCCTCGATCCCGCGCGAAGCCTTGAATGCCAGCGCCTCGAAGCCCGGCGCAATGGGGGTTGCGAGCTCCAGGCTCAATGCCCGGGCGCGCGCCATCACTTCCTGCGGATCATGAATGTCGCTCGGACTGATCCTGTTCACGACTTCGGCGGCCATGTAGCCCAGCATTCGCTCGGCGCCGACATTGAACAATTGGATGATGCCTTTCTCGTCGGTGGCGATGATCGAGAAATTGGCGCTGGTCAGGATCGCGTTCTGCAGAGCCCCTGCCTTGAGCAGGGCCTTCTGGCGTCGCACTTCGGTGGTGCCGTCCGCCTTGCCGGCATCGTCGGCTGGGGCGGGAGCGTTTACTGTATCGGACATGACCAATTTCCGTGAAAGACGTACAACAACGATCCGGAGGGAAAGTGCGCTTGTCGGGCCGGCGGATTGCGACCTGGCACAGCCAAAGCAAGTCTTCGCCTCTCACGAGGCGAGCCTGCATGATCGCGGACTTTCCGACGGACGTCGGTGCGCTGGCGCACACTGGCCGGTCGCCGACCTCGTGACTGACCGCGCCAGTGACCGTTTCAGCCCTTGCATCGATTTCCGGGTCCACCCCGGAACAACGCCCGGCCTTGTCAGAGGACCTTGCGCCCGCTGATGATCCTCAGCAGGACCACGACGATGGCGATCACGATGAGGACGTGGATGAATCCCCCCATGGTGGTTGAAGTGACCAGCCCGAGGAGCCACAGGATGATAAGAACGAGGGCGATGGTGTAGAGCATCGGAGGACCTTTTTCGGTTTGGCGGAATCGGAGCGCAGAGACTATTTCTTGATGCTCATCTCGTTGGCGACCGACTGCACGCCGTCCACGGCGCGCGCGAGCTCGGTCGCGTGATCGATCTGGGTCTGGCTGTCGACAAATCCGCTCAGTTGCGCCTCGCCCTTGCGCGTCACGACGGCAATATCGAAGCTCTTGATGTTCGGATCGGCGAGTAGGGCGGACTTGACCTTGGCGGTGATGATTCCGTCATCCACGGCATTGCCTATGCTCGCGGCGCCTTCCTTCAGGCTCATCTTGTCGGCAACGACCTTGACGCCCTCCACGCCGCGCGCGACCAGGATGGCACGGTCCACCTGGGCCTGGTTGCCGACGAATCCGCTCAACATGACCTCGCCATTGCGGGTTTCGACCTTGAGATCGAAGCTCTTGACGTCCGGGTCGGCGAGCAGCGCCGATTTGACTTTCGCAGTCACGATGCCGTCGTCGATATCCGTGCCGACGCTGGTGGTGGCGGGAGCCGTTGCTTGCGTATCTGCCGGGCGATTGTCGCACCCGGATACGAGGATCAACGCAGCGCCGGAGAAGATCACACTCAGGATCGCATTCGGGCGGATCAGGTCTGAAAAGGCATTCATCTTGGCTTACCCCAATTTGGAAACATCGCCGCCGGCGGCGCCGGCAGTCAATCGATCTCGGCGAGACGCCCGCCTTCGCTCTCCCATTCGTTCTCGGCGGCATGATCGGCATGCTCGAATCGGTGGCCAACCTCCTCCCAGTTCACCACCGGCCACCATGCGTTCAGATAGTCTGCGCGCCGGTTTTCGTACTTCAGGTAGTAGGCGTGCTCCCAGACATCGTTCACCAACAGCGGGTAATGGCCTTCAGTCAGAGGATTGTCATGACCGGAAGTGGTGAGAATCCGCAGGCCGCCACCTTCGCGCTGCGCGCGAGCCAGCCAGACCCAGCCGGAGCCGAACAGCTTGCCTCCCGCCTCTGCGAAGCGCGCCTTGAACTGTTCCAGGCTGCCGAAGGCCCCGGTGATCGCCTCGGCGAGCGGGCCGACCGGCACACTGCCGCGCGCCGGAGACATGACACGCCAGAACAGGCTGTGGTTCACGTGCCCGCCCGCGTTGTTGCGAACGGCCGTGCGGATCGACTCCGGCACCTCGCCCGAGTTGAGCAACAGCCAGAGCGCCGAGCGTGCCTGCAACGCGGGAAACTTCTCCAGCGCCGCATTCAGGCTTGCAACATAGGACGCATGGTGCTTGTCGTGATGCAGCATCATCGTGCGCGCGTCGACATGCGGCTCGAGCGCTGCATGGTCGTAGGGCAGGGGAGGAAGTATGTGCTTCATGGCAGTGATGTCGCGTCTCTACCTGACAACTGCCAAGCTACCGTTTTCAACCTTGACCTTGGTGCCGACCGTAAATCCCGGTTGTGCCGCATAGGAAACCGTCTGGGTGCCGCCGTTTTCCAGGCGCACGACCACTTCGTAGTGCTTGGTCGATTTCATTCGCTTCTCGATTTCGTTGCCGGCGTAGACTCCACCAGCCGCCCCCGCCACCTCGGCTACCGTGGTGCCTCTTCCTTGGCCGATCTGGCTGCCGATCAACGCCCCGACAACGCCGCCGGCGATCTTGCCGAGATAGGATCCATCGCCTTTGACTTCAACGACGTTGATCGCTTCGACCACCCCGCAATTGACACACAACCGTGCCGCCTGCCGGGCGCTTGACTGGTAACCCGAACTGGCCATCAGCGATTGGCCCAGCACCGCGCTGGTTTCCTGATCGCCAACGCGGAGATTTCCCGTCACGACTGCATCGGCCGCAATCCGATCGCGATTCTTGATCGTATATATACCTTCGTATACGCCGGTCCTGATTTCGTTCAGCACCAGCTTGCCCTTGACGCCCACGATCTTGGCGCTTGCCGTTCCGCCCGGAGTGCCGGCCAGCGTCAGGATCAACTCTTCTCCCGCCACAAGGCGCGCGGGTGGGTCCGCATCGAAGCGGTTGATTCTCGGCGCCGCGGCCGAGCGCGCGGCCGGGGCCGGCCCTCTGGCGGAGGCTCTGCCGACCAGCCGCTCGTCGAGGATGGCGCTGGCGACCCTGTTGCCCAGGCGCAGATTGGCGGTTGCCGCGCTTGAAGCAGTGATCTTGTCCCGCTTTCTGATGGTGTACGTGCCTTCGTAGACGCCTGCTTCGGTTTCCACCAACACCACGCCCCCCGTCGCGCCGCCGATCTGGACTGCTGCGGACCCGCCGGGACTGCCGTACAGCGTAAACACGAGCTCGTTGCCCGGAGCGGCCTGCGCTACCGGCTCCACGTCGAAGCCGTCGATCCTCGGCGTTGCGGCCGAGTAGGGTTGGGCGTGGGCCTGCTGGGTCGCCAGAAACGGCAGCGGAAAGAACGCCGCCAACACGAAGAATCCAAGGACGATCTTGTTGCGCATGTTCACGCTCCTCTTAGAAGTACCAGTTGCGGTTGCGATGCACGAAATCCCTAAGTTGGCGTGAGGATTCCTCCTTCGCGAGCCCGTTGCGCTGCCGGGCTTTTCCAAAGACCTGTGCGCGTCGTCCGGCGGCCGCGCGCAGCGGATCCGCGGTCAGCTCACCCCAGGTTTCGTTCATCCTTCCGGCAAACTGCTGGCAGATGCCCGCGAATCGTTCCCCGTTCATACCGTTCTCCCGCAATGCGCCGCTAAATGCGGCGCTCGTGCATTCGTCGAACATGCTGATCCTCGAGCTGCGCACAGTCTGTACGCCAACGCACACAAATACCCAGCGTGCGAAAATAGGCCCAGGCATCGCGAGGGCGGCGATGATAGGCACACGCAGCGCCGACAAGGGGTTGCAGAACATGGAAGCAATCGAATGAAAGTGGCATCCGATGCCGGCTTGGACGCCGCCATGATGCGCGAAGCCCTTTCGCTGGCCGGGATGGCGGCTGCGCGCGGCGAGGTGCCGGTCGGCGCGCTCGTGGTGAGCGGCGCGGGCGAGATCCTGGGTCGCGGTTTCAACTCGCCCATCTCGGCCTGCGACCCGAGCGCGCATGCAGAGATTCGCGCCCTGCGCGAGGCCGCCGCCTTGCTCGGTAACTACCGCCTTGCCGGCTGCACGATATACGTTACGCTGGAGCCCTGCGCCATGTGCGCCGGAGCCATCATGCATGCGCGAATCGCCCGGGTGGTCTACGGCGCGGCCGACCCCAAGACGGGCGCTTGCGGCAGCGTGGTGGACCTGTTCTCGGAGCGACGCCTGAACCACCATGCGGAGGTGGCCGCCGGCGTGCTCGCCGAGGAATGCGGCGGCATGCTGTCCGCTTTTTTTGCCGCGCGCCGCACGCCCCGCGAGGAGGGTGACGATGCCGAGGATTGAAATCTCCCTCGCGCATCAGAACCTGAGGCTGATCGACGACAGCGGCGCCGAGCTGCGCCTTTACGCAGTTTCGACCTCGCGCAACGGTCCCGGCGAAAGCAGCGGCAGCTACTGCACGCCGCGCGGGCGGCACATCGTGCGCGCCAGGATCGGAGCGGGCCGGCCGGTCAACACCGTCTTTGTCGGCCGCCGTCCCACGGGCGAAATCTATTCCCCGGTGCTCGGGGAGCGGTTTCCCGGGCGCGACTGGATCCTGACGAGGATCCTGTGGCTCTCGGGCTGCGAGCTTGGATTCAACAGGCTCGGCGAGGTCGACACCATGCGCCGCTACATCTACATTCACGGCAGTCCGGACGAGATCGCGATGGGCACACCCGGTTCGATCGGCTGCATCCGCATGCGAAACGCGGACATGATAGAACTGTTCGAGCGGGTCTCCCCGGGCACACCGGTCGAGATCCGCAACGCTTGAACCGCGTGAGCGCGATCAGCCCTCGACGAGGCGGCGAATCGTCGATATGAAGGGCGCGCGCAGCACGCCGCGCTCGGTGATGATCGCCGTGACGAGTTCAGCCGGCGTCACGTCGAACGCAGGGTTGCGCACCTCCACGCCCTCCGCAGCCCAGCGGATTCCGTCATAGCCGGTGACTTCGTCCGCTTTTCTCTCCTCGATCGGGATCGCCGAGCCGTCGCGCGCCGCGAGATCGATGGTGGAGAGGGGCGCCGCCACGTAGAAGGGAATCCCGTGGCGGGAGGCGAGCACCGCGAGCGTGTAGGTGCCGATCTTGTTGGCGACGTCGCCGTTCGCAGCGACGCGATCGGCGCCGACGATGACCAGGTCGACCTTTCCCTGCTGCATCATGTGCCCGGCCATATTGTCGGTGATGAGCGTGACGGGAATGCGCTCCTGGACGAGCTCCCATGCGGTCAGGCGCGCGCCCTGCAGGAACGGCCGGGTCTCGTTGGCGATGACCGAGATGCGCTTGCCCTGGTCGCGAGCGCTGCGGATGACACCCAACGCTGTTCCGTGGCCCGCGGTCGCCAGCGCGCCCGCGTTGCAATGGGTCATGACGCGCGCGCCGTCGGGCACCAGCGCCGCGCCGGCTTTACCGATCGCGCGGTTGGCGTCCAGGTCCTCCGCGTAGATGCGCTCGGCTTGTGCCGCGAGCGCCGCGGCGACACCCTCGGCAGGCAGCCGGGATGCATCGACGAATGCCTTCTTCATCCGTTTCAGGGCCCAGGACAGATTGACCGCTGTCGGGCGGCTGCGCGCCAGGGCATCGAAGGCCGCGGTGAGACGATGCTCGAAAACCTCCGCGGAGGACGCCGCGGCTGCGCGCGCTTCCAGCGCCACTCCGAACGCCGCCGCGCAGCCGATGGCCGGTGCGCCGCGAACCACCATTTCGCGGATGGCCTCGGCCACTTGCGCGGCGTCGCCGCAGCGGACGTATTCGACCCGCGACGGCAGCAGGCGCTGGTCGATCAGCTCGAGGGCGTCGCCGAGCCAGCGCAACGTCAGGAAGGCCGCCGGCTCAGATGACGCGTTCATTGCCGCCGTCGACCGGCAGTTGCGCGCCGGTCGTCTTCGCGAACAGCGGGCCGCACATTTCCGCCGCCAGTTCCGCGACGTCGCGGCTGGTGATCTCGGTGCGCAGGACGTTCTTCGTCTTGTACTGCTCGACGCTAATCCCGTAGTGCTTCGCGCGCTGCGCGAGCACCTCTTCGGTCCAAAGCCCGGTGTCGAACACGGCGTCGGGGTGAAGCGTGTTGACCCGGATACCGTCCGCGCCCCATTCGAGCGCGGCCACGCGCGCGAGCTGGTTGAGCGCGGCCTTCGAGGCCGAGTAGGCCGCCGCGCCGGGCCCTGGCGCGGGGACGTTCTTCGAGCCGATCACCACCACCCGCCCGCCCTTCGGCGCGAGCTTCAGGTAGGGATGGCAGGCGTGCATCAAGAATAGGTTGGAATCGAGGTTCACTGCCATGACCCTGCGCCATTCCTGCGTCGCGAGTTCGGCGATCGGTCGGCTGGCGGGGAAAATACCGGCATTGAGCACCAGCATGTCCAGGCCGCCGAAGCGAAGGACCGATTCGCGCAGCGCCCCGAGCACCGCCTGCTCGTCGGTCACGTCGCAGCGCAGGCCGAGGTAATCCGGGCGCGAGTCCAGGGTCTCCACCGTCGGGCTGACATCCAGACCGGCGACCGCTGCGCCGCGCGCGAGCAGCGACGCGACCGCCGCCTTGCCTATGCCCGATGCCGCGCCGGTCACCAGCGCCACCTCGCCTGCGAACACGGGAGGCTTTCCGCCCTTCTTCAGCTTGGCCTGCTCGAGATCCCAGTACTCGACATCGTAAATGTACTGCGCGGGAAGGGCCTGGTACCCGCCCAGCGCTTCAGCACGCAGGATGACTTCGATCGTGTGCGCGTAGATCTCCTCGACGATCAGCGCTTCCTTCGCCGTCCTGCCCGCAACTGCCAGGCCGAATGCGGCATCGAGCACCACGCGTGGCGCGGGATCGAGCATGGACTTGGGTTCCGCTGAATTCGCTGCCTGGCGGTCGAAATAAGCGCGGTAGTCCACCGCGTAGCGCGCGACGTCGGTGCCGAGCTGGGGCAGGCGCTTGGTGCGTATGACATGGTCGGGGGTCGCGGGCCCCTGCTGCGACATCCGCCCGACCTGCGGGTGGCGCGCGAAGCCCAGGGTGCGCGCGCTGGTGCAGGTCTTGAGGACCATGGGCGCGCCGGCCGATTCGGAAATCCTGAGGCGCAGCTGCGCCTGTTCGAGCGGCTCCACGGGATCCGGATTCGCGGCGGGCAGGGCGATCGTCCAGGCCTTCTTCTTCCCGAGATACGCCTCGGCGAGCGATACCAGCTCGATCATGCGCTCGTAGGATTCGCGCGCGGTGTCGCCGAAGGAGAAGATGCCGTGATTCAGGAGCACCATGCCGATGGTGCGCTCGGTCCTGCGCTCGCCGAACGCCCGCGCGCAGTACTTCGCCAGGTCGAAGCCCGGCATCAGGTAGGGGACGACCACGCACAGGTCTCCGTACACCTCGCGGATGCGCGCCTCGCCATCGCGCGTATCGGTGATCGCCACCACGGAGTCGGAATGCGTGTGGTCGACGTACCGGTAGGGAAGGCAGCCGTGCAGGAGGGTCTCGACCGAGGGCGCCGGCGCCGAGGCGCGCAGCATGTGCGTGGCGAGCTGGTTCACCATCTCGGGGTCCGAGAGGGCGGGGAGCCCGCCCAGGCGCAGCACATGCGCGAGACGCACCGGCGAGAATCCCTGCGGCTCGATCGTCTCGAGGTCCCAGCCGCTGCCCTTGACGTAGAGGATTTCCTCCTCCTCGCCGAACAGGTTCGTTTCGCGGACCTTGACCGAGGTGTTGCCCCCGCCGTGCAGCACCAGCGACTTGTCCCGGCCGAGCAGCCGCGACGTGTAGACGCGCAATCCCAGTTCGCCCTTGTACTGTCCTGCCTCGCCTTCGTCCCAGAGATTGCGCATGGGTCATCTTTCCTAAGCCGGCATGGCCGGAATCAAACGGGTTGCTTTGGAACTTATTCATCTCGCTATTTTCGGAAGTTGCGAAGTTGCAACTTCCGAAAATAGCGAGACATTGATAACCCCAAATTCTTCGCCACTTCTATCAACACGCGAGTGACAAGAGGCAAATCCTGCGTATTATAAAACCCCGAGGGGTCTCTCAACCGTGAACACGCGATTCGCCGTCCGACTCATGCCGTGGCCCGAGGCGCTGCCGCTCGCGCGCGCGGTGCGCGAGCGGGTGTTCGTCGGAGAGCAGGGCGTGCCGCGCGAGCTGGAATGGGACGACTGGGATGCGCGGTCGGATCATGCAATGGCCTTCGACGGAGAGGGCGGCGCGATCGGCACCGCGCGCCTCTTGCCCGACGGCCACATCGGGCGTATGGCGGTTCTCACCCAGTGGCGCGGCAGGGGCGTGGGCTCGGCCCTGCTCGATGCGCTTCTCGATCTCGCCAGGACGAAGGGAATGCTGTCGGTCAGGCTGAACGCGCAGACCCACGCAGCCGGCTTCTACGGGCGCTTCGGATTCGCCGCCGCCGGGGCGGAATTCCTCGAGGCCGGCATCCCGCACGTCGCGATGACGCTCACACTGGCTCCGCCACCGGAAGCTTGAACGCGTGATGGACCGTGCCGGAAACTCCGCCGTCGGGATCGTAGCTCCTCTCCCGGAATTCGACCGTACCGTCGGTCCCGATGCGCAACACGCTCGAGCAGCGCGTCCCGTAGTTCCCGCCGACGATCCGAATGGAAGAGAGTCGGCGCTCCCATTCCATGCCTACCCCGGTGTTTGGCAGGTGCCGGTCGTGCGCCGGTTCGCCGTCAGCAAGCAGTTCGAGGCAAGCTTCCGCGTCGAACGCGCGCTCGAGCAGGGCGCCCAGCCTCTCCTTGCCCTTCTCGACCTTCGGCCAGGGCGTGTTCAGGAGATGGTTCGACAGGCCATGGACGCCGGGCTGCACCTCGCGAACGACGTCTTCCCGATTGGAATAGAAGGCGAGCGATCCGCCGTCCGCGGCGAGCATCGAGAAGCCGTTGTATTCGTTCGCCTGAGGCGCAACGCCGCTGAAGTACTCCGAAGGACTCTGGGCCGCGCCGAGAAAATCCACGACCAGCCGCCCCCGGGTGGGCGCCGATGGGTTGCGTTCGGCGGGATTCCGGTAATTGGTGATGGCGGCGAAGCGCCCGGTCCGCGTGATGCCGAGCCAGGTTCCATTGCCGGTGAGGTCGCGTCCCGCGAGCAATCCGGGTCGATCCGGCCAGTAGGCCGCCGGGCTTGCCGGGCGGTCGAAGTATTCATCGCGATTCGCCGCAATCACGAGCGTGTGCTCGGGATGGGCGCGCCAGGCGAATAGAATCAGGCACATCGTTCAGAGCGGAACGAAGGTTTCGGCGATCCGGCTCGATCCGGGTACGAGCAGCCGCTGAAACCCGTGACGCTCGACCGCAGCCGCGAGCGAGGCCACGAACGCCTTTTCCTCCGCGACGTCCTCGTAGACTTCCATCCAGGTCGCCGGATCGTCGCGCCGGCGCAGCAGCCGGCCGCGAACGCCTGCCTTCATCAGAACCTCGTCCTGGATCGCCGCGACGATGCGCTTCGCCTCGTCGGCGCGCTCGAGGGCGATCCGGTAATAGATGTAGTAGCCCGGGCTCATGCGACCGCGTAGGGGAGCTCGAGGAAACGCAGGACCGGGCCCTCGGGAGTGCGCAGGTGCACCGTCGAAGACTCGCGGCTGGAAAGCTGCACCACCGCGAGCAGATCGTACCCGCCCTCGGGTGCGGGTTGGGCGCTGACCACCATGCCGCTCGCCTGGCCCGGCAGGTCGTCGCTGAAGATTTCCTCGCCCGGCATCGGCGGTGCCTCCGATTCCAGGTGCGCGAGGAACATGCGGCGCTTCACTTTGCCGAGGTACTGGGTACGGGCCACGATTTCCTGGCCGGGATAGCACCCCTTGTTGAAGTTGACCCCGCCGATCAGCTCGAGGTTGGCCATTTGCGGCACGAACTGCTCCTGCGTCCGCGCGGTGACCAGGGGCACGCCGTTGCGGATGTCCAGCCATTCCCAGCAGGGAGTTCCCACCGGGCGCAGGCGGGCGGCCAGCCCCGTCCACACATCGCGTGCGCCGTCCATGGGCACGGCGAGGAGATAGCGCGCGCTGCCCAGAGCGACGAGCGTTCCGCCTTCACCGAACGGGCGTGCCTCGCCCGCCCGCTGCGGAACCTCGGCCACGAGGGATCCGAGCGCCGCGGAGGCAGCGTCGCCCGATGCGCCGAGCAGCGCGACCGCGTCCGAGGCATCGGCGACCTGGACTTTCGAGCGCAGCACGTACATCCTCAGGCGCTTCTGGATCGGCGCGACGAGACCGCGCGACAGCGCCATCCGGAAGCCGCCCGCCGCGTGCCAGAGCAGGAAGTCGGCCAGCATCCTTCCCTTGGGCGTGCAGTAGCTGCCGTAGCTGCTCGAGTCCGCGTCCATGGCTTGAACGTCGCACGAGAGCTGCCCCTGCAGGAAGGACTCGGCGTCCGCGCCGGTGAAGTCCAGCACCCCGAGGTGCGACAGGTCGGCGAGCACGCTCCGGCCGCGCGCCGCCTCGAGCTCACCCCGCGGGTCGCCAAAATCCTGAACCTTGCCGTCCTCGACATGCGCCCCGAGGGACTCCAGCCATCCTTGCAATGCCGCATTCATCCTCACCACCCATCGCGTCAGTACTGAACCAGCAAGTTATTATATCGTCTCAAGTATCTCTTCCCCGCGGGAACTCGCTGCCGCCGATGCGACACACAGTGCTACGCCTGATCGCCCTGGCTATTGCCGGGATGCTCGCATTCGCGGCATGGATCGCCTGGTTTGCCGTGACACCGGTCGAACTCGGGGCGTCGCCCATCGATTTCTCGATCAGGCCGGGCAGCGGCCTGCGCAGCGCCACCCGCCAAATCGTCCAGGCCGGCATCGCCATGCCGGCCTGGAAGTTCAACCTCCTGGGCAAGCTGTTGTCCAGCGAGACCAGGATCAAAGCCGGGAGCTACGAGGTAACCGCGGGGGTGACGCCCTGGCACTTGATGCAGAAGATCACCCAGGGCGATTTCGCCCAGTCCGAGGTCGTTTTCATCGAAGGTTGGACCTTCCGCCAGGTGCGTGGGGTGCTCGACGCCCACGCCTTCATCCGTCACGACAGCACCTTGCTGTCGGATGCGGAGCTGATGCGGCGCCTGGGCGCCGACGGCACGGTTCCGGAAGGCCAGTTCTTCCCGGATACCTACCTGTTCGGCAAGGGGGAGAGCGACCTGAACATCCTGGAGCGGGCCTATCACGCCATGCAGAAGCGGTTACAATCCGCCTGGCAGCTGCGGGCATCCGACTCGCCGCTCGCCAGCCCCTACGAAGCGCTGATACTCGCGTCGATCGTGGAAAAGGAAACGGGGCAGGCATCGGAGCGGCAACTGATCGCAGGCGTATTCGTCAACCGACTACGGGCGGGAATGCGGCTGCAAACCGATCCGTCGGTCATTTACGGCATCGGGGAAACCTTCGATGGCAACCTGCGCAAGCGCGACCTCGTGACCGACACGCCGTTCAATACGTATACTCGATCCGGCCTGCCGCCGCATCCGATCGCCCTTCCCGGGCAGGCGTCGCTGTCCGCCGCGGTCAACCCTGCGAAGACCGACGCGATGTACTTTGTCGCGCGCGGGGATGGGACCAGCGTGTTCTCGCGCTCGCTCGACGAACACAGCCGGGCGGTCTCCAAGTACCAGAAGGGCGGACAATGACTCAACCGCCTGCTTCGCGCGGCCGATTCATCACGTTGGAAGGGGTCGACGGCGCCGGCAAGAGTACCCACCTGGGCTGGATTGCGGAGCGGCTCCGGGGGCGCGGCCACGACGTGCTGGTTACGCGAGAGCCCGGAGGTACTCCGCTGGGCGAGCGGCTTCGGGAATTGTTGCTGTCCGAGCCGATGCACCTTGAGACCGAAACCCTGCTGATGTTCGCCGCGCGCCGCGAACACTTGGCGCGAGCGATCCTGCCTGCGCTTGAGGCCGGCCGATGGGTCCTTTCCGACCGCTTTACCGATGCCACCTTTGCCTATCAGGGAGGCGGGCGGGGACTGTCCAGAGAGCGGATCGCCGCGCTCGAGCGCTGGGTCCAGGGCGACATCCAACCCGACCTGACGCTGTATTTCGACCTTCCTGTCGAAACCGCCAGGCTGCGACTTGCGGGCTCGCAGGCTGCGCTTGACCGCTTCGAGCAGGAGGACAACGGTTTTTTCGAGCGCGTTCGATTAGCCTATCTGGAACGGGCTGCCGAGGCTCCTCAAAGGATCCGGGTGATCGACGCCAGTCAGCCGCTCGAGATAGTTAAAGTCACACTCGAAGAAATATTTATAAACTATTGTTAATACATGATACTATACTGGCAGTCCGCCCAGCTTAGAGAGCTTGGGAAGACGCGTTCCAAGCTGCCGCACGCCTTGCTCGTGCACGGGCGAGAGGGGATGGGCCAACTGGAGCTGGCGAGCGCATTTGCGCAAGCCTTGCTCTGCGAACGACCGCTTCCCGATGGCGGTTCCTGCGGTGCCTGCCCGGCATGCGTGTGGTTCGGGCAGGGCAACCACCCGGATTTTCGATTGATTCAGCCCGAGAGCATGGAAGCCGACGAGGAAGCCGAGTCTGCCGGCTCCCGGAAGAAAAGCGACCAGATACGCATCGAGCAGGTGAGGGAGTTGCAGCGCTTCCTCGCGGTCGGCACGCACCGGGCGGGGCGCCGGGTGATCCTGATGCATCCGGCCGAAACCATGAACTTCGCAACGCAGAACGCCCTGCTGAAGAGCCTGGAAGAACCGCCGCCCGAGACCCTGTTCCTACTGGCGACCAGTTTCTCGCACCGGCTCCTGCCTACGATACGAAGCCGCTGCCAGAACGTGGTCGCCACGGCACCCTCTCGGGAAGAGGCTACCGGGTGGCTGAGGGATCAGGGCATGGAGAACCCGGAGTCCCTGCTTGCGCTTGCCGGCGGTGCGCCCCTAACGGCCATGAGGCTGGCGGAAAGCGAACCCGCGCGGCGCCGCCTGATCGAGCAGCTCAAGGACGCCGCTTTCGACCCGGTCGCCGCAGCGGAGTCCTGCCTGTCGGTTGAACCTGCCGAGGCCGTCGGGTGGCTGCAGCGCTGGGTCTACGACCTGATGAGCTTCAGGCTCGCCGGGACGATCCGCTACCATGTGACCGACGAGCCTGGCATCCGGACTGCGTCGGCGCGCTGCCTGCCGGCGCAGGCAGGAAGGTTGCTGCGCCGGCTTGCGCAGGCGAGGGGCCTGGCCCAGCACCCGCTCAACCCGCGGCTGTTCTTCGAAGGACTCCTGATCGACTACCAAGGCTTGATCCTGGGGACGGATGCTTGAGTCATGCTCGTCGATTCCCACTGCCACCTCGACTTTCCCGATTTCGAAGGCCGGGTAGAACAGATCCGCACCGATATGACCGCGAACGGCGTGACCCACGCGCTGTGCGTAAGCGTCAGCCTCCCCGAATGGCCGAGGGTGCTCGGCCTGGCGGATCGATATGCCAATTTCTTTGCGTCGGTCGGCGTGCATCCGGACCACGAAAGTGTCGATCCCATCAGGATCTCGGACTTGGTCGATCGGGCGGCGCATCCCAAGATCGTCGCGATCGGCGAGACCGGGCTCGACTACTATCGCCAGACCGGCGATACCGAATGGCAGCGCGAGCGTTTCCGCATCCACGTCAGAGCGGCGCGCGAGGCCGACCTGCCCCTCATCATCCATACGCGCGAGGCCGCGAAGGATACGCTCGCGATCATGCGGGAAGAGGGCGCCGAGGCGGTAGGCGGCGTCATGCACTGCTTCACCGAGACCCAGGAAGTCGCCGAGGCGGCCATGGCCTTGGGCTTTTACATCTCGCTGTCGGGCATCGTCACGTTCAAGAATGCGATCGCCCTCAAGGCCCTCGCGCGCCGGATCCCGCTCGATCGCCTGCTCGTGGAAACCGATTCGCCCTACCTCGCCCCCGTGCCCTACCGGGGCCGGACCAACCATCCCGGACTGGTGCGCTACGTCGCCGAGGAAATCGCGCGGCTGCGGGGAACGAGCTTAGAGGAGGTCGCAGCGGCCACGACCCGGAACTTCTTCGGCCTGTTCCGCCGCGCCGTACAGGTTAATAGTACACTATAAGTATGTCACGCTACATATTGATTGTATGTGTAATATTGTCATGCATCCTTCCCCAATACGGGGCGGCGCAGACGCCTTTCGAGGACATTCTCAAGGCGGCGAGCCGGAACGACCTCCCGACCCTCCGCAATCTCCTGTCCAGGGGGATGGCGGTCGATACCGCGGATTCAGCGGGCAATACCCTGCTCATGATCGCATCGCGCGAGGGCCATGCGGATCTGGCCAGATTTCTGTCCGGCCAGAACGCGGATCTGGACGCGAGGAACGCGTTCGGGGATACGGCGATCATGCAGGCCGCGCTCAAGGGCCATCTGGAGGTCGTACGCGTGCTCCGGTCCCGGGGCGCCAAAGTCGATCAGTCCGGCTGGACGGCGCTGCACTACTGTGCGTGGGGAGGCTGGACCGAGGTGTGCCGCTACTTGATCGAGCAGGGTGCGGATGTCAACGCGCGCGCGCCCAACCAGGCCTCTCCGCTCATGATGGCGGCATTGGAAGGGCACGCCGATGTGGTGAAGCTGCTCCTGGCCCATGCAGCCGATCCGTCCTTGCGCAACGATGCCGATGCGACTGCCCTGTCGCTCGCACTCAAGGGCGGCCGCAGCGAGATCGCCCGACTCCTCAGGCAGGCGGGCGCGAGGAACTAGCGGCCGCCCAAGCCCTGGCGCCTACATGCGCAGTATGCGCTCGGCGTTCAGGTGGGCGATCTTCTCCCTGTCCAGGTCGCTGATCGAGAGCTTCTCGAGAAATTCGATTCCCGCCGAATTCGGCTCGTACGGCCAGTCCACGGCGAACAGGATGTTGTCCGCACCCAGCGCGAGCAGCGTGCACAGGAACGCCGGCTCGTACCAATTGCCGCTGGTCGTGACGAGCATGTTGTCCTTGAGGTACTGGAGCGGCGATTTCTTCAGGCCGCGGCGCGCGGCCGCCCGATAGGTGTGATCGTTGAGCCTGTGCATGGCGAACGGCAGCCCTTCGCCCAGATGCCCGAGGATGATCTTGAGGTCCGGAAAGGCGTCGAACACCCCGGCAAAAACGATCCTCAGGAAATGGCAGCTGGTGTCGATGGCGAAGCCCCAGCCGGCGCGGGCAAGCTCCTCGTAGCCGTTGAAATAGGACGCCATGGCGTTCGGGTGGGCGAGGGTGGGGTGCAGGTAGATCGGCACGCCGAGCGCTTGGGCACGCTCGAAGATGACCCAGTACTTGCGCTCGTCGAGGAAACTTCCCTGCGTGTGCCCGTGGATCATGGTGCCCTTGAATCCGAGCTTGGTCACGGTGCGCTCGAGCTCGTCGGCGGCGGCTTGGGGGTCGGCCGTGGGCAGCGCGGCGAATCCCGCGAAACGGTTCGGGTGTGCCTTCACGGCCTCGTGCAGCAGGTCGTTCGCATCCCTTGCCATCGGAATTGCGGTGTCCGCGCCGAAGGCCTGCGGCCCGGGGGAACCGAAGGACAGCACTTGGACGTCCACGCCGGCCTTGTCCATGTGGGCGAGCCGTTTCCTGCCCAGGTCGGCAAGCTCCTCGGCGATGTCGTGCCCGATCTGCTCGCTGCGGGAAGTGAGATAGAAATTCCGGAATTCGTTCGCCGGAACCTTCTGCTTGTACATCGGGGTCGTGAAGTGCTCTTCGATGGCGATCGTCTTCATGGGACGCGAATCTCCAATTGCCGTTGCGAAATCGGGCTGCGCCTCAGCGCACGAGCTGGTTGATCTCGATGATCGGGAGCAGTATGGCCAGAACGATGAGCAGCACGATGCCGCCCATCACCAGGATCATCACCGGCTCGAGCAGGGTGAGGAAGACCGCCAGGCGGCGCTCCAGCGCCTGGGTCTCGAGG
>ORMF012559044.1_pt1 | contig 68060 bp, 57 predicted proteins | sample 1779871 | NCBI WGS metagenome assembly ORMF01 (sample SAMEA104232316, study PRJEB22302) | groundwater metagenome | biome: forest; feature: aquifer; material: groundwater | place: USA | collected 2011-08-07 | depth 5.4 m | reverse complement strand
CGCCTCCGCCGCGCGACCCTCCCCCGAAACCGAGGGAGGGTGGAGAAACGCACGGCGTTTCGCTTCTCATTATTCATCCCCGCCCGATTGACTCACCCGCACGTGTGGTCCGTCTGACAGATCCCGCCGGGGCAATGGCGGTTGGTCACACACTCGACGCATTGACGCAGCGCCGTGTCGCAGAACATCCCACCCGTACACCCCGCGTCCGACGTACAACGTGCCGTGCACTCGTACGAAGGACCGCACGTTGGCGCCGACCGCGGACAGTCGGAGTCGACCAGACAACCAACGCAGCTGTACGTCGTCGTTTCGCAGAACGTGCACGATTGTCCATTGGCGATGCAGTCGACGCACACATGCAGTGTCGGGTGACAGCGACCGGGCCGACTTCCCGTTCGCGGGCAGTTGCTCCCCAGAGAATGCAGCGAATCAAGTGCCCCGATGTCATCCCCGGACCCTGCCGCGTCTGCGCGGCGGACGATATCACGGCAAGACCAGGACGTTTTCACGGCAGCCGTGGGACGTTTTCACGGAACATTTGGGACGTTATCACGACGCGCGCTGGACGTTTTCACGGCGACGGGTTACGTTGCTGCCGTGCCGGAGCCCCCCACAATGCGTCGCCAACTCGCGAGCGTCGCACGCGAAGTCCTCGCCGAGGAGCCCGTGCTCGTCGTGACCGGAGCACGACAAGCCGGCAAGACCACGATGGTTCGCGCGCTCGCCCAAGCCTTGGGCGGCACGTACATGACATTCGACGAGCCCGACGTGCTTGGAGCCGCGCTCGCGGATCCCGCAGCGATCGTTCGCGTCGAGCCAGGCCCCCTGGTGATCGACGAGTTCCAGCGTGCGCCCGGTGTCGTACTGGCAGTCAAGGCCGCGGTCGACCGGCGCAGATCGCCCGGGCGATTCATTCTCACGGGCTCGACGCGCTTTCTCTCGTTGCCGCGACTCTCGGAATCGCTCGCGGGACGCGCATCGATCATGGAGCTGTGGCCGTTCTCCGTTGGGGAGACACGGGGCGTCCGCGACGGTTTTGTCGATGACCTGCTCAACGGCGCGACGTGGGAAGACGAGGTGCGAAACGAGCCAACTCCGTACCTGGAACTCGCGTGCCGCGGCGGATTTTCCCCGATATTCGATCGTCCATCCCCCCGTGGGACGCGTCGGTGGCTGCAGAGCTATGTGACCACGGTGACCCAGCGGGACGTTCTCGAGCTGTCCCGCATCCGTCGAAGCGACGATCTCGTTCGGGTCTTGAAACTGGCAGCCGCGCGGACTTCCGGAATCCTCAACGTCAGTTCGCTGGCAGCCGACGCAGGGAACATGCCTGTCGCGACGGTGACGGACTACATCGCTCTGCTCGAGTCCGTGTACCTCGTCCATCGCGTGCCTGCGTGGTCGACGAATCTTTCGGCGAAGGTCGCGCGGCATCCGAAACTGCACGTGTCGGACACCGGTCTCGCGGCGTTCCTCATGGGGCTGGACTCCATGGGTGCGCACGCGCGACGGGCCGCAGCGGCGGGACCGTTGCTCGAGACGTTCGTCGTCAACGAAATCAAGAAGCAGCTCGGCTGGTCGGAGCACGACGCGACGCTGTCGCACTTCCGAGACCGAAGCGGTGTCGAAGTCGACATCATTCTTGAGACTCGCGACGGACGCGTGGCCGCCGTCGAAGTCAAGGCGGGCACGCGGGTCGACGGGAGCGACGTACGCGGGATCGAGTTGTTGCGCGACCGACTCGGCGATCGGTTCGTGCAGGGCGTCGTCTTGTACACTGGCACGATCGCGTACAAGCGGAGTAACCGCGTGAGCGTGTTGCCGATGTCGCACTTGTGGCGCGCGGCGCGGAAGCGGCGTGGAGTGAAGCGCGGGCGGTGAGAGGGGGAGTCGACTCGCTGCATTCCTCGTGGAAGCCGGCGGGCACTACAACGTGTCATTCTGCTGCGGATCGAACGGCACCCAGCCTTCGGCTTCCGCGGTGGCGCTGACGGCCGCGAACAACGCCGCACGCGCGCGCGCATCCCGCCACGACGCCTGAAGTTTCACGCGCTGCACGCGCACGCTCGCGAGCCGCTTGCCGCCCGACGGCACCAACTCGAATGTCACACTCCAGCCCTCGCCCGCCGCCGACGAGTCCTCGCGCGTCGCGCCCAGGCCGCGTTCGAGGCCGTCCCAGACTTGGTTGACGGTCCCGAGGCCCGAATCGTCCAACGGCACGAGTTGCAACTGGTATCGCCCGGCGCTTCGCGAAGGTGCCCCCCGAGGCGCGGGCGCTCCGACCTCCCGTCCCGTTTGCGAGTCGAACGCCTTCGCGCCGATCGCCGCCGCGAGAATCAGAAGTCCGCGCTCCACCGTCCCGGGAATCCCGCCACGCGCGACGACGTGGATGCAGGCGACTCTGCCATTGGCGTTCTCGAGCGCGATTTCGAACCGGTGACCACCGACCACGATCATGTCGCCGGCCAGATCGATCCCGAGCAGCTCACGCGCTCGATTCTTGACGTCGGCCAGCAGGCCGATCGGCTTCGGGTCCGTCATCGACGCGAGGATCATGTAGTCGACCGACACGGCGGGAACCTACACCCGCAACGGGTCCGCCGCGAGTGGCAGTTGCGGTCAGGAATGCTCCTACCGCCCTTCGATCGTCACGTCGGAAACGCACAGATCCTGCCAGCGCGCGCCAGGGTACACGTCGTCGGCCACGATGCGAACGCTCGAAGTCGTTCTTCCGAGTCCGTCGAACACGACCGAGCGTTGGTCGGCCGCGACGTCCCGAGACACCGATGTGCCGTCGCTGAACACGACGCGCACGCGGCGCATGTGCGAATTGGCCGTGAACAAATCCCCCCACCGCGGGGAGATGTGGTCCCACCCGGTCGCAAGGGTGACGCGCTCGACGACGTGCGTGCCGTCCAGTGTCGCTTCGATCCACTCGCCCTGCCCCGGCCCACGCGCGGACTCATTCCACGCAGTGTGGGAATTGCCGTCGAACGCATGGGCTGCGGGATGCGGATCGGAACCCGTGTTCATTTCGGTCGATGCGCGCGTGCCGACGACGTTGAGCGTCGCCATGGGCGGGAGCCCGGTTGTCGGCGTGGTCGGCGTCGGAGTTTGCTGTGTGCGCGCGGGAGCAGCCGAAGGCTCGGGCGCCGGCTGGGTTGGTTGCGGTAGGCCGGTCGGGATCGGCGGTGTCGTCGGTGCGATCGACGGCGGAGTTTGTTCGGCGCCGCGACGCGCATCGCGGTCGGACCGAAGGAGCGCGAACGCGATTCCGACGGCAAGCAGCGCCCCGAGCGCCACGCCGCCGCCGATCCAAGCTCCTCGCGGAACACGCCCAGCCTCGGAACCCGCGACGCGCGCAGGGATGGGCGCAACGACAACGGCCGGCGTCGGAGTCGACTGCGCGGCGTGCACGGGATTCGGCGTGACCAACACGGTCGGCTCAAAACCGGTCGGTGGCGGCATGGGTTGTACGAAGTGCGGCGATTGCGCCGCACCGTGTGGCAGCGGTTGTCCCAGGCCATCTCGCGACGTGAGCATGACGATCGTGCCCACCCACGCGACGAGCATCCCGGCCGCGCAGACCATCACGCCGTTGCCCGCAAGATTCTCGCCCGCGCGCACCATCATGGTCCCGACGAACCGCGCGCCGCGATCGTGGTCACTCGCGAGGATGAACAACAGGGTCAGCAGTCCGCCCCAGATGAGAAGCGGCATCAGTGTCATGACGCATTGCGCCCAGCGCACGCCGCGAGATCGCGCGCCCATGAGCATCAATAGCGCAACGGCGTTGAAGAACAGTGGCGCGCCCACGACAATGAGGATCGCGCCCGCCAGGTCCTGGATGTCCCGCGTGAACCGCGTCACGTTCGGCGACGAAGCGGCCTGGGCGCCGCGGCTCGCGGCCGACAGCAGCTCGAGGCCCGTCTGCTTGAAGAGCGGAGTGTCGAGCCACGGCATCAGGTAGCTGACAACGACGAGCCCGGACCCGACGCCGAGCAACGCGCGCCCCGTGCCAAACCGATCGCTCACGTCCACCTCCCGGTCGAACAACGCGTGCGGGATGTCACGCGTCGGCCGCCCAGCCGAGGATCGTACACCGCCGGCCGACTTCGCTACATGCCGATGACGAAATCCACGGCGTTGCGTACGGACACGGCAAATACCGACCCGCTCGCACCGCCGGCCGGGACGATGCGGTTGCGCCGTCGGAGTTGCAGCCGGTCGTGATCGTCGCCGCCCATGGGCGCGCGGAAGAACATGCCGGACACCGCGAAACTCCCCACATCGGGAACGATCGTCGGCGGCATGAACCGTGTTTCGATCAGTGCCTCGTTCGCGCCCGCACCGGTCCACTGTGCGACCAACGGCTGGCCCGCGGCGTGCCGATACCCGGATTCCGGCGCGGTAAACCAGTGAACGTACGGCCCCATCACACGAACGCCTTCGACTCGGTCGCTCCCGGCGATCACGTCCAGTACGTAGCTCTGTTGGTACCCAGAACGCGATCGGGTGTACTGCCCCGGGGTCGACGTCGGTTCGAGCATCTGTCGGCCCTCGCCCCACGTGATGATCACGGTCGCGCCCGCAACCGGCGTCACGCCCCGCATGACCGTGACCACCATGCTGGTTCCGAAGTCATTCGGCTCACGCGAGTTGTCTCCGTTCTCCGTCGCACTCACTTCACCGGTGACCACGAGAGTTCCCGTGCCGGTTCCGGGACTGTTCCCCATCGGAAGGGCGTCGAGTCGCGACGGCACGTCCACCTGATCATCATTCTGCTCGGCGTGATCGTCTTCCGCTCCGGAGTCACGCCCGTCGGCAACCGAGTTCCCGTCGGAGGACTCAGAATCCGGATCGCGTCCAATGATGGCGTCCTGGGTGCAACCGCTCTGGGATGAGAGCAGTGCAATTGCGGCAACAGCGCGCGCGACAGACCGCATCAGGGCATCCGGGCGAGAAGCGATCGGATCGCATTTGCCGACATCGTGTCCGCGCGTCCCCGGGACGCAGGATCGCGCAAGAAGGCCTGCGCTCGCCGCCTCGCTTCGGGAATTCGATCGAGTCGCATGAGCGCCTGAACGGCGACATTTTCGCGTTCACCCACGTGGGCGAGGCGGCACTCGCGGGGAAATTCACGGGCATGCTGAGCGGCGAGTTCCAGTGAACGCCGAGGATTGGCTCGCAGAGCGGATTGCGCCGCTTCGACGATCGCAAGCTCTCGGTCGTGGACGCCCCGGCATCGATCGGCGGATTCTGGCGTGCGCGTTCCCGAGAGCGCCGACCCGGCCGCCGGCGAAGGTGTCGCTGCGACCACGGTCGAGCCGGGCACAATCGCGCCGGGCACAATCGCCGCAGCGGCGAGTGGCTCGGGCGTACGGCGGAATCCACCCGGCGGACTCAGCGTCTCCTCCACTCCGGTGTTCGCGACCAGCCGCGGTGCCACACCATGCGCCGTCGTCGGTGCCGGTTGCGGCGCATCGCCCGCCGTCCTCGATCGCCGCACGCCGATGGCAATCCCGCCACCGACGAGTCCCACCGCCAACACGATCGCAGAGACCTTCGCGACAAGCGCAGTCGTGCCCGCGCCGGACACAAGCGCGGTCGTCGCACCCGCGGCTGCGATGCGCGCGCCGAGGGCCGTCTTCGTCGCCGCGGTCAGCGGCGGAACGGCGGGAGCCACGTTCAAGAGATTTGCAGCACCGTTCGGTGCCCCGTTCGGGTCGTCGAGCCAGCGTACCGGATCGGTCATGGCCCCCCCCCCGTTGCGCGACGCGCGTTCAACCGACTCAGTCCGTCCGCGAATTCACGACGTGCCGCGTGCAAGCGCGAGTGAATCGTCCCGACCGGCACGTCCATCAGCCGCGCGATTTCGTCGCACGGGAGACCGTCGAGTTCGAACATCGCAAACGCCGCGCGGCGCTCGAGCGGCATGGCGTCGAGAATTTCACCGAGGTCCACACGTGCTTGCGACCGTGCGGCAAGATCCTCGGGCGTCAGCGCGGGCTCTGCTGCGCGCGCCTCGGGCACATCGTCGTACACGGTCTCGTACCGTCGAAAGGCCTTGCGTCGGTAGCCGGCCGCGACGCGCATGCAGATCCCGAACAGCCACGTGGTCATCCGCGCGGATCCATCGAAGCTGTCGAGTCTGCGGTGCACGACCATGAAAACCTCCTGCGTGCTGTCCTCGAGATCCTGCGGACGAACCCCGAGTCGGTGCAGGGCGCGCCAAGCGAAGTCGGCGTGGGCTGCGTAGATCTCGCCCACGGTCCATCCGCCGTTTTCCATCAAGCGATCCAACGGCTGCGTAAGAGTTTCCGACACGCGACGAACGTTCCTCCATGTGCGGGCGACCGGCCCGCGTTCGAATCATAGCGCGGCCAGCGCCCTAGGGGCAGCTGCCTCCTTCGACGCACACGCGCACGGTTCCGCCTCCCGGAGGCGGACAGCACGTGTTGCCGCCCGTGCACGCGGTGCAGGGACAGGTCGTACAACTTCCGAGCGGACGATACGGACGGCAGTTGCCAGACACACACAGTTCCTCGCGATCGCACCGGCTCGTGCAATCGCCGCAGTGTGCGGCACTCGTATTGACGTCCACACAAGCCGTACTGCAGAGACGCAGCGAACCGCCCATGCAGCTCATCGTCGCCATGCAGGCGCCCCGCACGCACGTCTGACCGGCCGAGCACCGGGTTCCGAGCGCGCCACAGTTGGCCGGGTCGCTCTGCGTGTCGATGCACGTCGTGCCCGACACCGTCAATCCCGGTCGACAGACACACATGCTCGCGACGCAGACTTGATCGTCACGGCATTGCATACCGATCGCGCCGCAGTTGTTCGGATCGCTCGCGGTGACGACACAACGACCCATCGATGCCGTCGTTCCCGCCGGGCAGCGACACACTCCGGAGATGCACGCCGAGCCGGTCATGCATCGCATCCCGCAGCCACCGCAGTTGTTCGCGTCGGTCGACGGGTCGACGCATCCGGTGCCGCCGCACAAGATCGAGCCCATCGCGCAGCGGCACGTACCGCCCGTGCACGTTCCCGATGCGCACCGCATGCCGCAGCCGCCGCAGTTCATCACGTCCGTCATGGGGTCGACGCACGTGCCATTGCAAACGATCTGACCCATCGGGCAACCGCAGACTCCGCTCGTGCAGGTCGCCCCACGCGCGCAGCGATTGCCGCACATGCCGCAGTTGTTCGGATCCGACGCGAGCACGCCGCAGCTTCCATCGGGGCACATCACCGCGCCCGTTCCACACGTGCAATTGCCCATCGCGCACGTGCCACCGGCGCCGCACGAGCGACCGCATCGACCACAGTTCATTGGGTCGGTCGCCACGGTCGCGCACGCCGTCCCGCATACGATCTGGCCCATGGGACAGGTGCACATTCCGCCCGCACACGTCTGTGCCGCGCCGCACGCGCGACCGCACATGCCGCAGTGCATACTGCTCGTGGCCGTGTCCACGCACGCGCCCGCACACGCGGTTTGTCCCATCGCGCACATCAATGGCTGGCACATGCCAGTCACGCACGCCTGTCCCGTCGGGCACGTCGTGCCGCATGCTCCGCAGTTGGCGAGGTCCGTTCGCGGATCGACGCACGCACCGCTGCACGTGATCCGCGGTGCAACACAAGGTCCGCCCTGGCACATGCCGGCGGAGCACGATTGGCCACTCGGACACGCCATGCCGCAGCCACCGCAATTGGCGGCGTCGTTCGTGAGATTGACGCACAGCCCTCCGCACGCGGTCAGCGGGCTCGCGCAACTTCCGTCTGGCCCCGCTTCGATGACGGGCACGTCGGGACTCACGACGTCGAGCATGCCGCCTTCGCCGCTCGTGGTTCCATCCCCGCCGCCATCCGATCCATCGCGCGGCGCGGCGGTTCCACCGCACCCGAGCACCAGGACCATGGTGCAGACTGCCCACTTCGGCATCGAGCGAAACCAGTTCATTCCATCCTCCAAGGCAGACGATGTTGTCGTTCGAGTCGGCGTCGAGCCGCTCGCGAAGATCCCTACGGGCAGCGGCTGCCCTCCAGGCACACGGGGACGGTGCCGCCCCCGGCACCGATGCAGCAGGTTGCCAGGTCGCCGACGCACGCCATGCACGGGCACGTCGTGCAGCCGGGTGCGGCGCGGTACGTTCGACAGTTCCCATCGATGCAGACGTCGCCGCGCTCGCACGCCCGGCCGCAGTCACCACAGTGGAGGTTCGACGTCCGTGTGTTCACGCAGACCTGAGCGCCGCCGGTCATTCCGCAGAGACGCATTCCGCCGGACGTCGTGCACGCAGACGTGGGCTGGCAGGTTCCCGCGACGCACGTCTGTCCACCCGCGCACGTAGTTCCAATGCCGCCGCAGTTTGCTGGGTCACTCGTGAGATCCACACAGGCCGTGGCCGCCATCACCAGGCCCGGGCGACACACACACGCGCTGGCGACGCACACCTGATCGTTGCGGCATTGATGGCCCGCCATGCCGCAATTGGACGGGTCGGTCGTCACATCGACACAGCCGTTCATCGTCGCCATCGTGCCCGCCGGGCAGTTGCAAACTCCCGACACGCACGAGCGGCCGTTGCCACAACGCACTCCGCAACCACCGCAGTTGTTCGTGTCCGTGCTCGGATCGACGCACGCCGTGCCACACGTCACGCCGGTGCTGCACTGGCACACGCCCGCGGCGCACACGCCGGCCGATCCACAGTTTCGGTCGCACGTGCCGCAATGCTCGCGATCATTGGTCAAGTCCACGCAACGGTTGCCGCATCGAGTGGTTCCCATCGGACAGACGCATTGCCCTGACACGCACGTTGCATCGCCCGCGCAGCGCATGCCGCACGCTCCACAGTTGGCAGGATCGGTCGAGACGTCCGCGCAGCCGCCGTTCATGCAGCGAATCGCGCCCGAACCGCAGGTGCACACGCCCATCGCACACGATCCGCCAGGCCCACAGTTGATCCCGCAGCCGCCGCAGTTCGACGCGTCCGTCGCAAAGCTCGCGCAGCCGTTCGGGCACGCCACTTGTCCCGTGCCGCACCCGCAGACGCCCGCGGCGCACGTTGCACAGGCACGCCCGCACGACCCGCAGTTGGTCGTGTCGTTGCGCGGATCGAGGCACGAGCCGCCGCACGCGATCAACGGCGCGGCGCACATCACTCGCATGGCATCGCGGCCAGAGTCGGTCCCGTTCTGTGATGGGCTTCCGCAGCCGAAGATGGACGTCGTCAGGACAACAGCGGCGATGAAGGTAAGTGTGCGCACAGGAGTACCTCTCGGTTCGATCCGGCCGTCTGGACGCGCCGGGGGTCGACCCGGTGCATGCTGGCGCCACGAGCCACGCTTCACGGAAAGCGAAATACGGGCCCGATCCAGAGGTCGCCAGCGACGGTCGATTGCTCGAAAACCACGGTGTTCGGTGTCGAACCCCCGCGCGACTCGACGAAGAACCGCCAGCGCGGCAGTGGCAGGAAAACGTCGAGACCGATGCGGACGGCGAGCGGGCCCGCAATGACGAAGTCGATCGTCGGTCGCGCGAAGAACGCGAACCAAGCGAACGGTCCGGGATCGAGGGGCAGCGCCGGCGAACGCACCGACGCGTGAATCGCGCCAGCACGTACGCCGCCCGCGATGGACAGTCGCACGCGGGATCCCACCCGCGCTTCGTATCCAGCGCCGAGCGCGGCGGTCCACGCCGAAAAACCGTACCGTCCATCGGGCGTCGAACTCTCGGGCATGACCGCAAGTTCCAATAGCCACCGCGGGCCAAGCACCAGCTCAGCGCCCACGGCCATGAACGCCGCGATCCCGGGTGCGAACCCAACCCCCGCGCCGCCAACGGCGTAGGCGCCGCCGTCGAACGAACGCGTCGGTCGCGTCGGGACAACGACCGGCACGCGCGCAGGTCGTCGTTCGGCACTCGCGTCGGCGGCGTCCGGGTCGATGGCGAGTGCGAGCGCAAGGGACAGTGCGCGACCGAGCGCGTCGCACTCGGGTGAATCGCTGTCGATCGTCCGGCGCGCGACGGCCGCGCCCGTGGCGTCGCGCAGGACGATGTCTCCGCGCCAGCGGCTCGGCTCGCGCGCAATGAGAACTTCGAGCGTGCGGTCTGCCTCGAGTCGAAAGGGATCGCGTCCCAACCGCCGGGTCACTTCGGGGGCGATCCGGCGCGCGTCAGGACAGCTGTCCGCGCCCGCGGAACGAACGACGTCGAGCCGAACGCTGTCGATCGACTGCGCAGCGCACGGGAGGGCGAGCGTCATGACGCTGCACGCGACGGCGATGCGATGGACCAACATCCGGGGCACCGCAGCTTACCGCACGCGATGGCCAAAACGGCTGCCGAGAACGCTGGAGCCCTGACGCAAACGGGGGGTATCCTCGCGCCATGGAACTCGGACTGATCGGACTCGGGCGCATGGGACACAACATGGCGGAGCGACTGCTTCGCGGCGGACACAAGGTCGTCGGGTACGACCGAAGTGCAGAAGCTGCGCGCTCCCTCGAACCGTTGGGCGGTGGCGCCGCGACGTCGCTCGGCGATCTCGTGTCCAAGCTCCAGGCGCCGCGCGTGGTGTGGATGATGGTGCCATCGGGCGATCCCACGGAGTCCACGATGAACGAGTTGCTCAAGCACATGGCGCCAGGCGACTTGCTCGTCGACGGTGCGAACTCGAACTGGAAGGACTCGCAGCGCCGCGCGGGAATCGTCGCGGCGAAGGGCGTCGAGTGGCTCGATGCGGGGACGTCCGGAGGCATCTGGGGACTGAAGATCGGTTATTGCCTCATGGTCGGCGGAACCGAGAAAGCGTACGCGTTCGCCGAACCCATTCTCAAGACGCTGGCACCCGAAGAGGGCTATGCGCACGTCGGTCCGGCCGGCGCGGGTCACTACGTGAAGATGATCCACAACGGGATCGAGTACGGACTCTTGCAGGCGTACGCGGAGGGATTCGAATTGCTGAAGACGTCGCAGTTCAGTCCCGATCTGCACAAGGTCTCCAAGCTCTGGAATCGCGGATCGGTCGTTCGTAGCTGGATTCTCGAGCTGGCCGAGCGTGCGTTCTCCGAAGACACCGAACTCAAGGGCATCAAGGGCTACATCGACGATTCGGGCACGGGTCGGTGGACCGTAGAGGCATCGCTCGAACAGTCGGTGCCGGCGCCCGTGCTCACGTTGTCGCTTCTCAACCGATTCCGTTCGCGTCAGGAAGAGAGCTTTGGCTCGAAGGTCATCGCCGCGCTGCGGAATCAATTCGGGGGCCACGCGGTCAAGAAGGCGTAACGCACGATGACGCTGCTGAATCCGTTTCGCGAAGGGCTCGAATCCGAGCGCGTCCCGGCACCGTGCGTCGTCGTGATCTTCGGCGGTGCGGGCGATCTCACGAAGCGCAAGCTCGTGCCGGCGCTCTACAACCTGGCGCTCGGACGCATGGTGGCGCCCGGGACCAGCGTCGTCGGCGTGTCTCGGCAGGAGTACACGGACGACGAGTACCGGGCGATGCAGAAGGAGGGCACGTCAGAGCACTCGCGCACGAAGCCCCTGGACACGGCTGTGTGGGACGACTTCGCGTCGGGGTTGTTCTACGTGAGCGGCGAGTTCCAGGATCCCGTCGCGTACGCACGTCTGCGCGACCGGCTCGAGCAGATCGATGCGACACGCGGCACGCGCGGCAATCGCCTTTTCTATCTTTCGACGCCGCCGTCCGTGTTCGGCATGATCACCACCAACCTCGACCGCGCAGGACTGCTCGCGCCGCCCGATGACCCGACACGGTCGACCCGCGTGATCATCGAGAAGCCGTTCGGCACCGACCTCGACACGAGTCGCGCGCTGGACAAGACGATCCACGCCGTACTCGACGAGCGGCAGATCTACCGAATCGATCACTATCTCGGAAAGGAAGCCGTGCAGAACGTGCTGGCGTTCCGGTTCGCGAACTCGATTTTCGAACCGGTCTGGCGTCGCGAGCACGTGGATCACGTTCAGATCACGGTGGCCGAGGACCTCGGCGTCGAGGGGCGCGGCAAGTTCTACGAGTCGGCAGGCACGACGCGCGACATCATCCAGAATCACCTGCTGCAACTCCTGATGGTGATCGCCATGGAGCCTCCGACGGCGTTCGACGCCGACGCTGTGCGCGACGAGAAGGTGCGCGTACTCCGCGCGCTTCGACCCATGAAGACTGCCGACGTGCCAGCCCTCACGGCACGAGGGCAGTACGGCCCGGGCACGCTCGGTGGCAAACGCATCCCGGCGTATCGCGAGGAAACCGACGTAGCGCCGGACTCGCGGACGGAAACCTACGCGGCGATGAAGTTGATGCTCGACTCGTGGCGTTGGGGCGGCGTGCCGTTCTACATCCGCAGCGGCAAGCGACTGACACGCAAGGTCACCGAGATCGCGCTCACATTTCGACCGATTCCCATCACACTGTTCAAGAGCCTCGGCGCAGCGACGCAGCCAAACGCGCTGGTGTTGCGCATTCAGCCCGACGACGGAATCACGCTGCGGTTCGTCTCGAAGATCCCGGGCGCGGCGATGCTGCTTCGCGACGTGAACATGGACTTCCGCTACGGCACGACCTACGGCCGCAGCTCTCCCGAGGCGTACGAACGTCTGTTGCTCGACGCAATGCTCGGCGAGGCGACGCTTTTTGCGCGCGACGATGAAGTCGACAGTGCCTGGCAGTTCATCTCGCCGATTCTCTCCGCCTGGAGCGACGGGCCGCCGGCAGACTTCCCGAACTACTCCGCCGGTTCGTGGGGCCCGCCAACGGCCAAACAGATGATCGAGCGCGACGGCCGCGCGTGGAGGCGCCCATGAACGTCACCGTCGATCAGGTCGAGAAGACGCTCGCCGGCATGTGGCTCGAACGCTCGCCCGCGGGCGCTGCGGCACACGTGAGTACGGTAAACATCGTGGCGGTCTGCACGGTGCCCGATGATCTGCCGCGCGCGCTCGGCGTGATCTCGTCCCTCATGCCCGTGCAACGCGGTCGCGCGATCATTCTCGTGATGTACGCGGTCTCGGAGACGTCGCTCTCCGCGGACGTGGAACTCGCGCTCGACACGCGCAGGCGCGGCGAGGCGTGCGGCGAGATCATCACACTCGACGTTCGTGGCGAAGTCGCGCGCGAGTGGATCCCAACGACGGTGGAGCGACTGCTCGCGCCGTCCGTGCCGACGTGCCTCTGGTGGATCGGCGACTTGCCGGACAACGACACGCTCTATGACCGTCTCACGGAAACATCGGACATGGTGGCGCTCCACTCGGCGGACATGGATCTCCGCGACCTGGTCACCCTCAGCCGACTCGCGGACTGGGCGCGTGGCGCGTACGCGATGGCGGATCTGAACTGGGTGCGGCTGCGCACCTGGCAGGAATCGTTCGCGCGGTTTTTCGATGACCCGGTGATGGTCCCGCGCATCAAGAGCGTTCGCGAGATCGACGTTCAGTTCGTCCCGCACGGAGTGGGCGATCTCGAGGAGCCCGCGTCGACGCAGGCGGCCCTGTTTGCCGGCTGGATGCTTGCACGCATGGGGGCACGCCTGCGGGCCGCGCGCTGGGATGCGCCGCGCGGGGACGTACGTACGGTGTTCGTACCGGCCGCCGACGACTCGCAGATCGCCCTGCGCTTCATGCGCGTCGAGCGCGACGGTGTGCTTCCGGGCGCGATTGTCGCGATCCACGCGCGGTGCGACGACGGGACACGGTGTTCGATCGAGCGCGACCCCGACGACGCGCACGTGCTCGTCTGGGACGGCGAGTGCGCCGACACCGTGATTCCGCGACAGGTGATGCGCGTGGGCTACCCGGAAGAGTTCAAGATGCTCGCGCGCTTGCTCGAACGCCCGATGCGCGATCCACTCTTCGAGGCGAGTCTGTCCGCCACGGCGAAGTTCGTTTCGCGATTGCGGGGTTCGGCGACGGACTTCCCCGAGCCCGTGGAGTAAGCGCCATGGAGACGTGGATCGTCGCGGATGCCGCCACACTTGCTGCGCGCGCGGGCGATTGGGTGGTGCAGGTCGCGCGCGAGAGCATTGCGGCACGTGGGCGTTTCGCGTGGGTGCTCGCGGGCGGGTCGTCGCCCCAGGCAATGCACGAGTGGCTCGCTGCGCCCGAGCGGCGCGAACAGATCGACTGGTCGCGCGTGCGCGTGTTCTTCGGCGACGAGCGTGCCGTGGCTCCGACCGATCCCAAGAGCAACTGTGGCGCAGCGTTGCGCTCGATGCTCGAACACGTCCCCGTGGACCCCCTGCGGGTCTATCGAATGGAGGCCGAGCGTGACGACCGCGCAGTCGCAGCCGCCGAATACGCGGAGACGCTCGCAGCCAACGTCGATGTCGACCCGGCGACTCGAATGCCAGTGTTCGATCTGCTCACGATCGGCGTCGGCAACGATGGACACGTCCTATCGCTGCACCCCGGTTGCGCGCAGATCGACGCGCCCACGGGCGCGGTCGCGGCGCTACGGAATGTGCCCATGGACCCGCCGCTCGACCGTCTCACACTCACGCCGCCGGTCGTCCGCGTCGCCCGCAACGTGCTCGTGATCGCGCACGGTGCCGGCAAAGCGAACGCGATCCGCCCACTTCGCGCGGGCATCGTGGATCCGTCCAACGTGGCGTCGCGCGTACTCGCCGGTTGCGTCGGCCGTGTCGTCCTCGTGTGCGACGAGTCGGCAGCAAGCGCCCCGCTCGAGCCGGCGACGGCCGGCGATCCACAACGTTAGCCCGCCAATTCATTGGCAGGGCCGCTCGTCGCCGCACATCGCCGCCTACGCGTTCGCCCTCGGCACCCCATCATCGCAAACGCCAACGCGGCGAGCCGTAGCACGCCGTGGTCCGCACTGCGTCCTACCGCCGCAACACGACAACGACACGATCCGCCCCGCACCCGGAGTAGCGGGCCCTCGGGTTCGTCCTGGGCGTCCGGCGTACCGCCATCGGTGCCAGCGTCCGTTGCAATCGGCCGGAGAACACATCGCCCAGCCGGGACTTCGCACGTTCGATCCGCGCTGCAGTCTGGGTCCCCGGCGCAACCGCAACGAACGTCAGTTGCGGTTCCCGGGAGACACGCACGACCGTCGGGATTGGTCGCGCAGGCCATTGGCATCGCGGGAGTGCATAAGACGCAGTTGCCGCCGGGGCCGCATACGGGCTCCGTGCTCTCGCAGTCGGCGTTCGTCGCGCAGGCGACGCAACGAAATGTGCGTGCGCTGCAATGCGGGGTCGGGGCAACGCACCGCGCCATCAACCCCGGTGCGCACTCGACGCACGAACCCTGAGGACCGCACACCGGCGTGTCTCCGACGCAGTCCGTCGCATTCGCCGGATCGCACGGACGGCACACGTGCGTGGACAATTCGCAGACGGGCGTCGTGCCGCCGCAGTCGGCGTTCGTCAGGCACCCGACACATAGACGCCGTGGCGCATCGCACGTGAATCTCGCAGGGCAGTGCGCCGGCATGGTGCACTGTACACATCGCCCCGCCCCGGCGCCGTCCGTCGCACACGCCGGCGTTGGTGCGCTGCAATCCGAGTCAGCCCGGCATGCGCGGCACTGGCGAGTCGTCCCGTCGCAGATGGGTGTTGCGCCACCACAGTCGGCGTTGGAAACGCACACGAGACGGCAACTGCGAAATCGAAAGCGCCACAATCCCGGAAGCGGCGGCGTGATGTTGGAGCCGCTCGCGAGTGCCAACACCGCAGCCGATCGCGAGCCGGGGAGCACGCTGAAATTCAGGCCGTCGCCGGCGTCGAATCCGGCCTGCGCGGGCGTACCGCCGACCCCCCCCATTCCACCGCTCGCGTCGCCCGTGGTCCACGCCAATTCGTTGTATCGAAATTCAACGTCGTAGTCGGACGAACCCGTCACGCGTGTGATGACCAGTTGAAACGAATTTCGGCGATCGACGTGGGCTGCATAGTAGCCCACGCGAAACCACGTCACGACGAGTCGGCCCGTAGCAACGCTCCAGTACACGCGATTCTCCGGCGGTGTGCCGACGGCCGTGCCACGCGTGTCGACGTCGGCCCACCACGGAGCGATCATCGGGGCCGCTGTCACGGGGAACGCCGCGGGAGTAAACGCGGCGACCGGCGCGCCGAACGAAACGTGACCGTTGTTGTTGACATACAGCGTCGTATGCGTCCGACCGAAGAAACACAGCCCGCCGAGATCGTACGCGCTGAGAGAAATCGCGCCGCTGCTCGCATCGTCATTTGGAAGCAACACGCCCGAGCCGAAACCCGCAGGCCCGCCGAGCCCGTTGATGAGTGCCGCCTGCGCGCGAGCAACCCGCGGCGCGATGGCCGTAACGACGAGCAGCGCCAGCGCTACGCGCCACTTCATGGTGCAGGCGTCTCGATGATGCGAAACTCGACGCGACGATTTTCCGCGCGCGCCGCCGTCAATGCACGGCGCCGCAGACCGTCGATACTTCGCAGTGCACGGGTCTCGCCGAATCCGTGCGCCTCGAGCCGGTCGGCCGCGATCGTGTGCTCCGTGAGAAACCGCACGACGCTGTCGGCGCGCCGCTGCGACAACTCCATGTTCGCCTGGTCGACGCCGACGTCGTCCGTATGACCTTCGACCGAGACGCGGCGAATGTCCGGTCGGGCGCGCAAGACGTCCGCGACGGCGGTGAGAACCGGAATGCTTCTAGGAAGAATACGATCGCGATTGGTCGCGAAGAATACCGGCGTCATGATGCGGATCTGATTTCCGTCGAGTCGCACGAGACCGGGACAACCGTTGCGAATGGGATCGGGGTGCGGCGCACCGGGTTGATCCGGGCAATGGTCCGTCGCGTCCGGCACACCGTCGTGGTCGCGATCGGGCGACGGGCAGCCGCGGCGCGCCGGGTCGGGCATGGCCGTCTGATGTTGCTGCGGGCACAGGTCGTCGTGGTTGAGCACCGTGTCGTTGTCGTCGTCGCCGTCGGGACATCCGGGTCGTTCCGGGTCGGGATGATCGCCGCGAGGCGTCGTCGGGCAGCGATCGTCAGGATCGAGAACGGTGTCATGGTCGGTGTCCCGAAGTGGACATCCGCGGCGAGCGGGATCGGGATGGTCGCCCGCGGGCTCGGTCACGCACTGATCGACCGGGTCGAGCACGCCATCGTGATCGGTGTCGGCCGGTGGCGGCGGAACAACGGGCTCGACGCGACGCTCCTCGGGGGGAGGCACGCGCAGACTGAGGGACAGACCGCCGGCGAGGTACTGCGCGTCGCTGGGTCGATCGAGGCCCTCGACGTGAAAAACGTGCGCGTAGCGGCCGAAGACGCCGATGCCCAGCGCACCGCGCGCAACGAGAAACTGCACGCCGAGCCCCGCGTCGAATCCAAGGCGAATCCAGGGACCCGTGAATACCGGACCCACATTGCCGTCGACGAACACTCGAAGGAGATTCGCGATGCGCGGCTCGATTCGCAGACCGCCCGTGACGGGCACCGACCCACTGAAATTGCACTCGTTGATCGGTGTGCCGACGTTGCAACCGGTCGCCGTCGACGGGAAGAACCACTGTCCGCCCGACACCTGGATGCCCAGAAAGTCGACGAAATTGAAGCCGAGCCGCGCGGTGCCTTCGAGAACGAATCCCTGGCGCAGCGTCTGTTGTTGATACTCCGGCAGCATCCCGCCGAAACCGCCCTCGAAGTGAAGGGCGAAGCGCTGGATGAATTGCGCATGCGCAGGGGTCGGCGCGAGCAGTCCAAAGGCGAGAGCGCACAGTGCAGTGGCCAGTCCCACTCGACGTTGCACACCGACCGTTGCACGGCCAGACGAATCGCGGCCAAATTTCATTCGAAGTCCCTCGGATGATCGAGTCGATACCACAGGAGGCTACGGCACGTACTCGTCCGCGCCGATGTCGAAAACGGCTTCACGCGGGCGGGTCTGCCCGTCGAAGTCCAGAGCGGGGCCGCCTGCCGCGGTGCCGGTGTTTCTGCACGGCGACAGGGCGAGCAGGTGGTTGGTGGGATCCAGAAGCGGATTCGCCGATAGATTGTTCGAGACCGTGATGTCGAGCAGTGCGTTGACCAGCGCGACGGCAAGCAGGTTGGTCGCCGCCTCGTCACGATACAGCGTCGCGACGCCGCCCGCGCTGCTCGACCAGAAGTCGTTGTTTTCGACGACGCGCGGATCTGCGAACGCCGTCGCCTCCTCGATTCCGTAGCGCACCGGGCAGATGCCGTTGTCCAGAATGTTGTTGCGAACGATCCCGCGCCCACTCGGCGGGATCCCGCCGGGCGTGGCGTCGAACGCCATCGCGCGAGAGATGCAGCCCGCCAGGCCGCCGTTTGCGAAGACGTCGTTCGAGTGGAAATCGATTTCGTTCATTCCCGCCGAGAGAAACACTCGCACGCCGTAGATCTCCGACGGCGCGGCGATCGTCGCGAGCGTCGGGCCGCGGATGATGTTGTTCTGCACCCGCGCGCGAGAGTTCGTACTGAGCAAGCCGATCGCCATGCGTGTCGCGATGCCCGTCTCGATCGTGTTCCGGTCGATGAACGTGCCCGTGTTCCCGACGGACACGCCGATCGCAACCGCACCCGATCCGCCCGTGATCTGTACGTTTCTCTCGATGCGCGCGCAGGCACCGTCGTCACACCGAACACCGATGGCGGTCGGAGGGAATCCGCCTCCGCAGCCCTGCACCAGAGTGTTTCCGAGAACTTCGCACCGACTTCCCACGCCAGAGAGGGGGTCGTGCGTGCAGTACACTCCGTACGCGTCCACGCTGGCGGCTTCGACACCGCCGACGATGCGCACGTTGCTGTCGATCACCGGATGGCACGCGCCAATCGCGCGCACGCCGTCGCAACGGGCGCCGACCGTGGTCGAGCTGCCCGCGATCTGGAAGTTGTTGACGATCCACGGTGCGGTTCCCCCGCACGGATCCATCCAGACGCCCACGCCGCTGCGGCTCGCGCCCGCGCCGAGAACGTGATTCGCACGGACGATCACGCCGGCCGCGTTCCCGACGATTCGCACTCCCGAAACCTCGGGCGCTCCGTTGACCGAACAGATCCCGTTCTGATCGACGACAGCGTTCGGCGATCCTTCGAGCATCACGCCCGCGATGTCCGAACTCGCGTTGGCGCAGCCGGCGCCGAGACAGCTGCGACCGCGGATGTACTGCATCGACAAATTGTTGCAGCCGCCGATGTTGCACCGACCCAGCGCGTCCGTACCTCCACAGTTCCCGCGAACCATCGGTGCGGCGCGCTGCGAACGCACGCCGAACGACGACACGCTGCCAAGTCCTCCCGAGATTCCATTGCGCGAAATCGTCGGCGTCGCGGCGTTCTGCACTTGGATGCCGATGGATGTCGCACCGGTGCCGCCCGCGACGATGTTGTTCGTGATGCTCGCGCCGGTCGCAGCGTCCACGGTGATCGCCGCGTTCGTCGGATCGGTTCGCCCGAGGACTGTGAAGCCGTCGAGAACCGTCGGCAGCACGATCGCCGGGCCGAACGCGACGCCGGTTGCGTTGGTGGCCTGGATCGTCGTCACGCACGCGGGGGTGCGCGGCCAGTTCGGTGCGATGGGCTCGTAGCCGCCAAAGACACCGACGCCGTTCGCCATCGCGACGGCTTCGGAATAGACGGTGTTGGTTCCCGTCGCGCAGGTGAGCGGCCCGCCGACGCAAACTCGGGGCGGCCCGGTCGTGGCGGCGCGTGCGATCGCGGCGTTGATCGTCCGCATCGGGCTCACGCCTGTGCCCGGATTCGTGTCGAGACCGAACGGTGCGACGTACACACACGTGCAGCCCACTTCGTCCACCGCGCCGTTGCAGTTGTTGTCGAGCCCGTCGCAAATCTCCGCCGCGGCGGGGCCCGGCGTGCACGACTGCACCATTCCGCCCGCACAGATGTTCACCGTGCGTTGACACAGGCCGAGTCCGCACGTCGTCGTCCCGAGCCCTTCGTCCACCATCCCGTCGCAATCGTCGTCGAGTCCGTTGCACGCCTCCGCGCCCGGCGTCACCTCGCCGATGCACGGGCCAAAGGTGCCTGCGATGCAGAACTGGGTGCCCTGGCGACACACCCCAACGCCCACGGTTCCCGCGGGGCCCGAGTAGCAACGCTGCGTCGACCCCGGTGCGCATCCCGTGTCCACCGGCGGCACGTCGACCACGGGCACGTCAGGAGTGTCGATGACCACGGGCACGTCAGGAGTGTCGATGATCACCGGCACGTCGGGAGTGTCGATGACCACCGGCACGTCCATACCCACCGGCACGTCGGTTACGACGGGCACGTCGGTTCCGACTGGGACGTCGGTGCCAATCGGCACGTCGATGCCGATCGGGACGTCAGTTCCCACGGGAACGTCTCCACCAACGGGAACGTCGGTGCCGACGGGGACATCGGTGCCAATCGGTGCGTCTGCGCCATCGGTCGCAACGGGCACATCGCTCCCGTCCGTCGCATCGCCGGGCGTCACAACGTCGTCCGCGTCGCTCGAGTCCACGCTCTGCACGTCGTCGGCGTCGACCGACGAATCTCCGCCGAGCGCATCCGCAGGGCCGCCCTCGCCCGTCTCCCCCGAAATCGCGTCGCCCTCGGAACCGTCGACGAGCGGCCCCAGCACTGGGCGACCCGCGCAGGCCTCGACGAAGCAGCCGATCACGAACGCCGACACGACGAGACCGAGGCGGCATCTCACTGCGCGCATGTGCATGACTCCAAGTTCTCAAGTTCTTCTAAGCGGGATACGGGTCCGACGCGCCCCGTCCGCAGCAGGAAGCGGCCCTCCCGGCACGCGAACCACTGTCGACGAGTCTACATCGCTTCGCGCCGCGCAACCATCGGCGGCGGACATCGATGGTCGACGCGCATTGACAGCATCGCGCTTGCGCGCCTAGACCGCGTTCCATGACTCACCGCCCGCCGTGTTTGATCCCTGCTTTCGTTGCGTTGGCCCTCGGTCCCCTCGTGTCGGCCTGTGCGGGCCTCCGTTTGCGCGAGATCAACCACTCGGTACGGCAGCCGTCGAACATCGCCGTGTACTTCACCGTCGATCGCAGCAACGGCTCCCCGGTGCCCGGTCTGACCGCGGATCGATTTCGCATCTTCGAAGACGGGCGGCCCGTGTCTACGTTCGAGTCGCGGCAGACCATTCTCAACCCGCAGGTCGCTGCCGTGCACTACACGATGCTGCTCGTGGACATGTCCGGTTCGGTGACCGAGTCCGGCCAGGTTCCTGCACTCCAGGCCGCCGCGCAGGCGTTCACCGCACGTGTCGAGCAGCATCAGCGCGTCGGGATCTACGCGTTCGACGGCTCGCGCGAGTTGTACCCCATCGTTCCGTTCACGAGCTCTCAGGGAAGCGCGGCGGGCGGAATCGCGTCGCTGTCGTCGTTTCGTGCGCGGGATCCGTCGACGAACCTCTTCGGCGCCGTCGTCGAAGCGACGCGCGTATTGCGTCGCGCGCTCGATCAAGCGACGCAACCGCTGAAGTTCGGCACACTCGTGGTGTTCACCGACGGCACCGACCGGGCACATCGTGTGACACGCGACGCCATGACGCAGGCGATCAACGACGCGCACTTCGACATCTTTGCGATTGGCGTCGGCTCGGAGGTCGACCCGGGCGAACTCGGCGCCGTCGGTCGCAACGGCGTCGTCATCGAGCACAACCAGGCGGCCGTACAACAGGCGTTCGAACAGATCGCGCAACGGATCGTCGGCTACACCCAGCGGTTCTACCTTCTCGGCTACTGCAGCCCCGCGCGCGCGGGAGAGCACGACGTGCGCATCGAGGCCACGACGACGGACGGCGCGTCCGGGAGCATCGAGTACCGCTTCAACGCTCAGGGCTTCGGCCCCAACTGCGACCCGAACACGCCGCCATCGTTCGACACCACGCTGCGCCACGCGCCCCGCGGGACCGACCTCGGTCATCCGGAGCGCTGACGCCGCGGCAGCGCTCGCAGAAACAACGCACTCATCAGTGTGAGACTCCACGCGGAAACCGCGATCCCGAGCAGCGGAACGATCCGCACGCCGAACGACACGGCGAGCGTGGTACCAAGCAGCGCGAGCACTCCGATCGTCGACGCGGCACGCGAACGCGTCGCGAGTCCGCCCGCGATCGACGCCACCGGCATGCACGCCGCCAACGCAGCGGCCCAACCGACCCAATGTGCACCAACGAGCGCGAGTGCGACGACGCCTCCGACCGCTGCACCGATGGACGCTCCGACGATGCGCTCGCGCGGCTGCGCCCGCCGCGCCCACCGAGCGATCCCCACGCTGGCGATGAGCATCGCCGCCGCTGCGATCGCCCACTCGAACGCTCGCGAACCGCGCGGATCGATGCGCAGTGTCAGTGCGTCCGGCCGTCGTCGCGATGACACACACTGCGTGATGTCATAGCCGTCCGCGGGGCAAGTCCAACCCGGCGGAACGTCGCGCAGCGCGCGTCGAGGAACCGAAAGCACGCGCCGAGTGGGCTCGTTTCTCGGAACGATCCGCGGCCAGACCAATTGGAAGAGCACGACGTCGTTGAGCGTGCGAGTCGTCATCGCCATTACCCGCGGCACGTCTCCCGCCGCGCGAGGAATCTCGACTTCCCATCCCTGCGGCCCGCGCTCCGGCGCAAGCTCGTCGAGCTGGCCCGCGACGAACACCTGCGGACGTTCGACGCCCTGCACGCCGGCCGGGAGCAACACCCGCCGGCTGGTCTCGAGGCGGTAGTGCGCGCGCGCGGTCACGACTTCCGCAATGCGTGTGTCCAGCAGCAATTCGCGCTGTTCGAGCACGTCGTTCGGCTGAACCAGCAGCGTCGCAAGTGCCCAGGCCCACATCGGCACGGGACCTTCGCATGTGCGCGCGGCGCACGTCATCAGCCGTGCAGAGGCCTGCGACGGAAGTCGATCGCTCGCCCGCCGCTTGAGCCCCGCTGCCGCCCCGATACAACCAAAGTCTTTCTCCCTCCCCGCCCTCCCTGTTCAATCATCCGCCGTCCGCCGGCCCGGGTCCTTGCTCCCGCAGCGCTCCCACTGCTAACGGTGCGCCGGGCCGATGGCACATCTGCCGGAAACCGATGACGATCTCGACGCGCCGCTTCCCGCGGGCGACCCGGTCGTTCGTGCGCCCAAGAGCATGGTCGTCCTGCCGGAAACGCCCGGTTTCCCGCGGCGGATGCTCGTCGCGATCGCGTTCGTCGGGATGCTCATCGGCGGAACACTCGGTGCCGCGGGACTGGGAATCGTCTACGCGACCAACGCTCCCGTGGAACCGGGGCGCACCGGTCGCGCCACTGCGCGCGGCACTCGTGCGCCCAACACGGCGGGCGGCGACGCAGGGACCGTGCTGCTTGCTCTGGAGGCCGACGCGGGGACCGCCGAGGTGCGACCCACCGGTCCCGAGGCGAACTACACGTCGTCGACCCAGCGTCTCGGCCGCGGACGAACGTTCCCCGCGGTGCTCCGCGCGCTCCGCCTCCCGAACGCGCTTTCGGTTCCGGTCGTGCGGGCGATGCGCGCCGTCGTGAACATGCGGTCCCTGCAGCCAGGCGACACGATCGTCGTGATGCGTGACCCGGCGTCCGCCGATCAGGTCCGTCGGGTCGAACTTCGACGGTCGCCTACCGAAGTGTACGCCGCGACGGTGGACGATCGCGGCGAGTGGCGCGCCGAGCACATCGAGATGACGCAATCGACCGTGCGCGTGGCGGCGGGTTTCCGCGTGGAGGGCACGCTCGAAGACACGCTTCGCGCGGCGCACCTGCAGCCCGACATCGTGACACGGCTGCAAGAAGTCTTTCCGCTGCTGGACCTCGGGCGCGAACTCCGCCAGGGCGACGTCGTGCGACTCATCGTCCAGGAGGATCGACTCAACGGCACTTTCTTTCGGTACACCAACGTCGAAGCCATCGAATACCGAGGCGCCATGGGTCATCGCCGCGCGTTTCATCAGTCCACGGGCGCCCGTTCGGGGGATTTCTACGACTCCCGCGGCCGCACGTTCGACCGCGGCCCCCTGCGACCGCCGGTCAACCCGGCGAGGGTCACCTCGCCGTTCAACCCGCGGCGCATGCACCCGGTCTTGCGTCGCATCATGCCGCACCAAGGCACGGATTTCGGCGCGCCAATGGGCGCCCAGGTGTTCGCAGCAGCGGACGGAACCGTCACGTTCGCCGCGAACAGCGGACCCACGGGCAATCTCGTTCGCCTGTCGCACCCGCAGCTCGGCGTGGAGACCGGCTACGCCCACTTGTCGCGATTCGCCGAAGGCCTTCGCGTGGGAATGCACGTGCGCGTGCACCAGTTGATCGGTTACGTGGGGTCGACGGGACGAAGCACCGGTCCGCATCTGCACTTTTCGCTCAAGCGCGGCGGCCAGTTCATCGATGCCATGACCATGTGTTCGATCCGTCGCGCCGTTCCGCAGAGCGTCCGCGCCGAATTCGAGCAGAACGTGACGCGATTGACGGCAGAACTTCGGGCGATTCGCGTGGCGGGAGACGACCCGACGCCGGCAACCGAAGCCCCCGCGGACGAAACGGGCGACCCGGCGACCGAACCGACCGAAGAAACCCCGGCGCAGGACGCTCCGCCGCAAGAGTAGCGTTCCCCTCGAACTTTCCCGAACGGTGTACTAGGCTCCGCCCGCTTTTTCCGAGGACGAATGACGCTTGCTCATATGAAGTCAAAGTGGATCTACGCCGTCGTGCTGGCCGTGGCCGTTGGCGTGATCGGCGCCGGACTCAGCCGATTCGGGATCTGGCAGCCGGCCGAACTGCACATGGCCGACCTGGCACGCGACGATTCCCTCGCGCGCGAAGCCTCCGGGCGGCCGCCGGCACAGGTCGCGTTGCTGCGGATGGGGTTCCGTTCGCTCGGCGCGACCGAGTCGGGCGGGCGGCTTCCCACGGCCGTCCTCGCGATCTTGGCGACGCTTGCGCTGGCATTTGCAGTGGGCAGCGCAACAGATCCGCGCACGGGTGGCTACGTCGGGATCGCCTACGCGACGATGCCGCTCGTGTACCTCAATGCGCGGCAGATGTTCGGCGGCGGTGTCGCGCAGAGCGGCGCAACCTTGCTGTTTGCCGCAGCGATTTACGTGTTCTGGGGTCGCCCCCCCCCGAACGTCCGCGACGAGCGCGGGTACGGCGGAACGGATGCCGTCGGTGGGTCCGAAGCGACGAGTGGCGCCGGGACGCCAGATGCCGCGGCGTCCCCATGGCCCGCGCGATGGGCGTCGGCGCGATGGCTGATCCTGGGCGCGTGTGCGGTCTCGGCCGTGGCGCTGCTCATCGTCGGAATGCGCGTCGGGTACGGCACGTCACGCGCATCGTGGCTGCCGGGCGCGACGATCGGCACGGCCGTTCTCGCGCTGCTCGTGCTCGCGTACTGGTCACCAAGCATCGTGCGCGATGACGACGCGGAACCCGCGGAACCCCCGGGAGATGCGCCGGGCAAACGTCTGCCGTTCCGCGAAGGTGCCGGGCCCGCGGTCACGCGAGACGTCGAGATTCTGCGCGAGCCCGATCCGCCCGAGCACGAGAACGCCGGCGTCGCGGCTGCGTGGCGCTACGGTCGCTGGGCACTGTTGGGCGTCGGAGCCGTCGCCGCACTCGGAGCGGGATGGATGCTCGGCGTGCTGCCCGTGGTGCTCGGGGTCGCAATTGCGGCGCTGCTGCGTTGGCGCATTGAACGCGGACCGACCCGCGTAGCGGCCGTGCTCCTCGCGATCACGGGCGTCGCGCTGACGATCGTGTGCGTGCGCGCGGCGATGACGGCGCACGAGACGTACAACGCGTGGACGGGCGCGAGTCCCGACGCGCGTGCGCCGGCACAGTTTCCAACGTACGAAGCGTTCATCGAGCAGATCGGCCATGGGACGTTTCCGTGGACGGGAATTCTCGTGTTCGGCATCGTGCGGCTGCTCGTGCCGCCTCCGTCGCTCGACGCCAACGTCGGTCGAATTGGGATCATCGTCGACGCGGGCGCGGCTGTGCGCGAGTCGGGCGTTCGTCTCGCGGCGTTCACCACGGCCGGCGTTGCATTCGGGCTGCAGAGCTTTCACCTGCAGCAGTTCGGTCTCACGCCGTTCATCGGCGTCGCCTCGCTGGCGGTGGCCATCGGCGTCGCGCTGCGGGACGCCGAGCGAGAAGCACGACCATGGCGATTGATCACGGCGGTCGCGACGTTCATCACAATCGTCATGATGCGGGACTATCTGTTGTTCCCGAAGCAGTCCTACGCAGCGCTCGGCCTCGCGGACGGCGGACCGTCGTTCCCCACGGGATTCACCAGTACGCTGAAGGACTGGTTCAAGTCGCAGGGATCGCGTTGGTTCGTCTCGTTCCTCCACGGCAACGCGACGGGCGAAGTGTTCTTCTTGTTCGAAGCGCTGCTGTTCATCTTCATCGCGCTTTCCGCGCTGTTTCAGGGCGCTGGCGATGCGGCGCACATTCCGTGGGCGCGACCCTATCGCTGGATGAAGGACACCGAGACGTACGCGCAGGCGCAATTCGACGCGGAGTCCGAGGGCTCGCCGGCGTGGGCTCGCGTGCTGAGGAAGTGGTTCTCGGGTTTCGGGATCCTTTCGGGGTTTCGAATTCGGATGGCCGCACTCGCCGTCGTCGCGATGCTCTATTTCGGGATCACCGCGCAGACCAGCCGCACGCTCACAACTCCGATCCGGATGATCTACCGCGCGATCGCGGCGCTCCCGGTTGCGATCATTGTCGGCATCTACGCGATCCTCGCACTGTGGAATCTCTTCGCGTGGCTCGGTCGACCCAAGAGCACGTTGATGCGCGCAATGGGGACACGAGTCGCATTCGTGCCCCTCGCGGCGCTGTGTGTCGCGCTCATGGCCACGCAGATGTTCATCCCGGCACTTTCCGAGCATTTGTCCCCCCGCGGCGTGTGGGCAGTGATCCGACGCGAACGACGCGGTGTCGAACCTGTCGCGCGATTTGGCGGCAACCAGAACGATCGAGCGACCCGGTACTACGCCAACTTCGAAGTGCGGGACTTGTTCAGCGAGCCCGAGGCCGTCGAATGGCTCACCCAACGCTCGCCGCGACACTTCATGGTCGTCGGGGCCGACGTGTTTCCGTCGCTCAACCGCGCGTACCGCGCAACGATGCCGCAAGGGTCACGGCGGAACATCCCGGTCATCGACGCGACCAATTCCAACCTCTACGTCGCCGCGTCCGACGCAGGCGACCGCGGGTCGCGCAATCCACTCGAGTCGCTGGTGCTCACGCGGGATCGGGACGACCGCGACACTCCCGGGCTCCGCTACCATCCGCACGGGCGAAACGACGGAAACACGTTCGTCCGCGAGGCCGCGGTGTTCGACAACGCGATCGAGTACCTCGGGTTCAACCTGGACTCGGGCGGACAGTCGTACGTGGCCGTGGGCGGAACGTTCACGATCACGTACCACTTCCATGTCATCCGCGAGGTGTACGGCAGCCACCAGATCTTCGTGCACGTGGACGGAACATGCCCGCGAATCAACGGCGACCACGAGCCGCTTGGCGGGCGCTACCCCGTCCGCTTCTGGATGAACGGGGACTACATCCACGATCAGCACCGGATCACGATCCCCGGCTACTGTCGCGCGGGCCGGTACTCGGTGAACATCGGGTTCTTCCAGGGTGACGACCGGATGCGGGTCACCGGAGGCGATCACGACCGGGAGAATCGGGTGGTGGCGGCCCGGATCGTCGTGCGGTAAGACCGCAGGTGGTGGAGGCACCCGGCACAAGCGCCCGTGGGGCCAGTGCCGCACGGAGGGCGAACGGTCATGGCGGACAATGACAAAGAGCGACCGTCCGTTCCGGCTCAGCGCAAGTCGCTCGCGCCCGACGGCAGTGAACGACGATCGTTCGAGCGCATTCCGGTCTCGTGGTCGGTCGACTATCAGTCCGGCGACACGTTCTTGTTTTCATACATCGCCAACATCTCGGCGATGGGGATCTTCGTACTGTCTCGCAGCCCGCTCGCGATCGGCGCACGGATGACCCTGCGCTTCAACCCGCCCGACGGCGAACCGTTCGAGTTGGCAGGCGAGGTCGCCTGGATCAATCCGTACCGTGAGGGCGGTGAGAACTTGAACCCCGGCATGGGCGTGCGATTCGTCGATCTCGAGCCCGCGATGCGCGAGCGCCTCGTCGAGCTGGTGAACACGATCGCCTACCTGACGGAAACCGCGGGATAGGGCGCGGGACGCGCGTCGGGCCGCGCGTGCGGTATTAGCGGCGCATCCGGGACTTAACTTTTTAACTTTTTAACTTGTTTGGGTGATCCGACCCACGACGAGGGCGGCCTCGGTGACCGCGAGTGGAGGTCGCGTCGCTTTTCGTGTTAGCTGCGGGCCATGCGCGTCGCATCGCTCGTGCTCTGCCTTCTCGTGGGCCTGACGGCCTGCAACACGGGGCCACGGCCGATCGCGATCATCACGGCGATGCCCGCGGAACTCGCGGCCGTGCTCACGTTCACCGACGTGACCGAGACGCGCACGATCGACGGCCACATCTATCGACTCGGCACGATCGGCGGGCGCCGGGTCGTGGTGACCATGACGAGCATCGGTCTCGTCAACGCGCGGACCATCACCACCGCGCTACTCGCCCACTTCGACGTCGCGGGGATCGTCTTCTCGGGCGTCGCGGGCAGCCGCTACAACATTGGTGACGTGACGGTCCCGGACACCTGGACGCTCCGGGCCGACGGCTCGTCGTACCCGGTCGACGCGGACTGGCTCGCGTTGTCGCGCGGTCTCGTCGGCGCGCCCGACGTCGTTCTCGACCGCTGCACCCCGCGGCTCGCGGACCCGACGATGAACGTGTGCATGCCGCAGATGCCGACGGTCGTCGTTGGCGGCGTCGGCCTGAGCGCAGACCCGTTCGGCCGCGGGGCGTTCTTTTGTGAGGCAGACAACAACGATGTCTACGGCTGCGACATCGGAGGCCCCGCGCCGAGGCCGCCGACGTTCACGCTTCCTGCAGACCCGATGCCGCCGGTGGCCATCGACCAGGAGACGGCCGCGGTCGCGCGAGTGGCGCAGATGCGTGGCGTGCGGTTCATCGCGTTCCGCGGCGTGTCCGACGGCATGGGCGATCCGCTGATGTTGCCGGGCTTCCCCGGACAGTTTTACGCGTACTACCGGCTCGCGTCGCACAATGCGGCGGTGGCCGCCGTGCGGTTCCTCGGGCGCCTCTGAAGCGCCGGGATCGAGCGCGCGAGCCGTCGGACGCGCGACCCGCTACGCACACGGCATGAACAGCATCGCCATCGTCGCCGGAAACGGCGCCACCTGGACGGTGACGATCCCGTCGGCGGACGTAGTCGGCAAGAATGTGATCGTCGTCGTCGGCGTCCCGGCGATCGTCACGACGGCCGTCCCGCTCGACGGCAGACACTGACCCATCGACCACGTCAATCCACTCATTACGATCGTCGCACTCGTCGAGCCGGTGGTGACCATCGCGGTTCCATCCACGGTCACCGCTCCGCCGGTTGCCGTGACTCGGACCTGAGCGCCGGTCAGCACGAAATGCACCGACGACCCCGCGGCCATGTACGTCAGGTCCGCTGCGAGCGTCTGCGTGGGCATCAAGTCGGTTCCGCCGATGGTCAGCGACACCGTGCCATCGAAGCTCGTCGTGCCGACCCGAAGCGCCGTGAACGTGATGCGAAACACCGTCGGGTTCAGTGAGAGGGCCACGGTGATCGCGCCGCTGATCGGAGTGCCCGACATCTCCAGCGTGCATCCCGTGAGCGTCACCGTCGCAGACAGACCGGACCACGAATACATCGCGCACGTCGGCGGCGTGACGATCGACCCGCCCGACACGCCGTGCTCCGTTCTGCCACGCGTCGTAGAGTCCGGACACGACGTGCCCATCAGGCAGTCGCGACGAAGCAACCGGCCATCGTTCACGAGCGGGCCACTCATGGCCGCGGCGAGCCGCGCGCCTGCGACGAACGCGACGGATACCGCGGTCGTCTGGGGCGGCACCGTTGCGCCTCCCGTATCGCCCGTACCGCTGTCGACGGGAACGCCACCGCCGCCGCATGAAAGGAGAAACGCGAGACACCCAAGCACCACGGAGCGCATCATGATTCGCGAATGCTACACGAGAGCCGGCCCTGCGCCACGGCCCGCAGGGACTCGGGAGCGCGTGGCGGCGCGATCCGTTTCGTCGATTGTCAGCCGGGCGTTCGGCGCGTCAATGGAGCAATCGTGCGCCCGGCGGCGGAGCACTCGATCAACGTCGCGAGGCGCTTCGCCTGCGTCTCCGGCTTCTTCGCACTGACGATCCAGTGCGTGCACGCCCGCCGGTACCACGGTGGCTGGGCCGCGAAGTACACGTGGGCCTTCCGATTGCTCTTCAGTCGTCTCGCGAACGCCGCCGGCAAGACCAGCAGCTTTTGTTGCTCAAACGAGTACACGCCGGACCGATCGACGTTGCGCGCCTCGAACGCAGCACGTCCGGCGGGCCTCATCGATCCCGACCGGGTCAGCGCTTCGACGCGGCGGACGTTCACGACGCTCCAGATGCTGTTGCGGCGCCGCGGCGTGAAACGGATTCGATACCGATCGCCGTCGATGCGATGGCGTACGCCGTCGATCCAGCCGAAGCACAGCGCCTGATCGACCGACTCGGGCCACGTGATGCTCGGCTGTCCCGAACTGCGTCTGTAGAATCCGATCGACAGTTCTTTCGCCGTCACGTGGTGCTTGGTGAACCACGCGCGAAGCTCGGCGGGTGTCGCGAAAAACACCGGCTCGCTCATTCGGTCTCCATCTCGCTCGACTCCTATCGAACGTGCGCCGTGGTCATCAGCCCTTGAAGCACATCGTCGCGTGCAACTTCACCAGTCATCAGCGCTTGCAGCGCTTCGAAGATCGGCGCTCGCACGCCCTGGCTCTTCGCGAATTCCACCACGCGCGGGACCAGCTCGAACGCCTCGATCCGCACCGGCGACGCCGCACGCGCTTGATGCGGCGGAACCCCTTCGGCGATCGCGCGACCCAGACGCACTTCCGGCCGGTCGTCCTGGCCCATGGCCGCCATGAGATCTCCGAATCCCGCGAGCCCGAAGAACGTCTTTTCCTCGGCGCCCGCGGCGACGCCGATGCGCGCCGCCTCGTGCATCGCGCGGGTCATCAACGCCGCGAGCAGGCCGGGACTGATTCCCCACGACCGCGCGAACCCCAGCGCCACCGCGATCGCGCCCACCATCGCGCTGGCCCATTCCAGTCCTACGATGTCGGACGTCTCGTACACGCGCAGCGAGGGCGACTCGAGCGCGCCGCGGATGGCGCGCAGGACTTCGACGTAGCGAGATCCCGACGCGATGGCCGCCGGGCGCGCTTCCAACAAGTCGTCGGCCAGTACGGGCCCCCCCAGTGCGCCGACGCGCCGTGTCGGGGTCTCTTCACGCAGCACGTCCGACAGCGGCTGCAACGCTTCGTGCGAGAGACCGCGGACCGCGTGCACCAACAAGTGCCGACCGTCGATGTGATCGCCGAGCGTTCGCGCCACCGCACGCGCCACGAGCGACGGCACGGCCACCAGCACGACGGTGCATCGCTTGCCGACGTCGCCGAGACTCTCGGTCATCTCGATGCCGTCCGCCGCGAGGTCGCCCGATCGCCGAGTGCACAGGAGTGCGTGGTTGCCGGCCGTCGTGACCGCACGTGCCAGGGCACGCCCCCAGCGTCCGCCGCCGATGACCCCGACGACGCGCTCGCTCATCGTCCCGCTCCACCCGCCGCGAGTGCTGCGCCGCCACTGGCCGTCGCGCGGCCGCCGCGCGCGAACGCGTAGCCGAGTCCCGAAACGGCGAGCCGATTCTGATAGTAGAAAAGTAGGTTCGTGTCCGCGAGCAGGTACCCGTCGCCGTCGAGCTTGAGCACCGGAAAGCTGTGATACCCGCTCCACGCGCGAATCGCCTCGTCGAGCAGTTCGATCGCACCTTTCCTGCGGACGCCCGGGCCGAGAACGACCAGACCTTGGTCCTCGAGTTCTCTCGCGCGGTCGCGCAACTCTCCCACGTCGGCCGCGAGGACCACACGACTCACGTGCACTTCGTCGCGGTGCCGCAACAGGGAGAACGCATCCGCGCGCGGGAAGGCGGCGCGCAGGCGACCGAACGCGGCGCCGGCGACGATGTGCGTAGACATGAGCACCGTGTCGCGCGCGAACGCGCGGCAGATCACGTCGCCGAGTTCGCGCGTGTACTGTGCGTCCCGCGCGTCGTCACGAACGGGCACGCCATCGGACATTACGTACGTTGCGGGGTCGACCGACCTTCCTCGCGCATCCATCGATCGACCGTCCGCGGTCACCCGGTTGCCGAAGGGGTCGAGCGGATCCGAGAACCGCACGATGATCGACCCGTCGGTGAGCACGAGTTTGCGCGTGAGCGTGACGATTCGCTCGAGCCGCGTGCTCTCGTCGTCTTCGATGATGTATCGGTTCTTGCCGACCTCGGCGAGGTAGTCGTCGATCAGTGTGCGTGCCTCGAGGGTGAGCACATAGTTGATCGTCGCCGGGACGAAGAACACCGGTTGCGGCTTGCCGCGAATGAGCGTCCGAACGAAGGCCTCGAGTCCCGTACCCGCGAGCCCGAGCTTCAACTTCTCTTCGACGCCGCCGGATCGCGACCGCGTGCCACCGGGAAAGAAGAGCGAGTGGTAGCCGCGCTCGATCAGAACGCACGAGTACGTCTTGAGCACGTCTTTGTAGAGCTGGCACTTGATGCGACGGTCGACGCGATACGCGCCGAGGTTTTGCATGAAGTACGAGAGCAACGGATTGGTGAAAAGATTTTTTCCCGCGCCGTACGTCGCCGGCGGGAGACCCTCACGGTCGAGCACGAAGCCGAACACCACCGAGTCGAAGTTCGACAGGTGGGTCGGCACGAAGATCAACGTGCCGAGTTTGGCCAGGGCTTGAATCTCCCCGATGGGGCCCTGCGTCACGACGTGGTTCAGCAGTCGCTTCTGCGTGCCCGACGTCGTGAGTGTGTCGAGCGGCGTGAGCAGAGCCGACACGAGGCTCGGCATGATCTTCGAAGCAACTCGATAGACGGTCGGGTTGAAATTGCCCGCGACGTCCCACGCCCAGTGCGTCGCCAGCTCGCGAATCTTCCCGCGCCGCTCGTCTTCGTTCATCCGGCCGACGCGTCGGGCGAGGTCGCGGTAGCGTTCGAGCAGCGGACGCTCGCCGCCGGGTCGCGGCTCCAGGCGCCGGATCTCGTGGTACGCGGCGTCGTTTAGCAGGAGCAGCGGATCGCGGGATTCCTCGGTCACGCGCCGCACGACTTCCGCGACGATTGCGTCGCGCTCGGCGTTGAACCCGAAGATCGGTGCGTCGGCCATGGGCGAACGATATCGGCTGGCCCGCGCGGGAGGGAAGTTCGATCGGCGCTCCCCGATCCGCAGAGAGCTCGCAGTGGTTTGGGATGGGTGTAAGCCCAACCCCGGTGCGGCGTTTTCCTTGGCGAACCCACCGTAGGAGGTCTCCGATGTCCCACGCCCCACACCGCTTCCCTCGCCCCGCCGTCGCCGCCGTCACCGTCCTGGCCCTGGCCGCCCTCGGCGTTGCCTGCAGCGGTTCGGCCGGCACGGCAGGTGGCGGATTCGCCCAGGCCTACACGTCGTCCGGCGGAACGGTCGTGACTTCTTCGTCCCGCGGCTACGCGATGCGGCCACCGATGGGCGGTGGCGACGAATCCGCCGCGCGCTACCGCGGCGCACCAACGTCGACGCCGTCGGCGACCGCGCAGAGCAGTGGTTCGGGAAGCGCAGGCGCAGCACCGAGTCGCGCGTACGGCGGAGGCGCGCCGAGTGCAGACATGAGCGTGGCGCCGAGCTACGCGCCGCCGTCGAGCGGCAGCACCACCGCGCAAGCCGAGCCGCCACCCGAGACCCGCCCGGGCCTCGCAACGGAGTACGGCGAGTCGCGCACTTCGTACATGTCGTACACGACGTTCTCGCGCGCGAACCCGTCGACGCCGTTCGCCACCCTCGCGATGAACTACAACGACGCGCACGGCTCGTCGATGCAAGCGCTCATGCACGGCGGTACGCCCGCGGTGTACTTCATGGAGACGTGGCACGGCGGCATCCACGTGTCGCTGCGGGACGAACACGGTCAGCCGTTGCCGGGCTATCACATGGGCGACCGCGTTTACATGGTGGGCGAAGCCGGCCGCCGCTACTCGGTCTACCTGGAGAACACGACGCCGCTGCGCATGGAAGCGGTCGTGTCCGTCGACGGCGTCGACGTGATCTCGGGCAACGCTGCGAACACCGACGCTCGCGGCTACCTCGTTGCTCCGTACGGACACTTGAGCATCGACGGCTTCCGTCAGAGCAACGCGACGGTCGCGGCATTTCGCTTCGGCTCGGTTGCGGACTCGTACGCGGCCCAGACGCAAGGCACGGCGCGCAACGTCGGCGTCATTGGCGTCGCACTGTTCCACGAGGTGGGCGCGATTCTCACACCGCCGGCGGTCGACGAGTACCAACTGCGCGAGCAGGCGAATCCCTTTCCCGGGGGCGGTTCTTCGCAGTTCGCGCCGCCGCCGCCGCGACGCGGTTGGTACTGAGCCAGCGCAACGCGTCGCGGAGGAAGTTCGGTTGCAACCATCGAGGCGCGTGTCCAAAAGGGCGCGCGCCTCGTGCGCATTTGAGGACACTCACTTGACCATCTAGCGTTCCGGCGACCGCATTGTCGCAAATCTGAGACAGTATGTTCCGAATCGCCCCATTGTTTCACGCCACCGAACTCACCACGATGGTCCTCGCGTCGCACCGGGCCGCGCGCTCGGTGGACGCCTAGTTCCGCGCGGGCTACACGTCCGCTCCCACCTTGAGGACTCACGACATGACCGCCGTTCAAACCAGCTGGCTTCTTCTCGCAACGATCGCAGCGTGCTCCGGGCGCGACGGTGGATCCTTCGCGGCGCCGGCGTCTTCGTCCTCCAGCGGCGCGACGCAGACCGGGATGCTCGAATCAGCGGAGACCGGGGGCGCTGCCGATGATGCTGCGTCGTCGTCGGTGGCGACCGTCGTCGATCCCGCAAACGATGGCGGAACGCTGGCGGTTGGCGCCGACGCGGCGATTGCACTCGCGCCGTTGCCGCCGATGCCCGCGAATCTCGCCGGACCGCCGCATCCCTGGTCACAGATGAACGCGCGGCAGCGCGCCGGTTGGATGGAAGAGCACGTGATTCCTGCAATGGGTCCGATGTTTCACGCGTACGACGCCACGCGATTCGCAGAAGTGCGTTGCACGACGTGCCACGGGGCGAACCCGCGCTCCGTGAATTTCCGCATGCCCAACCCACGTCTGCCGCAGTTGCACCCGTGGGGCACGCCCGAAGCGCGGCACGCGAGAAGCGAGAACCCGCGCATGTTCGAGTTCATGGGCGAGCGTGTCGTGCCGGCGATGGCGCAGCTTCTCGGACTCCCGCGGTTCAATCCGCAAACGCGCACCGGGTTCGGGTGCGGGAGTTGTCACACGTACTCGGCTTCACCCGCGCCGGCCGCAAGCGCGACCGGTTCGAGCGCGAGTGGTGCGGGCGCGAGTGGTTCACCCGCGAGTGGTTCCCCCGCGAGTGGTTCCCCCGCGAGTGGTTCCCCCGCGAGTGGTTCCCCCGCGAGTGGTTCACCCGCGCCTGGCCGCTAAAGCGGCTGGCTACGACTGACCGCCTCGCCTGCGCGAGGCTTCGACGTTCACGGATTTGGTGACGTTCGAGGCAACCGATGTCGGATTCGCACGATCAACGGTGCGTGAGTCGCCCCCACACCAAGCTCTACTACCATGCCGTCTGGGCGACGTGGGATCGCGCGCCGCTGATCACGCGCCACATCGAACGCCGAATGCACGGAGCGATCGCCGCAAAGTGTGCCGACTGTGAGTGCACTGCGCTGGCGGTCGGTGGCGTCGAGGATCACGTCCATCTGCTCGTTCGCGCGCCGCCAACGGGCCGCCCGTGCACGCTCGTCGGCGAAATCAAGGGCGTCACGTCGTTCCTGATGAACAGCGAAATTGCGCCCGGCCATGTCTTCCGATGGCAAGGCGGCTACGGGCTCTTCACCGTGAGCCCCACAGCAATCGATCAAGTCCGCGACTACATCCTTCACCAACGCGAACACCACGACCGCGGCACGACCGACTCCGAACTGGAAATCTCAACGAGCAACGGCGACGACACCGAGTAGCAACCGCGCACCCGCGAAGCCTCGCGAAGGCGAGGCGGTCAACCAAAGCCGGTCGCTTCAGCGACCCGGTGAGCGCCGAACCGGCCAGCGCCGAACCGGCCAGCGCCGAACCGGCCCACGCCGACTCGGTGAGCGCCGACCCGGCCAGCGCCCACCGGTCGAACGCCGACCCAGCGGCATCCGCGTGAATACCGAACGCTCGACCGCCGTCTCCATTGCGTCGAGCGCCTGCGCGCGCGACAATCGCCCGTTCGGTTCACGGAGGTCCTCGCATGAGCAGTTCAAGGTTCGGGTCGGTTGGCATCCTCGCTTGGCTGGTTGCGGCGTTCGTCGCGTCTGCTGTGAGCGGGTGCTTCGTTTTCTCGCAACCCACGAACTGCGGCCGCGTCGGCGAATCGTGCTGCGCGGTGGCGGGCTCGCCAGCGTGCCAGGGGCTGCTCGTGTGCCGCCCGAGTGACAACACCTGCGTGACGTCGATGACTCCCACGTGCGGTGCCGCCGGCGACATCTGCTGTCCAACAGCCCCGCGCTGTCAGAACGCAGGGTACGAGTGCGATGGCTCCGGCCGCTGCGCACCGTCGGTCACCGGACTTCCCCCGTATTCGCTATGCACTGCGAGCACGCCCTGCCGCGGGCCCACGACGTGCACGTCTTCGAACTTGATGCTGGCGGGTCAGCCCGCGGGCAACCTCTGCACGCAATCGTGCACGCCAGGCGGAACATGTCCGGTCGATGGCACCGGTCGGGCGGCACTGTGCATCGTCACGACTGGCGCGAGCGGCTTGTGTCACCAAGACTGCTCCGGCGGCGTTGCGTGTCCGACGGGATCGACGTGCGCGGCCGCGGGAACCTCCGGCGCAATGGCATGTGTCCCCGGCACCGGCGTTGCTCCAGGCCCGGCTCCGTACGACACCTGCACGGCAGGACAGACCTGCAGCTCCGCCACGACGTGTGTGTCCGCGTCGCTGAGCACCACCGGCGGCGCAGCGGGAAACCATTGTTCGGTTGCATGCAACGCCGGCTCGACGTGCCCGCGCGATCGCAGTGGCGCCATCGGCCAGTGCATTCTGATCAGCGGCGTCGGCCAGTGCTATCAAACGTGCCCCGCTCGCAGCGGGTGCCCGACCGGAACGACCTGCTCGATGCCCTCGGGCACGACGACGCTGGTGTGCGTGCCAAACTCCGCGGCTCCCACGTGCGGCAGCGCGGGCCAGGCGTGCTGCACCGGCTCGACGTGCAATGCCGGTCTCGCGTGCGCCGGCACCGTGTGCGTTGCGCCCCCGGCTGCATACGAAGGCTGCTCGGCGGCATCGCTGGGCGCAGCGTGCGCGAGCGCGACGACGTGCCAGCGGCCGATGACCGCGAATCCCGGGCCGACGGGCTGGTGCACGCGCGCGTGCAGCTCGCTGCCAAGCGAGTGTCCGTCGTACGGCGCGATGACCTTCAACTGTTACCAACTGCAAGGCGCGACCGGCGGGCAGTGCTATGTCGATTGTCCCGCCGGCACGGGCTGTCCCACGGGCACCGTCTGCCTGATGACCAACACCATGACCACGTCGGGCGTGCGTCTCTGCATGCCCCCCGCGGCCTAGGCCCATCCGCGCATCTCGCTGGGTTCGCCGCGCGCTGGCAAGGCGGCGCACGTTGCATCCGTGTCACGTTCGGGTGCAGGATGACCCATGCGTTTTTCGAGCGTGGGCGTGCGGGCAATCGCTGCGTTGACGATCGTCGCGGCGTCCTGCGCCGGCTCCGACACGGGCGACGCTGCCCGCGGCGACGGGTCCGACCTCGGAACCGACGATGTCATGGTCGACACGGGTGCACTCCCCGATCGACCGTTCAACGATCCGTTCATTTGTCAGCCCTCCGGGACGGTTCCCCTGCTCGACGAACCGCTCGACGGCACGCAGGTCCGCGCAGGGCAAGTCGCACGGACGGAAGAACTCGTGCGCGGCGAGGGCGCGTATGGACGCGTGGGTGATTTCAAGTTGTACAACGATCGCGTGCAGTTCATCGTGCAGGGCCGTGTGGACACGCACGGCCCGCGGCTGCCGACCGGCTACGATCTGTACGGCGGAAACGTGATCGACGCCGATCGCGTGCGGCGCGCAGGCGAGCGCGGGCACGACGTGTTGCGCGAGATCTTCCCGCTCATCGGGTTGCGCGTTCCGGGCGCGGACGAAGTGCGCGTGGTGTGTGACGGAACCGGCGGCCGTCCCGCGGTCGTGCGGGTCACGGGCATCGATCAATCGTCGAGACTGTTGCCGTTCGATTCGCTGGCCCGGCGGCGCTTGATTCGAATCATCACGCACTACATCCTGCGCCCCGCGTCCGAAGTGCTCGAGATCCGCACGACGATCGACCCGATCTACGGCCAGCAGATCGACTCGATTCAGATCGGAGAGTTCCTTGCGTTCGGCGCGGGGACGACGATCCACACGTCGCTCGGCGGATTTCGGGACCCGTCGGGACTTCGCATGCCGGCACCGTTCATCGCCGCGGTCAGCGATCCGGGCGAGAACGACCGACACGTTTCGTATGCGATCGCGGCGGCACGCGGCGGCGTCGATGTGCCGACGGTGGATGCCTCGGGCACCGCCGCGCTGTACACGGACATCAGCGTGCCACTGGCGGGCTACGCAGACTTCACGCGGTATTTTTCGGTCGGAACGGGAGACATCGCGTCGGCGACCGGTCCCTTGTTTCGCATTCGCAACGATCCGTTCGGCACCATCCGCGGAACCACGACGCCGGGCGCGCTCGTGTACGCGTACGCGCGTCCGTACCGACTCGGCGCCGCAGTGCTCAGCGCGGCGCGCGCCGCAATGGACGGGAGCTTTTCGATTCCAATCGCACCCGGGGACTACGACGTTCTCGCGGTGGACACCGGGCGCGTGCGTGGCACACCCGTCCAAGCGACGGTGGCCAACGGTGCGACGGTGACGGCGAACCCGACGGCGGGCCCGACCGGAACGCTCGTGCTCGACATCGCAACGCTCGCGACCGGCGGCGGACGTGTGCGCGCGCCGATGAAAGTGACGCTCGTGGGCACCGACGTCGAGATGCCCGACAGCGCGATGGGATCGCTCGAGGGAGAGCGCGAGAATTCCGGCGCGTTCCGAGTAGCGTTCACGGTCAACGGGATGGACCGCGTGACGCTCAAGCCCGGCCATTACCGCGCGATCGTGTCGCGGGGGCCCGAGTACGAAACGTCGGAGTCGATGATCGACGTCCCGGCGGCCGGCGAAGTGACGTTGACGGCGGACCTCCGACGCGTCGTCGACACGACCGGGTACATCTCCGGGGACTTTCATCAACACACGATCGGCAGCGTCGATTCGCCGCGCGCGCTCTGCAATCGTGTGCTCGAGAATGCAGCGGAGGGCCTGGAATACGCGGCCACTACCGATCACGACAACGTGACCGACTTCGGGCCGTGCATCCGGTCGCTCGGTGTCACCAACTGGTTCGGCGCGATGATGGGCAACGAGATCTCCGTCAACGGCGTCGGACATTTCAACGCCTACCCGCTCGCCATCGAAGCGGCGAATCCCGACCGGCTCATCGGCGCGCAGTACTGGGCGGACCTCACGCCGCAGGCGCTTTTCGATCGCATTCGAGCCGAGCCGAGCGATCCAGTGCTGCACGTTTCGCACCCGCGCTCGACCTTCAAAGGGTACTTCACGTACCTGCAATTGAACCCGATCACGCTCGCGACGAACGCGCAGCGGCCGATCGCCCGGGGCTACCACGCGATCGAAGTGAACGAATCGCTCGGGGCTCCCGAGGACTTTCTCGCGTCGGCCGACCGAGCGATCGAGATGGCCGGGCTTGCGCGTCCCGCCGACGGCGCCGTGTTGCACGACTACTTTGCGCTCATCAACCGCGGCGCGCGCATCGCGGCGCTGGGCAACAGCGACACGCACACGCGGAACAACGGATCGGGTTGGCCGCGAAATTTCATGCGGGTTGGGATCGACGAGCCGGCCATGGTCACGCCCGCGATGGTGCGCACGGCGATTCGCAGCCAGCGAGTGATCGTCTCCGGTGGGATCTTCATCCGCGTCCGCGTCGGCGGAAACGAGCGGATGGGCTCGAACGAACTCGTGCGCGCGACCGGCGGGATGGCGGAACTCGAGATCGAGATCCAGGCCCCGGCGTGGGTTCCCGTCACGCGCTTCTCGCTGTTCGAGAACGGTCGGCCCCTCTCGCTCACGAGCACCGGGATGGACATGTACGACACGACGATCGCCACGAGCGCCGCCGGGGTTGCCACGGCCGTAACGGGAACCGCGACCGTGCGCTGGCACGGTACTGTACGCGTCCGACCGATGCGCGACAGCACGTACGTGGTGGTCGCTCGCGGCACGACGTTGCGACCCGTCGAGGCCAACGACGCGTTTGGCTATACGAATCCCGTCTACGTCGACGCCGACGGAAATGGCATGTGGCAGCCGCCAACGCCGTAGGAACTTCGCGAACCGGCCGGCAGGGACGTCAACCCGACGCAAACACGACGCACGCGAGCGCGTACGCGAGTTGGTGCGCGTACGACTCCGGTTCGCTCAGGACTACGGCCCTCGCTCGGCCGCTCCGCGGCTTGATGCGTTTGCGCGCAGCCTGAACGAGTTCGCGTGTGTGGCGCTCGTCCGCGACGGCGAGCGACGCCCGCAACTGTGCGCGCGCCTCGTGCATTCGCCACGCGATCGTGCCCTCCGTCGTCCCGAGAACGACCGCGGCTTCGGCGTGACTCAAGCCCTGAAGCGTCGTCAACGCGACAGTCGACCGCAGCAACGGGGACAGCCGGTCGAACGCGAACAACAACTGGGCGTATGTTTCCCGCAGTTGCATCGCGAGTCGCGGGTCGCCGTCGGCATCGACGGCCACGGCGAGTGCCACGCGAGGATCGTCGAGGTCGCGCGCGCGCCGAACGCGGCGTTTGTCGTTCGCGTTGAGTGCGCGGTTGATCGCGATTCGGTAGATCCACGTGAAGAACTCGCTGCGGCCCTCGAAATCCTCGAGGCGCTCGAATGCTTTTAGGAAAACTTCCTGCGCGATGTCCTCCGCGTCGCTGAGACTGCCCGTCATGTGAAGTGCGAGGGCGATGATTCGCGGACGATACCGGCGCACCAATTCATTGAACGCGCGCGCGTCGCCGGCTTTCGCCGCAGACACGAGTCGACTGGCTTCGACACGCTCCCGCGCCGGCCCTCGCAATGCGGCCACGGGAACGGGCGGTGGCTGCGAGCGCGATCGGCGGGCCGCGAGCGGAACGGGCGGCGGCTGCACAACCCGCCGGGAGAGCCGTCCGCGTCGGGCGGCGGCGGGAATGGGCGGCGGATGCGCCGAACGTGTCGCACACGGTACCACACGGGGAACGAGCGCCTCGGGGGGGACGGGCGGCGGCTGCGCGTGGAGGCGTTCAGTCATGCCGAGATTGGACAGGGTAGCGCGAATCGCCTTGGGTCGGAATGGCCTGTCACACGAGCAGCTCGAACCGGCCCGTAAAGAAGTCCCGAGCGACCAGCGCCTCGTGTACCTCGTCGGGCCCGTCGGCGATCCGCGCCGCCCGCGCGTGGCGGTACCACGTGGAAAACGGCATGTCCTCGCTGAACCCGAGCGCGCCATGAAGCTGGATCGCGTCGTCGAGCACGGTGCAGAGCAACTGCGCGACATGTCGCTTGGCCATCGACGAGTACGGTCGCGCCTCCTTTGCGAGCCCGCGCTCCAACATCCACGCACAGTGAAAGGTCATCAGGTTTCCCGCGTGAATCGCGGCGGCGTTTGCGGCGATCTTGTGCTGCACGAGCTGGTGCTGTGCGAGCCGCTTTCCAAAGCTCTGCCGCTCGGTCAGATAGCCCTTCGACAGCGTGAGCGCGCGTGCGGCCAGACCGAGCCATCGCATGCAGTGCGTCAGCCGCGCGGGGACCAAACGCTGCTGCGCGAGACGGAATCCCTCCCCGACACTTCCGAGAACGGCGTCCACTCCGACTCGCACGCCGTCGAACCGCATCTCCGCCTCGCGGTGCGTGAGCAGACTCTCAGCCATCGTCGGCACGTCGCGTACGTGCGTCACGCCCGGCGCGTTGCGGTCGACGAGAAACATCGTCGCGCCAGTCTTCGGGTCGTCCGACGTGCGCGCCATCACGATCATGAACGCCGCGCGACCTGCGCCCGTCGAAAACCACTTGTGCCCGTCGATCACCCAGCCGTCGCCATCCGGCCTCGCCGTGGTTCGCAGGTTCGACGGATCCGCGCCCGCGCCCGGTGCCGGCTCCGTCATGCAGAACGCCGACGTAATCCGCGCTTCGCACAGCGGCAGGAGGTACTTCTCGCGCTGCGCAGGCGACGCCGTGCTCACGAGCAGGTCCATGTTTCCCTGATCGGGGGCGTCGCAGTTGAACACGATCGCGCCGCAGAGCGATCGGCCCATCTCCCGAAACAGCACGCACATGCCCATGACACCGAGCCCGCGACCTCCGAGTTCGACGGGCAGATGCGGCGCCCACAATCCCTCGGAACGCGCGCGCGCGCGCAGCGCCGTCAGCGTGTCCGCGCGGGACTCTCGGTCCTCGCCAACGATCGCAGCCTCGGCGGGAATGACGTGCGTGTCGACGAAGGTTCGAACGCGCTCGCGGAGATCCCGCAGCTCGGGTTTGAGATCAAAGTCCATCGGTGGCCCTCGAATGTGCAGGGGAGTCGGTCACGGAACGTCGTCGTCGAGCGCGAAGCCCGGATTGCTGATGGCGAGGGCGTCGCGCAGCGTCGCGCGGGCGTACTCGGTGGCGGCGCGCACGAGTTCGGTCGCGGCGGAGGGATCCCGCAGCGCGGCGGCCAGCTCGCGATCTGCGTACGTGACGGCCGTGCGAAGCGTGTCGAGGCCAGCGTCGGTCACGTCGCGAACGCGTTCGGGGCCGAGCACCGTACGAAGCCCCCGCAGCTGCGCGTCGAGCCGGTCGCGTTCGGTGAGAAGTTCCGCCGAGAGCATGCGTGCGAGGTTCGCCGCGACCAACACGCGGAACGAGAGCGCGCGATCTTGAATCGCGGGCCGCGCGTCCTGCTCGAGGAACGCCGCGAGTCCAAACAGCACCGTCGACGCATCGGGCCGCGGGTTCATGATCTTACGCCTCGGTCGATCAGTCGCAGCGCTTCCCACTCCATTTCGACGGCGCGGCGGCCGATGGCGAGCAGCTCGAGGTCCTGTTCGCCGGCGAGGTACCGCTCGGTCTGCTGCAGCGACCCGACGGCCCAGCGCACGTTGCCCATCACTTCCCAATAGTGCACGTGGGCCGGCACGACCGTGCGGCCACTCGCGCGTTCGTACGCGGCGTACCACGCGGCGCGTTGCGCGAAGCCACCGACGGGCCGATCGATCTGCCCGAAGCGCCAGTCGCGCACGCAGACCCACGCGATGTCTTCGTACGGCGAGCCCCACCGCGCGAATTCCCAATCGAGAACCGCGGTGAGTCCGGTCGGCGCGACCATGAAGTTGCCGACACGAAAATCGCCATGCACGAGACAGGTCGTGCGATCGGCAGGCGTGTTGGCGGCGAGCCATCGAAGTGCAAGCTCGAGCGCGGGACGAGGTTCGGGAAGATCGGAGATCATCGCGCGCAACTCACGAACCGCGTGCGCCGCGGGGTCGTACTCGGGGTGGAGGACGCGCGCGGCGTCGAGCAACGTCGTGTGTTCCGAGGGCGTGACGGCGTGGATCCGCGCGGCGACGTCGGCGAGTTCGTCGACCAGCCTCGTGCGCGCGTCGGCGAGTTCGGGGCTGCGCAGCACGCGGCGGCCGATGGCGTCGCCGGGGACCCAGTCGAGGAAGTACGCGTGACTGCCGGGACGAACGAGGTCTTTTGTGAGCCACTGCGCGCGAGGCGTGCGGACGCCCCGGGCGGCGGCCGTGCGGATGACTTCGTATTCGCGGGCGCGATCGAGACTGCCGAGGAGCGATCCGCGCGCGTCGCTGCGCATCACGAAACGCCGCGATGTCTCCGTCCCCGCGTCGCGGAGGGTGACATCGATGCGAACGTTTTCCTGACACGCGCCGCCGGCGAGCGGCTCGACCGCGGTGACGTCGACGTGCGGGCCGAGGTGGTCGCGAAGCACTTCGGTCACGCGGCGTCGTAGCTCGGGGACGTCCATGGGTTCGTGCGTTCCTTGCGCGAGTCAGTACCGATCGGCCGACCGCAAGATGCGCGCGGCGGCGAATGCGGCACCGAAGCCGTTGTCGATGTTGCACACGGTCACGCCGGACGCGCAGCTCGTGAGCATCGACGCGAGGGCGGCGAAACCGCCAAGCGACGCGCCGTAGCCGACGGACGTGGGGACGGCGATGACCGGGATGGAGACGAGGCCGCCGACGGCACTCGGCAGGGCGCCTTCCATTCCGGCGACGACGATGGCCACCGACGTGCGATCGAACACGTCACGCTTGGAGAGCAGGCGGTGGATGCCCGCGACGCCGACGTCGTAGACGCGTTCGTACGCGACGCCGAGCATGCGCAAGGTTTCCGCGCACTCCTCGGCCACGGGCATGTCGCCGGTGCCGGCACTGACCAGGGCGACGGGGTGCGTGCCGAGGGGGGGGATGTCCGCGGGAGCGTACGTCGCGGTGCGGGCGATGGCGGCGTACGAGAGTTGCGGAACGAGGGCGAGCACGGCGGCGGCACCGTCGGCGTCGAGGCGCGTGATGAGAACGTTCTGGCCGCGGTCGATGATGGCGCGCGCGACGCCGGCGATCTGTTCGGGGCGCTTGCCCTGGCCGAAGATTACCTCGGGAACGCCCTGCCGCAGCGCGCGATGGTGGTCGACCATCGCGTAACCGAGGTCGGTGAAGGGCAGGTCGCGAAGAGCGGAGACCGTGTCGTCGACGCTCGATGCGCCCGCACGCAACAGCTCCAGGATCTCGCGCAGCCGCGCCACGTCCATGGCGTGCGACTAGCACGGAATTGCGCGGAGACGTAGCGGCCGGAGCACGCGAGCGGGCGGGGAGCCGGTGCGGCGAGCCGCAGACGAAAGTTAACAAGTTAACAAGTTAAGTCCCGGATGATCCCATGGCTTGACAGGCGCCTCGACCTCCGCCACCTTCCCGCTCCCGCGACGGGTCCCCCCGTTTCGCGATTACCCGAAAGTCGCCAGTCATGCAGGGCACGCACAGCGCAACGTCCGAGGAAATCAACCGCTCGTGGTTCGTCGTCGACGCAACCGACAAGCCGCTCGGCCGGATCGCCAGTCAGATCGCGTCGGTCTTGCGCGGCAAGCACCGCCCGACGTTCACGCCGCATGTCGATACGGGTGACTTCGTCGTCGTGATCAACGCCGAGAAGGTCGCGCTGACCGGCTCGAAGATGGACAACAAAGAGTACTACGCGTTCAGCGGCTTTTTCGGCGGTCTGCGCACGACGAAGGCGAAAGACATGCTCGCCCGCAAGCCCGAGTATCTGATCGAGCACGCCGTTCGCGGCATGCTTCCCAAGAACCCGCTTGGCCGCAAGATGGCCAAGAAGCTCAAGGTGTATGCCGGCGCTTCGCACCAGCACACCGCTCAAAACCCGCAACCGCTCCCGCTGCGATTCTAGGAACAACACGCCGATGACCACAGAGATTCACTCCGAACGACAGTACGCCACCGGCAAACGGAAGAACGCCGTCGCGCGCGTGTACGTCAAAGCCGGAACGGGGACGATCACGGTCAACGGTCGAACGTTCGAGAACTACTTCTCGCGCAAGGCGTCGCAGTTGCTCGTCGTGCAGCCGTTCGAGCTGGTCGAGGCGATCGGCAAGTACGACGTGGAAGCGAATGTGCGCGGCGGCGGGCTCGCAGCGCAGGCCGACTCGGTTCGGTACGGCATCGCCCGCGCACTCTGTTACGAGGACAGCGCACGACGACCGGTTCTCAAGAAAGCCGGTTTGCTGACACGCGACGCACGCAAGAAGGAACGCAAGAAGTACGGCCAGCCCGGCGCACGCAAGCGTTTCCAGTACAGCAAGCGCTAGTCGCAGGCATAGGGCACGCGACCGATGGACCGAGTGCGCGTCGCGATCGTCGGCGCGTCCGGGTACACCGGGGCCGAGCTCGTGCGTTTGTTGCTCGGGCATCCGCGGGCGGAGATCACCTTCCTTGCCGCGAAGGAGAGGCTCGCGCCGCGTGTGGCCGACGTTCTGCCGTCCCTCGAGGGCGTGCTGGATCTTCCGATCGAGGCGTTTGATGCCGCGGCGATCGCGAGCCGGGCCGACGTCGCGTTCTGTGCGCTGCCGCACGGGGCGTCGGTGCCCGCGGTGTCGGCGCTGCTGGACGCGGGCGTGCGAGTGTTCGATCTGTCCGCAGATTTTCGCCTGCGAGATGCGGCCGAGTACGCTCGGTGGTACGGGGCGACGCACACGGCGCCGGAATGGTTGCCGCGGGCCGTGTACGGTCTCGTCGAGGCCAACCGCGTTGCGTTGCGGGACGCGCGACTCGTGGCGGTCCCGGGTTGCTATCCGACGGCTTCGACGCTACCGCTCTTGCCATTGTTCGCCGGCCGCCTGGCCTTACCGGACGACGTGATCATCCACGCGCTCTCCGGCGTTTCCGGCGCGGGCCGAACGCCGGTGGCCAATACGCATTTCAGCGAGACGGGCGAAGGCGCTCGACATTACAAGATCGCGGGCACGCACCGGCACACGCCCGAAATCGAACAGACGCTTCGAGACGTCGCCGGACGCGCCGTGACGGTCACGTTCACGCCCACGCTCGTGCCCATGACACGCGGCATCTTGGCGACGGCGTACGTGCGACCCGTCGGCGAAGGCGCCTCGGTGGATCGAATGATCTCGGCGGCGCGGGAGTACTTCGCGGCGTCACCGTCGGTTCGCGTGCTCGATGCGGGCCGGCTGCCGGACACGCTGTGGGTTCGGGGGTCGAACCTGGCGCATGTTGCGTACGCATTCGACGAGCGCGCGAAGCGGATCGTCGCGTTGTGTGCGATCGACAATCTCGTGAAGGGCGCGTCGGGCCAGGCAGTGCAGTGCATGAACGTGGCGCTGGGCTGGGACGAGGGACTGGGTCTGCGCGCGCCCGCGATCTGGCCGTAGGGTATGCTCCGCGGCCGCGATGCCCCCACTCCATATCGACGTACTGGACGACGCTTCGGACTCGACGCCGAGCAGCGCCGGGTTCATTCGCGTGCGACGCCTGACCATGCGTGCAACCTACGAAGACGGAACGCGCAGCGAAGCGTTTCGGTACGACGTCGTGGATCGCGATGCGCTCGATGCGGTGCTGATGTTGCTGCACGCGCCGCGAGCCGATGCGCCGACGGATCCGCTCGTCGTACTGCGCCCCGCGATGCGGCCGCCGCTCGCGATGCGCGCGCACCGAAGTCTCACGGTCCCCGACGCGCGGACGGAGCCGCTCTTGTGGGAGCTTCCCGCCGGTCTCATCGAGGCGAACGAACGAGGCGAGGACGGCATGCTCGCAACCGCCGCTCGCGAGACCGAGGAGGAAACCGGATACGTCATTGCACCCGAACGGTTCGCTCGGCTCGGGGCCGCGGTGTATCTCTCGCCGGGGCTGTGTGCGGAGAAGATCCACGTCGTTCACGCAACGGTCGACCCGGCGGCTCGATCGGCCGTGACCTCGACCGAGGCGGTGGAGCACGGATCACGGATCGAATGGGTGCCGCTGTCCGACGCCATCGCGCGAGCGGATCGCGGCGAGATCGAGGACTGCAAGACCGAGCTGGCGCTTCGGCGTTTTGCCGCGCAATTGGCAGCGCCCGCGGCCGCACCCGTGGTTCCCGCCGCCGATCAAGGCACGCCCGGGGGTGCCGCGTAACCATGCCTCGACGGCCGTCCCTCGATCGCGTGCTGGTCGTCGTCAAGCGCACGGCGTACGACTTCTACGTTCGCGAGTACCGCATGGCGCGCGTGGCGCGATTGCTTCGCGAGGGCGACCCCGTGGTGTCGCGATTGCGGCGCGCAGATCGTGAGCACCACAAGACCCTCGACGAGGTGAGACACGCGCTCGACGCACTCGGCGCGCGCGCCGTGTTCCGCGATCGCGCGAACGCGGGCAATACCGACGCGTTCGACCTCGTGATCACCGTGGGCGGTGACGGAACGTTGCTCAGTGTCAGTCACGCGACCTGGCGCACGCCGGTGCTTGGGGTCAACAGTGCGCCGCAGGACTCCGTCGGGTTTCTGTGTTCCACGCGCGCGGGCCGTGTCCGAAGATATCTCGCGGACTATGCGAAGGGGCTCGTGCCGCGGATCCAACTCGCCCGGATGGCCGTGAGCGTCGACGGGAAGCGTGTGCACTCGCGCGTGCTCAACGACGTGCTGTTCGCGCATACGAGTCCGGCGATGACCACGCGGTATTTTCTCGTGACCCGCGGCGGACGCGAGGAACAGAAATCGTCGGGACTCTGGGTCGGGCCGGCGACGGGTTCGACCGCCGCGATTCATAGCGCGGGGGGGCGAGTGCTTCCGCCGCGTTCGCGCAATCTGCAGTTCGTGGTGCGCGAACCGTACACGCCGACGGGGCGGCCGTTTCGGTACACGCAGGGAATCGTGCGACCGGGCGAGCGATTCGAGGTGTGGAACAAGATGCGCGAGGCCCGGCTGTACCTCGACGGACCACGCAACGTCGTGCCGCTCACGATCGGTCAGAGAGTTTCGTTCGAAGTGTCCGACGAACCGTTGACGATGGTCGGCGTGCACCGGCACCCGAGCGGGCCGAACGCGCGGTAGCTACCGTGCGGGCGGTTCTCGCGAACGCTCGCGACGTGTCTACTCGCCCAGGATGTGGAACGCGTTCAACGCCGCGACGACGATTCCCATGAGTGACTCGCCGGCGATCAGTCCGCTGGAGACCGGAACGATGTAGGCCGCGGCCCCTTCGTCTTCGTCGGAATCGGGAGTTGCGGTTGTTGGAGTCGGCGCGACGCCAGACGTCGCGGCCAACTCGGCCTTCGCTTGCGCCTCCGCTTTCTTCGACTCGGTCACAAGGCGCTTGACCCACCATGCGAGCACGGCGCCGAGGCACATCGCGAAGCTGTCCGACGCCGCGATGTAAAACGCGATGCCGATGCCCGTGGGCGACGGCATGTACTTCTTGTATCGCGGCAGCACTTCTTCGAGCACGGCGATCAAGATTCCGAACGAGCCCGCGATGACCATGGCCATTACGGTGCCCCGCGGCAGCGCGTGCAGACCGCCGCGAAACAGCCTTGCGACCGACGCCCACGCGACCGCGGCCGGCGCAGGCAACGCCTGACTGCCAAGCGTGCGCGGGTTGGCGATGAGGTTGTAGACCGGCACCGAAAGCAATGCCCCCGAGAGCACTCCGAACAATTGCGCGATGAACTGTCGACGCGCACTCGCGCCGACGAGGTAGCCCGTCTTCAGGTCGGTCAGGAGGTCGGCACTATGCGACGCGGCCCCGGCCGTGACGTTGGCCGTCATCAGATTGGTCGTGACGTTCGTCGGCACGATCACGCCGTAGATCAACTGCGTGATCTTCCCCATCGCCCCGGTGGGCGTCACATCGGTCTCACCGGTCGCGCGCGCTGCGACGAGGGACAGCAGCAACGTCGCGAAGACCGCGATGATGCCCATCCACCACGTGATTCCGAACAAGACGGCCTGCAGAACGACGCACGCGAACCCTGCGAGGACGAGGCCCATCATGAACCACGTCGCCGGAACTTCCGTCTTGGCGAGCGGATCCTCGGGCGCCCCGGCCTTGCTGGAAAACGCTCTCCCGAGCCCCGAAAACGCGCGACCGATCGTGCGCCACTTGAGCGCGAAGGCCATGATGCCCGACGTGACCATCATCGCGGTGCCCGGCCACAGCGCCCACGCGCGGATCGCGCCGTAGCCGCGGCCGGCGTTGATGATTCCGTGCTTATGAAGGAGCGGCGCGATGACCAAGTAGTTCAGGATGGCACCGAATCCCAGCGAGAGTGCGATGCGCATTCCAATCAGCGCGCCGCCGCCGAGCAGCAAGACGCTGACCGGAAGCCCGATCGTGAGATTCTCGAGCGTCACGCCCCGAGGCGCGCCGGGGCGTCGCAGAAAATGCCATCGCGGGGCGAGGTAGAGGTTGTCGGGCAGCGTCGTGAGCCAGCCCGTCAATCCGGTGAACGCTTTCACGATCACGCCGAGGATTCCGGCGTAGAGCAGCGCACGCGCCTTCTTGATCGCGCCGAGCCCGGCGGTGTGCATGCTCTTGAGCGTGACGGCGCAGGCGGTTCCACTCGGGAACGGAAGCTCCTCGATGTTGATGAACTGACGCTTGAGGGGCACCGCGGACATCACGCCGAGGTAGGAAACGGCCGCGAGCCAGGCCATCAGCATGATGGGGGTCAGCGTCGCGGGATAATGGATGACCGGCGCCTCGCCGTTGGCGCCACGCTGCGATAGCAACGTCAGCGCGGGGATCGCCGAGAGAAGACCGGCGGACGCCATTGCGCCGGCCGCCGACGCCGTCGTCTGCATCGTGTTGTTTTCGAGCAGCGTGAAGTCGTCTTGAAACGTGCCGCCCCAGAACGCGCCAGCCGTGACCAGGCAGAGAATCGTCGGCACGCAGCGCGCGATCATGCCGAGCACCGTCATGTGGGCATGGGCGGCGAAGATGGGATAGATGAAGTAGAGGCCGCCGACCGCAAGCAGCGCGAACACCACCGCGCCCGCGACACGCGGCACGCGCCGGAGCGCCGTGAACAACGCAAACGCGATGATTGCGCTGGTGATCGACGCGCCGAATGACCAGCCGATCTTCAACCCGGAATACAAGTTCGACAGCGACATCACGCTGCCGAGCAACATCCCGACGAAGACCGCGCGGACCGTCAGCTGCCGCTCGTGGTCCCCTTGGTAGACGTTGGCGAGCCACGCGCGGTCGCGCGCGTCGAGTTCGGCGGGAGTCATCGCTTGCCCCGCAATCCCCGCACCGGCGTCGCAGCGGCCCGCACCCGTTTCAACGCGGAGGACGCTCGTGTCTTACCCTTTTGCCCTTTCCCCTGCCCCTTCCCCTCCTCGTGGCCGTGGTCGTGGCCGTGGTCGTGGTCGTGGTCGTGGTCGTGGTCGTGGTCGTGGTCGTGGTCGTGGTCGTGCCGCGGCCCCTTCTCGTGCTCGCGCGCGCCTCCCTGCTCGCGCCCGGCCGACGGCAGCGCCGTCAGCACGATCTTCCCCTGCAAGACACCCTTCGTCGCGACCATCGCATCGCACGCCGCACCGATGCGGTCGGCAGGCCCACGCATCACGATCACTTCGAGACAGTGGTCATGATCGAGGTGGACGTGCAGCGTCGACACGACTGCGTCACCAAGCTCGTGCTGCGTATGCGTCAACCGCTCCGTCAGCTCGCGGCGGTGATGGTCGTACACGAGCGTCAGCGTAGCGACCGCCGGCTCGCCCGTGCGCACACGCAATTCCCCGAGATCGGCGCGAACGAGATCTCGCAGCGCCTCCGAACGCGTCGCGTATCCTCGCCGAGCGATGCTGTGGTCGAACTGTTCGAGCAGCGGACCCTCCATCGCGACACCGAATCGCACCAGGTCGGCCGACATGCACCGCAGCGTAAGCGATCTGACGACGCGCGCGAACATCGAAAGACGCCGACCGACCTAACCCCCCTTGGCGGGAATCGATCTGCCCAGCCGCTGCAGAACGACCTTCATGTCCTCCCACGTGTCACGTTTTGCGGACGGCTGTCGCAGCAGGTACGCAGGGTGCCACGTCACTCGCACCGCCATGCCCTCGTACGCGTGCCACTTGCCTCGCAGCGCCGCCATCGGTTCGCTCGCGCGCAACAGATAGCTGGCGGCGGTCTTCCCGAGGGCAACGATCACGGTCGGCTGCACATACGAAAGTTGCCGCGAGAGATACGGCCCGCATGTCGCCATCTCGTCCGGCAGTGGTGGGCGATTCTCGGGCGGTCGACACTTCACGACGTTGCAGATGTAGACGTCTTTCTCCGTCAGCCCCATGCCGGCGATGATCTTGTCGAGCAACTGACCCGCTGCGCCGACGAACGGCAACCCTTGCTTGTCTTCGTCGCGTCCCGGCCCCTCCCCGACAAACACCAGGGACGCGAGCGGATTGCCGCGTGCGAATACCGTCTGGGTCCTCGCCTCGTGGAGACGGCACCGCGTGCACGGTCGAATCTCTTCCTGGAGCACGCCCAGTCGATGCAGCTTCTCCTCGGATCCGAGCGGCCCGGACGGCGCTGCGACTGGGTGCGTGGGTGGGTTCAACGTAGCGTCCAACTTCGGTTCTTGGCGGTTTCGGACAATCGCGGGCGCATCGCTCGATCGCGGCAGTGATTCTGTGCCGCACGTGCGCTGCCATGCGACGTGCGCGCCGAGCAATCGGACCAAGTCTGCAACGGCCGTGCGTTCGTCCGCCACGGCGAGGGTCTACCACGAACGAGCGGCGGCCTGCGCCAACGCACGTTCCATCGACGGCCAGTTGCAGGTCTTTTCCGCAGCGATTCGCGTCATGCCAGAGTCCGCCCGTGGCCCGAGACGACGCGCAATGGCGAAGGACGGCGCTGGCGACGTCGCTGGCGGTTCTGGCCGCGAGCGGAGCCTGTCGATCCGGTCGCGCGTCCGAGCTTCCCGCCGAGCGCGACGGCCGCGCGCACGCCGAACGCGTGCAGGGCGTGACGCTGCACACGTTCGAGATCGGCGATCCGCGCGCGCGGTTGCTTCTGGTGCTTCATGGCGGTCCCGGCCTGGATCACACGTACATGCGCCCTTGGCTCGACGCGCTTGGCGATCACGCTCGGCTTCGCTACGTCGATTTGCGGGGACACGGGCGGTCGTCGCCGCCGCCGGACGGCGACGGGTACACGCTCAGCGCCGCCGCGGCCGATTTGGCAGCACTCGTTCAGTTGCTCCAGGGCGGACAGCCCGCGGACATCGTCGCGCACGATTTCGGTGCGGCGGTCGCGATGCAGCTCGCCGCGCGACATCCCGAACGCGTGCGGCGCATGGTCCTCATCGCGCCCTTGCGCGACGCGAACCAGGTCCGCTCGATCGGCGCGCGCACCCGGTCGAACCTCGGCGACGGCGCGTGGCGGCGGATCCAGGCACTGACGACGCCGCAGGGAACGCTTCGTGATCCGCGACAATCCGGCGAACTGTTTCGCCGTCTTGGACGCATGTGGTGGTTCCGACCGCCGAGCGATGCCGTGCTCGCACGCATGGCCCGTGACCTGACCTATCGACCCGAGGCCGACGAGCACTTCCAGCTCGAAACGACGACGTTCGACGGTCGGACGCTCGCCCAGGACATCCGTGCGCCGACGCTGGTTCTCTCGGGTCGCGAGGACCTCACGTTTCCCGCCGTCGACTCGCGCGCGCTCGCGGACATCCTCCCGCACGGCCGCTACGCCGAGGTGCCCGCGGCCGGGCACTGCCCGTTCATCGAACAGAACACAACTGCGATCGGCGAGATTCAGCGGTTTCTGGCGCACTGACGGGGCGGCAAAGCCCGATGGCTAGGAGTGCGCGCGCACTGCGATTTTCCCTTCCCTCGCCCGTGGACTTTGTTGACACTACGGAACGCGAAGGGATACCTCTACCAGTGTCGCTGAACTTGGGTAAGGCACCGAGACAGGCGGCGGAACCTCGAACAGGGGACGCGGCGTGAGCAACGGAATGGTGCGTCTGGAATTTGCCGGCGAGACGAACGTCGGCATGAAGCGGACGCACAACGAAGACAACTTCGGAATTCTTCCGGAGGAGAACCTGTTGATCGTCGCGGATGGCATGGGTGGCCATGCGTCGGGCGAAGTTGCGTCCAAGATGGCCGTCGACGCGATGCGCGAGTTCTTCGACGCGACGTCGAAAGACCCGGACGCGACCTGGCCGTACAAGATGGACCGCCACCGCGGGTACGAAGAAAACCGCCTGATCACGGGCATCAAGCTCGCGAACCTCCGGATCTTCGAGGCGGCGCAGCGCGAGCCGAAGTTTCGAGGCATGGGCACGACGATGGTCAGCCTGTTCGGCACTCGGGAGGGCATGTACGTCGGCCACGTCGGCGACTCGCGGGTCTATCGAATTCGCGACCGCCAACTGGAGCAGCTTACCGAAGATCACTCGCTGCTCAACGACTACTTGAAGATGCGCAAACTGACCGAGGAAGAGATCGCGAATTTTCCGCACAAGAACGTCATCGTTCGCGCACTTGGGATGAAAGACACCGTGAAGGTAGACACGCGACTCGAAGCGCCGCGGGTGGGGGACATCTTCGTTCTCTGTTCGGACGGGCTCTCGGGCCCCGTAAACGATCCGGAGATTCTGCGGATCGTGGAAGAAGCGGGAAACGACCTGAAAGGTGCGTCCGCCCGGCTCATCTCGCGCGCGAACGAAAACGGCGGGCCAGACAACATCACGGCGGTCGTGTGTCGGGTCGCGGGGTTCGCGTAGACGAGACTAGAGGCCGCGCGGCACGCGGTCGAGTTCGAGCTGGGACATGGCGACTCGAATCACCGCGGACCGGTTGGCTTTCGTGTACCCGCGGCGTTTGAGTTCGCGCACGGCGTCGTCCACGCGGCGCAAGTCCTCGATGTAGAGCGAGATGCAAATGACCTTGTAGTGGTCGGGCTTCGCGGCGCCGACGCGTCGTGCGGGCGCTCGGGGCGGCGGCTCGCGTGAACCCCCGGTGTCACCACCGGACGAGACGCCCGACACGAAGAATCCGTCGCGCAGAATTTCCTGAACCTCGGCTCCGTCGAGCACTTGCTCGACCGCCGTCGACGCCACCCTGCCCATCACACCACCTCCATCGGCTGCGCTGCCTCTTGCACATCACGAACGTCGCGGCGCGTCGCGGAGAGAACCCGCTCCACGACGGCCCGGTAGTCGTCTGCGCCGTGAGAATCCGGCGCGTACTCGAAGATCGACTGCCGCGTTGCGGGAGACTCTCGCAGCTTGATGTTCGTTCGCACGGTCGGGAAGCAAAGATCGCCGAACTTGTCCCTCAGCGTCTGCAACACTTCGCGCGAGAGCTTGTGTCGGGAGTCATAGAACGTCGGGATGACCCCGAGGATGTGCACGGGATGCTTCAAGTGCTCGTAGACGTTTCGCAGCGTCTTGATCACCTGCCGCACACCCACGAGCGCGAGATAATCGCACGAGACCGGAATCAACACGCTGTCCGCGTACGTCAGCGCGTTCTGGTTGAGCAGCGACAGCGTGGGCGAGCAATCGAGCACGACGACGTCGTAGTCATCGTGGCCGGCGAGGCGCTCGCGCAGCACGCGATCGCGATTCGGTCGTCCGCCGAGGTACAACTCGGCCGCCGCAAGCGTCTCGTTCGACGTGATCACGTCGAGGTTCTTGCGTACGGGCACCGCGGCCTCGGCCGGGTCGACGCCCAGAACGATCACGTGAAAGCTCGTGCGATCCCCGCGCACTCCGAGCGCAACGCCGACGTTTCCTTGCGCGTCCAGGTCCACGAGAAGCACTCGCTGTCCTCGCTCGGCGAGGCCCGCGGCAACGTTGACCGCCGTCGTGGTCTTGCCCGTGCCGCCCTTGTGATTGAACACCGCGATCCGACGCGGTCCCGCCGGGGCCGTCGGAACCGTCGCGGACTCGGCTCGGCATCCCTCGCTGCAGAAGTACGCACGCCCCGCGTCCGTCACGACCATCTGCCAGGTGAACTCGACGCGAAATCGTTTGCCGCAGCCGGCGCATTCGACGCCTTCGTTCTCGCCCGAAAGAACCGCGGCCTGTTGACACCGCTGCGAGCAATAGAACCGCGTGTCGGCGCCGTCGCGTTCGATCTGGAAGCGAAAGCGAGGTTCGAAGGCTTTCGCGCACACGCTGCAGGTTCGGGAGGTGCTCATCGATGTCCTTCATGAAGTGCCTACGCCCGGCCGGGAGCCGGTCGCAAGTTTTCGACCGAAAATCCCGTCGTTTTTGAGCGCACGGCTGGAATTCCAGCTCCCGGTGCGCCGGCGAGAATCCAGTACCGCTTGCCGACGCGACGCGCTCCGACCATGATGCCGCGCAATGCCCACCGCCCGAAGCGCTCCGAGTGTCGTGGACGCCATCGCGCGCATTCGTGCACGCAACGGCGCCGTGCGAGCGTTCCTGTACACACGTCTCGACGAAGCGCGAGGCGACTACGACGCGCGAATGCGTGAATCGCCGCGATCGGGCCTTCACGGCATGCCCTATTCCCTCAAGGACATGTGGGACACCGCGGACATCCCGACGACGGGCGGTTCGTATCGATTTCGCGACCGAACGCCGAGCGAGAGTTCTCCCGTGCACACGCTCTTCGACGCGGCCGGCGCCGTGCTGCTGGGAAAGACGTCGCTGTCGGACCTCGCCATCGTCCCCGAGGCATCGAACTACTTCGTCGGTCGAACCAGCAATCCGCACGATTCGACTCGGACGTCGGGAGGAAGTTCGGGAGGCGCGGCGGCGGCGGTCGCGGACGGGATGGTGGCATTCGATTGGGGGAGCGACTTCGGCGGAAGCATTCGACTGCCGTCGGCGTACTGCGGCGTGTACGGCGTGCGACTGAGCACCGAGGCGTGGCCGGTACGTGGAATGTTTCCGATGCTTCCGCCGTCCGTGGGCTGGATGAACGGCCAGGGACCCATCACCGGCAGCGTCGGACTGATGGAGACCGTGCTGAAAGTCGCAGCCCACACGTTGCGTACCGGCAGCGCGACGCGCTTCGAGCCCCGCGGCGTGATGTTGTACGCGCCCGATCGTGGCACGAGCGGGCAATGGCCGACGTTTGCCGACGACGTGCGCCCGGGCCTGCGCCGATCCCTCGAGGAAGTCCGCGAGGATCACGGCCTGCCGTCACCGTCGCAGGCTCGATTGTTCGGACCGGAGATGGTCGCGTCGCACTTCGACGATCTGATGGCCGCGGATGACTCGATTTCGTTCCGCGAAGGCGCGCGGGCGGTTCTCTCGTCCATCGTGCTGCGGGGCATGACGGGCGATCGACGCTTTCATCCGCAGACGGCGGCGATGCTCGCGCTCATCGCGCTGGGGCGTTACACGATCTACTCGAACCGCGAGCGAGCACTCGCGAAGGTGAATCGATTCCGGGACCAGATTCGAGAGCTGTGGCACCGCGGGTACGTCGTTGCGATGCCGACCGTCACGTTTCCGGCTCCCCGCCATGGGACGACGATGTTCAATCCACAACTCATTTCGTTTTCGATGCTCGGCAACATCTCGGATGCCACGGCGCTCGCGATTCCGTTTGGGCATTATGCGGGAGGCTTGCCTCGATCGATGCAGCTGTTGGGTCCGCCGGGGAGCGAGTTCGAGTTGCTGCGGGTCGCCGAACGGATGGCAACTTGACCCGCCTCGAGGGTCGCGGCTCGAGTTCCTAGAGCACCTCGTCGGCCAACGGATACAGTTCGCTCGTCTCCCGCATCACCCGTCGCGCGAGCATCTTGAACGCGTCCTTGGACTCGCGAACGAACGCGACGGGGTTTCCCTCGATGGAGGCGGCCGTGGGCCAGCGGCGGAGATATCCTGAAAACGCATCGTAGATGCCTCCGAAGGCCTCGACGAACTCACGGGCGACCGTGCTCACGCGCGGATCGGGATGCGCGACCATCCGGGGATACAGCGCGTCGTTTTCCATGCTCGCGTGGACACTCAGCTTGCCGGAAAACCGAGCGAGTCGCCTGCGCAGCTCGTGCGCATTGGCCGCGATCGTGTCGACCGAAAGCGCCGCGAGCAGCTCGCCTGCTTCCGCGAAGAGTTCTTCATGCTGCCGGCGCAGATTGTCGGTCGGCCGGCTTGGTGCCGCGGGCTTCGGTGCGGCGGTCTCCCTCGCGTCGTGCATGACCGTTGAAGAGCATACGCTCATCGCAGCCAAGTGGATTGCCTTGCGCGTCGAGTGTGCACGACCCCGAGTCCGTCGCCGCGCCCGCGGCGCCACTACCGAATCTCGACGACTTTCTCACCGAAGATGCGCTCGAGGCTCGCCATCAGCGCTTCGCTTGCGTCCACTCGGAGCGAGGCCGGGAGGGCGACGTTGACTTGCGGACCTTCGGGAAGCTCGAGCGTCGCCAGCACGGGACACTTGCCTGGGTGATCGCTGAGCGCCGTGCGCATCGAGCGCAACCGCGCGTCCGTCACGATCGACGACCGGAGCTTCAGCCCGACGCTCCGTGCTCGCGTTTGGAGCGCATTGGCGAGCGATGTGACGGCGTTCAGTGCGATCTTGCGCTCGATCTGCTCTTCCTCGTCGAGCGCCTCGAGTTCGCCGTTCTCGTCGCGCCGGCGTTCGATCGTCACTTTGCCCGTGACAAGAACGGCGTCGCCTTCGCGCAATACCGCGTTCGCGACGGTTCGCTTGACGTCGTCGCCCATGTCCGCCGCGAGCTGCGCGAACATCTTGGGCCGCACGAACACCTCGACGCGCCCGCCGCGGTCCTCGAGCTGGAAAATGGCCATCCGGCCGCCGGTTTTCGTCACGCGTTCGCGATAGTTCTCGACGACACCCGCAATCACGACCTCGGTCCCGTCGCGCGCGTCGGCGATTGCGACGGTGGTCGTGTCCGCAACGCGAGACACTTCGCTTGCGTAGCGATCGAGCGGATGGCCCGAAAGGTAAAATCCGAGTGACGCACGCTCTCGGCGCATGGTTTCCGCCATGTCCCACGGCGTCACTTCGGGATAGCCCGATTCCACTCGCATCACCTCCGTCGCGCCGAACAGCCCCATCTGGCCGCTCGCACGTTCCTTCGCCGCGCCCCGCCCTCGGTCGAGCGCTTGGTCGATCGCTGCCACGGCCTGCGCGCGCGATGCGCCGGTGCGCTTGAGCGAATCGTCGAACGCTCCCGATCCCACCAGCGCTTCCATCACGGCCTTGTTCACTCTTCGAATGTCGACGCGCGAGCAGAAATCGAACATGTCGCGAAACCCGCCGTCCTTGCGTGCTTCGATGATCGCTTCGATCGCCGCCTCGCCCACACCCTTGATTCCGCCGAGGCCAAATCGAATTCGCGGGCAATACGCATCCCGATCCACACGGGTCTTCGATTTTTTCGGCGGAACGACCGGCTGCGATTCATACACGACCGCGAACGATCGATCGGACTCGTTCACGTCGGGTGCCAGGACGGGAATGCCCATCGCGCGCGCTTCGGCGATCGTGCCGACGGCTTTGTCCAGCTTGCCGACGTCGCTCGTGAGCGTCGCGCACATGAACTCCACGGGGAAATGCGCCTTCAAGTACGCCGTGTGATACGTGATCAGCGCGTACGCGGCCGAGTGGGACTTGTTGAACCCGTAGCCCGCGAAGTACTCCAACAGATCGAAAATCTTCTCGGCGTCTTCGCGCGAGTACTTCAACTCGAGTGCGCCGTCGACGAAGCTGCTCTTCTGCTTGGCCATCTCCTCGGCCTTCTTCTTGCCCATCGCGCGGCGCAGAAGATCCGCTTTTCCCAGCGAATATCCGCCCATCTTGCGGGCCACCATCATCACCTGCTCCTGGTAGGTAATGACTCCGTACGTGTCTTGCAGAATTTCCGCGAGGTCAGGATGCGGGTACGCGAGTTTCTGCCGGCCGTTCTTTCGCGCGACGAAGTCCTCGACCATGCCGCTGCCGAGCGGGCCCGGACGGTAGAGCGCGACCGCGGCGACGATGTCTTCGAACCGGTCGGGTTTCAGGTCTCGGAACAGCTTCTGCATTCCGCTCGATTCGAGCTGAAATACACCGGTCGTCGCGCCCGACTGCAGCAACGCATACGTCGCGGGATCGTCGAGCGTGAGATCCACGACGTCGAACACGTCTCCGCCCCCATCGACGCGCGCGCGTTCGTCCGGCCGCTTGCGCACGAGCTGCATGGCGGTGTCGAGCACCGTCAGCGTCGTCAAGCCGAGGAAGTCGAACTTCACGAGCCCCGCGGCTTCGACTTCGTCCTTGGCGTATTGCGTGACGATCTCGCCGTTGGATCCACGGAAGATCGGCACCGTGTCCCACAACGGCCCGTCGCTGATCACGATGCCCGCGGCGTGAATGCCGGCGTGGCGGTTCAGGTTCTCGAGTTTCTGGGCGTAGTCCAGCAGTTGCTTCGGCACACCGCCTTCATTGTGCAATGCACGCAGACGCGGTTCCTTCTCGATCGATTCGGCGATCGTGACGCTCTTTCCGAGCACGGGTTCCGGCACGAGCTTCGCGATCGCGTCGACCTCCGCGAGCGGCACGCCGAGCGCACGACCGACGTCGCGCACGGCGCTCCGGCTCTTCATCATCGAGAACGTTGCGATCTGCCCCACGGAGTGTTCGCCGTACTTCTTGCGCACGTACTCGATCACCCGCTCGCGTTTGAGCATGCAGAAGTCGACGTCGAAGTCCGGCATCGACACGCGGTCGGGGTTGAGAAACCGCTCGAACAGCAGGTTGTACGGAATCGGATCGATGTCCGTGATTCCGAGCGCCCACGCAACGATGGAGCCAGCGCCCGAACCGCGGCCCGGTCCAACGGGAACATCATGCGTCTTCGCCCAGTTGATGAAGTCCGCGACGATGAGAAAGTAGCCCGCGAACCCCATCTTGCCGATCATCGCGATCTCGGTCTCGAGCCGCTCACGGTACTTCGGTTCGTCCACCGGTCGCGACTTGCGCCGCAACCGCGCGAAGCGTTTCTCCAGTCCTTCGCGGGCGAGGCGGGCGAAATAGTTGTCCACGTCCGCGACGACGTTGCCGTCCGCGTCTCGAAACCGCGGCAGCATCGGTTTGGCGGTCGGGTCGACGCTTTCGCACATGTCCGCGACGGCCACCGTGTTGCTCAACGCTTCGGGCCACTCGCGGAACTTCACCGCCATCTCGAACGGCGCTTTCAGAAACATCTCGCGCGATCCGTGATCTTGGGCATCCGACTGATCGACGGTGATCCCGGTTGCGATGCACCCGAGCAATTTGTGCGCGATGGCGTCTTCGCGTTGTAGATAGTGCGCGTCGTTCGTCGCGACGTACGGAAGACCAAGCGCCTTGGCCTGCTCGACGAGGATGCGATTGACCACCGGTTGCTCGACGAGCCCGTGGTCTTGAAGCTCCACGAAGAGCGATCCCGGCTCGCAGGCATCGCGGAGCTGACCGAGCAACTGCTTCCCGTGATCGGGCGAGATCTGCATGATCGCCTGCGGAATCAGTCCCCCGAGACAGCCGCTGAGCACGACGAGTCCCTTCGAACGTGCGGCGAGCTGTTCGAGCGACGCACGCGGCGGCTGACCACCCTGCACCTCGAGCCATGCCTCGGACACAAGCGTGACGAGATTCTTGTAGCCCTGCTGCGTCCGCGCGAGGAGCACCACATGGTGCGCATGCGTGCGGTCCACACCGCTCTTGTCGACGCGCCGCTCGCCGGGTGGCATGACCGCGAGCTCGCAGCCGAGCAGGGGCTTGACCCCGGCCGCCGTCGCCCGAGTGTAGAAGTCCACTACGCCGTGCATGTTCCCGTGGTCGGTGATGGCCACGGCGTTCATGCCGAGTTCCAGCGTTCGCTTGGGCAGATCTTTGACGCGAATCGCGCTCTCGAGCAGCGAGTACTGGGTATGAACGTGGAGGTGCACGAACTCCTGGGGCATCGACCCCGTCGGTAGCACGCCCGAACGGCACCGGGAACGCCCGCCCTAGGCCCCCGTGCACGCGTCTTGTGGCGTTTCGGCGGACGTGGTAGCCATTCTGGCGGTCGTCGACACGTGGTCGGTCGACTCGACCGCGTGGGTCTCGGCTCAGGGCTTCGGGACACACGCGGTGCGGTGTATGTGCTCGCCGCGCATGACCGTACACATGACAACGGTTTTTGAACCTGTAGCTTCACGCGAGGAGAATCGAATGTTGCGTCGCAAGATGATGCTCGGACTGGTGTGCGGAGCGCTCGGCGCGTTCGGCTGTGGTGGAACGACGGACACGGACGGCGGCGCCGACGGCGGTGGTGACACCATCCAGACCGGCGGAATGACGTACGACTACGTCGTGAACGCTTTGACCATCGACGACAGCGACGCCGTCGAGATGGCGCACACGGGGTTCAACCTCGACAACCTGTTCTCGGGTCCAACGGACGCCGACGGCTGCAACCACGAAGACTTCTTCTCGCTGCACGATCGCGACCAGCACCGACCCTCGGGCTGCGCGATGGGCGGAGCCGGCTGCGTGGGCGGTGTCGACAACCAGCTCCCGACCGTCATCAATTCCGTGCAGGCCGCCGTGATGAACATGGACCTGCGAATGTTGCTCGGGAACCAGATCCGTTCGGGCTCGGTTTCCATCCTCATCCGCGTGGCGGACGTGAACGACCTCGCAAACGACCCGTCGGTCAACGTTCGCATCTGGCAGGGCTTTCCGCAGTTCGCGGATTGCAGCACGGCCTTCTCGGGCAGCGCCGAGTTCTCGGTGTCGAGCGCGTCGCTACGCACGGGTGGAACGAACATCGACACGGACGCGTCGTTCAACTTCCCCGGTTCGATTGTGAACGGGCGGTTGATCGTGACGACGGGTACCGGAATGTTCCGCCTGCCGCTTCCTGAGATCATGGGTGCGACGATCAACCTAGATCTGAATGCGGCACAAGTTCGCATGACCCTGTCGGCGGACGGCATGCGCGGGACCAACGGCGACATGGGCGGCTGGGTGGCTGGCAACGCGCTCGTCGAAGCCGTCACGCGGCTCGCTCCGGATTTCCGTAGCGCGGTGGAAGCGATTCTCTCGGGCGTCGTCGACGTTCGGCTGATGGGCATGACGCAGTGTGTGGATCGCACCGGCATGACGCCGCAGTTCGGCGGCATCTCGATGGGTCTCGGGCTGACGACGGTTCGCGCGGTGATCCGGCCGATGGCTGCAACGGCGCGTTCGATGGGAACGTGCGGATTCAGCTCCGGCAGCGACGGCGGCCGCGGCTAAGCGCGCCGGGGCTTGAGAGCCCCGGCAACATTCCGAAGGTCCTCCGGACCCACGTTTGCACCGTTGCGCCGAGCGGTTCCGCGGCAGCAATTCACCCTCTCCACCAGCCTCAGACGCTTGCCCCTCTGGCCTTCGGTCAGCGCATCGCACCTTCCTCACGTTGCCGGGGCATTCATGCCCCGGTGACGTTTGTGAAACTGGCGCCTCCTTGTGGTACACCCCGGTGCCCATCGTGAGCGCGTCGCCCACTCCCGCGATCAGCCTCGTCATCCCGGTGTTCAACGAGGAAGAGTCGGTTCAGCGGTTGATTGCCGCGCTGGACAAGGCAGTCGTACCGTTGCCGCAACCGGTGGAAGTGGTGATGGTCGACGATGGCAGTCGCGATCGGTCCCTCGAGCTGCTCAAAGACGCCGCGATCACGCGACCGTGGATCCGAATCGTCGCGTTTCGGCGGAACTTCGGCCAGACGGCCGCCATGGCGGCTGGCATCGATCATTCGCGTGCACCCATCATCGTGCCGCTCGACGCCGACCTGCAGAACGACCCCAACGACATTCCAGCGATGCTCACCAAGCTCGCCGAGGGCTACGACGTGGTCTCGGGCTGGCGCAAACAGCGCAAGGACAAAGCCGTGACGCGCAGGTTGCCGAGCATGATGGCCAACTGGCTGATCGGCCGAGTCACGGGCGTGCGCATCCACGACTACGGATGCACGCTCAAAGCGTACCGGCGCGAAGTACTGGAGCCGTACGGACTCTACGGCGAGATGCACCGCTTCATCCCGATCTACGCGAGTTGGGCGGGCGCGCGCGTGACGGAAATGGTCGTGACGCACCACCCTCGGTTGGCCGGCAAGAGCAAGTACGGCTTGGGCCGGGTCTACAAGGTCGCGCTGGATCTGCTCACCGTGAGCTTTCTGGGCGGCTACAGCACCAAACCGATCTACTTCTTCGGCAAGCCTGCGCTCGTGCTCGGGTGCGGAGGCGTGCTCGCGGCCGGCACGTTCGTCGCGCAGTTCGTCAAAGAGCATGTGTTCAACAGTCCGGGGATCTGGCTTCAACCGACGACGTTGCTGCTGATGGCGGTGTTTCTCTTCTCGCTCGGCGTGCAGTTGCTGCTGATGGGACTGCTCGGCGAAATTCTCGTGCGCACGTACTACGAGTCGCAGAAGAAGAAGACGTACCTGGTTCGCGAGACCGTGAACTTCGACCGTGCGCTCGAGATGGATACGACGGCACCGGTTGGAGTCGTTCACACGGCCGTGGTCGACGCAGGCAATCCGTTCGGCGAAACCACCGTCGAAACCGCTGCGCCCAGTGCGATCGCGGCGCATTTGCCCTCGACGACGGCCACGCAGGACTGACGCGAATGTGCGGCATTGCCGGGATCGCGCACGCGGCCGCTGCGCCGATCGACGTCGAAGCGCTCCACGCGATGACCGACCGCTTGGAGCATCGCGGGCCGGACGGACGCGGGGTATTCGTCGAACCGGGAATCGGGTTTGGCCACCGCCGGCTCTCGATCCTCGATCTCAGCGACGCCGCAGCGCAGCCGATGCGCACTGCGAACGGTCGACACGTTCTGACGTTCAACGGGCAGATCTACAATTTTCGCGCGCTTCGGGATGCCCTCGAGCGCGACGGCGAGTCGTTCACGTCGACCGGCGATACGCAGGTGCTTCTGTTTGCGTTGCGACGCTGGGGCGCCGACGCACTGACACGCGTTCAGGGAATGTTTGCCTTCGCGTACTGGGATGCTGCAGCACGCACGATCCTCCTCGCGCGCGATCGCTTCGGAAAGAAACCGCTCTACTTCGCACCGTTCGGTCCCGACGGGCGCGAGGGCTTCGCATTCGCATCCGAGTTGCGCTCGCTGCTTGCGCACCCGCGCGTGCGCCGCGACCGGGCGATCGACCCGGCCGCCCTCGGTCAGTACCTTCTGCACGAATACGTGCCGGCGCCGCGGTCGATCCTCGCGAACGTGCGGAAGGTACTGCCGGGCCAATACATCGAATGGCGCGACGGCGGGCCGATCCGCACGGGTTCGTACTACGCGCCGCGCTTCGGCAACCGCGTGCGCGCGCCCGTGAAGGAACTCGCGGACGAACTCACGCGACGCGTGTCACTCGCGACGACCGATCGTCTCGTGGCAGACGTGCCGGTCGGCGTGTTCCTTTCGGGCGGCTTGGACAGCTCGTTCGTCGCTGCGTGCGCCGTGCAAAGTCATCCGCGTGTGCAGACGTTTTCCGTTGGATTCGAGGATCCGTCATTCGACGAGTCCGTGCACGCGCGAGCCGTCGCGCGACATCTGGGCACGACGCACATCGAGGAACGCCTGTCCGCTACCGCGATGCTCGACCTCGTGCCCTCCACGCTGGACTGGATCGACGAGCCGCACGCGGATTCCTCGCTGCTGCCGACCACGCTCGTTGCGCAGCTCGCACGACGACACGTGAAAGTCGCGCTCGGCGGCGATGGCGGCGACGAAACGCTTGCGGGCTATCCGACGTTCATCGCCGACAAGTTCGGCAAGCTCGTGCCCGCGCTCCGCCCAAGCTCCGAGCACGCCGTTCAAGCCCTCGCAGCGCTCGCGCCCGTTGGCGAAGGGAACTTCTCGTTTGGCTTCAAGGCGCGGCAGTTTGCGAAGGGCCTGGGATACATCGGCGCGCGTAGGCACGCGGCGTGGCTGGCCGCTCTCGGGCCGGAGGACATCGATCGAGTGTGCACGGACGCCGTCCGCCGCGAAGCGAGCGACCATGCGTTCGACGCAGTGGACGTTGCGTCCGCAGACACGGCAAGCCGGTTCGATGCGGCGACGGCGTTCTATCTTCGCTGCTATCTGGGCGAAGGCGTGCTGACAAAAGTCGACCGGGCGACCATGCGCGTGTCACTCGAAGCGCGCGCTCCGTTGCTCGACACGCGCGTCGTGGAGTTTTGTCTCTCTCTGGATCCGTCGATGCGCCTGCGCGGCACGACGACGAAGTGGCTCATGCGCCAGGCGCTCGCACCGCTCGTTCCCGCGTCGATTCTCGATCGGCCGAAAAAGGGGTTTGGCGCGCCGGTGGGGGCGTGGCTGCGCGGCCCGTTGCTTCCCTTGTTGCGCGAGACGCTCTCCGCCGAGCGCGTTCGTGCGTCCGGTTGGTTCGACCCCGCGGTGGTTGCCTCGTGGGTCGATCAGCACGCACGGCGCACGCACGATCATCGCAAGTCCCTGTGGGCGCTTCTCGTGTTGGAACACTGGAGGCAGCGATGGCTCGCGTGACGCGCGGCGAGTGGATCGCGCTCTGGGCGGCGACGCTGGGCCTGATCGCCGGTTGGCGCATCTTTCAATGGGGTCTGAACACGGGGGATCCGCGGTACGCCGCGGTCCGCAGCATTCGGAGCGAAGCCGATGCGCGACGGGACGTTCTGGTGTTCACGGACGAAGCGATCCACCTAATGACCGCGGCGCGTCCCATGATGTCGCTCCACGGCATTCCCGCCATGGACGATCTCACGGGCTTCCGGCGGTTGTACGCCGTCGGTCACGACGCCAACGCGCTCGCGCCGTTCCTCGCGCGGCTTGGAACGCCCACGCGGAGGTTCTCGGAGAATGCAGTCGGTTGGGACCTGGCAGGTCTGTCGCGAATCGTCTTCGACCTCGGGCGCGACTTTCTGAGCGAGCACGTCCGCGTCGAGCGCGTCGGCGGCGTCCATGCGGGCCCGTGTCCGCGGGCGACGGGATTCATGCAGTGTCGCGGCGAACCGTGGAATCACCTGCGCGTGGAGCCGCACCCGATGGGCGGAATGCAAGTGCCCTGCGTGTTTGCACATCCCCAGGCCGATGGCCGTCTGGTGATCGAATTGGATCACGTCCCTGCAGCGCGCTGGATGGTCGGCGTCGTCGGAATGGACGATCGCGCGTATTTCGCGGCCGGCGCTCCCGTCGAGAATCGAATTCGATTCGAACCCGATCGCGGCGCTGCCGTCGAACGCACCGTCGTCGCACCCAATCGCATCGGCGCGACGCCGTTTCGCATCGAACTCGGCGGTCGCGCAGGCCGCGTGCGATTCACGATCACCACGCGCAACGCCGGCGCGCGACAATACTGCTTCGCCGCGCGGGGGACGGAATAGTCGCGTCTACTCCGCGCCGGCGCCGTTGCGGGGCTGGATCGAGAACGGATAGAGCAGCGGCACGGTCGGGCGACGAAACGCTGGGAAGTGAGCACGGCGAACGACGCCGGTCATGCAACCCGTCGCCGCGGCGTTGAACGGCCCGCTGACACTGGCGCTCTGCACCGTGCCATCGCTTGCGACAGTCATCGCCACCGTCGCCATACCTGTTTGTCCCTGCGCGCACGCCCGAATTGCGGACGACAACGGGGCCATCGACGCGGTGACTTGACTGCGCGACGGCCGATCCGGGATCTCCGTCGGTGCCGCCGTCGCCGCTGCGCCGCTGCCGGACGCACCGCTCGAACCCCCGCCGGAGCCCGCGGCCGGAGCCGATCCGCCCGTGCGCGTCGCCCCCGTCGTCGCGGGAGGCGTGGTCCGACCGACGGCGCGCGCCATCAAGTCATCGATCGAAGATCCGGCCGCAGGCGCTCCACCGGCAGGACGCGAAGTCCCACCGGCGGATGCTGCGGGTGCAGACGTAGCGGTCGCGGGCGAAGGCGTCGTTGCGGGAGTCGGCCGCGCCGCGGCGACCGGAGCAGGCGTGGGCGTCGCAGGCGCGGACGGCGCAGCGCTCGCGCGGGATCCGCTCGAGTGCGAAGTCCGCGTGGCGTGCGGCGCGCTGACCGGGGCGATCTGCGGTGCGGCCGGCGCGTGAGAGTTCGCAGCAACGGCGGGCGCCGCTGCGCCCGGGGCTGCAACGGCGGGAACAACTGCTGCAGGCGGATTCGCAGCGGTTCCCGTGGGAGCAGCAGCCTCGACGGTTCCGGGG
>ORMF010387109.1_pt1 | contig 68116 bp, 69 predicted proteins | sample 1779871 | NCBI WGS metagenome assembly ORMF01 (sample SAMEA104232316, study PRJEB22302) | groundwater metagenome | biome: forest; feature: aquifer; material: groundwater | place: USA | collected 2011-08-07 | depth 5.4 m | reverse complement strand
TGCCGCTGCCGCCGCCGGTGACCCGCGGACAGCGGATTCCCGCGGACTCGATGGCCGCGCGGGTCGCGCGCGCTGCGGCCGCAGCCTCGTCGATTGTTGCGCGACGCTCGCTTGCCGAACGCACGTGCTGGGCGGCGCCCTGGTAGGCCTGAAGGCCGGCGAACGCGAGATGCGCGTGGCGCGCCACCTCCCGAGCCAGGGTCACGGCGGCTGCGCCCGGCGCCACCCCGCAACGGCGCGTGCCGACGTCGATTTCGACGTAGGCCTCGAGCTTCGAGCCTGCGGCGGCGCAGGCAGCGTCCAGTTCCGCGACGTTCGCCGCGTCGTCCACGCACACACCGATACGCGCGCGTCGCGCAAGCGCTGCAAGCCGTTCGATCTTCTGCGCGCCCACGATTTCGTTCGTGACCAGCACGTCCGCGATGCCGCCTGCCACCATCGCCTCGGCTTCGGAGACCTTCTGGCAGCACACGCCGACCGCCCCGGCCGCCACCTGGCGTCGCGCGATCTCGGCGCTCTTGTGCGTCTTCGAATGGGTCCGAAGGCGAACGCGGCCCGCCACGGCATCGTTCATGCGCCGCAAATTCCGCTCGAACGCGTCCAACTCGATGACGAGCGCCGGCGTGTCCACTTCGTCGAGTCGCGTTCCGGTGACGACGTCTGCGCGCATCGCTCAGGCCGCCAACGATCCGGTGCGCCTGCGCCCGTGCCAACCGAGCCAGGCGAGCGCCGCCATCGCGACGCCGATGAACGGCAGCGCGAACAGGTTGATGCGATCCCAGCCCGCGCTGGTCACGACCAACCCCGAACTGAACGACGACACTGCCATCATGACGAAAATCGCGACCTCGTTCGCCCCCTGCGCCTTGGCGCGCTCCTCGGGCCGGTAGGTCAGCGTGAGCAGCGTCGTGCCGCCGATGTAGAGGAAATTCCAGCCGATGCCCAGCAGCACGAGCGAGGCCCAGAACTGGGACACCGCGACGCCGGAGAGCGCGACCGCGATCGCACCGAGGTTGAGCACCGCACCCGTAAACATGACCGCCAGCGTGCCGAAGCGCCGAATCAGCGCGCCGGTGAAGAACGATGGCGCGAACATGCCGATCACGTGCGAGGAAATCACGAATGCGGCGTCGCCGTACGGGTGGCCGCAGACGCCCATCGCGATCGGCGTCGAGGTCATGAGGAAATTCATCACGCCGTAGCCGATCGCGCCGCACAGGACCGCGACGATGAATTTCGGCTGCGCCGCGATCACGGAAAGCGGCCTGCCGCTTGGGGCATCGGCCGACACCGGAATATCGGGCAGGCGCGCCGAGCGCAGCAGCGCGATCGCTACCAGGATGAACGCGATCAGGGCGAGATACGCACCCATGAAACGCGGCGCGAAGAGATCCACGGTGATGCGGCTTGCCGCCGGTCCGAGAATGCCGCCGACGAGTCCGCCGGCGAGCACCAGCGAGATCGCCATCGGGCGGAAGTCCGCGCTCGATGCATCGGCGGCGGCGAAGCGGTAATACTGTCCGAAGGCGTTCGAGCCGCCCATCACCAGCGTGCCCGCGCACAGCAGCCAGAAGTTCTGCAGGTACACGGCGCCGGCGCAGATCAGCACGCCGAGGATCCCGGCGGCCGCGCCGCGGATCAGGCCCCGCTTGCGGCCGACGCGGCGCATGTAGAACGACGCCGGCGCCGTCGTGATCGCCCCGCCGACGACCCAGAAAGTGACGGGCAGCGTGGCCAGCGAGACCGCCGGCGCGAGCGCGAGTCCGGCAAGACCGTTGATCGCGATCAGCGTCGAATTCACGGCGAGCAGCATCGCCTGGCATGCGGCGAGCAGTGCGACGTTGCGGCGGATACTGTTCATGGATACAGTAGTGAAGTGCTCAAGTCCATTGTAGCCGCCGGTGCAGAGGCCAAAAGCGCGAAAGGCGAAACAGCCTTCCTGCGCGGCGCGCGCTCGCGCGTGCCCGGACGTTTCGAGCCCGAGGCGCGCGAAGCGTTCGACGATGGCTGGACGCGCGAAGACGAACCGCCCTCGCCGCTCGAGACGCGGGTCACCGAGGAGCGCGCGCGCTCGATCATCGCGACCAACGACTCGCCCGACGTGCCGTTCGAACAGTCGGTCAATCCGTATCGCGGCTGCGAGCATGGCTGTGTCTACTGCTATGCCCGCCCGAGCCACGCCTACCTCGAACTTTCGCCGGGCCTGGATTTCGAGTCGCGCCTGTTCGCCAAGACCAACGCGGCCGATCTCCTGCGCGAGGAACTGGCGAAGCCCGGCTACGCGGTCAAACCGCTTGCATTCGGTACCAACACCGACTGCTACCAGCCGATCGAGCGCGGCTACGCGATCATGCGCGCGATCGTCGAACTGCTCGCCGCCTGCGAGCATCCGTTTTCGGTCGTGACGAAGTCCGCGCTCATCGAGCGCGATCTCGACCTGCTCGCGCCGATGGCGCGAAACAACCTCGTCCGGGTGTTTCTGTCGATCAACACGCTGGACCGGGGACTGGCGCGGCGGCTAGAGCCGCGCGCAGCGAGTCCGCAGCGGCGCCTGGACACCTTGCGCCGCCTCGCGCGGGCCGGTGTTCCCTGCGGCGTGATGGTTGCGCCGGTGATCCCGGCGCTCACCGACAAGTCGATCGAGGAAGTGCTCGAGGCCGCAGCCGCGGCGGGCGCCACGTCTGCAGGCTACATCGTCATGCGCCTGCCCAACGAGGTGAGGCCGCTCTTCAAGGACTGGCTCGCCGCGCACTACCCGCAGCGCGCCGCGCACGTGATGAGCATCGTGCGCCAGATTCGCGGCGGGCGCGACAACGACCCGGCGTTCGGCACGCGGATGACTGGAACCGGCACCTACGCCGGACTGATTGCCGACCGCTTCGAAATCGCCTGCCGCCGTTATGCGCTCAACCGGCAGCGCAGGGGCGAAGAACCGCTCGATACCTCCCGCTTCCGGCCGCCGACGCGCGGCGGGCAGCTGGCGCTCTTCTGACGTGCGGCTTCGGCTCTTGTCGATCGCAATCGGCTGGGCGCTCGTCGCAGCGATCGTCTGGCTCTCGCTCACGCCCTCGCCGCCCAGCCTCGAGGTCGCCTGGGGCGACAAGCTCGGGCACTTCGCTGCCTACGGCACGCTGATGTTCTGGTTCTGCCAGATCTATCCGCGCCGCGGCACCCGAATCTCCTACGCCGCGGGTTTCGTAGCGCTGGGGATCGCACTCGAGTTCGCACAGGGCGCGATCGGCTATCGCAGCTTCGAGCTGTTTGACATGCTGGCCAATGCAATCGGCGTCGGACTCGGCTGGAGTGCTGCAATCGTCGCGCGCCGCGGAGAACGCGCCGGCTGACAATCCACACCGCGCGCAAGCAGCGTCACGAACGGCAGCAGCATGCCGACGACGGGTCCCGGCACCGGCAGCGCGGCGAAATGCACGATGACTTCACCGATCAACTGGTACACGAGCAGCCATGTGAACGCGCCGGGCATGCGCGAACATCTTACGTTACCCTCGCTGGATGAGCACAGCGCGCGCGCGCCGGATCCTGGAATCGCCGATCCTGCCGACGCTGCTGTGGCTCGCCGCGCCGGGGGTGATGCTGGTTCTGACCCAGTCCGCGGTGTCGATCGGCGACGCTTACATCGTCGGGCGACTGGGCACCGAGGCGCTGGCGGGACTCGCGCTCGTTTTTCCGCTGGTGATGCTGCTGCAGATGACGTCCGCAGGCGCGATGGGCGGCGGCGTGTCCTCCGCGGTTGCTCGCGCGCTCGGAAGCGGCAACGATCAGCGCGCCCGGCGACTCGTCGTGCACGCCATGGTGATCGCGCTGGCGATGGGTCTTGCGTTCACGGTTTTGCTGCTCGCGCTCGGCCGCCAGATCTACGCGCTGCTCGGCGGCGGCGGACAGGTGATCGCCAATGCGCTTGCGTACTCGGACGTGCTGTTTGCCGGCGCGGCGCTGGTCTGGATCGCCAACACTTTCGCCAGCATCCTGCGCGGCAGCGGCAATACGCTCGTTCCCGCGCTCGCGCTGATCGGCGCTGCCTGCATCCACCTGCCGCTCGCGTTCGGCCTGGTGCTCGGCCTGGGACCGCTGCCGCAACTCGGCATCGCAGGCGCGGGCGTCGCCTACGTAGTCGCTGCCGGCTGCGCCTCGGTCGTCACCGGCACCTACCTCTGGACGAGCCCGCTGCGGCCGTCGCGCGCCGAGTTGCAGCTCGATGCGCAGCTGTTCCGGGAAATCCTGCGCGTCGGCGTGGTTTCTTCGATCAACGCGGTGCAGACCGTGCTCACCGCGGTGATCGTCACGGGGCTCGTCGGCCGGTTCGGCGCCGCGGCGCTCGCCGGCTACGGGGTCGGCATCCGGCTGGAGCTGATGCAGATCCCGCTCGTGTTTTCGATCGGACAGGCGCTCGTGGTCATGGTCGGAACGCACGTCGGCGCCGGCGAGTGGCAGCGCGCCAAGCGCATCGCCTGGACCGGCGCGGGACTCGCCGCCGCGGTCTCGGCGGTCATCGGGCTCGGCGCGGCGTTTTTTCCCGCGGCGTGGATCACGCTCTTCAGCGCCGATCCGCAGGTGCTCGACGCGGGCAGCCAGTACCTGCGCATCGTCGGCCCCCTGTACCCGGTGTTCGGGGTGAACATCGCGCTGTACTTCGCCTCGCAGGGCTACGGCCGGGTCGCCTGGCCGGTCCTGGCCGGCACGCTGCGCCTCGCGATCGTCGTGCTGGGCGGCTTCGCCTCGATGGCGCTCGGCGCGCCGCTCTGGACGCTGTACGCGGTGCTCGCCGTGGGCATCGCGGCGATGGGTTCGCTCACCGCGTGGGCGGTGAACCGCTCCGACTGGTCCCTGGCCAGGGGGTAGCGGGGGAACCGCAAGTTCCCCTGTTCCTGGCTAGGGGGTAACGGGGGAACCGCAGGCTCCCCTGTTCCTAGCTAGGCGAGAAACTCGATCAGCGCGTCGAGCACCGCATCGGGCGCCTCCGCCATGAGCGAATGCCCCGACGAGGCGATCGTCACGGTGCGCGCGCCCGGAATCGCCTGCGCGAGGGAGTGCGCGGCGTGCGGCGGCGTCATGAGATCGCGCCGCCCGAGAATGAGCAGCGCGGGGCATTTCACGCGAGCCGCGCTTTCGAGCCCTGCCGCGTAGTCGTTGCAGGCCTTGAGTCCGGCGTGCAGCACGCCGGGCGCGAGGCGCTCGAGCCGCGCGAGCGTGTCGCCGTACATCCACATGCCGGGATTCGGGTTCGCCCCCAAGGGCACTTCCGGCGCGTGGCCCCAGATCGTTTCCATGTCGTAGGCTGCATGGTCATTGCGAAGCGCGGCGCCGAGAAATTCCTCGCCCACCTTCATCGGGTACGCCGTACCGAGGAGCGCGATGCGATCCACCCGATCGGCATGCCGTGCGGCGCATTCCAGCGCGGTGAGCGACCCCATCGAATGCCCCACGAGGCTCGCGCGCTTGACGCCCGCGGCATCGAGCACCCGCATCACCCAGCCCGCCAGCGCATCCACCGTCGCGAGCGGCGGCCCCTCCGAGCGCCCGTGCCCGGGGAAATCGAGCGCGAGCACCGCCTTGCCGTGATACCCGAAGTAGCGGCTCTGCAATCCGAACCAGGAATGGTCGAGCCCGGCGCCGTGCAGGAACACGACCGCGGGCTTGCCTGGGTCCACGGCGTGCGCCGCGGTGTAGGCGAACACACGTTGCCCGTCGACCGCGAAATTCACCGCGCCGCCTTCAGGCCGCGCTCCAGATCGGCGACGAGGTCGCCGGCATCCTCCAGCCCGATCGAGAGCCTGACGGTTCCGGGACCGATGCCCGCCTTCTTCAGGTCCTCCTCCGACATCCGGTAATGCGTCGTGCTCGCCGGATGGATGACGAGCGATTTTGCGTCGCCGACGTTGGCGAGATGCGAAAACACGCGCAGGCTCTCGATGAAGTGCCGACCGCCGTCGCGGCCGCTCTTCAAATCGAAGGAAAACACGGCCCCCGCCCCGCGCGGCAGCAGGCGCTTCGCGAGTTCGTGGTCCGGATGCGCGGGCAATTCCGGATAAAGCACCCGTTCGACCATCGGGTGCGCGGCAAGGAACGCGACCACCGTGCGCGTGTTCTCGACGTGCCGCGGCATCCGCAGGTGCAGCGTCTCGATGCCCTGCAGGATCAGGAACGCGGTCATCGGCGCCATGCAGGCGCCGAAATCGCGCAGGCCCTCGCGCCGCGCGCGCAGCAGAAACGCGCGGGTTCCCGATTCCTCCTCGAAATCCATGCCGTGAAATCCTGCGTACGGCGCCGTGAGCTGCGGAAATTTCCCGCTCGCCTCCCAGTCGAAGCGGCCGGAATCGACCAGCACGCCGCCGATCGCGGTGCCGTGCCCGCCGAGGAACTTGGTCGCCGAGTGATACACCAGGTCGGCGCCGAGCGTGAACGGCTGCATCAGGTACGGCGTCGTGAAGGTCGAATCGACCAGCAGCGGCAGGCCTGCGGCGTGCGCGATCGCCGCGATCTCCGGAATGTCGAGCACGTCCAGACCCGGATTGCCGAGCGTCTCGCCGAACAGCAGCCGCGTCTCCGGGCGCAGCGCCGCGCGCCAGGCCTGCGGATCACGCGGATCGACGAACGTCGTCTCGATGCCGAACCGCCGCAGCGTGTAGCCGAGCAGGTTGTGCGAACCGCCGTAGAGCGAGCCCGAAGCCACCACGTGCTGCCCGGCGTCGATCAGCGTGGCGATCGCCAGATGCAGCGCCGCCTGGCCGGAGGCGGTCGCGATCGCGCCCGCGCCGCCTTCGAGCGCCGCCATGCGCTCCTCGAGCACCGCCACCGTGGGATTCGAGATCCGCGAGTAGACGTGGCCGGCGCGCTCCATGTTGAACAGCGACGCCGCGTGCTCGCTCGAGCGAAACACGTACGAAGTCGTGGCGTAGATCGGCACCGCGCGGCTGCCGGTCGCAGCGTCGGGCGACTGGCCCGCGTGCAGGGCAAGCGTGTCGAATCCGGGGTACTTGGGCGCGCTCACAGTTCGGGCATTGCTGCGTCCGGTCCAGGCGCCGCGCAGTTTCCGGGGTTCATCGATCTGCCGACTTGGCGCGAAGTCTGCGCCAGGTCGGCAGACCCTGGGAAAGACAAAACCGCGCTCCCGGGCATCGAAAGCGCGTTCGTGACGCATTTGAAGTTCATCGATCTGACGAGTTCCGGCCGACTTCCGCCGGCACTCGGCAGACCGTGAGAACGGCAAGAAACGGGATTCACCGCATCGAACGCGTGGCGCAACGCTCAATGCAGGTGCTTGCGCGCCGGCCGCGTGTAGGTTTCGAAGGCGCGCTCGGGCTTCACCGGCTGCGAGGCGCGTTCTTTCCAGTCTCGGTCGAACAGGTCGTTCACCACGACCAGCACCTCGGCGACGCGCTCCTTGTCGAACTGGCGGGCGAGCAGCGCCGAAACGTCTTCCATCATGCAGCGGCGCTGCGCCTCGTGGATCGCCTGCGCGGTCGGGCCGACGAACATGAGCTTCGACTCCTGCTCGCCGTTGTCGTGGTACAGCGTGACTTCGACCGCGACTGCCTCGTAGCAGTACGGCCCGAGTTTCTCGAGCGCCGCTTCGAGCGCGCCGTGGAAACTGCGGCCGATCTCGCCGGTCCAGCACAGGAGCAGCAGCAGTTCCTTCTCGTCGAAGCGCAGTCCCGGCTCTTCGGCCTCCAGGCTCTTCACTTCGGCGAGCGCGTCGGCGTCGAGATACTCGAGCCACGGCAAAAGCGCCTGCTCGATCTGCTTGCGGGAGACGCCTTCGAGAATCGGGATGTCCGCGTGGACGTGGACTTCCATCCGCATGATGGTTTCCTCGGGGGACAGGTGTGCAGTTTATCACGCAGGCGCCCGGCGCCGATGGACGGCGGCGGTCAACCGACGGAAGGGAATTCGCGTTGATCGAGAGAGACTTATGCGGTGCGTGGGGTCGGCGGACGGACGCGGAGCGCAAATACTTCACTGCGCGCTTTCGCGCGATGCGTTCCAATGAACTCGCAACGGGCGACGGTCCAGGAGGCTGCGATGAACGTCATGTACAACAGCGAGAACTACTACGTGGTCGAGTTTCCCGGCTGCGGCGGAATCGAGCTGGTGGACAAATCCGCGCGCCGCTCGGGGTTCCTCGAAGGCGAAGTCGAGGCGAGCTTCCGCGCCTCGCTCGCGGGCCTCGCTGCCGAGCAGCAGACCAGCGAAACGGTGGACGAATTTCTCGGTCATTACGACGCGCTGCTGACCCATTCGGTGCGAATGCACTGAAGCGCGCGGCGCCAAGCCGCTAGAATGACGCCCTTTTGTTCATGGGCGTCATGGCACAACCCGATTACTCCGGCGGCGGCTTCGTCAACCTGATCGCCACGCTCGCGGCCGCGAGCGGCGCCGAAACCCGGCACGCAGAGCACCGTTTGCTCGCCGCGTCGGAACTCACCGGCGCGCACAACATCGTGTTCTGGATCGTCGACGGGCTGGGAGACAACTATCTCGCCGCGCGCGGTCCCGGCGGCAGTCTGCTGCGCCATCGGCGCGGCGTCATGAGCGCGGTGTTTCCTTCCACGACTGCGACTGCGATCACCACCTCGTTCACCGGCGCCACGCCGGCCGAGCACGGACTGACCGGCTGGTTCACGTATTTCAGCATCGCGGGCTGCGTCGCCGCCCCGCTGCCGTTTCGTTCGCGCGGCGACAATCTGCCGCTCGGCCTGCGCGGTATCTCGCACGATCAGTTGTTCGTGGAACCGCCGTTGCTCGACCGGATCGAGCGCCGCGCCATCGTGGTATCCGCGCGCTCGATCGTCAACTCCGACTACAACCTGCACCACAGCGGCAACGCCGAGCGCCGTGCGTACGACACCCTCGCCGGACTCATCGACGAGGTGGACGCCGCGATTCGCTCGGGGCCGGAGCGGAAGTTCATCTACGCCTACTGGCCCGAATTCGACACGCTGTCGCACCGCCACGGCGTGGCGAGCGCGGAATCGGCCGCCGAGTTCGATCGCGTGGACGATGCGTTCGCCGAACTGCTGCGGCGGCTCTCGGGCACCGACACGGCGATCGTGGTCACCGCAGACCATGGTTTCATGGACAGCCCGCCCGAGGACCTGCTGCTGCTCGAAACCGCGCCGGGGCTCGCTCCGCTGTTGCGCTTTCCGCTCTGCGGCGAGCGGCGCGTCGCCTTTTGCCACGTCCAGGACGGGCGCGCCGCGGAATTCGCCTCGCGCGCGCGCGACTGGCTCGGTGGGCAGGGCGAAGTGCGCGCCAGCCGTGACCTGCTCGATGAGGGCTGGTTCGGACCCGGACGCCCGCACCCGCAGTTCGCGGAGCGAATCGGCGACGTCACCCTGATCATGAACGCCCGCCATACGATCAAGGACTGGACCCCCGGCGAATCGCGCCACCTGCACGTCGGCAATCACGGCGGCGCGACGGACGACGAATTGCTCATTCCCCTGGTAGTCGCCAAGACATGAAAACGAACGCGAACGGCATCGAGATCCATTACGAGATTTTCGGCCGGGAGGATGCGCCCTGGCTCGTCCTGAGCCACTCGCTCGCCTGCAGCCTGCACATGTGGGATCTGCAGGTCGCGACGTTCCAGGAACGCTACCGCATCCTCGCCTACGATACGCGCGGCCACGGCGCGAGTTCGGCCCCGTCCGGCGCCTACACGCTCGAGACGCTCGCCGACGACCTTCAGGCGCTGCTCGCGGGCCTGGGAATCGCGAAACCGCATTTCTGCGGGCTGTCGATGGGCGGCATGATCGGCCAGACCTGCGCCCTCCGCCACCCCGGCATCTTCCGCACGCTGACGCTCGCCGACACCACCAGTCGCTATCCGCGGGAGGCGGCGGCAGCCTGGGAAGATCGAATCCGCATTGCGGAATCGCAGGGCATGGCGCCGCTCGCCGGCCCGACGCTCGAGCGCTGGTTCACCGAAACCTTCCGCCGCGCAAATCCGCAGGCGGTCGAGCGCGTCCGCGAACTGATCCTCGCGACGCCGGTCGCCGGCTACGTCGGCTGCTCGCGGGCAATTCCGAAAATCGACCTCACCTCGCGCCTGCGGGAAATCGCCTGCCCGATCCTCGTCATCGTGGGCGAAGACGATCCCGGGACGCCGGTCGCGATGGCGCGCGAAATCCACGACAACGCGCCCGGCTCGCGCCTCGCGATCCTGCCCAGGGCCGCGCATCTCGCCAACATCGAAGCCGCCGCCGCATTCGATCGCGCGCTCGGCGGATTCCTGCAATCAGCGGGCTAGGCCCTTCCAGCGCGCGACGCGCCGGGAGTGGATGCCGAACAGGTCGAGCACGCGCAGCACGGTGTGCTCGACGATTTGCTCGACGCTACCGGGCTTCGCGTAGAACGCCGGCAGCGGCGGAAACACGATGCCGCCCATCTCGGTCACCGCGACCATGTTGCGCAGGTGCGCGAGGTTGAGCGGCGTTTCGCGCGGCAACAGAACCAGCCGCCGGCGCTCCTTCAGCACCACGTCCGCCGCGCGCGACACCAGTTCGTCGCCGAATCCGTGCGCCACCGCCGCGAGCGTCTTCATCGAACAGGGCGCGATCACCATTCCGGCAGTGGGGAACGAGCGGCTCGCGATCGTGGGGCCGATGTCGCGCGGGTGATGCGAGGCGTGCGCGAGCCGTTCGACGTCTTTTCGTTTCAACGCCAGCTCGTGCCAGCAGTTGAGCGCTCCGGCGTCGGTGAGCACGAGGTGGCTTTCCCAGCCGCGCTGCGCGCCGAGCGCCTCCAGCAGGCGCACGCCGTAGACCGCGCCGCTTGCGCCCGTGATGCCGACGATGAGACGCTGTTTCGCCATCGCTCGAAGGTTACCCCATTACAATCGCGCGGTGAATCCGCGGCTCGTGCTGGTGGTTTTCTGTCCGTTCGCCGCCGGATATTTCCTGTCGTTCTTCTTCCGCAACGTCAACGCGGTCATTTCCAAGGACCTGGCGCGGGAATTCTCGCTCGCACCCTCGGATCTCGGATTTCTCACCTCGATGTACCTGCTCGCGTTCGCCGCGTTCCAGCTTCCGCTCGGGGTTCTCCTCGACCGCTTCGGCCCGCGCCGGGTCCTCGCCTGCCTGTACAGCATCGCGGGCGTGGGCGCGCTGGTGTTCGCCTTCGCCCAGGATCTCGCCTCGCTCAGCATTGGCCGCGCCTTGATCGGCCTGGGCGTCTCGGGCGGACTGATGGGTGCGATCAAGGCGTTCACGCTGTGGTTTCCGCTCTCGCGGCTTGCGACGCTGAACGGTTTTTACCTCGCGATCGGGGGCGTCGGCGGGCTTTCGGCGACGGCGCCGGTCGAGGCGCTGCTCGGCCCGCTCGGATGGCGCGCGCTGTTCGGCATCGTTTCCGCACTGTCGGTCGTCGCGGCGGCCCTCATCTTCTTCGTCGTCCCCGAAAAACCGCTGCCGGGCCGGGGCGAATCGCTCGGCGCGCAGCTGCGGCGCTTCGGCGACATCTTTTCCGCGCCGACCTTCTGGCGGATCGCGCTGCCGCTCGTCGTCGGCCATGCCGCCTACCAGGCGATGCAAGGACTGTGGCTCGCGCCCTGGCTCTACGACGTCGCGGAACTGCCGCGCGCCGCGGTCGCGAACTACCTGCTCGCGACGGCGATCGCCTACACCGTCGGCTCGGTGTTTTTCGGAGTGACGAGCGATCGGCTCGCCGCGGCCGGAATTTCCCGCATGACCGTGTTCAAGCTCGGCCAGATCGCCTCCCTCGCCATGTTCGCGCTGCTCGCGGCCGGCGTGCAACGCGGGCTTCCGGCGATCCTCGCGATTTACGGCTTCACCGCGATCTCGGCGGCGCTCGCCTACGCCCTGCTCACGCCGCTCTTCGGGCCCGAGATGACCGGGCGCGTGAACACCGCGTCGAATGTGCTCATGTTTCTGTGCTCGTTTGTCTTTCAGTGGGGCATCGGCGCGGTGCTGCGCGCCTACCCGGTGGTCGATGGCCGTTACGCGACCGAGGGGTACGCGGTTGCGCTGCTGATACTTGCCATCGCCCACGCGGCGGTCATCGCGTGGTTGCTGCCGATGCGTGATCCGTCGCCCATCCGGCGGGGCGCATGAGCACCGGGTCCCGCGGCTACGTCGCGGTCGCGCTCGCCGCGGGCGCGGTGTTCGCGCTTGGCCTCGGAATCCGCAACGCGCAGCCGCTGTTCATCGGTCCGATCAACTCCCACACGGCGATCGGTTACGCCACGATCAGCCTTGCGTTCGCGGTGGGACAACTCGTCTGGGGAATCTCGCAACCGATCGCGGGCGCGCTCGCCGACCGCTACGGGCCGCGCGGCGTGATGCTGGGCGGCGCGCTGCTCATCGCGCTCTCCACCGCCGCGATTCCACTCGCGACCGGCGCGCCGATGCTGATTCTGCTGATCGGGGTCCTCGCGGCGAGCGGCGCCGGGGCGATCGGGCCGTCGCTGCTCATGTCGGCGAGCAACCGCTGGATCCCGGAAGCGAAGCGCGCGATGGCGAGCGGCATCATCAATGCCGGCGGCTCGTTCGGGCAGTTCACGCTCATCCCGCTGGCGCAACTGGTGATCGGACTGGCGGGCTGGCAACCTGCGATGGTGGCGCTCGGTGCGACCGGCCTCATCGCGGTGCCGCTGGTGCTGTGGCTGACGCGCGGATACGACGACCATGCGACGCATGTGCAACCTGCGGGCGCTGCGTCGCTGCGGCAGGCGGTCGCGGAAGCCTCGCGGGACCGCAGCTACCTGCTCCTCAATCTGGGGTTTTTCACCTGCGGTTTTCACGTCGCCTTCATCGCGACGCACCTCCCCGGCGTCGTCGCGAGCTGCGAACTGCCGCCGAGCGTGAGCGCCTGGTCCCTCGCGATCATCGGCCTGTTCAACATCGGCGGCAGCCTCTGGATCGGGCGCGCGATCCAGGTCTGGCGAATGAAGCTCGCGCTCGCAGGCATCTACGCGGCGCGCGGCGCACTGATCGTGGTGTTCTATTACTCGCCGAAAGTCGAACTCACCTTCTTCCTCTTCGCCGCCGGCATCGGCTTCACCTATCTATCGACCGTGCCGCCGACGGTGGGACTGGTGGCGAAGCTGCATGGCCCGAAGTACCTCGCGACGCTGTTCGGCATCGTGATGCTCTCGCACCAGGTGGGCGGATTCCTCGGCGCCTGGCTCGGCGGCAAGGCGTTCGAGGCGACCGGCGGCTACGACTGGATGTGGTGGGCGGACGTCGCGCTTTGCCTCATGGCCGCGGCGGTGCATCTGCCGATTCGAGAGGCACGCGCGGTCCTCGCGTCTCCCGCGTAGCGGCGCCGGCGAAGTGCTGGTGAGCCGAGTCCGAAATCCGTGATGGTTTTCTCCGATCCCGGGACTCCGGCCGTTGTTGCCGAAGTCCCGAGCAACGGCAACCACGGCGGTGCGCGGTGGGCCCTGTTCGCGCCCGAGGGCTGCTTCGGTGTCTCGTGATTCCCCGCAACGGCGAGCAGCGCGGGGAATCACGAGATCGGACAAAAACGCGGAATATCCGTAGGCGAACTTGTGCTTCCGGATGCTAGGCGCGTTTCGGCGGAAACGCGGTCTCGCGCTGCACGCTGCAAATCTGCAGGCGGTACTCGGAATAGAACGCGCTGCGCCCGAGTTTTTGCGCCTCGACGTGCTCCGGGTGCATGCGCCAGGCGCGCTGCGCCTCCTCCGATTCGAACTCCACCAGCGTCAGGCGCTCGCCGTCCTCGGCGATGAACGTCTTGTGCGAGATGAACCCCGGCATGCTTCGCGCGAGTTCGCCGATGCGCGCCGCGGTTTCCGGATAGTCCTTCGCGTCGGGCCTGAGCCGATTTCGAAACACGGTGACCACCATGCCGTCCTCCCCGCAAGTAACGGTATCAAGTGTAAAGCGCGAATCCCAGGCGGCGCGCAGGGGCAAAATCGGCGCGTACCGCTGCGTGTAGGTCGCCGGGTGCTCGGTCGACTCGACGAAGCGGTGCGCGATCCGCAGCGGCGGCAAAACGTGCGCACGATCCCGGGCGATGAAGCGTAGCGCACGATCGGATCCGCGCCGGCGACGACCCTGAGCTCGCTTGCGCTGGCGGCGGCGTAGGTGCCGAAGGCCGCGCCGTGCGCCTTGCGGCACATCGTGCAGTGGCAGTGGCTCGCCCGACCGAGCTTGCCGTCGATCTCGAAACGCACACCGCCGCAATGGCAACTCCCCGTCTGCATCGGTCCCGCCCCCGCCCAGCTACTTCAGCTCAATTTCCACGAACACGAACTCGTGTGCGTTCGGATTGACCACGTTGTGCTCGACTCCCTGCGGCCGCGCATACGATTGGCCGAAGGCAAGCTCCGTCACGATTTCACCGTTGGCCGTCTCCTGCATCAGCTTGCCGGCGGTCAGCACGACGACGACGTAGTCGTGCGCGTGCTTGTGCCAGCCGGTTTCAGCGCCGGGCGCAAAGCGCCATTCGGTGACGATGGCGCGCTCGGTTTCCTGGAGTCGCTTCGAAGTCGACTTGGGTCGCATGGCGGGATCCCCGATGAGCCGTATCAAGGATGGGGGCCCCACGGGGCATCCATCATCAACTTGTTCTCCTGCGTCAGGATGAGCGGCCGCAGCTTTTTTGCGAACGCCATGAAGACCGCATCGGCATACACTCCGGCCCAGAACTTCCGGCGATCGGCGTCGTCGTCGAATTTCCAGAGATGGACCAACTGGTTGAGGGCGCCGATGTCGCCCGTGAAATAGCCCACCAGCCTGGCCGGGTGCTTCTGCAGCGCGGGCCAGCCTTCCGATTTGTAGAGCTCGACCGCTTCGGCCAGCTTGCCGACCTGGAAGGTGTAGGTCCGCAATTCGTAGATCAGCACTGCCGTTCTCCCGGTTCAAACGCCCCGCACGACGCCATGATACGCAGTGTAAAGTAGCCGCCGAGGAGGGTTTCACAATGTTCGAAACGACCATCGCGGGCAGCCTGCCGAAACCCGGCTGGCTTGCCGAGACGAAAAAACTCTGGCCGGCCTGGCGCGCCGAGGGCGCTGAACTGGCGGGCGCCAAGCGCGACGCGACCCTGCTCTGGGTGAAGGAACAGGAAGACGCCGGCATCGACATCGTTACCGACGGCGAGCAGTCGCGCCAGCACTTCGTGCACGGATTCCTCGAATTCGTCGAGGGCATCGATTTCGAGCACAAGGTGAAAATGGGAATCCGCGACAACCGCTACGACGCCATGGTCCCCGTGGTGGTCGGGCCGCTGCGGCTCAGGGGCCGCGTGCACCAGGCGGAGGCGCGCCTGGCGCGCGCGCACACGAAGCGCAAGCTCAAGTTCACGATGCCCGGGCCGATGACCATCGTCGACACCATCGCCGACCGCCACTACGGCGACAAGGCGAAACTCGCGATGGCGTTCGCCGCGCTCCTCAACCAGGAGGCGCGCGCACTCGAGAAGGATGGTGTCGACACGGTGCAGTTCGACGAGCCCGCGTTCAACGTTTACATGGACGACGTGAAACGCTGGGGAATCCGCGCCCTGCATCGCGCGATCCGGGGGCTGAAGTGCAGGACCGCGGTGCACATCTGCTACGGCTACGGCATCCAGGCGAACCTCGACTGGAAGAAGACGCTCGGTTCGGAGTGGCGCCAGTACGAGGAGATTTTCCCCGCGCTCGCCAGGAGCCGCATCGGCCAGGTGTCGCTCGAGTGCATCCACTCGAAGGTGCCGCCGCACCTGATGAAGCTCCTGAAGGGCAAGGACGTGCTGGTCGGCGTGATCGACGTCGCCTCCGACCGCATCGAGACGCCCGAAGAGGTCGCCGACACCATCGGCCGCGCGCTTCAGTTCGTTCCCAGGTCGCGGCTCTTTCCCTGCACCAACTGCGGCATGGCGCCGATGGACCGGAACATTGCGGTGGCGAAACTCAGGGCGCTTGCCGAGGGCGCGGCGCTGGCGCGCAAGCGCTACCGCAACGGCCTGCGAGCCGTCGGCCGGGACTCGACGGCGTCTGCTGCGCGCCGGCGCGCGCCGAGGCAGCGGGCCGCGCGCCCCTAGGCGCTAGGGGTCAGGGCATCGCGACGGGTGAGCATGGTGACGTTGAATCCCAACTCCTGCGCCACCTTCGCCCGCGATACCCCGTCTTGCCTTGCCAGCTTCACTGCCTCACGCTTGAACTCCGCTGTATATTTCCTGCGTTCCATCTGACACCCCCGATAGCATCTTCGCACCTATCAAAAGTGTCCGAAATATCGGGGGAAGCCCAGGTTTCTACCCCAACGCCGTGGTCTGCGGTCGAGCCGCGATCTGCCGCCTTCGACCAAAGCCGGCCTGTCGCCCGCTGGAAATCCGCGCGATGGATCGCTCGCGCCGAACGATCGATCGCACGGGTCGCAACCTATTTCAACTTGTAAGTGCCGGTCTGTTGATTGCAACCCTGAAACGTCCCAGGCTTGATCGTGGGAAATGGTCCTATCGGCGTGACCGTGCCCTCTACGACTATCCCCTCGTACTTACCAGTGCCTGCGATCGTCTGACGAGCATATTTCCTGTCGTCGCCAGCGTGATAATACGAAAGCAGTTTGTCGCCCTCAGAATTTACTGCTTCGCAGGTAGTCATGGACGAAAACTTCTTATCGAAGATCGCGGTCGACCCCACGCACCGAAATGTCGACAGATCGAACATGCCGCCGGGAGGGTCAGAGCGCGTCGTACCCAAGAACTCAAAGCTCAACGCGGTATGCGTCTTAGAGAATGCGATCGGACTGCTTGTGCCCGACCAGCACGCCGTGTAGCTGAATTTCCCCTCCTTTGGCAAATCGGCTGCAAATGCTAGCCCCACGGAACCAGCGGTGATAAGCGACATTACGCCCTGGAATACGAGTGCTTTTTTCATTTGACCTCCTTTATGGCCCGACAAGATCACCGCGTTCGTTTACTCCCGCGCCTACCTTGGTGCAATGAGACCTTGGTATCGTGGATAGCTACCAAAGTAGTACGAGAATACTCGGATGACTCGCCGCTGGAACTGCAGAGCCAGTTTTGGGCAGGGTCTGTTGGATTGCCTGCCGTAGAGCCCCAATTCGGGCCCCGTTTCCAGAAACTCTGGTCGTCCGTTAAGGGCCGAAACTCAGTCTATTGCAACGCAAAAGCGCGACGACTGCTCGGGGCCAGAGAGCGGACATGAATTTTCAGCACAGGCCGAGCCCCATGTCGCGATCGGTCAGAGCAAATCCTGTCTTCGCAAGTCATGTTTTCCGGAGCATCTCTTGTCGCCCCGGCTCGAGGTCCTCGTAGGCTCCACGCGTGAAGCGCGGCGTGCAGATGGCGAAGAATACGAGATCCTCCGCGCCGCCGTTCGAGATGCGCTGCGCCGCCCCGGCCGGAATCAGCACCACGTCGCCCGGCCCCACGTTGCGAGGCGGCGCGTCGCCCACTTCGATCCGGCCCTGGCCACCCAGAACCGCGTAGCGCTCGGTAATCCCATTCAGCCGGTGCCGGCGCGTCGTGCCGCCTGGCGGCACCCTTGCGCGGACCATCGACAGCATGGGATCGTGCGCTCTGTTCCACCATTCGCTGATCCAGCAACCCTCCTCGAACCAATATTCGTCAGGCATGTCCGTTCGCTTCAGTCGAAATCGCGACTCAGCGTGAACGAACCGTAGGAATGGCGGCTCGGCTCTCCTACGAATTCGCGCGAGCGGAACACGCGGGCGAACGAAAACCTCCAGCCCGAGGCGAATGCCGCGACGCCGACCGCCACGTCGCCCACCAGCGGCCGTTTCTTCACGTGGTGGCTGTCGCGAAACGTATTGCCGTCGAGAAAGATGTCGCGCGCCACGGCGCGCACGTCGAACGACGCGAACGCGTGAATCCCGCGGCGCGCTGCGCGCTCGCCGTCACGCGGAAACGATCCTGGCGCGTTGTTGTTTCCGGCGGGTCGAATGGGCGAGGAACCGAAATCGTCCGGCACCTCGGTGCCCCAGCGCAGCTCGATCCCGGCGTTCACGTACGTCGCCACGTTGCCGAGGCTCATGCCGTAGTGCGCGATCGCGTCGCCCTCCTGGCTGCGTACGCCCACCTTGAACTTGCGTTCGGCGACGATCTGCACGCCGAACTCGTTCTTCAGCTGATTGTTCCAGCCGTTGAATCGCTCGAACCCGCGCAGGTCGTGAATCGTGTCCTGCATCTGCTTCGCGAGCGCGAGCGGCCCGACCACGCCGAGGTTGACTTCGAGCGAGTCGAGCCGTTCGAGCGCGGCGCCCGGCTCCCGGCGCCGCTCGTTGTAGCCCAATCCCAGGTACATCCATCCCGCGTACGGCCGGTCTTCGCGGATGAGGTCGTTCCGCTTCTTGTCGCCCGGTGTGTACATCGCCTGGCCGAGCGTGATCACCATGTTGCGCTGCCTGGCCGCGGAAAAACGCAGCGCGAACAGGTCCCGCACCTTCTCGTTGATCGGCTGCACCCACGCCGGAACGCATTCGTCGTCGACGTGATCCTCGATGTCCGGAGAGACCCAGGTGAGCTTGACGCCACTCGTGTAGTTGCGGTCGGTGCGATACAGCAGATCGTTCTCGACGTACAGCCCGAGCACGCCGCCGACGCACTTCGGCAAGGCCGCCTGCGCGCCCGCCGCGGCGAGCGCGCCGAGCGCAAGTACGCATGCACGCAAGCTCACCATGCGATGGCAAACGACGGAAAGCAGATCGCTTTCGCGCCGCGCGGGTCGCATCCGGCTTCGATCAGGCCGCTGTCCTCGTCGAACCCGGCGCAGGACACGAACCCTTCCGTCCAGTCCGGAGCGACGTCGATATCGTGGCCGCGGCGGCGCAGCTCGTCGAGCACCTTGCTGCCGAATCGCGGTTCGATCCGCACCCGGTTCGGTTCGCTCGCGTGCGGCGCGAAGAACCCGGGCGTATGTTCGCTCGACAGGCGCGGCGCCTCGATCGCTTCCGGAATGCTCATGCCGAAGGCCGCGCGGCACAGATAGAACTGCAGCAGCCACTGCCCCTGATTGTCCCCGCCCATGGTGCCGAACGCCATCCAGGGCTTGCCGTCGCGGAACGCCATCGACGGCGTGAGCGTCGTGCGCGGGCGCTTGCCCGGAGCGATCACGTTGGGATGGTGCGCGGGCGAAAGGTAGAAGGTCATCATTCGCACCGAGAGCGGAAATCCGAGCGGTTCGATCACCTCCGCCGAGGAGATCCAGGCGCCACTCGGCGTGAACGAGGCCATGTTGCCGAGTGCGTCCACCGCGTCGACGTGCACCGTGCCCGGTCCCCAGTCCTTCGGCGTCAGGTGCTCCTCGTCCGGAAGCAGCGCGGCGTTGCGGCGCGCATCCCCGGGTCGAAGCTCGCGATTGGCGCGCCGTGGATCGATGAGCGCGGCGCGTGCCCGGGCGTACCCCTCGGACAACAGGATTTCCGCGGGCACCCAGGCCTGCTGCGGGTCGCCGTAGTACTGCTCGCGGTCGGCGTAGGCGAGCTTCATCGCCTCGATCAGCAGGTGGCAGTAATCCGGGGTGCCGAAACCGATCTGCCTGAGGTCGAACTGCCACAGGATGGCGAGCGTCTGAAGTTCCGCCGGTCCCTGCGACCAGAAGCCGGTCTTGAACAGCTCGGGGTCGCCGAAACGCATCGAGGTCGGCGCCTCGATCAGCGTTTCGAATGCGGCGAGGTCTTCGCGCGCCAGCAAGCCGTCGCGTTCGCTCGAGAATTTCGCGATCTCGGCAGCCACATCGCCGCGATAGAACGCTTCCAGCGGGTCTTTGGCGCGCGCGAGGGTCTCGAAGGTGCGGGCGAGCGCCTCGTTGCGCAGGAGCTCTCCGACTTCCGGCGCGCGCCCGCCCGGCAGGTAGAGCTTCGCGCTGCCCGGCCACTCGGCCTCGAACCGCGGCTTCATGGCCGCGATGCCGTACTTGTGCTGGTCTCGCAGACCTTCGGAGACGGGAAACCCCTTCTTCGCCAGCTCGAGCGCCGGCGCGATCACTTCGCCGAGCGGCATCCGGCCCCAGCGTGCGAGCGCCGTGACGAGCGCGCCGAACGCGGCAGGCACACCCGCGGCGAGGATGCCCGAATCGGGGACGTCGGCGAGACCCCGCGCGGGATCCGCCTCGGGCGTCCCCCGCGCGGGCGCCGCCATGTTTCCGTTCACCGCGATCACGCGCCGCTCGCCGGCGAGCCGTACGAGGATCGGACATTCGCCGCCGATGGTGTGCATTTGCGGGTTCACCACGCCCTCGACGAACGCGGCCGCGACGGCGGCGTCGATCGCGTTGCCGCCCGCCTTCATCACCTCCGCGCCGGCGCTCGCGGAGAGGTTGCTGTTCGAGGCGACCGCGCCGCGCGTGCCGAACAGGCGCGGATGGAAAGGGGTCGCTTCGGTGGGAAGAATCCGGTAGGCGCGTCGGCTCATGGTGGGTTCAAGTATATTCGGCCCATGCCGCGCGCCCGACTCGCCGCAGACATCGGCGGCACGTTCACCGACGTCGTGCTGGAGCACGACGGCCGCCGTTTTTCGGCGAAAGTGCTGACGACGCCGCGCGCGCCCGCGGACGGCATGCTCGAGGGGATCACGCAGGTGCTGCGCGACGCGCGCCTGGGCGCAGGCGACGTCGGTGTGTTGATCCACGGCACGACGCTCGCGACCAACGCGCTCATCGAGCGCGCTGGAGCCCGCACCGCGTTCGTCACTACGGCCGGATTCCGCGACGTGCTCGAAATGGGCTACGAAAAGCGCTACGAGCACTACGATCTCGACCTCGAACTGCCGGTGCCGCTGGTGCCGCGCGAACTGCGATTTGCCGTCACCGAGCGCGTCACTGCGCGCGGAGAGGTGAACCGGCCCCTGGACGAGGACGAGGTGGCGCGCATCGCCGGCAGCTTGCACGAAACCGGCGTCGACGCGGTCGCGATCGGCTTTCTGCACTCCTACGCCAACGACGCACACGAGCGGCGCGCAGGCGAAATCCTCGGCGCGCGACTGCCGGGCGTCGCGATCACGCTGTCCTCTGAAGTCTGTCCCGAAATCCGCGAGTACGAGCGTTTTTCCACCACCTGCGCGAACGCCTACGTTCAGCCGCTCATGACGCGCTACCTCGGCCGGCTCGCCGCGGAGCTGGAGCGGATGTCGTTTCGCTGCCCGCTGTACCTCATGACCTCCGGCGGCGGGCTCACGACGCTCGAAGCCGCGCGCCGCTTTCCGGTGCGCCTGATCGAATCCGGGCCCGCGGGCGGCGCGATTCTTTCCGCCGGCCTCGCGCGCGATGCCGGAATTCCGGAAGTGCTTTCTTTCGACATGGGCGGAACGACCGCGAAGATCTGCTTCATCAGCGACGGCCGACCGGAGCAGTCGCGCAAGTTCGAAGTGGCGCGCATCTGGAGGAATCTCAGGGGCAGCGGCCTGCCGGTCCGCGTCCCGGTGACCGAGATGGTCGAAATCGGCGCGGGCGGCGGCTCGATCGCGCGGCTGGACGCGCTCGGCCGGATCCGCGTCGGCCCGCAAAGCGCGGGCGCCGACCCCGGGCCCGTGTGCTACGGCCGCGGCGGCAGCGAGCCCACGGTCACCGATGCCAACGTCGCCCTCGGGCGCATCGATCCGCAATCGTTTGCCGCCGGCGCATTCGCGCTTGATCGCGCTGCCGCCGAGCGCGCGCTGCTCGAATCGATCGGCGTGCCGCTCGAACTGGACGCGGACTGGGCCGCCGCAGGCGTGTGCGAAATCGTCGAAGAGAACATGGCGAGCGCAGCCCGAGTGCATGCGATCGAGCGCGGCAAGGTCGCGGAGCGCTGCACCATGATCGCCTTCGGCGGCGCGGCGCCGCTGCACGCCGCGCGCCTCGCGGAGAAGCTCGGCATGGCGCGCGTGCTGGTGCCGGTGGACGCGAGCGTCGGTTCGGCGGTCGGTTTTCTGCGCGCGCCGATCGCCTTCGAGATCGCGCGCAGTTTCGCTCAGCGCGAGGACAATTTCGACGCCGCCGCGATCAACCGGCTGCTCGACGCGATGCGCGCCGAGGCGAACGCCATCGTCGCCGCCGGTGCGCCCGGCGAAGCGCTCGAGGCGCACCGCTCGGTCGAGATGCGCCACCTCGGACAGGGCCACGAACTGGCCGTGCCTCTGCCCGACCGATCGCTCTCGGGGACCGACTGCGCCACTCTGCGCGAGTCCTATCAGGCGCGCTACGAGGAGCAGTTCGGGGTTCGCATCGCGGACGTTCCGGTCGAGTTCCTCACCTGGCAGGTGACGGTGACGACCCCTGCATCCGGATCGCTGGCGGAGCCCGCACCCGCGGCGAAGCGGCAGGCCGCTGCCCACGGCAGCCGCACGGTTTTCGATCCCGCCTCGGGACAGGCCGAGGCGATCGCCGCCTTCCGGCGAAGCGATCTCGCTGCCGGAACGCGGTTCTCGGGCCCGGCGCTCGTCATCGAGCCGCAGACCACGACGCTCGTGCCCGCGGGTTGGGATCTCGAGGTCACCCCCACTGGCCATCTGCTGCTCGCGAGGCGATGATGCGCGACATGCAGGAACGGCTCGTTCGCCAGATCGTGTGGAACCGGCTCATCGCGGTGGTCGAGGAGCAGGCGAATGTCCTTCTCAAGACCGCGTTCGGCGCCATCACGCGCGAGGCGGGCGACCTCTCGGCCGGCGTGTACGACACCAAGGGCCGGATGCTCGCACAGGCGGTCACCGGCACGCCGGGCCACGTCAACACGATGGCGATGGCGGTGGCGCATTTCCTCGAGCGCTTTCCTGCCGCGACGCTCCGGCCGGGCGACGTCCTCGTCACCAACGATCCCTGGCTCGGCACCGGGCACCTGTTCGATTTCGTCACCGTGACGCCGGCGTTCCTCGGCGAGCGCCTGATCGGGTTTTTCGCCTCGACCTGCCATCTGATCGACGTCGGCGGCCGTGGCTTCGTCGCCGAGGCGACCTCGGTGTACGAGGAGGGCCTGTACGTCCCGCACCTCAAGCTCGCCGACACGGGGCGGCTCAACGACACGCTGCTCGCGATCCTGATGGCCAATTCACGCGAGCCGACGCAGGTGCGCGGCGACCTGCTCGGTCTGCTGTCGTGCAACGAGGTGGCGACCCGGCGGCTGGCATCGATGCTGCGCGAGTTCGGACTCGAGGAGATCGACTCGCTCGGGGAATGGATCCTCGAAACCTCGCGCGAGGCGATGCTGCAGGCGGCGAGAAAACTTCCGCGCGGCACCTGGCGCGCGCGTACGCGGCTCGACGGCTACGAGGCGCCGATCGAGCTTTGCGCCGCGCTCACGCTCGGCGAGGACGGCGTCGAGGTCGACTATGCCGGCACATCGCCCGCCTCGCGCTTCGGCATCAATTCGCCGAAGTGCTACACCGACGCGTACACCTCGTTCGGGGTGAAGTGCATCGTCGCGCCGGACATTCCCAACAATGCCGGTTCGCTGTCGGTGATCCGGGTGAGCGCGCCCGAGGACACGATCGTCAGTGCATTGCGCCCTCGCCCGGTGACCGCGCGCCACGTCATCGGGCAGACGCTGCCCGAGCTCGTGTTCAACTGCTTCGAGGAACCGCTCGGCGGCCGCGTGCCGGCCGAAGGCGCGGGCAGCATGTGGGTCATGGGCCTCTCGGGCGGGCCGCTGGTGGAAGGATCGAGCGCGCGCGCGACGCCGTTCAACGTCATTTCGATCGCGATCGGCGGCATGGGCGCGCGCCCCGGGAAGGACGGGCTGTCGAGCACCGCGTTTCCGAGCGGCGTCGGCGCGATCCCGGTCGAAATCACCGAGTCGCAGTCGCCGCTATTGTTTCGCCGCCGCGAACTTTCGCGGGGTTCGGGCGGAGAAGGCCGGACCCGCGGCGGGATGGGCGCGGTGATCGAAATCGAGAACACCGAGCCCGAACCCTTCGCGATCGCCTGCGCCACCGTCGAGCGGCGCCACCATCCGGCGCGCGGCCGCGCGGGCGGCGGCGACGGGCGCGTCGCGCGCGTCGCGCTCGCAAGCGGCAAGGTGCTGCCCGGGAAGGAAACCTACGTCGTCCCCGCGGGCGATCGGCTCATCGCCGAAATGCCGGGCGGCGGGGGGTACGGGAAGAAACCCTAGCATCGTTGCGAAGAACAGGTGAACCCCGAACAGCGAAGTACCGCGGCGCTCGTCGCGGCGACCGTCGTTAACCTGCCGTTCGGCACGCTCTATGCGTTCAGCGTCCTCCTGAGGCCGATGGAGGCGCTGCTCGGCGCGACACGCGCCGAGATGAGCTTCGTGTTCGGCCTCGCCACCGTAACGCTTACGATAGGCATGAACTTCGCGCCGCAGCTCTACCGGCGGCTCCCCCCTGCTTTGCTCGCCATCGCGTGCGGCCTTTCGAGCGGGGCAGGGTTGTGGCTTTCAGCGTCGGCGACGAGCTTCACGCAGTTCGCGCTCGGCTACGGGGTGCTGTTCGGGCCAGGCGCAGGCGTGCTGTTTATCGTTGCGCAACAGGCGGTGAACCAGACCGTCACGAAGTCGCGCGGTCTCGCCAACGGCTACGTGGTAAGCCTCTACCCACTGGGCGCGATGCTTGGTGCACCGGTCTTGGGCTGGTCCATCCAGGTCTTTGGCGTGCGCCCCACGCTCACCGGCCTCGGAATCGTCGTGCTCGCCGCATGCGCGACCGCGGCCGCGCTTTTTAGGACCGCCGCGATTCGCCTGCTCGACACTTCCACGATCGAGTCCGGGGAAGGTCGGCTCGGGCGCACGTTCTACGTGCTGGTTGCAGTGTTCTTCCTTGCAGCGGCTGCGGGTCTTACGGTCCTGAGCCAGGCCGCAGCCATCGTGCAAGCCTACGGCGGCGCCACCGCCCTTGCGGTGGGCGCGACGACTTTCATAACCGGGGCTGTGGGTGCTGCACGAATCGCCGGCGGGTGGCTCGTCGACAAGTTCCCTGCCGCGCGCGTGGGCGCCGGTGCGCACGTCTGCTCGCTCACGGGCGCAATGATCTTGAGTCTGATCCCGACCCCCTTGATCGCGACCCTCGGGCTTGCCCTTATCGGAGTGGGGTACGGTATCGTCTCGGGGCTCGCTGCCGGTGCCATCGCGCAGTATTGGCACAAGAACCAGTTCGGCCTCATCGCAAGCCGCCTCTACATCGCCTGGTGCGCAGCGGCGATAAGCCTGCCCGTGCTCGCAGGCGCCCTGTTTGACCGCACGGGCAGTTATGCCTCGGTAGTGTGGATCGCAGCGGGCATCAACGTTCTTGGCGCGCTCATCGCGCGCAGGCTTCCGGTTCCCAAATGACCAGAGACTTCCATCCATCGACCCTCTTGCTGACACGCTTGCCCCATGGCCAAGCGCCCCAATCGACCGGCAGGCATGAAACGATTGATAAACCCGTCATCCCATGTGCCATTTGCCCGCGAGCGCGAAGCGGGTCGGAGAGCACACCGGGGAATTCGAATACCCCTGCGTGAACCGCAGTCCCTCGGCCGCCACGCGGTCGATTTCCGGCGAGCAGCCCGACCTTCCGCCGAAGCAGCCGAGTTCGGCATGGCCGACGAGATCGTCTGCGAGAATGAAAACGAAACTGGGTCTGCGATCGCGGGGCACGCGCACCTCCTGTTGCCCGGAGGTTGCCGCACTTCATTTATGATCGACCCATGACCCTGTGTCGCGTTCGCGCCTGGTTGCCCTGCGCCGTCGTCGGCGTGCTTCTCGCCTGCGCACCACCCGCCGCGCCAGCTGCGCCGGCCTCCCGCGACGAAGCGCTCGGCGATCTCGAGCACGCGCAAACCGAGCGCCGCGCCGAGGCCGTCGTCTGGATCGCCAACTACGGCGGCATCGGCGATCAGCCGCTGCTCCTGAAGCGCCTGCGCGACAAAGATCCCCTGGTGCGTGAATTCGCCGAACAGGGGCTGTGGCTGCTCTGGGGCCGATCGGGGGACGCCGCCATCGACGCCCTGATGGCGCGCGGGATCGAGCAGATGCAGACCGGACGGCATCGCGAGGCTGTGGCCACCTTCACCGAGGTGATCCGCCGGCGGCCCGAATTCGCCGAGGGCTGGAACAAGCGCGCCACGGTGCACTTCTTCGCCGGCGATTATCGCAAGTCGCTCGCCGATTGCGACGAGGTGATGCGCCGCAACCCCTCCCACTTCGGCGCGCTCTCGGGTTACGGCCAGATCTACTTCCGCCTCGAGCAGTACGAACGCGCGATCGAGTACTGGCGGCGCGCGCTCGAGGTCAATCCCAACCTGACCGGCGTCGAAATCAATCTCAAGGCCGCCGGGGAACTGCTCCGTCAGAAACGCGGACGCACCGCCTGACGTGCCTCGCCTGCGCGACTGGGCGAAGGCGGCGAGACGCGAGACGCTGGCGCTGTACTACGCGGCGCGCGACCCGCGCACGCCCTGGTACGCGAAGTGGCTCGCCGCCGCGGTCGCCGCGTACGCGCTTTCGCCCATCGATCTCGTTCCGGATTTCATTCCGGTGATCGGCTACCTGGACGATGCGATGCTCGTGCCGCTTGGCATCTGGCTCGTGCTGAAGCTCGTGCCCGCCGAGGTCTATCGGGACGCGCGCAGCCAAGCCGAGGCCGCGATGGATCGTCCCCGAAGCCGCACCGCCGCGGCGGTGATCGTCCTCGTGTGGCTGGCGGCCGCCATCGCGCTAGGCGCGTGGTTGCTCGAGTTCCTTCAGTAGCCCCTCGATCGCCCCGGCCGCCTCGAGAGGATGCTCGAACGGAAACAGGTGCCCGCCCGGCACCTTGCGCTTTCGCCAGCCGCGCATCGCGGACAGACCGACCATTCGAAGGACTTCCGAATCCGCGCCGCCGACGAAGCCCGCCGGTACGCGAAGACGTTTCGCCTGGGCCCACATGTCGTGCGGAACCGTGCGGTAGATGCGGTACTCGACCTCCGGGTCGATGCGCAGTCGCAGGTTGTCGCCGTCTCCTTCGAGCGCATGCCTGACGTAGTCGTCGAGGCAGGCGTCGGCGAACCGGTGAAACAGTTTTCGCGAGCGCAGATGCGCCCGCGCGTCCTCGCGGCTCGGCCAGAGGCTTCGCCGGTCGCGCGTCATTCCCGCCGGCGTGACGCGATCGACGATTCCCAGGCGCTTGGTCGCGCCAAGCAGCCGGCCCTTGATCGGCCCGATCACCGGCGCATCGAGCAGGACGATGGCGCGGAACAGCTCGGGCCTGCGCACCGCCGCGAGCAGCGTGAGGTAGCCGCCGAGCGAATGCCCGACGCCGAACACCGGCTCGCCGCGCCAGCGATGCTCGATCTCGTGCTCGAGGTGCTCGACGAGGTGCTGCCAGCGCTCGGTGACCGGATAACGCGCATCGGTGCCGATCGTCTCGATCGCGCCGACGCGGTAATGCGCCGCCAGCGGCTCGAGCAACGCCCCGTAGCAGGGCGCCGGAAAGCCGTTGGCGTGCGAAAACTGGAGTGCCGGCTTGCGGGTGGTCAGACCGGTTTCTCGCCCAGGCCGCCGCCGTCGACCGGCTGGCCGATGTGGTAGCCCTGCGCGAAATCGCAATCCGCGCCGCGCAGGTACTCGACCTGCGCCTCGGACTCGACGCCCTCGGCGACCACCTTGCGCCCGAGCGCGTGCGCCAGGCCGACGATGGTGAGGACGATCGCCTCGTTGTCGCTGTGCTGCGCCAGATCGGCGATGAACGAAACGTCGATCTTCAGCTTGTCGATCGGGAATCGCTTCAGGTAGGTGAAGCTCGAGTGGCCGGTGCCGAAATCGTCGATCGCGAGCGTCACGCCGAGTTCCTTCAGCTTGCGGAGCGCGGGCAGCGTGACGTCGGGATACTGCATGACCGACGTCTCGCTGATTTCGAGTTCGAGTAGATGCGCGGGCAGCGCGCTGTCGGTGAGCGCGCGCTGCACCACCTCGATGAGCTTGGGATCGCCGAACTGGCGCGCGGAGAGGTTCACCGCCACCGGCAACGCGCCTTCCGCGCCGCGCGCCTTCGCCCAGACGCAGGCCTCGCGCAGCGCCCATTCGCCCAGCCGCAGGATGAGGCCCGTGTCCTCGGCGAGCTGGATGAATTCCGAGGGCGCGATCAGCCCGCGCGTCGGGTGCTGCCACCGCAGCAGCGCCTCGTGCGCCGCCAGCGCGCCGGATTTCAAGTCGATCACCGGCTGCAGCAGCAGCCGCAACTCGCCGTTCTGCACCGAGCGCCGCAGGTCGTTCTCCAGCGCGAGGCGCCGCATCGCGGCGACGTTCATCTGCTCGGTGAAGAACTGGTAGTTTGCGCGCCCGATCTCCTTGACGTGGTACATCGCGGCGTCGGCATTGCGAATCAGGGTCTCGGCGTCGCGCCCGTCGTCCGGGAACACGCTGATGCCGATCGAGCAGGTGATGTGCAGATCGCGTTCTTCGAGCGTCACCGGCTGCGCCACCGCCTCGAGGATCTTCTGCGCGACGTGGGCCGCGTCGGACGAGCGCTTGATTTCGGGCAGCACGATGACGAACTCGTCCCCGCCGAGGCGGCAGACGGTGTCGCCTTCGCGCAGCTGGCTCTCCAGCCGCCGCCCGATCTCCTGGAGCATCTCGTCGCCCAGCGCGTGCCCGTGCGTGTCGTTGACGTGCTTGAACCGATCCAGGTCGACGAACATCGCCGCGGCGAGCTTGCGATTGCGCGTACCGTAAGCGACCGCCTGCTTCAGGCGGTCTTCGAGGAGCCGCCGGTTCGGCAACCCGGTGAGCGGATCGTGGTCGGCGAGATACTGCGCGCGCCCCTCGACCTGCGTGCGCTGGTTCTTTTCGGATTCAAGCTGCCGGTTGGCCATCTCGAGCGCCGCCGTGCGGGCGGCGATCGCCCGCTCTTCGGACGCGATACGTTCGGCCAACTGGGTTTGCAGCCGCTCGATCGAAGCCTGCAGCTCGGCGCTGCGATCCGCGCCGGCAGTTTCCGCCGCCTTGCCGCGCGCCGCGATTTCGGCTTCGAGCCGCGCGATGCGTTCCTCAGCCTTCGCCGCCGCCCCCTCCGCCGACTCGAGCGCCGCCGCGAGTTCGGCCTGCAACCGCTCCCGTACCGTTTGAAACTCCCGGCCACGTTCGGCGAGCGCGCGCTGCAACTCGTCCCGCGACGCCGCCATCCGCGCCGCTTCCTCGCGCGACGCGTCGAGCGCGCCCCTCAGCGCGTCGCGCTCCTGCGCCAGGCATGAGAGCGTTTCCGCCTCGCGCCGCTGCGCGCCGACCTCGTCGGCGATCCACACCGTGCCGAGCGACGGATTGGCCGGATTGATCGCCTTGGCGATGAGCCGGCAGGCGACCGTGCCCCCGTCCCGGCGGCGCATTTCCCATTCCAGGTCGAGCTGCCCGCCGGAAGCGAGCAGCGGGACGGCGATCTTCGCGAGCGAGTCGTAGCTCTCACGCGAGGGGTACACCACCTCGCCGGGCTGACCGACGAGTTCCTCCGGTGTCCAACCGAAGATTTCGGCGAATTTCGGGTTGCACAGAAAGAACCGCCGTTCGCGCGTGAATGCGATCCCGATCCAGGCGTTCGCGAGGATCGCCTCGACTTCGAGCTGAGGTTGCCGCGACCTCGCGCCGTATCCCGGCGACGGCGACGGCGACGGCGCTTGCGTCTCCGAGAGAGCAACCCAGGACAGCGACGTGGGCTCGCTCACCGTTTCGCCAATCGGTCGAAATCGGTGGCGAACTCGCGCATCCGCAGGCGCGCCGCTTCGCGCTGTTCCGCGCTCAGGCTGCGGTCGAGATCGAGGAGCATGTCGTACAGCGCATCGAGGTTGGCGCGATGCGCCTCGGCGAACACGGGCTCGCGCCGGCGTTCCCAGGTCGCGGCCCAGTCGGGCAGTCGCCTGGCGGCTTCGCGTGCGCGGACGATTGCAATGAATTCCGTCTGCAGGCGGCGGCGCTCGCGATCGCGCATTTCGCCGACCAGCGGCGCTCGATCGCTGTACTGCCGGACCCGCTCCAACTGCGCATCGCTGAGGCTACCCAACCAATCCTCCAACCGCTCGACGTTTCGTTTGACGCGTCGTTTGCGGCGTTCCCTGTCGTCGCCCTGCAATTGTTCTTTTGCGAACTTGCGGTTGTCTTCCGCGAATCGCTTGCGCAGATGCTCGATCTGCTCGGGGCTGAGCCGGTCGAGGAGCGGCGCCGCATTCTCCGCCCCCGCGCGCGCCGCCGCCCTCATCTGTGTCTGGAACGAATCGTACCCCCAAACGAGGTCGGCACGCGAGAGCCCGCGGCCGATGCGGGAATCGGCGTCCCGGGCGATGCCGACGTACTGCGGCAAGGCGACGGCGCGATGCCAGGCGAGAAACGCCGCGACGCGCGCATCGAGCTCCTCGCTCTGCTCGTCATGCACATCGAGGTAGCGTCCCGTCTGCCAGCGCAGGAACACGTCCGCGTTGCTGTAGATCAGGCGCATCGCGCTGCAGCCCCCGAGCAGCACCGCCGTCACGAGCACTAGCGCCGTGAGCCTCTGCCTCACCAGTAGTTCTCCACCGTGATGTGGCCGGGTACGCGCCGCCGGTTCTTGCGCAGCCCCCGCGCGAGCAGCGCGCCGCTCGCATCTTTCACCATGTCCGGATTGCCGCAGAGCATGAACTGGGAGCGTTCGGGGGCAATCGCGCAGCCTGCGGCGGCCTCGAGCCGGCCGTCAGCGATCGCCGCCGGAATTCGGCCGGCGAGCGCGCCGGGCGAATCCTCCCGGCTGACGACGGACACCGCGCGAAATCGCCCCCCGCGCGTTTTGCCAAGCTCCTCGATCAGGTCGCGGTACACCAGCTCCGCGGCGCGGCGCACGGCGTGCACCAGGATCACCCTGGAATACCGTGCCCAGGGCGCGGCAGTGCGCAGGATCGACAGAAACGGCGCGATCCCGGTGCCGGTTGCGAGCAGCCACAAGTCTTCGCTCTGCGGAACCTCCGACAGCACCAGAAAGCCCGACGGTTTCGGCGACAGCAACACCGCATCGCCCGGCTGCAGACAGGCGAGGCGCGGCGACAGCGGCCCGCCCGGGACGATCACTCCGTAGAATTCCAGCGGCAGTTCCCCCGGCGGACTGACGAACGAGAACGGCCGCGCGACGCGCTCGCCGTCGATGTCGAGCGCGAGCTTGACGAACTGGCCGGCCTCGAATTCGAAGGCGGGGCCCGCAATTCGCAGCGAATACAGCGCCGGCGTCCAGTGCCGGTTCTCGATCACCCGGCCCTCGAGCCACGTCGCGGTCACTGCGCGGAATCCGGTTCGACGGCCAACTCGGGCACCCACGCTGCGCCTGCGTGCGCCTCGGCTTCCGTGTTCTGCTCGCCCCAGGTCATGGTGCCGAGGCCGATTTCGCTGACCTCGAGCGCGCTCGTTCCCAACCGTTTGACTCTCATTCGCCCTCTATCGCGTCGCGGGAACGATACAGGTAAAGTCGCGCGCATGCACCAGTTGACCGAATTTTCAGAGGGAGGATTTTCCTTTCTTCGCGGCGTATTTCCCTACTCGCAGGGCGTGATCGCCGCTTCGGGTTTCGCCATTGAACGGGCGCGCTTCGCCCGGCCCGTGCCGGTGGCCGAGGGATTTCGCAGGATCGCCGCCCACCTCGAATCGCTTGGCCGGCCGAAGACCGCGTTCTGCGCCTGCGAGCTGCGCTCGCCAAGACCGTTTTCATTCTCCGGATTCGGCGAGTTCAATCAGGGCTACGTCGCGGTGCTGCGGGACTGGGGCCTGGTTCGCGACGGACTCAACGCGGTTGCGCGTTCCAACGTGGCCCCCGAATTCGACCCGCCCGCGGAACCCGCCTTTCACGCCTTCTCGTACACGGTGCCGCAGGACCGAGCATGCTCGAGTTTCGTCGTTGCGGGCAGCGGCGAATGGCCCGAAGGCGGTCGGTTTCCCGAGGACATCGTGGCGCGCGGGAACGTGTCCGAGAGCGGAATGCGCGCCAAATCCGACTGGGTCCTCGCGACGATGCGCGACCGGATGCGCGGGCTGGGAGCTACCGCCGCGGACGCGACCATCACGCAGGTCTACACGGTGCACGACATCCACCCGCTCATGCCCGCGATCGTGCGTCTCGCGCCACGCGCGAGCCTTTGCTGGCATTTCTGCCGGCCGCCGATCGAGGGGCTCGACTACGAAATGGATCTGCGCGCGGTCAACCTGGAGCGGGTACTGGGCGCGTAGCGCGCCGCTTGTGCCAGCGCTCCAGCGCCGCGCCGAGAATGCCCTTCGGCATGTAGATGATGAACAGCACCAGCAGCAGCCCGTAGATCGCGAGATCGAGCGCCGGGAACTTGCTGAAATGCTCGCCGAGCGCGAGGCGCAGGCCCTCGGCGAGCAGCAGCGTGAACACCGCGCCCACCGTCGGCCCGAGCATCACGTACATGCCGCCGGCGATGACGCCGAATACGATCTGCAGCGAAATGCCGATGCCCGAGACCGTGTCCGGATTGATGTAGAGCTGATACTGCGCGTAGAGCACGCCGCCGATCGAGGTCATCACCGCCGAGACGACGGTCACGAAGAGCTTCGACTTCGTGACGTCGATGCCGATCGAGGCCGCGGCGTCCTCTTCCTGGCTGATCGCCTCCAGAGCGAGGCGCGTCATCGAGCGATCGATGCGATGCCAGACCCACAGCCCGAGGAGCCAGAAGGCGACGATGACGTAGAACCAGGCGATCTTGGAGGAGAACTGCAGCGCGCCGAGCGACACGCTCGCGCCCTGCGCGAGCGCGGTGTCGGGCGTGGCGCCGAGCGAACCGCCGGTCTGGTCGCGCAGCGCGACGATCACGAGGCGCGTCACTTCCGTGAGCGCGAGCGTCACCAGCGCGAAGTAATGTCCCACGATCCTGAAGCGGAAGCACGGAATGCCGATGATCAGCGCCACCAGCACGCTCAGCGCGATCCCGGCGAGCGCGCCGAGCCACGGCGAGACGCCGAAGTGGTTCCACAGCATCACCACCATGTAGGCGCCGATGCCGAGAAACGCGCCGTGGCCCAGGCTCACCAGCCCGAGCCGCCCCATGATCGACCAGCTGGTGTAGACGTAGCTCCAGAGCACGCACATGATGATCAGGTGCAGCGGATAGGCGCCGATGCCCGAGAGCGGCAGCGCGAGCAGCAGCACGAGTCCGACTCCCAGCGTGGCGCGGCTCATGTCACTTGCCCCCGAGGATGCCCTGCGGCCGCCAGAACATGACGGCGATGAAGAACGCGAAAGCGATCACGTAGCCCCATTCGATGTGGAAGATGAAACCGCCCACCGAAATGAACTGCGCGAAGATGAATGCGGCGACCAGTCCGCCGAGCATGTTGCCCAGCCCGCCGAGCACGCAGATCACGAAAACGATCGGGCCGAACGACAGGCCGATTGCGGGATGGATGTCGTACTGCAGCACCAGCAGGCAGGCGCCCAGTCCGGCGAGCGCGCCGCCCAGTGCCGAAGTGACGACGAAGACGCGGTTCGGATTCACGCCCATCAGGGGCATGATCTGGCGGTCCTGGCTGATGGCGCGGATCGCGGTGCCGATGTAGGTCCGGGTGAGCAGCAGATAGGTCGCCACGACCCCCGCCAGCGCGACTGCGAAGGCGATGATGCGCGGCAGCGAGAACGACATCTCGCCGATCGCGACCGGCGGCAGGCGCACGCCGAGATTCTTGAACTCGATGCCGAAGGCGAGCGTCGCCGCCGCCTGCAGGAAAAACAGCACCCCGCCCGTGACCAGCAGCTGGTTGATCGGTTCGGCCGAGAGCACCGGCCGGATGACGAACTGGTGCATCAGCGCGCCGAGTGCGGCGACCACCGCGATCCCCGCCGCCATCGCCATGACGAGCGGCCAGCCCTGCTGCACGTGCAGCACGTACACCGCGTACATGCCGATCATGATCAGCTCGGCGTAGCAGATCCACACCACGTCGATGACGCCGAATACCAGGTTCAGCCCCAGCGAGAGCAGCGCGAGCAGGCCGCCCAGCAGGATGCCGTTGACCACCGCCTCGAGCAGGAAAATGTCGAACACCGGCATCGTCAGATCCCCAGGTAAGCCTTGCGGATTTCGTCCGAGGCGAGCAGCTCGGCCGACGTGCCGCTCGACTTGATGCGCCCGGTCTCCAGCAGGTAGGCGCGATCGACCACCTTCAGCACCTGGCGGATGTTCTGCTCGACGATCAGCACCGTGAAGCCCTCGGCACAAATGCGCTTCACGAGTTCGAAGATCGACTGCACGATCACCGGGGCGAGCCCGGCCGAGGGCTCATCGAGCAGCAGCAGCTTCGGTCCGCTCATCAGCGCGCGGCCGATGGCGCACATCTGCTGCTCGCCACCGGAGAGCGTGCCGGCGAGCTGCGCGCGCCGCTCCTTCAGGTGCGGGAAGAGCGAATAGACGAACGCCAGCCGCTCGCCGTACTTCGGGCGCGCCGCGGGCAGGAAGCCGCCCATCTTCAGGTTCTCCTCCACCGAAAGGCGCGCGAACAGGCGCCGGTTCTCCGGCACCTGCGAGATGCCGTGCGCGATCACTTCATGCGCCGCGACATCCTTCAGCGAACGCCCCTCCATCGTCACTTCCCCGGCGCTCAGCTCGATCAGCTTGGAGATCGCGCGCAGCAGCGTCGTCTTCCCGGCGCCGTTCGGACCAATCACTGCGACCGACTCGCCCGCGTTCACCTCCAGGCTGACGTCGAACAGCGCCTGGAACGAACCGTACCCCGCGCCCAGCTTGCTGACTGCGAGCATCAGTGGCCCCGGTCCGCCACCGTCTGCTGCACCTCGGAGGCGTCGGTACCGAGGTAGACCTCGATCACGCGCGCATCGTGCGCCACGGAATCGGGCGAGCCTTCGGCGATCACCTCGCCGTGATCGAGCACGATCAAGCGGTCGACCACGCGCATCAGCACGCCCATGATGTGCTCGACCCAGATGATGGTGATGCCGCGCTCGCGCCGGATCATCGCCAGCATTTCGGCGGCCTGCTCCATCTCCGAGACGTCCAGCCCGCCGAGCGACTCGTCGGCGAGCAGCAGCCTGGGCTGGGTGGCGAGCGCGCGCGCGAGTTCCAGCTTCTTCAGCCCCGCGGCGCCCAGGCCGTCGACGCGCGCCTCCGGGGCGCTCGGCAGATTGACCAGTTCGAGCGCCTCGCGCGCCATGCGCTCGGCCTCGGAGCGCGAAGGGTGCCCGCCATGGCCGTAGAACGCGGCCAGCGAGACATTTTCGAGCAGCGACAGCTTGCGGAACGGGCGCGGAATCTGGAACGTGCGCGCGATGCCGCGGTGGCAGATCGTCGCCGGCAGGCTGCCGGCGAGTTCCGCGCCCTGAAAGCGCACCGAGCCCTCGCTCGGCGCGTGCAGTCCCGCGATCAGGTTGAAAGTGGTGCTCTTGCCCGAGCCGTTCGGCCCGATCAGGCCGAGGATCTCGCCCTCCTCGACCCGGAACGAGACGTTGGCGACCGCGGTGAAGCCGCCGAAGCGCTTGGTGAGACCGCTGACCTCCAGCACGTGCCGCTATCGCTGGCGAACGCGGCTACTGTGCGTACGGATGGCCCTTGGGGAACGGGAACAGCGGGTCGGTCGTGCGGATCGCCTTGGGCCACGCGATGTAGGTGCGGCCGTTGACGTACTGCATCACCACGGGCGTCGAGCGCTCGTTCTGCCCGGCCATGGCGGTGCCCGGCTGGAAGAACTTGACGCCGTAGCCCTGGATCGTCCCGCCCACCGGAATGTCGGTCTCGAGCGCAGCCTTGCGCAGCGCCTCGGGATCGATGCCGCCGTGTTTCTTGATCGCGCGCGGCAGCACGTCGGTGAAGAAGATCCAGGACTGGTTGAAGCCCATCGAGGCGTGCGGCGGCAGATCGGCCGGACCCTTGACCGCCTGGTAGCGTTTCACCATCTCCTGCGTCAGTTTGCCCAGATCGCCCTTGAGCGTCTTCGGATCGAGCAGCTGCGCGGCGACCGGATCGACGTTGAAGAAGTAGTTCACATCCGTGCCGAAGGTCTCCATCAGCTTGCCGATCTGGCCGTAGCCGGCGCCGTGGCCGATGATGCCCTTGAACTTGAGCCCCTGCTCGCGCGACTGGCGCAGGAACAGCGTGATGTCCGGGTTGTAGCCGGTATGCAGCAGCACGTCGGCGCGCGCGCGCTTCAACTTGGTCACCAGGCTCGAGAGGTCGGGCGAGGTCGCCGCGTAGCCCTCCTTCAGCACCACGTTCATGCCGAGCGACTTGCACTTGGCTTCGTTGCCCATCGCGACGCCGGCGCCGTAGGGGCCGTCCTCGTAGATGATCGCGACCTTGACGTTCTTCTGGTCCATGCCGAGCTTTTCCTTGGCGTTCTCGGCGACGAAGCTGCAGGAGGCCTCGCCGAACTGGTCCGAGTGCACCTGCGGCCGGAAGACATACGAAAGCTTCTTGTCCTTGAACACCGCGGAGGCGACGCAGACGTTGGCCCACATGAACTTCTTCGCCGAATCGACCTTCTGCGCCATCGGCACGCAGTGCGCCGAGGAAAACACGCCCATGATGAGATTCACCTTCTCCTGGTCGAGCAGGCGCGTCGCCTCGTTGATCGCGACCTCGGTCTTGGACTGCGCGTCGGCGTAGATCGGCGTGATCTTGTAGCCCTCGACGCCGCCGCGTTCGTTCAGCATGTCGATCGCGATCTTGGTGCCGAGCGCGGCCGCTTCCGACCCGCCCGCGGCAAAGGCGCCGGTGTAGTCGTAGATCACCCCGACCTTGATTTCCTTCTGCTGGGCCTGCGCAAACGTCGAGAATGCGGCGAGAACGGCCGCGGCGAGAACGGTGCGATGCATCATGGTGTACTCCTCCTTGGCTGTCAGTGTTTCAAAAGCGCCTGCCCGGTGTCAACTGCCATTGCGATTCAGCCCTCGGGCAACAGCCTGCGGATCAGGTTGAGCAGGTCGAAGGGGCTGTAGGGCTTGGCGAGGTAGGCGGTGGCGCCGGCCTGCTTCGCCTTCTGGTCATCGCCCGAAAGCGCGAACGAGGTGATGGCGACGATCGGCGTCGCGGCATTTACGCCGTCCGCCCGGATCTGGCGGATCGCCTCGAGCCCCGAGATCTTCGGCAGCTGGATGTCCATGAGGATCAGGTCCGGGCGCTCGGCGAGCGCCAGCGCGACGCCCGCTTCGCCGTCGTGCGCCTCGATCAGGCGGTAGCTCGAGCGCTTGAGCAGGTCGCGCACGATCTTGCGGTTCATCTCGTTGTCTTCGACGTAAAGAATCGTCTTCCCGCTCATGCCTGAACCCCCGTGCCGGCCCGCAATGGAATCTCGAAAATGAAAGCCGAGCCCTTGCCGAGCTCGCTCTCCACCCAGATGCGGCCGCCGTGCATCTCGACGAACTTCTTCACGATCGAAAGGCCGAGCCCCGAGCCGCCGTACTCGGAGGCGATCGTCGCGTCAGTCTGCTTGAATTCAGTGAACAGGCTGCCGATCTTGTCCGGCGCGATGCCGATGCCGGTGTCGGTGACGCTGAACTTCAGCAGATCGCCCTGGTGCTCGACCGCGATTTCCACCTTGCCGCTCTTGGTGAACTTGAGCGAGTTGCCGGCGAGGTTCACCAGGCACTGCGTGATGCGGCCCGAGTCGCCGCAGGCGAGCGGGATGTCGTCCGGCATGGTGACTGCGAATTCCAGACCTTTTTCCGCCGCGAGCGGCCGCAGCGTCGAGCGCACGCTCTCCACCGTGTCGTGTACCGAATAGTCCGCCAGCGCGAGTTCCATCCTCCCGGCCTCGATTTTGGCGAGGTCGAGCACATTGTTGATGAGCCGCAGCAGGTGCTTGCCGCTCGACTGGATGTCTTCCAGCGGCCCCTTCATGTCCGCGGGAACCTCTCCATAGATCTCGCCGAGAATCATCTCGTTGAAACCGAGGATCGCGTTGAGCGGCGTGCGCAGCTCGTGGCTCATGCTGGCGAGAAATTGCGACTTGTGCCGGCTCGCTTCCTCGAGCTGGCGGCTCTTGTCGGCGATTTCGCGGAACAGGCGCGCGTTCTGGATGGCGAGCGCGGACTGGCCAGCGAAGGTCTTCAGCAGCTCCACGGTCTCGCTGGCAAACGCGCCCGGCGACCGGCGGATCACCATCAGCGCCCCGATGACGTGCTCCTCGCGCACGAGCGGAACGGCGAGCAGCGCGCGGAAGCCGTTGCGGTCGAGCAGTTCGCGCAGATGCGCCGGATAGTCCGACACGTGCGTGTCCGGAACCTGCGTTGGCTCGCGCGTCTCCACGCTTCGCCCCACCGCGCCTTCGCCCCTTCGGATCGTGGCGCCGCGAAACTCCGCGACGCCGGACTCGTCGAAGCTCTCCGAGGCGCGCAGCAGGAAGGCATCGTTCTGCTGGTCGTACTCGTAGATGACCCCGGCGTCGAGCCCGCTCAGCTGGACGGCACGTGAGACGATCGCCTTCAGCACTTCGTCCAGGTCGAGCGTCGAGCTGATCGCCTGCCCGACCTCGCCCAGCGCCGTGAGTTGACCGACCGACTTCGACAGCGCCTCGGTGCGCTGCTGCAATTCCCGGAACAGCCGCACGTTCTCGATCGCGATCACCGCCTGGTCGGCGAAGGTCCTGAGCAGCGCGATCTGCTTGTCGGAGAACGGCCGAACCTCGCGTCGATAAATGACGACGGCACCAATGACCGCGCCGTCCTTCAGCAGCGGCACGGCCAGAAACGTACGCGCTCCAAGCCGTTCAACCGTGAGGACCCGCATCGGATCGCGCGTCCGGTACGCCTCGTCGTCCGCCACGTCGGCGATGTGCACCGGTGCGCAGGTGGCGAGCACCCTTCCCAGCCCCGATATCGGCCTGGCGACTCGATTGACCTGGAATGCCGCGCACCACGCGGCATACTGCCCCGCATCCAGCCCGCGCTGCGCAACCGGCTCGAAGGCGCTGCCGTCGGTCGTGAACACGAATCCGAGCTGCGCGTCGCAGAGCTGGGTCGCATGGTCGAGAATCTCGGCAAAGACCGGACCGACATCGCTCGGCGAGGCGCTGATCACGCGCAGCACTGCAGCCGTCGCCGTCTGCCGCTCGAGCGCCTCCCGGGTTTCGTTGAAGAGACGCGTGTTCTCGATCGCGATCACCGCCTGGTGGGCGAAGGTGGCCAACAGCTCCATCTGCCTCTCGCTCAGCTCGCCGGGCGCCGGCGAGGACACCGAGATCACCCCAATCGCGCGCCCCTCACGCATCAGCGGCGCGGAGGCGATCGATCGGAACGCGAGCTTCTTCGCGTGTTCGAGCCCGTAGACCGCGGCACCATCGACCAGCGTGTCGCGCCACTGCAGCGCCCGGCCCTCGAGGACCGCCTGGCCGACAATGCTGCGCCGGTCGAGTGCCTCGACTTCCCGTCCGTGCCACTCGCCCGGCTCGGGGTCGTAGCTGCGCGCCCGCCGCAACAGTCCATCGGCTTCCACCGTGCGCAGCGCGGCCTTGCGGCCGAAGAGCCGCGAGACGCTATCGACGATCGCATCGAACACTGGCTGCACGTCGGAGGGCGAGCTCGCGATCACCTTGAGGATGTCGGCCGTCGCGGTTTGCCGCTCGAGCGCGTCCTTGGTCTCGTTGAACAGCCGCACGTTCTCGATGGCGATCACCGCCTGGTCGGCGAAGGTGCGCAACAGCGCCACCTGCTTTTCGTTCAGCGGGCCGGGCCGCGTCCTCGAGACGCTGATCGCGCCGATTGCCGCGTCACCGCAGATCATCGGCGCGATGGTGATCGCGCGATTGCCGCTGACGAGGAAATTCCTGATGCCGGGCGCATAGGCGCCCTGGGTCTCGGCTTGCGCGTCCGAAACATCGATCAGCGTCGCGTCGAGGATGGCGGCGCCGTGCAGGCGGTCCCGCGCAAGCGGGATCGGGAACCGATCCCGGATGGCTGCGGCGACTGCAGGATCCCGGTGCGCGACGGCGACCGCGCGCACCTGCGCCCCGCCGGGGATGGTCATCAAGACGCCTGAATCCGGGAACAACTTCAACCCGGCCCGGACGATGGCATCGAACACCGGCTGCGTATCCGTAGGAGACTCGCTGATGACCTTGAGGATCTCTGCCGTCGCCGCCTGCCGCTCGAGCGATTCCGTCAATTGCTTCGCGAGCCGCCGGCTCTTCGCCTGCTCGCGCGCAAGCGCAAGCTGCGACTTGCGCAGCTGCGCCGCGAGTTCAGTTTTCGTCGGAGTTGCCACCGCGCCCTCCCAGGCGGCATGGACCGGCGGAGCGTAGGTGAATCACTTCGATCAGGCAAGCGTGTCAGGCGTCGAACGGAAGAAGCTTGAATCGCCTGCGCTCGGGCGCGCGCAGCGCCCGGAAGTGCCGTTCGTCCAGCGTCAGCACATCGCGCGCTCGATGTCGGCCTGCGAGCACGACGATGGACGCATCCGCAATGCCGATCTTCATGGCCGCGTGCCGCGCCAGAACCTCATTCGCCGCCCCCACGTCGGCAGCGTCGAACGGCTCGACCTGATACGCGCCGCGCGCCACCTCGGACAGGAAGGCGGTCTGCGCCGCGCTACCGATGTGTTTCGCCAAAAGGTAGTCCAGCTCGGCAAGGACGAAAGGCGAAAGCAGCAATGGCGGCTCGGCGGCGAGGAGCGCCGCCGCACACCGCGCATGATGCCTCTGGCCCGCGTCAATGGCGGACAACAGCCCGCTCGTATCGAGCAGGATCACGCTTCGCCGAAGCCGGCGAGCGCCTCGTCCGCGCGCTCTGCCAGACGCGGCTTGCGGCTCGAAAACAGCGGCAGCCGCGGCCGCGGCGGCGCCACGCGCGTGGTCGCGTCTCGCAGCGCCTGGCGAATCAGCTCGGCCTCGCTGCAGCCGCGCGCGGCCGCCGCCAGCGCCAGCGAGCGCTTCAAATCGTCCGGGATGTAGACCGTGGTCTTGTTCATGCCATACATCCTACCATACACGTTCGCGAGCGCGGCGCGGTTCGCAGGATCGCGTGCATCGGACGCCGCACCCGCTCAAGCGGCGGCTCAGCGCACTTCCGCGAGGATCAGATCCGCCGCTTTTTCCGCGACGGCAACCACCGCCGCGTTGATGTTGCCCGAGGGCACTGACGGCATCACCGAGGCATCGACCACCCGCAGTCCTGCCAAACCCTTCACTCGCAGCTGTTCATCGACCACGGAGCCCATGCGGCAGGTCGAAGTCGGATGGAACACCGTGTCGCCCGCCTCGCGGCAGAAACCGAGCCAGTCGTCGTCGGTCTGCACGCGCGGACCGGGATGCTCTTCGGCCGCGACGTAGCGTTTCATCGGCGCCGTGTTGACGATGCGGCGCGCGAGTTTCAACCCCTCGACCATCACGCGACGGTCGCGCTCGGTGGCAAGATAGTTGTAGTGAATGGCGGGAGCCTCGCGCGCCTCCGGCGAGCGGATGCGAACCGAGCCGCGCGATTCCACCTGCAACTGAGACACCGAGCAGGTGAAGCCCGAAAAGGGGTGGAGCACGCCGCCGCGCTTCGCGGTGGAGAAATTGATGAAGTAGATCTGCGCATCGGGACGCGTCAGCTCGGGCCGGGTGCGCACGAACGCCGCCGCGTAGCCCGCGCTCACGGTCAGGGGGCCACGCCGGAACAGCAGCCACTGCAGCCCGATCCGCGCCTGGCGCCAGAGGCTCAGCATGTCGTCGTTCAACGTAATCGGCTTGGTGCAGCGCCAGAACGTGCGGGCGTAGAAATGATCCTGCAGGTCTGCGCCGACGCCAGGCGAGTCGAGCACCACGGGAATTCCCATCGCCTGTAGCTGCGCCGCGGGGCCGACGCCCGAGAGTTGCAGCAGTTGAGGCGAGTTGATCGTGCCTCCGGAGAGGATCACTTCGCCCGCTTTGGCGACCCGCTTCCTGCCGTTCTGCAGGTATTCGACGCCGGTGGCGCGTGTTCCCTCGAACAGCACGCGCGTCGCGAGCGCCATGGTCTCTACGCGCAGATTCGGGCGCCTTTCCGCGGCGCGCAGATAACCGGTCGCGGAACTCGCGCGCCGGCCGTTGCGCGCCGTCGCCTGGTAGTAGCCCGTGCCTTCCTGCCGCGCAGCATTGAAATCGTCGTTGCGCGGTATCCCGAGCGAGGAGGCCGAGTCGATGAACGCGTCGGCCAATTCGTGCTTGTCCGGCAGATCCGACACTGCGAGCGGCCCCCCGGCGCCGTGCCAGGCGTCGGCGCCGCGGCTCTGGTCTTCCGACTTCCTGAAGTACGGCAGCAGGTCCTGCCAGCCCCAGCCAGGCACGCCCCAGCCATCGAAGTCCTCGGGCTGGCCGCGGATGTACACCAAGCCGTTGATCGAGGACGAACCGCCGAGCACCTTGCCGCGCGGCGTGAAAATCCGCCGCCCACCGAGGTTCGCCTCGGGTTCCGATTCGTACGCCCAGTTGACGTCCGTGCGCGCGAAAAGCTTGCCGTAGCCCAGCGGAATGTGGATCCACAGGTTGGTGTCGCGCGGGCCCGCCTCGAGCAGCAGGACCGACTTTGTGCCGTCCGTGGTCAGCCGGTTTGCGAGCACGCAGCCGGCGGAGCCGGCGCCTACGATGACGTAATCGAACGCCTCAGCCACGCCGAATCGAAAGGAAGCAGCAGCCCTCGGCGCCGGGAGCCCAGGTGCGATTCTCGAATTTGAAGCCCGCGCCCTCGAAAAGCCCCTTGTCGACCGCGCCCGCGATTCGGCACAGCGTCTCGACCTTGTCTTCGGCGAGCCCCGCTTCGCGCCAGGCGTCCTTCAGCAGGCAGCCGTGCAACTGGATTTCGAGCCGTTCGCCGTCGTCGCGGCGCACTTCGGGTTGAAAGAGTTCCTTGCCCCCGGGCACGGCGGCCAGGAACGCGTCGCGAAGTCCAGCGAGATCCGAAGGCGCGAATTTCGCGAGCGCAGCGCCGGCGCTGCGGCCGCGCCGGTAAATCGCCTTGGTCAGGAGCGTTTCGGCACGCTCCGCGCCCAGTTCCTCGGCGAGGACGTCGTACATCTCGAGGTAGATGAGCGCCCGGTTCTTCATCTGGGCGACGAGGTCGCTACGAAAATCGGCGCTCATCGCGGCATCGCCAGGTGAAATCCCGCGTCTACGAAAATCGTTTCTCCGGTGATCATCCTGCCTCCTTCGAGCAGCCAGCAAATCGTCTCGGCGACGTCCTCGGGTTTGCAAGTCGCATTGAGCGGCGCATTGGCCGCGTAGCGTGCCGAGAGTTCCTTGAAGCGTTCGGCGCCGTAGCCCTCGCGCATCCAGGGCGTGTCGACGACCCCCGGCTGCACCGCGTTGACGCGGACTTCCGGCGCCAGCACTCGGGCGAGCGAATGCGTCAGCGTGTTGAGCGCGCCCTTCGAGGCTGCGTAGGCGATCGATGAACCGGTGCCGAGAAACGCCGCGAGCGAGGACACGTTCACCACCGCGCCGCGCGCGGCTCTCAGCGCAGAGGCGCAGGCGCGCGTCATCTGGAACGCGGCCACCACGTTCACACGGTAGATGCGCAGGAAATCCTCGTCGCTCAGGTCGTCGAGATTCGCGTGCGGCACGAACTTGGTCGTTCCCGCATTGTTGACGAGCGCATCGACGCGGCCCCAGCGATCGAGCGCGCTTTGCGCGAGCCGCCGGCAGTCGCCGTCCCGGCCGACGTCGGCTTGCACCGCGACCGCATCGCCGCACTGCGCCGCCACCTGCTTCGCCGCCTCGGCGCTCTTCGCGTAATTGATCACCACGCTCCACCCGCGGCGCGAAAGCTCGAGCGCGGTCGCGGCGCCGATGCCCGAGCTCGAGCCGGTGACGATGGCGACGCGCGCGCTCATACGGTAGCAATCGGTGTAGCGGGCGAGCCCACGGCACCGGGCAGTCTCAGCGGCGGCGCGGTCAGCAGGAACCGGTAGCGGCCGTGCTCGCGAAGCCAGCGCGCGAGTTCGCCCAGGTTCCAGAGTTCGCCGAGGTGGATGCCGTTTTTGAACAGGCAGTGCTCGTGCAGCGGCATCGCGGCGTGCTGCATCGGCTTGAACGGGCTGGCAGGAATGATCTCGACCGCGTAGTTGTCGGCGATCAGCGCGGCAAGCCCCGAGTCGCTCACCCACCGCAGCAGTTTCTCGCAGCGGCCGTCGAGCCCGCTGCAGGTCTGGTGCAGCAGCTGCGGATCGGGGTTCTTGCGCAGCTCGAGGATCATTTCCGCGAAGCCCGTGTGCAGGCAAACGAAGTCGCCGCGCTCGATTTCGACGTGATCGGCTTCGATCACGCGCATCAACTCATCGTAGCCGACCGCGCGGCGCTCGCGGCCGAAGTGCGCGTGCAGGTCGATCATCGCGCCGCGCCCCTGCGCGCCATGCTCGGCGAGGTTCTGGATTCCCAGAGCGTCGGCCCGCGCGCCCTCGTATTTCGCCCAGGGTTCGGCCTGCGGGTTCTCCGCCGCGGGTTTCACGTGTTCGCCGGCGCGATAGCCGTTGTAGAAGACCGTCTCGGGCTCGCCGTCGCCGTCGGCGTCGAACCGGCTGCCTACGTGCGCGAACGAATCCCACTGCGTCGAATACTGCAGCGTGAGGAGCACCACGTCGTCGCAGACGACGTCGGTGTGGATCGGGTTGTCGTTCGCGAACGGATAGCAGAAGTTCTGGCGGCCGGCGCGCACCGTGGCGAACTGGCGAGGCGGGTTGCGCCGCGGATTGAGTGCGTTGCCACCCGGGTAGTCGAGCGGCAGCGAAAGGCAGAAAGTGCGCCCCTCCTTCACCTCGGCGACGCCTTCGAGGACCTTTTCGCGCGTCACCCAGTTCATGCGGCCGCGCTGGTCGTCGGCGCCGAACTCACCCCAGTTGGATCCCGGCGGCCGCTGCTTCCAGCGTGGGGTCATCGCTTGTTCCGCAGTCCCGCGCCGCGTGCCGACCGAAGGCCGAAATGCGGCGCGTCGGTTTTCATCAGTAAAAATGCCGAGCGATGCTTTCGGCAATCATGACCGGCTTGTCGCCGCCTTCGCGCTCGAAAACGACCTTCATCGTCACCTGAACGCCGCCCTCGATCGCCTCGTACCTGGCGAGGGTGAAGCGGCCGCGGATTCTCGAACCTGCGGGCACCGGCGCGGTGAAGCGCACGCGGTTCAGGCCGTAGTTGACGCCCATCTTGCGATCGGAGAACTCAAACGTCGACTCGGCAAGCTTCGGCAGCATCGAGAGCGTGAGGTAGCCGTGCGCGATGGTGCCGCCGTAGGGCGAATCCTTCGCGCGCACCGGATCGACGTGGATCCACTGGAAATCCTCGGTCGCCTTCGCAAAAAGGTCGATGCGCTCCTGCGAAATCTCCACCCAAGGCGAGACGCCGACTTCTTCGCCGACTTTCGATCCCAGTTCTCTCAGGCTCACCGCGGTTTTCGCCATGTGTTCTCCCCGGCGCGGATTTTAGCCGCGATCCCCGCCGATGAACGCTTCGATTTCGCTCGCCACGCGCTCAGGCTGCTCGTGGACGATCCAGTGCGACGCTTCGGGCACGCGCACGAGCTTCAGCTGCGGCACGCAGGGCTCCAGGCCCTCGATGCAGCCGGTGAGAAGCGCGCGGTCGCGCTCGCCCCACAGCACGAGCGTCGGCACGCGCACCGTGAAGTCGGCGGCCTTGAGCTGCAGCTTCGCCGGACCCGGATCGGCATCGGTCGGCGGGTACATCGGCGAGGCGCGGTAGTAGTTCAAGCCCCCGGTGAGCGCCCCCGGTTGCGACCAGGCCTCGATGTATGCAGCGCGGTCGGCATCGCTCATCACGTCGGTGCCGAAATCCGCAAACGCACCGAGCAGCCGCGCATAGCCGTTTTCCGAGAGCACGCGCTCGGCCTTCGGATTGCGAAACAGCAGCATGTATTCGCTCGCCTTGCGCTGCGCCGGGTTGTTCACCAACTCCCGCCAGAAGGCGTAAGGGTGCGGCGAATTGATGATCACCAGGTGCGACAGGCGCTCGGGGTGCGCGATGCCGAACCCCCAGGCGGCCGCGCCGCCCCAGTCGTGCGCCACCAGCACGAACTTCTCCGCCCCGTAGGCCGAGGCGAGCGCGCCGACGTCGGCCACCAGGTGCTTGGCGCGGTAAGGCTCTACGCCTTCGGGCTTGTCCGAGAGGTTGTAGCCGCGCAGGTCGGGCGCCACGGCGAGCCAGCCGCGAGCGCCGAAATGCTCCAGGGGCTTTCGCCAGGCGCGCCAGAATTCCGGAAAACCGTGCAGGAAGAGGATCAGTTTCCCTGCGCCCGAGCGCGCGCAGTGAAACCTCAGGCCGTTCGCCGTGACGTACTCGTGAGTGATCGCAGACATGGCTCGACTCCTTGCCTTGCAGCCCGTGGCATCCGGGCCGAGCGTGACTTCCGCCCCGCGCTGCGCGCAATGGCGGCAGGAATTACGCTGACCCCATTCCGGAAACTAGAAGCGCGAAAAGTCCGGCTTGCGCTTCTCGAAGAACGCAGTCATCGCCTCTTTCGCCTCGGGCGACGCGAGGCGCTCGCGAAACACGGCGCCTTCCTCAGCCATGGCTTCAGCGGTGCGCGCGGCGAAGCGCTGCTTCATCAACGCCTTGGCCTGCTGCACGGCGGCCGGCGGCAGCGCAGCGACCGCGAGCGCCGCATTGCGCGCATGGTCCAGCAGTTCGGCTTCCGGAATCACCTCGGTGATGAGACCGGCGGCGAGCGCCTTCTCGACGCCGAAGGGCTGCGCGAGCAGCAGCAGCTCCGCGGCGCGCTGGTAGCCCGCGGTATAGGGCAGCAGGAAACTCGACCCGGCCTCGGGCACCAGCCCGAGCGACACGAACGGCAGCTGGAAGCGTGCGCCGGGCGCCGCGTACGCCAGCTCGCAGTGCAGCAGCAGCGTGGTGCCGATGCCGACCGCGGCGCCATTGACCGCCGCAATCAGTGGCTTCGTGAAAACGGCGATGCGGCGGATGAAGCGGAACGCCGGGCTCGCCTCGTCGTGCGGCGGCCGATCGAGGAAATCCTTCAGGTCGTTGCCGGCGGTGAAACAATCGCGCGCGCCGTGAATCAGCGCTACCCGGATGGCCGGATCGCGCTCGGCCGCTTCGAGCGCATCGGACATGGCATCGTACATCGGGCCGGTGAGCGCGTTCCGCTTCTCCGGCCGCGCGATCTCGATGCGCAGCACGCGCTGTGCGACTTCGGTGACGATCTGGGTCATTGCCCGGGCAGTTTGTAATCGGTGAACTTCTGCCGCAACGTCAGCTTGGAGAGCTTGCCGGTCGCGGTGTGCGGCAGCTCGGCGACGAAGACGACGTCTTCGGGCAGCCACCACTTGGCGATCTTGCCCTCGTAGAACTTGAGCAGCTCGTCTTTCGAGACCTCGGCGCCGGGTTTTTTCACCGCCACGACGATCGGGCGCTCGTCCCACTTCGGGTGGGGCACGCCGATCACCGCGGCTTCGGCGATCGCGGGGTGCGCCACGGCGATGTTCTCCAGGTCGATCGAGCTGATCCACTCGCCACCCGACTTGATCACGTCCTTCGAGCGGTCGGTGATCTGCATGTAACCGTCGGCGTCGATGGTGGCGACGTCCCCCGTCGGGAACCACCCGTTCTTCAGCGGATCGCCGCCCTCGCCCTTGAAGTAGCCTTTCGCGATCCAGTTGCCGCGCACCAGCAGGTTGCCGAAGCGCTTGCCGTCCCAGGGCAGGTCCTTGCCTTCCTCGTCCACGATTTTCATGTCGACACCGAAGAATCCGCGCCCCTGCTTTGCCTGCAGTGCAAGCTTCGCCTCGGCGTCCCAATCCGAGTGCCTGGTCTTGAACGTGCACAGGGTTCCCAGGGGACTCATCTCGGTCATGCCCCAGGCGTGGAGGACCTGCACTCCGAACTCCTCCTGGAATGCGCGCGTCATCGCCAAAGGACACGCCGAACCGCCGATCACCGTCCGGTTCATGGTGGAAAACTTGAGCTTGCCCGCCTTCATGTACTGCAGCAGCGCAAGCCACACCGTGGGCACGCCCGCGGACATCGTCACCTTTTCCGACTCCATCAGATCGTGCAGGCTCTTGCCGTCGAGGTGCTGCCCCGGAAACACCATTTTCGCCCCGACCATGGTGCAACCGTACGGCAGGCTCCAGGCGTTGGCATGGAACATCGGCACCACCGGCAGCACGACGTCGCGCGCCGAAAGATTGAACGCATCCGGGAGCGCCGCGCCGTAGGCGTGAAGAATCGTCGAGCGATGCCCGTAGAGCGTGCCCTTGGGGTTGCCCGTCGTCCCCGAGGTGTAGCAGAGCGCCGCCGCCGTGCGCTCATCGAACTGGGGCCACTGGTAGCCGTCGTCCTGCCGCGCGAGCAGCTCCTCGTAACACTGCAGGTTCGGGATCGCGCTCTGAGCGGGCAGGTGCGCGCGGTCGGTCATGAGCACGTAGTGCTTCACCGTCTTCAGTTGCGGCACGAGCTTTTCGACCAATGGCAGGAAGGTCAGGTCGAAGAACAGCGCCCCGTTCTCGGCGTGGTTGGAGATGTACGCGATCTGCTCCGGAAACAGGCGCGGATTGACGGTATTGATGATCGCGCCGCTGCCCGAAATCGCGTAGTACAGCTCGTAATGCCGGTAGCCGTTCCAGGCGAGCGAGCCGACGCGGTCCCCCATCTTCACGCCCAGCGCCTGGAGCGCCTTGGCGAGCTGCCGCGCGCGGCGATGCGCATCGCGGTAGGTGTAGCGGTGCACCGCGCCGGTACCGTCCGGAGCTGCGCCCTCGACCGTTTTGGAGACGATTTCGGTGTCGCCGTGGTGACGGTCGGCGAAGCAGATCAGGTCCGAAATGAGCAGCGGCACATCCATCATCAGGCCATGCATGGGGATCCTCCGGGAAGTCCGGTGAAATTATCCGTTGCGCATGGGCCGGTCAAGCGTGCTTGACCCCTGCGGGGCGCTTCAATACCATGACCGGGAGTCCCAAGCCATCGCTACGCGGTAATCTCGGAGGAGAACACCATGATCGATCGCATCGCACGTACCGTCGCTCTGGCGGCCGCAGCCGCTCTGTTCGCCGCCGGCGTACAGGCGCAAACCATCAAGGTCGCCTATATCGACCCGCTTTCGGGTGCATTCGCGCAGACCGGCGAGCAGGGGCTCGCCGAATTCCGCTTCGCCGTGGACCAGATCAACAAGCGCGGCGGCGTTTTGGGCGGCCAAAAGCTCGAAGTCGTGCCCTTCGACAACAAGGTGAGCCCGCAGGAGTCGCTCAACCAGTTGAAGCGCGTGATCGACCAGGGTATCCGCTTCATCACGCAGGGCAACAGTTCCGCCGTCGCAGGCGCACTGATCGAAGCCGTGAACCGGCACAACGAACGCAATCCGGGCAAGGAAATCCTGTACCTCAACTACGCGGCGGTCGACCCGGCGTACACGAACGACAAGTGCAGCTTCTGGCACTTCCGCTTCGACGCCAACAGCGACATGAAGATGGAATCGCTTACGACCTACATGGCGGGGCGCAAGGAGATCAAGAAGGTTTACCTGCTCAACCAGGACTACTCCTTCGGCCACGCAGTGAAGAAGGCCGCGCGCGAGCTGCTGGCGCGCAAGCGCCCCGATGTCCAGATCGTGGGCGACGACCTGCACCCGCTCGGCAAGGTGACCGACTTCGCGCCCTACGTCGCGAAAATGAAGGCCGCGGGCGCCGACACCGTCATCACCGGCAACTGGGGACAGGACATGTCACTGCTGATCAAGGCCGGCAAGGACGCAGGCCTGAACGTCGATTGGTACACCTATTATGCGGGCGGCCTCGGCACACCGTCGGCCATGGGCGAGGCGGCTGCGGGCAAGGTGAAGATCATTGCCGAGTACCACTCCAACGTTGCCAACAACAAGGCCGCGAAGTGGGATGCCGACTACCGCAAACAGGCACCCAAGGGCAACCCGGACTTCTACTTCCTGCGCGGCAAAATCATGTGGGACATGCTCGCCAAGGCGATCAACCAGGCGAAGTCGGCGGAACCGAAGGCGGTGGCGCTCGCGCTGGAAGGCATGCGTCACGAAGGCGAACTGGGCGAAGTCGAAATGCGCAAGTCCGACCACCAGCTGATCCAGCCGCTGTACGTCTTCACGCTGCAGAAGCTCGCGTCCAAGGGCGGGCCCAAGGAAGCGAAGCTCGACATGGAAGGCAGCGGGCTCGCGCCGGTGACCGACGCGAGGCTCGAGGCCTACACCTCCGCGCAGCCGACTTCCTGCCAGATGAAACGCCCTTGATCGGGGCGTGACCTGAAAACGGGGAGCTATTGCTCCCCGTTTTCGTTTCGGCTGCCATGGAGTTCTTTCTCATCCAGTCCCTGAACGGCATCAGCTACGGGCTGCTGCTGTTCATGCTGTCCTCGGGATTGACGCTGGTGTTCTCGCTCATGGGCGTGCTCAACTTCGCGCACGCGAGTTTCTACATGCTGGGCGCTTACTTCGCCTACCAGGTGAGCGTGAAGATCGGATTCTGGCCGGCGCTCGCGATCGCGCCGCTGCTCGTCGGGGCGGTCGGCATGCTGGTCGAGCGCTGGGGCTTGCGCACGGTCCACAAGTACGGACATGTAGCCGAACTGCTGTTCACTTTCGGGCTCGCTTATATGATCGAGGAAGCAGTGCACCTCATCTGGGGGCGGCTTGCGGTCGAGTACCGCGTGCCCGACGAGCTCGACGGTCCGCTGTTCACGATCTTCACCTCGCAGTATCCGATCTACCGCGGCTTCATGATGCTGGTCTCGCTGACGATGCTGGTGGCGATCTGGCTCGCGCTCACCCGCACCCGGATCGGGCTCGTCATCCAGGCCGCGCTCACGCACCCGCAGACGGTGGAGGCGCTCGGGCACAACGTGCCGCGCGTGTTCATGCTCGTCTTCGGCGGCGGCGCCGCGCTTGCGGGGCTTGCGGGGGTGATCGGGGGAAATGCCTTCGTCACCGAACCGGGGATGGCGGCCGCGGTGGGACCGATCATTTTCGTCATCGTGGTCGTGGGCGGCATGGGATCGCTCGCCGGCGCCTTCATCGCGTCGCTCCTGATCGGCTGCATCCAGACCTTCGCCGTGTCGCTCGACTGGAGCCTGGGCGGCATCTCGATTGCGCAGGCGGCGCCGGTACTGCCGTACCTGCTGATGGTGCTGCTGCTGATCTTCCGGCCGAAGGGCCTGATGGGGACTCGCGAAGGATGAAGTACCGGCCGCTCAACCTCGGGCGATGGCTGCTGTGGAGCGCGGCGGCGCTGCTGTTCGTGATCGCGCCCCACCTGTTCAAGGGCGGCTTCGCGCTCACCCTCATGATCCAGATGGGCACGATGATCATCTTCGCGCTCAGCTACAACATGCTGCTCGGCCAGGGCGGCATGCTGTCCTTCGGGCACGCGGTGTACTCCGGTCTGGGGGCCTATATCTCGGTGCACGCCCTGAACCTCGTCCGAGATGGCGCGTTTTCGCTTCCGTTGCCGCTGCTGCCGCTGGTCGGGGGGCTGGCGGGGCTCGCCTTCGGCATCCTGTTCGGTTACGTCACCACGCGCCGCGCCGGCACCACCTTCGCCCTGATTTCGCTCGGCATCGGGGAAATGGTCTACGCCGCCGTGCTGATGCTCCCGGACTTCTTCGGCGGCGAGGCCGGCATTTCCACCAACCGCGTCGTCGGCGCACCCGTCCTCGGAATCAGCTTCGGCCCAGCGATCCAGGTGTACTACCTGGTCGCGTTCTGGTGCTTCGTGTGCATGGCGGCGATGTTCGCACTCACCCAGACGCCGCTCGGCCGCATGGCGAACGCGGTGCGCGACAATCCCGAGCGCGCCGAATTCGTCGGCTACAACACCCAGCACGTGCGCTTCCTGCAATTGGCGCTGTCGGCGTTCTTCGCCGGCGTCGCGGGCGGGCTGTCGTGCATCAACTTCGAAATCGTCTCGTCCGAAAACGTCTCCGCGCTCCGCTCCGCCGGCGTGCTGATTGCGACCTACATCGGCGGCGTGCCGTTCTTCTTCGGCCCGATCGTCGGTGCAGTGGTGTTCATCTTCTTCGTGGTGGCGCTCTCGGGGTTCACCAAGGCCTGGCTGCTCTATCTCGGGCTGTTCTTCCTGCTCGTGGTGCTCTACGCGCCCGGAGGAATCGCGTCGCTCATCCTGATGCAGATCCCGGTGATCCGCGCGCGGCGCTTCGGGAAACTGGCCTTGCCCTACGCATTTGCCGCAGTCGCGGCGCTGGTCGCGCTCGGCGGAATGATCGGCATCGTCGAGATGGTTTACCGGCTTTCCGAGCAGGGGGCGAGCACCGAGCTGACGGTATTCGGGTGGACCTTCGATGCGCGCAGCAACCCGCCCTGGATCGTCTTCGGCGGCGTGCTTGCGGCCGGCCTGATCGCCCTGCGCTTCGCGGCGCGCTTCGTCGGCGCGCGCTGGGACGCGATCCAGGAATCGCTGCAGTCGAGGACGGCATGAGCACGGCGCTCGAGCTGCGCGAAGTCCACAAGAGCTTCGGCACGACGAAGATCATCAACGGCGTGTCGCTCGCGATCGAAACCGGAGAGCGTCACGCCATCATCGGCCCGAACGGCGCCGGCAAGTCCACGCTGTACAACCTGATCTCCGGACGCTACCCCTTGAGCGCGGGAAAGATCCTGCTGAACGGCGAGGACATCACGGATTTGAAGCCCTACCAAGTCAACCGCAAGGGGCTTTCGCGCAGCTTCCAGGTCACCAACATCTTCCACCGCATGTCGGTGTACGAGAACATCCGCTGCGCGGTGCTGTGGTCGCTCGGTTACCGCTACTCGTTCTGGCACCGGGTTGGAGGCCTGCGCGACGCGCAGCTGCGCTCCGAGGAGGTGATGGAGCACATCGGGCTCGCCCGCCGGCGCGATTCGCTCGCGGGAGAGCTGACCTACGCCGAGCAGCGCGCGCTCGAAATCGGCATCACGATCGCGGGCGGCGCCAAGGTCATCCTGCTCGACGAACCGACCGCAGGCATGAGCCGCACCGAGACCGCGCAGGCGGTGGAACTGATCCGCCAGGTGAGCGAGGGCCGCACGCTGGTCATGGTCGAGCACGACATGGGCGTGGTAGTCGATCTCGCCGATCGCATCAGCGTGCTCGTTTACGGCGAAGTGATCGCGAGCGGCGCGCCGGAAGAGATCCGCGGCAACGCAGCGGTGCAGGAAGCCTATCTCGGCACCGCGCACAAGGAATTCGCGGATGCTTGAAGTCCGCGACCTGCACGCCTTCTACGGCAAGAGCCACATCCTGCACGGCGTGCGGCTCACGGTCGGCGACGGCGAAATCGTTTCGCTGCTCGGACGCAACGGCGTCGGCCGCTCGACCACCGTCAAGGCGATCATGGGCATGGTCGAGTGCCGCGGTTCGGTGAAATTCAAGGGCGAAGAACTCGTCGGGCACAAGGCCTACGAGATCGCGCACAAGGGCCTGGGCTACGTTCCCGAGAGCCGCGACATTTTCCCGACGCTCACGGTGAGCCAGAACCTGCTCCTCGGCCAGAAATCCAGCCGGCATTCCGGTCGCTGGACTGCCGAAGACGTCTTCGAACTGTTCCCTCGTCTGAGGGAACGCGCCGACACGGAAGCCGGTTTTTTGTCGGGCGGCGAGCAGCAGATGCTGACCCTGTGCCGCACGCTGATGGGCGACCCGGAACTCGTGATGATCGACGAGCCGACCGAGGGACTCGCGCCGAAGATCGTCGAGCAGGTGGCGAATCTGTTCCGCGAGATCCGCCGCCGCGGGGTGTCGATCCTGCTGGTCGAACAAAAGCTCGCCATCGCGCTCGACATCTCCGAGCGCCTGTACGTCATGGGGCACGGCGCGATCGTGTTCGAGGGCACTCCGCGCGACGTGCGCGAAAACGCCGCAATGCGAAAGGAGTGGCTCGAAGTCTGAAAACCGGGACAGACCACAATTTCCGACAGGAAATCGTGGTCTGTCCCGGTTTAATCACGGCATCTGGATCTTGCCGCCGCCGGGCAGCCCGCCCGGCCCCATTGGCGGCAAGCCGCCCTGCGGAATCACGATCGAGGAGGCCGCCTGCCGGCGCAGGTCCTGCAGCTCGCGCATGGTGCGCTCGATCGCCTTCTTCGCTTCGCCGCCGAACTGCTCGGCCGCTTCCTCGAGCGTCTTCGCCTCCAGCGCGAAGGTGATCGGCAGCGTCCCGATCTGGCTCATCACCTGCGTTTCGCCGGCCCACTGGATTTCGCGCCTCGGATCGCGCGCGCCGTCGCCCTTGACCGGGGTGAGCTTACGGATGGTGCCGATCTTGCGGTCGGTAAAGACTTCCTCCTGCCAGAGATCGGCAGCGTCCATCACCGGTTCGTTCATGCGTTCTTCAGGGCGGGTTGCCATGGTTGCCTCGATTGCGTTGAGAGTTGTGCAAAGGATACTACGGCGAGTCGAAGCGGCGGGCGCGCAACACCTCGACGTCCTTCTCCCGGCACATCGCGTCGCATTAAAGTTTGAGCGCCACGACGCCCGCGAACACCGCCGCGGCGCCGGCGAGGCGGTGCCGCACATGGCCTTCCTTCAGCAACCACACGCCGATCAGGGCGCCGAACACCACCGCGGTCTCGCGCAGCGCCGCGACCGCAGCCACCGGCGCGCGCGTCATCGCCCACAGCGCGACGCCATAGGAGGTCACGACGCAGGCGCCGCCGGCGAGTCCGCGGCGCCAATGACGCGCCAGATGTTCTCCGAACGCGTCGCGGCGAAGCGCAAGGACCATCAGCACGAACGGCAGTCCCATGAAGAAGAACGACCAGACCACGTAGCGCGCCGCGCCTCCCGCCGCGCGCACGCCCGCCGCGTCGACCAGCGTGTACGCCGCGATGATCGCCGCGTTCGCGAGCGCCCACGCGGTGGCTGCGCGCGAGCGGCGCCAGTCGAATCCCGCGAGCCCCAGCCAGAGCACGCCGGCGCAGATGAGCAGCACGCCGACCCACATGCCGAGCCCGGGCGCCTCGCCGAACCAGGCGTAGGCGCTCAACGCGACCAGCAGCGGCGCGGTGCCGCGCATGATCGGGTAGCCGTGCGAGAGATCGCCCGCGCGGTAAGCGCCCGCGAGCGCGGTGAAATACCCGAGATGGATGACTGCGGACGCGACCAGCCAGGGCCAGGCCGCCGATTCCGGCGGCGGAACGACCGCGAAAAACGGCAGCACCACCGCGCTCGAGCCGAGGGCGACGAGCGCCGTGTCGAGCATCGGGTCCGTGCCCGACTTGACCATCGCGTTCCAGCTCGCGTGCGCGAGCGCCGCGCCGAGCACCGCGAGGGTCACGCCGAGGGTGAGTTCCAACTCAATCCTTCAGGCAGTCTTCCGCCGCGACGTAAGCGCTGCCGAGCGCCTGCGCGACTTCGCGGCAGGTGATCCGGCCGGCGCAGACATTGAGGCCGTTCCTGAGATGCGGATCGTCGGCAAGAGCCCTGCGCCAGCCTTTCGACGCAAGCGTGAGAACGAACGGCAGCGTCGCGTTGTTGAGCGCATAGGTCGAGGTGCGCGGAACCGCGCCGGGCATGTTCGCGACGCAGTAGTGGACCACGCCGTCGACCACGTAGGTGGGATCGGCGTGAGTCGTCGGCCGCGAAGTCTCGCAGCAGCCGCCCTGGTCGATCGCGACGTCGACGATCACCGCGCCCGGCTTCATGCCGCTCACCAGTTCGCGCGTCACCAAGCGCGGTGCGGCGGCCCCCGGGAGGAGCACGGCGCCGATCACCAGGTCGGCGCTGCGCACGTGCTTCTCGACGTTGTCGCGGTTCGAGTAGACGGTGACTACGCGCGCGCCGAGCATCGCGTCGATTCGCCGCAGGGCATCGAGGCTGCGATCGATCGCCACGACGCGCGCGCCCGAGCCGACCGCGATCTGCGCCGCATTCGTTCCGACGACGCCTGCGCCGAGGATCACGATTTTCGCCGGCGGCACGCCCGCGACGCCGCCGAGCAGAATCCCCATCCCTCCGTGCTCCTTCTCCAGGCATTTCGCCCCCGCCTGCACCGCCATGCGTCCGGCGACCTCCGACATCGGCGCAAGCAGCGGCAAGCCGCCGCCTGCCTGCGTCACGGTTTCATACGCGATGCATACGGCGCCGGAGGCGAGCAGGTCCCGGGTCTGGGCGGGATCCGGCGCAAGATGCAGATAGGTGAACAAGACCTGACCCCGACGCAGCAGTTTGCGCTCCGCCGCCTGGGGCTCCTTCACCTTGACGATCAGGTCGGCGCGCGCGAAGACTTCCGCGGCGTCCGCGGCAATTCGCGCGCCCGCCTTTTCGTAGGAGGCATCGCCCGCGCCGATTCCCCGCCCCGCCTCGCGCTCGACCAGCACTTCGTGGCCCTGGGCCACGGCCTCGCGCACCGATGAAGGCGTCAACCCCACCCGGTACTCGTGGACCTTGATTTCCTTCGGCACCCCGATGTGCATGGGCCCGATCATAACGAACCGGCCTCGCGGCGTGCGCACCGGCTTGTTAGAATTCCTCCATCCCACAGGAGACCACCCGCATGAGCGAAGCGGCCAGCTATTCCGTCCGCGACGGCATCGCCGTCATTACCATGAACAATCCGCCGGTCAACGGCCTGGGCAGCGTGCTGCGGCCCGGCATCATGGACGGCATCCGCAAGGCCGAGGCCGATCCCCAAGTGAGGGCCGTCGTGATCTGGGGTTCGCCGAAGGTGTTTTCGGGTGGCGCCGACATTCGCGAATTCAATTCCCCCAAGGCCTTCGCTTCGCCCTCCTTGCACGACATCATCGAGGCGCAGGATGCGGCCAGGAAACCGCTGGTGGCTGCGATCGGCGGTTTCGCGATGGGCGGCGGCCTGGAACTCGCGCTCGGCTGCCATTACCGGGTCGCGGCGCCGAGGACGCAGCTTGCGTTACCCGAAGTGAAGCTCGGAATCCTGCCGGGCGCGGGCGGCACACAGCGCCTGCCGCGCATCGTGCCGGTCGCGAAGGCGATCGAAATGATGACCACGGGCAATCCGATTCCCGCCGAAGAAGGCATGGCGCTCGGCCTGGTCGACGAACTCGCCCAGGGCGAGCTGCTCGATGCGGCGATCGCCTACGCGAAGAAGCTCGTGGCCGAGGGCAAGGGGCCGCGCCGCATCCGCGACCTGCCCGCGAAACTCGATGGCGACGCGAAGACCTTCTTCGCGCAGGCGCGAGAACAGGTGGCGAAAGCCTCGCGCAACTACCCGGCGCCGCTTGAAATCGTCGCCTGCGCCGAGGCTGCATGCACGCGGCCGTTCGACGAGGGGCGCAAGTTCGAGCGCGAGCGCTTCGCGGCGCTCGTCGAAACCACCGAATCGAAGGCGTTGCGGCACATGTTCTTCGCCGAACGGCAGACGACCAAGATCCCGGGCGTGCCCGAAGACACGCCGACGCGCGAGGTGAAGCGCGCCGCGATCATCGGCGCCGGCACCATGGGTGGCGGCATCGGCATGAGCTTCGTGAACGCCGGCATCGCCGTGACGCTGATCGAGATGAAACAGGAACCGCTCGACCGCGGCATGGCGACGATTCGCAAGAACTACGCGGCGACGGTGGCGAAGGGGCGGCTGAAGCAGGAAGCGATGGACAGGTGCATGAGCCTCATCACGCCCGCGCTCGACCTCGCCGCAGCGAAGGACGCCGACATCGTGATCGAAGCGGTGTTCGAGCGCATGGACGTCAAGCAGGACATCTTTCGCAAGCTCGATGCGATCGCGAAGCCCGGCGCAATCCTCGCCACCAACACCTCGACCCTGGACGTCGATGCGATCGCAGCGGTCACCAAGCGCCCCCAGGACGTCGTCGGCACGCACTTCTTCTCGCCGGCCAACGTGATGCGGCTGCTCGAAGTCGTGCGCGGCAAGCAGACTTCGGACGAAGTGCTCGCGACCACGCTCAAGCTCGGCAAGAAGATCCGCAAGGTACCGGTGGTCTCGGGCGTGTGCGACGGATTCATCGGCAACCGCATGATCGAGAAATACGGACAGCAGTCGCTTTTTCTGCTCGACGAGGGCTGCTCGCCCGCGCAGGTCGATGCCGCGGCGCAGAAGTGGGGCCTCGCCATGGGACCCTTCACCATGGGCGACATGGCGGGCCTCGACATCGGCTGGGAGATCCGCAAGCGCCGCTACCAGGAGCGTCCCAACTTCATGTACTCCAGGATCGCGGACCGCATCTGCGAAGCCGGACGCTACGGCCAGAAGACCGCGAAGGGCTGGTACCGCTATGAATTGCCCGACCGCAAGCCGCTCGCCGATCCGGAGGCCGATCGCATCGTCGAGGCGTACCGCAAGGAAATCGGCGTGCCGCAGCGGAAAATCTCCGACGAGGAAATCGTCGAACGCCTGATTTACGCGCTGGTGAACGAAGGCGCCTGCATCCTCGAGGAAGGTATCGCGCTGCGCGCCTCCGACATCGACATGGTGTACCTCACGGGTTACGGCTTTCCGCCGTTCCGCGGCGGGCCGATGTTCTACGCCGACACCGTCGGCCTCGCCAAGGTGCTCGCGTCGATCGAGAAATTCCAGAAGGGCTACATGGGCGAAGTCTGGAAACCCGCGCCGCTTCTGGCCCGGCTCGCGAAGGAAGGCAAACGCTTCAACGGATAAATCTGGAAGGAGGAAGTGCCATGACCGACGCCGTAATCGTTTCGACCGCGCGCACGCCGCTCTGCAAGAGCTGGCGGGGCGCGCTCAACAGCACGCACGGGGCCAAGATGGGCGGGCACGTGGTGCAGTCCGCGATCAAGCGCGCGCAGCTCGAGCCGCAGGAGGTCGAGGACGTGATCATGGGCTGCGCGACGCCGGAAGGCGCGACCGGCGGCAACATCGCGCGCCAGATCGCGGTGCGCGCCGGATTGCCGGTGACGGTGTCCGGAATGACGGTCAACCGCTTCTGCTCCTCGGGACTGCAGACCGGGGCGCTCGCCTGCCAGCGGGTGATCGCGGGCGAAGGCGGTATTTACGTCGCCGGCGGCGTCGAGTCGATCTCGATGGTGCAGAACGAGATGAACAAACACCATTTCCAGGACGAGTGGCTGCACCGGCACAAGCCCGAAATCTACTGGCCGATGCTGCAGACGGCCGAGTACGTCTCGCGCAAGTACAACATCGCGCGCGAAGACCAGGACCGCTACGGCGTGCTGAGCCAGTTGCGCGCGGCGAAAGCCCGGTCCGAGGGCAGGTTCCGCGACGAAATCGTGCCGATCACGACCAAGATGAAGGTCATCGACAAGACGACGAACCTCGAGACGATGAAGGAAGTCACCGCCGAGCACGACGAAGGCATCCGTCCGGACACGACCTACGAAGGCGTCTCGCAGATCAAGCCGGCGATCGAAGGCGGCGTGATCGCGGCGGGCAATGCGAGCCAGTTTTCGGACGGCGCGTCGGCGCAGGTCATCATGAGCGACAAGGAAGCCGCGCGGCGCGGACTGAAACCGATGGGCATCTTCCGCGGTTTCGCGGTCGCGGGCTGCGAGCCGAACGAAATGGGCATCGGCCCGGTGTACGCGATCCCGAAGCTGCTCGAGCGCACGGGGATCAAGATCGCGGACATCGGCCTGTGGGAGTTGAACGAGGCGTTCGCGGTGCAGGTGATTTACTGCCGCGACAAGCTCGGCATCCCGGACGATCGCCTCAACGTCAACGGCGGTTCGATCGCAGTCGGACATCCCTACGGCGTCACGGGATCACGCCTCACCGGTCACGCGTTGATCGAGGGCAAGCGACGCGGCGTCAAGTACGTGGTCGTCACGATGTGCGTCGGCGGCGGCATGGGCGCGGCGGGGCTCTTCGAGGTGGCCTGACAGCTCGAGAATCGCCGGCGTCGGAGCCGGAGCCATGGCCTCGGGAGAGTCGGGGGGTTCGAAGTCCCCCGCCTGAATCGCATCCGACTCAAGCCCGACGATCCTGCCGCCTGCGTGAACAACCACCCTGTGAGGCGACTTGCGGCTCAAGCCGCGTTACTGCTGTGCCCCGGGCGACGAAGTACACTGCCACCGCGGGCCTGACCTGGCGGTTCCGGTAGGCAGGGCGGGCTCGCAGTGCACGAGGGAGGAACCGATGAACCGGCGTAATGCCCTGCATGCTCTTTTCGCTCTCGGTGTCGCTGCCGGACCTTTCGCGGCGCGCGCTCAGCCTTCCGGGGAGAAGACGGCGCGTATCGGTCTGCTGGTGAGCGGCAGCGTTGCGCAGCGGGGCCATCTCGAACAGGCGCTGCTCGAGGGCTTGCGCGAGCGGGGTTTCATCGAGGGCAGGAACCTGATCATCGAGCGCCGCTACGCCGATGGCCGCCGCGACCGGGTGCCCGAATTCGCGCGCGAGCTCGCGGGAATGAAGCTCGACGCCGTGGTGACGACCTGCACGCCCTCGACGCGGGCCGCGAAGCAGGCGACCAACTCGACGCCGATCGTCATGGCGGCGGTCGCCGATCCCGTGGGGCAGCGCCTGATCGCGAGTCTCGCCAAGCCGGGCGCCAACATCACCGGGCTTTCCAGCCAGGCCGAAGACATCCTGCCGAAAATGATGGAGCTGTTTTCGAGCGTGCTACCCAGGCAAATTACCGTTGCCGTGTTCACGCAAGGGGGCAGTGCAGTTCACCCTCGCATGTGGCAACAGCTCGGTCCGATTGCCCAGGCGCTGGGACTGAAGCTGGCAAGAATCGAAGTGGCCGATCCCGCCAGCCTGCCCGCAGCGTTCGACCTGGCGCTGCGCGAGAAGGCCGGCGCACTCTTCTTTCTGCCCGACGAGCCGATGTTCCTGACGCAGCGGGCGAAGCTCGTCGAGCTGGCAGCCGTTCACCGCCTTCCCGCCTTTTACGGTGCGAAGGAATTCGTCGATGACGGCGGCTTGATGAGCTATGGCGAAAGCCTGCCGGCCGCCTATCGCAGCGCCGCGTCCTACATCAGCAGCCTCGCGCGCGGCGCGAGCCCCGGCGACCTGCCCGTGGCGCAACCGAACCGGTTCGAGCTGGCAGTCAATCTGAAGACGGCCAAGGCGCTCGGTATCTCGATTCCGCAGTCGATCCTTTTGAGCGCCGACTGGGTCGTCAAGTAACCCAGGCGTGAACCGCAACCCGGGGTCGAAGCGGCTGGCGTTTCCGACCAGGGTTGACGAGGCCTTCGCACCTTTTCCGCGGTTTCACGGTCGCGGGCTGCGAGCCGAACGAAATGGGCATCGGCCCGGTGTACGCGATCCCAAACTGCTCGATCGCGTTGCACCTGGCGCGTCCGCTCGAACTTAAAGCGCGGGTGGAGGCGCGGGGAAAGTTGCCCTACGCACAGGGAATGTCGTCCCGCCGCCCAGTTCGATGGGTTCCGCTCGCTCGCATTTCGGCCGCGTGGTTCGAGCCATGGTCGGGGAGCCGACTGGATGCAAGACCAGGCGAATTTTGCTTGCGAGCAACGTGTGTGCTACGGCGTAGGCCCCGTCACGCGTCATTCCTCCGACTAACGTCTTATTCCCTAACGACAGTCGCTGGCGTATTCTCATTGTCAGTATCCGTAGTCCCCCGATACAGCGATGGCGGTTTACTGATCTGCGCGGCATTCCCCGTTGATGACTTCGATGGTCACGAAGAATCCATTACCAATCCCGCCAACCGATCCTATAAGCGATCCCGCCGCATATTTGGCGCTACGGGTGTCCGAAAGCCGCTACCGCCGCCTCTTTGAAACGGCCCGCGACGGCATCCTGCTGCTCAACGCCGACTCCGGTCAGATCGAGGACGTCAATCCATATCTGATCGAGAAGCTCGGCTACTCGAAGGCGGGGTTTCTCGGGAAGAAGGTTTGGGAGGTGGGCGCCTTCGCGGATATCCCCGAGAGCAAGGAGGTGTTCGCAGAGCTTCAGGCGAAGGGGTATGTCCGCTACGAGGATCTGCCGCTCAGAACCCGGGCGGGGGCGCGCTTCGAGGTCGAATTCATCAGCAACAGCTACGACTGCGAAGGCGTCAAGGTCATCCAGTGCAACATCCGCGACATCACCGAGCGCAAGGCGGCAGAGGCCGGAATCCTGCGGCATTCAAATCTTTATGCCGCGTTGAGTCAGTGCAACCGGGCCATCCTGCACCGCGACAGCGAGGAAGCGCTGTTTCAGGAGGTCTGCAGCGCGGCAGTGCGGTTCGGCGGCATGAAATTCGCGTGGATCGGCATTCTGGACGCCGCGACCGCGCTCGTGCGGCCGGCGACCAGTTTCGGCAATGGCCTCGAGCATCTGAAGGCCATCGAGATCTCGGTGGACCCCCGCAGTGAATTCGGGCTGGGTCCGACCGGCACCGCGATTCGCGAGAACCGGCCGGTCTGGTGCAACGATGTTCGTTCGGATCCGGTAACCGTGCCCTGGCGCGCGCGCGCCGGCTTGGCCGGCTGGGTCGGCGTAGGGGCGCTCCCGTTGCACAGGAATGGCAAGGTCTTCGGCGCTTTCGTCGTCTACGCCGGAGAGGCGAATGCCTTCGACGAGCAGTCCCGGGGCCTGCTGGCGGAAATGGCGGAGGACATCAGTTTTGCGCTCGGCAATCTGGACCGCGAAGCGCAGCGCCGGCGCTCGGAGGAACGGCTGCGCGCGGCGGAAGGGCAGTTCCGCGGCCTGGTCGAGCAGGCGATCGCCGGCATCTTCATCATCCAGGACGGCAAGCTCGTCTATGTCAATCCGCGCTGTGCCGAGATCGTCGACCAGGGTTCGGTGGACGATCTGATCGGCACCGCGCCGATCTCCTGGGTGAACCAGACCGACCGCGGCCGGGTCGCCGAAAGCATGCGCCGGCTGCTCGACGGCGAGGTGCGGAGCGTGGCGCTGGATTTCGGCGTTCTGCGCCGCGACGGAGTCACGATCCAGGTCGGTGCCAGCGGCGCTCGCGCCATGCACGAAGGCCGGCCGGCAATCATCGGCCTGCTGCAGGATATCTCGGAGAAAAGACGCGCCGAGGAGCAGATCCGGAGTTACGTGGCGCAGCTCGAAGCCTCGCTCATGAGCACCGTCGAAGTGGCAACGACCCTCAGCGAGATGCGCGATCCCTATACCGCCGGCCACGAGCGGAGAGTGGCGGAGATTGCCGTTGCCATCGGCGCCGAACTCGGATTCGACGCGCGCCGCCAGCAAGGGCTCAGGGTCGCGGGCTACCTGCACGACATCGGCAAGATCACGATTCCGTCAGAGATCCTCTCCAAGCCCGGCAAACTGAGCGCGATCGAGTACCAGTTGATCCAGGGACACGCCCGGGCAAGTCACGACGTGCTGAAAGGCGTGAGTTTTCCCTGGCCGGTGGCGCTGGTTGCCCTCCAGCACCACGAACGCATCGACGGCAGCGGCTATCCGCAGGGCCTCAAGGGCGAGGCTATCCTGCTGGAGGCGCGGATCATGGCGGTAGCCGACGTGGTCGAGGCGATGTCCTCGCACCGGCCGTACCGGCCCGGAGCGGGAATCGAGAAGGCGCTTGCGGAAATCGAGCGCGGACGCGCTACGCAGTACGACGCCGATGCGGCCGACGCCTGCCTGCGCCTGTTTCGAGAAAAACTCTATCGAATTCCAGAATAGTTCCAGAGCTCTCGCAAACATTGTCTTTCTGAATCATGCCGCAGTTGTATCGACGAAACGTGCCACGGGCCATTGCGACGCTTCTTTCAGCGATAGGTATAGCAACCAGAAGTGCCCACTTTTGCCCCGGTCAGGGAGCCAACTGTGGGAGCAGGCCAAGGCACTCGTCGGACGGCCAGGAAGCCTTGCAGCGCCATGCGAAAAGTCTGCGCGATGCGGCCCTCCGACTAAAGTCTAATTCCGCACATACATTCGTCGGCGTATCCTGCGCTCAGGTAGCCGTTAGACCGTGTTACAACGCCGGGGCCCGGCATCGTGCTTCTTGCACATTCCTGACAAATGCCGAATAACATTTCGACGCAATTTACAAGACCATGATTTTGCAAGGTGTTCGTCAATAGCGAAATATGTTTTTCCGCGCTTTTTCTTATGATTGGACGGAGGTTTTCCGGTGAGCGACGCGCGAGCAATCATAGAGAAGCTAAACGAAGAGGGCTTAGCGGCTCGTGCGCACTTCCAGATTTGGTGGGCTCTTCGAAATCTGGCCCTTCCCGATTTCTACGACGCTATGAACGACTACTCCTACGTAAATTTCTTTCACGCCTCAAACGCGGGACACTACAAGCTGTTCTTCTTGGCGCTATCAAAGATCTTTGATCGCGACGCTCGTGCCTTGGGTATCTCAAACCTACGCGAGGCACTCCGTAGCGAAGGACACAATAGCATCGCCGATCAGTTGGAAAAGCGGCTTTCGCCATTGACGGCAGTAGTTGCTCGGCTCATGGCCATTCGCAATCAGACGATCGTCCACAATGACCGCGGCTTGTACCGGGAAAAGGTCTACGAGATAAATGGCATTACACCAGACCAAGTTCGCGATCTAATCAATGACACGTGCGCAACCATCAATGAAGTGGCGCGCGGGCTTGGGGTTCGTGAAGGTCTATTCGATGATCGATACGACGAGGCGACCATCGCGATGCTTGAAACACTTCGACGTGGGAAAACCTAACATGGCGGTGGTGCGGACGCGCCGCGAGCCGTTGTGCTTATTCGGGGGGCGTGCTGCGGCGCGCCGTACACCTCCACAATAAGGACTATAAGGACTTCCCCAGAACTGCAATCGTTAGATGCGATCAAAGGGGCGCGATGGAGATCATCATCGAAACCTTTCGAGCTCATGGCGAGCCGTCCGCGAACGCTGTCCGTGCGCGCGCGTTGCCTGGGCAAGGCGTTTCGACCGACCTGCGTGTCGAGTGCGCCCGCCGAATTCGGCGCGACTATCCCGTGGGTACCTTGTTTCGCGTTTGGGCGGACCTCACAGATCGGGAGGGCACGCCTTTCCTGTACACAGACTATCGCGGAACATACGAGCGCGTGACGCTTGATCGGGCGCGGGAGTTCATTGCGGACCGCTATGGCAATCGCATCTAACTTCAGGGGGTGCCGACGGGCCGCCAGCGCATCGCGGTGCTTGACGTCAGTATCGGCCCGCGGCACACCAAGACGTTGGGCGGCCATGCACGCACCTTTGACTTCGTATGCGTAGAGACAACCTGCTGTTCTGCGAACACGACCTCGACGGCACTTTGCGTGCGCACCTGGCTGCGATCGGCGCGAAGGTGGACGCAATCCCCCAGGATCAGTTCATGAACGCGCAACCCGAGGACGTCGTTGAGCACCTTGCCTCAGAGATGACGATTAATCCGCTCGTGATCTACGAAGATCGTGCCGAGATGGAACAGAAGGAAACGAAGATCGATGTCGCTGGCTGGCGAGATAGGAATCCTTTCGGAGATCCCGGTCCGATATACGTCCCTGGTTTGGCAGTCACCGTCGCTATCCCGTTTACCGGAGATAGCCAGCTCTGGACGTTCCGTCCCAACCAGTGGCAGAGCGTATTTCCGCGCGGTCGCGTGTCATCGGCGCGAGAAACGGGTATAGGTCACCTCTACATCGAAATGGCACAACCTGCTGACGAACCGGCGGAGCGCTTCAAGAGTCGCCTGGATAGCGAGCTCCAGTCGATCCGTTTCTATGTGGAAGCGCAGCGTAGGCAGATAGATCAATTCAATGCCGGCCTTCGCGCGGCGAACCGCCCAGCTGTCGATGCGCGAAGAGCCCGGATCCAGAAGCACCAGGGCCTCAAGGATGTCTTAGGTATTCCCTTAAAGCATCGCGAAGGCGCGCCGTCAGTCGAACCCATCAAGCTCACCCGAAAGCTGGTCCGGCCGCTCCCTCCACCGCCAAAGTCGGGATATCGACCCGAGCCGGGCATTTCCGACGAGGACTTTGGACATATTCTGTCGGTGATACGTCATGAGGGACGGACTTTTGAGACGACGCCGAAGACCTATGCCGTTCACGACGAGGAGGAGCTGCGAGACATCCTCCTTGCTCACTTGAACGGTCACTACCAAGGCGAGGCGAGCGCCGAGACGTTCAGACGTGGCGGAAAGACCGACATTCGCATCGAAGACAATAATCGCGCTGCCTTTGTCGCTGAATGCAAAATCTGGAAGGGCCCAAAGGAGCTGTCGCAAGCCATAGACCAACTCTTGGGCTACCTCACTTGGCGAGACTGCAAGGCAGCACTGGTTGTGTTCAACAAGCACAACGCGAAGTTCAGTGCCATCTTGGAGAGCATTCCCTCGGTGTTTGAGTCGCACGGAACGTTTCGAGGGGTGTTGCTCCCTGGGAACGGTGGGGAATGGCAGTTCCGGATGGCGTCGCGCGAGGACGAAGGCCGTGTTATCCGTGTGCATGTTTTCGTTTTCAATCTCTATGTGGGCTAGTCGCCCAACAACGCCTTGCAGCCGACCGCCGCAAGCGTCGCTTGCGGTTGCCTCGTCGCTTCGCTCTTCGGCGGCGGCTGAAGGCAAGCGTTAGACCGCGCCAAGACCAGTTGCCGGACATACGTCAGTGCCGTATGATGCGCAAACGTTCGGGTTCATCGAGACGCCCTTCTTCACGAAGGTGCTCTCGCGGTATCTCTCGGACGACGCGTACGCGAAACTGCAGGCCCATCGATGCGCTCGCCCAGAGACAGGAACTCTAGCACCGGGCTCTGGCGGGGTGCGCAAGATGCGCTCGGGTGTCGCTAGTCGTGGCAAGCGCGGCGGTTTGCGCGTGATCTACTACCTTCGCAGATCGCGTACCGAGATCTGGATGCTCACGCTGTATGGAAAGAATGTGCATGAGAGCATCCCCGTGCACGTGCTCAAGCAGATGAAGGAGGCAATTGACGATGAAGAAGCCCGCTGACCGTAAGCTCGCGAGCTGGGAGAAGTCCCGAAACATCGGGACGGAGATCCTCCAGGGTATTCGCGACATCAAGGCCGGCCGCGTCGGCCGCCGATTCACCGTGGATTCGTTCGCAATCGTTCGCGCGCGCGAGAAATCCGGCTTGTCGCAGTCCCAGTTCGCCGCGCTGCTGGGTGTGTCTATTCGCACGCTCTAGGAGTGGGAACAGGGGCGGCGCGAGCCGAGTGCCGCGGCTCAGACGCTGATCAAGGTTGCCGAAAAAAATCCAAAGGTTTTACGTGAACTTGTTGGCGCGGTTTAACAACGCAGCCCACGCAGACGCGCGCGGAACCGTCGTACCCTGCAAAGGTCGGCGGCATGCGCGCGCTTATGGCTGCGGACGTTAACGCAGCGTTACCTTCAACAGCCAAGAGTGCTCAGATTTAGCCCGGTTGGGGAGCCACGGAGGGCTCGAACTCTCGCCGTAATCAAACCAACGTCTTCAGCAGCGCTAGCGCTGCGGCCTGACTTGAAAACCGGCCTGGCTGACGTGCCGGTCGTTGGTCAACGCCGCCTTGATCCGGCGTTCTTTCATGACCACGAAGCTGGAACAGTCGGTGAACGAGAAGTCCTTGCCCAGTGGACCCTGGGGCTGCCTTCGACTTGCCCCCACCAGCGCTCCGCAGCTTCGAGACCGAGGCGCATGCGGATCAGCGTCAGGGTTTCGTCCATGACGAATTCGCTCTAGACCAGAGCGTCCCCTGCAGTGAGCCATTCGTCGCGGCACTTGCGCGCGCTGTCGTGCAGGGGATCGCCGGCGTCCGCCAGCATCATCCAGCCAGCCGTGTCGACCAACAGCGCCTTCACCGCCTGCGCTTCGCGCGGCTGCCGTAAAGGATGCGGTCGTGCTCGCGAGAGGGCGAGCCGTCAGCCGAATGTCCGACGGCCGGGGCCCGGTAGATCGGGTCCTCGGTCAAAGGCAGGGTGACGTCGTCCGCGCCCCCTGGACCGGCACGATGCGAAATGCCGGCCGGCTGCGGTAGAGCACGGTGAACCGTTCGCCGCGCCGAACGCGCCGCACCGGTTCCGGCAGCCTGGCGCGCAGTTCCTTGGCGTTGATAGTCTGGTCCATGGTTCAACTCAAGTTGACCTAGCGCCACTCGACGGGACAAGCCGGCATCCGTCTCGCCGTGCTAGATTTCCGGCCTCTGCGACCGCATGAGAGATCGCCCATGCCTGTCCTCGACCGCATCGCCGCCCTGCACGAGCAGATGACCGCCTGGCGGCGCGACATCCACGCCCATCCCGAACTCGGCTTCGAGGAAGCCCGCACCGCGGACCTCGTCGCTGCGAAGCTCGCGGAGTTCGGCATCGAAGTGCATCGCGGCATCGGCAGAACCGGCGTGGTCGGCGTGCTGCGCGCCGGAACCGCCGATCGCCGCGTCGGCCTGCGCGCCGACATGGACGCGCTTCCGATCAGGGAGGCCAACGCCTTCGCGCACCGTTCCACCCATGCCGGCCGGATGCACGCCTGCGGCCACGAC